>Ga0056135_10000015_pt1 | contig 61974 bp, 64 predicted proteins | sample WorMetG1aBELIZE1_FD_67481 | JGI IMG/M metagenome (GOLD analysis project Ga0056135, IMG submission 67481) | Marine gutless worms symbiont microbial communities from Max Planck institute for Marine Microbiology, Germany - Inanidrilus... ...
CCAAAGCCAAAAACCGCCGCAGCATCTGCCAGTGGCGGCGAATAAACGTCCGCTCTTAATAGAAGCGGACGCCCAAAACACTCTTTCGGACGAGTTTATCAACGATATCGATCAAGTCCGGGCACGACGAGGGTATTTCAACTGAGGTAACAGTATACTTATCCGAGGGGGAGGGGCATGGTCCCTGGGCGTTGGAATTGGGTAACCTGGCACCGGACCCAACCCCCATCGTCATGGCCGTGCTCGACACGGCCATCCACGCCTTCAAATCAGTTGATCGTAGAGATCATTCCAATCCGGATTCGCATCCAGAACCAACCGCACCTTCCACTTGCGCGGCCAATGCTTGATGTTCTTCTCCCGCTGAATGGCGCCTTCGATGGTGTCATGCGGTTCCGCGTAGACGAGGCGTTTGAGGCCGTATTTCTTGGTGAAACCATCGGCCGCCCCCTGGCGATGTTCCCAGATGCGCCGCGGGAGGTCGGCGGTGACCCCGACGTATAAGGTCCCGTTTGGCCTGTTCGTCATGATGTAGACCCAGCCGCCTGTCATGGGTCGACCTTACCTCGGTTGGCGGAGACCCGCGACGAAGACGTGGATGGCCGTGTGAAGCACGGCCATGACGTATTGGGGATGATTGCAACTAAGGAGACCGCTTTCTTAACCGGGGGATTGGCACGTGTTCCCAGGGCGTTGAGATTGCGTAAACTGCCGTCGTAACTCAACCATCATTTGATCAGAGGGTCAGGCCAGTCGACGCCTTTCGATCTCGCCATCACCACTTGGACAATCCAGGCCATAAGCCAAAGCAGCCAAATCCATATCAATGGGCTTTTGAACACCAAGGACAATATGGTTGCGCCAATAAGCGCGAATGTCATCGCGAATCCGACTAGTCGCTTTTCCGCATATCTGGAAAACAGGAAGTATGGGTAGGCGATCAAACAAAGACCCAAGCCAAAACCCCACTCACTCAAATAGAGAAAATACAGGGCAAAGCAAATAGAGCCGATGGCACTGTAACCGGCGAAGCGCCGTTTGCGGTCCTCATCAGGTTCAGCAATCCACATTGTCGAAGCTCCTCCCCGAAATCTCAGACCTTAATCCCCAACATTTCCTACACCGGAATGTATCGCGGGGCTTGCGAATCTATAGAAACGACTCCCGTGTTCCCCGCGGCAAGGGACCGGTGGGGTTTAAGTCCGCACCGCCCCCGTCTCGTCCGCCTTCATCTCGAAGGCGGCCGCCATCAGGGCCTTGGTGTAGGGGTCGGACGGGTCGTCGATGACCTGTTCGGCCGGGCCGGCTTCGACGACGCGGCCTTCCTTCATGACGATGATGTCGTGGCTGACGGCGCGGACCACCTTGAGATCATGGCTGATGAACATGTAGGCGAGGTTGTGGTGGATCTGCAGTTCGCGCAGCAGTTCGACGATCTGCGCCTGCACGGACATGTCCAAGGCACTGGTCGGCTCGTCCAATACGATGAACTTGGGACGGAGCACGATGGCCCGGGCGATGGAGATGCGCTGGCGCTGGCCGCCGGAGAACTCATGCGGGTAGCGGTCCTGCATGTCCGGCTCGAGGCCAACCTCTTCTAGGGCCTCGCCGATGATCCGGCGGCGCTCCTCGAAGGCGCCGCCGAGGCCGTGGACCAGGAGCCCCTCCTCGATGATCTGGCCGATGGAGAGGCGCGGGCTGAGGCTGCCGAAGGGGTCCTGGAAAACGATCTGCATCTCGCGGCGCAGCGGGCGCAGGTCCTTGAAGGTAAGCCCCTGGATATTGCGGTCCTCGAAGCGGATGGCGCCGTCGCTCTTCTCGAGACGCAACAGCGCCCGGCCCAGCGTCGACTTGCCGGAACCCGACTCGCCGACAACACCCAATGTGTGCCCGGCGCGGATGCCAACCGTTATCCCATCGACGGCCTTGACGTGCCCGACGGTGCGCCGCAAGAGGCCCTTTTTCACCGGGAACCAGACCTTGACGTCGGTGCCGGTCATGACGTCGGCGGCGCCCTCCGGGCCCGGGTCCGGCCGGCCCTTGGGTTCGGCGGCCAAGAGGTGGCGGGTGTAAGGGTGTTCCGGTCTTTCGAAGACCTGTTCTGTCTCGCCCTGTTCGACGATCTCGCCGTCGTTCATGACACAGACCCGATCGGCCATGGAGCGCACGATGCCAAGGTCGTGGGTGATGAACAGGATCGCCATGTGGAGCTTGTCCTGCAGCCCCTTGAGGAGTTTGAGGACCTGGGCCTGGACGGTCACATCCAGCGCCGTGGTCGGCTCGTCGGCGATCAGGATGTCCGGTTCGTTGGCCAGCGCCATGGCGATCATGACCCGCTGCTGCTGGCCGCCGGAGAACTCGTGAGGGAGCGCCGAAAGCCGGGTCGTCGCCTCCTCCAACCCCACCAGGGTCAGCAGCTCGACGACCCGGGCCCGGGCCTGTTCGGGGGTCATCTTCTTGTGCAGCAAAAGCACTTCCGAGATCTGGCGCTCGATGGAGTGCAGCGGGTTCAAGGACGTCAGCGGCTCCTGGAAGATCATGGAGATGCGGTCGCCGCGGATTTCCCTCATACGCCGGTCCGGTGCGTTCACCAACTCCTCGCCCTCGAAGGTGATGCCGCCCTCCGGGTGGCGGGCCAGGGGATAGGGCAGCAGCTGCATGACGGAAAGCGCCGTCACCGACTTGCCGGAACCCGACTCGCCGACCAGCGCCACCGTCTCGCCCTTGTTGATGGTGAAGGACGCCTTCTTGACGGCCTCGATCTCGCCGGCGCCGGTGCCGAAGGTTACCGACAGGTTCCTGATGTCGAGGAGCTTGCTCATCGCCACACCCTCCTCATCGATAGACCTTCCGGGGATCGAAGGCGTCCCTGACCGCCTCGCCGATGAAGACCAGCAGGCTCAGCATAAGGGCGATGACGCAAAAGCCGGAGATGCCGAGCCAGGGCGCATGCAGGTTGGCCTTGCCCTGGTTCAAGAGTTCACCGAGCGACGGCGATCCCACCGGCAGGCCGAAACCCAAAAAATCGAGCGCCGTCAGAGTCGTTACCGATCCGGCCAGGGTGAACGGCATGAAGGTGATGGTGGCGACCATGGCGTTGGGCAGCACGTGTTTGTAGATGATCTTCAGATCGCCGACGCCCAAGGCCCGAGCGGCACGGACGAAGTCTAAATTTCGCGCCTTCAGGAACTCGGCACGGACGACGCCGACGAAACCCATCCAGCTGAACAGCAGCATCAGCCCCAAGAGCCACCAGAAATTGGGCGTGATGACGCTGGCCATGATGATCAGCAGGTAGAGGATCGGCAGGCCGGCCCAGATTTCGATGAACCGTTGGCCGAGGAGATCGAGCAGGCCGCCGTAGAAGCCCTGGAAGGCACCCACCGAGACGCCGACGACGGCACTGATGATGGTCAGCACCAGGCCGAAGAGGACCGAGATGCGAAACCCGTATATGAGGCGCGCCACCACGTCGCGGCCCTGATCGTCGGTGCCGAGCCAGTTGACGTCGCTGGGCGGCGCCGGGACCGGCACCGGCAGATCGAAGTTGACGGTGTCGTAACTGAAGGGCACCGGCGGCCACAGCATCCAGCCTTTTTCCTGGATCAGTTCGACGACGAACTCGTCGCGGTAATCGGCTTCCGTCTGGAACTCGCCGCCGAAGGTCGTCTCCGGGTAGGCGGCGAAGACCGGGATGTAGAAGGCGCCGTCGTAACGGACCAGGAGCGGCTTGTCGTTGGCGATGACCTCGGCGAAGAGGCTGGCGAAAAAGAGGAACAGGAAGATCCACAGCGACCAGAAGCCGCGCTTGTTGCGCTTGAAGTTCTCGATGCGCCGGCGCGTGATCGAGGTGATGGGGAGGCCGAGGAAACGCTCGGTGCGCAGGGCCTCGGCGGAGGAATGAGCGGTGAGGGTGGTGTCGTCCTTCACCGGTCTAAGCCTCCCTTGCCTCGAAATCGATGCGGGGATCGATGATGTGATACATGACGTCGCCGATGATGCCCATGATCAGCCCCAGGAGCGTGAAGAAATAAAGGGTTCCGAACATGATCGGGTAGTCGCGCTTGAGGGCCGCCTCGAAACCCATGAGCCCGAGTCCATCCAGCGAGAAGATGATCTCGGTGAGCATGGCGCCGGTAAAGAGAATGCCGATGAAGGCCGACGGGAAGCCGGCGATGACGATCAGCATGGCGTTGCGGAAGACGTGGCCGTAGAGCACCCGGTTCCGCGTCAGGCCCTTGGCCCGGGCCGTCATCACGTATTGTTTGTTGATCTCCTCGATAAAGGAATTTTTGGTCAGCATGGTGAGGCCGGCGAAGCCGCCGATCAGCATGGAGAGCAGCGGCAGGGTCAGGTGCCAGAAGTAATCGGCCACCTGCTGGTACCAGGCGAGGTCGTCGAAGTTGGGCGAGGTCAGTCCCCTCAAGGGGAACCAGTCGAAATAGCGCCCGCCGGCAAACAGCACGATCAGCAGGATGGCGAATAGGAAACCGGGCACGGCGTTGCCGAAAATGACCAGGCCCGAGGTCCAGACGTCGAAGCGCGTGCCGTCGCGCACCGCCTTGGCGACGCCCAAGGGGATGGAGACGAGATAGACCAGGAGCGTCGTCCATAATCCCAACGAGATGGACACCGGCATCTTGTCGACGACCAACTGGGCGACGCTTCTGTCCTGGAAGAAACTGTCGCCGAAGTCGAGGCGGATGTAATTGCCCATCATGTGGACGAAGCGTTCGTGGGCCGGTTTGTCGAGGCCGAACTGGCGCTCGATGTCGGCGATCAGCTCCGGCGGTAATCCCTGGGCGCCGCGGTAGCGGCTGGTCGTGCCGCCGCCGGCGACCTGCCGGCCCGTCTGGTCGGGCCCCGTCGTCACCTCGCTTCCCGCCTCGCCGCCGACCCGCGCCGTCGCCTCGACGGCTTCGCCGGTGAGCTGAGCGATGGCCTGCTCCACGGGACCGCCGGGCACGAACTGGACGATGACGAAGTTGATGATCATGATCCCGAGCAGTGTCGGGATGATCAGCAGAAGGCGGCGGAGGATATAGGCGTACATGGGTTACGGTGCCATGGGTTACCCGGTCGCGCTCACTTGGCCGAGGCCAGCTTGCCCTTGAGCGCCTTCTCCTTCTCCGCGTCGACCCACCAGGCGGAGAACTGGTTGCCTCGGAGCGGCGTCACCTTGGGGCGCCCGAACTTGTCCCAGTAAGCGATGCGGTCGTAGGTGGCGTGCCAATGCGGGATCAGCCAATGGCCCCATTGCAGCACCCGATCGAGCGCCTTGACCGCCGTGATCAGGCCCTTGCGGTCGGGGGCGGCGATGACCTTCTCGATAAGTTCGTCGATGACCGGGTCTTGGATGCCGATGGTGTTGCGCCCGCCTTCCTGGTTGGCCGCGGTCGATCCCCAAAAAGAGCGCTGTTCGTTGCCCGGCGACAGGGACTGGCCGAAACCGCCGACAATGACCTCGAAGTCGAAGATGTCGAGGCGGCGCCGGTACTGGGAAGAATCGACCGTACGCACGGTGACGGAGATGCCCAGCTTCTCCAGGTTCTTGGCGAAGGGCAGCACGATACGCTCGAACAGCGGGCTGACCAGCAGCACCTCGAATTCGAGGGCTTGGCCGGTCTTCTCGTTGATGCGCTTGCCGTCCTTGATGACCCAGCCGGCTTCGGTGAGGAGCTTCGACGCCGTCCGCAGGTTGCGGCGGACCTTGCCGGACCCGTCGTTTTTGGGCGGGTTGTATTCCTGGGTGAAGACCTCGTCGGGAATCCTGCCGCGATAGGGCTCCAGGATCGCCAGCTCTTCCGCGCTCGGCAGCCCCGTCGCCGCCAGTTCCGAGTTGTCGAAATAGCTGCGCGTGCGTTCGTACTGGCCGTAAAAGAGGTTCTTGTTGGACCACTCGAAATCGAAGCCGTAGGCGAGCGCCTGGCGCAGCTTGCGGTTCTTGAACATGTCGAGGCGCGTGTTGAAGACGAAGGCCTGCATACCGGACGACCGGTTGTGGGTGATCTCTTCCTTCTTGATCAGGCCCTTCTCGACGTTGGGGATCTTGTAGGCGGTGGCCCAAGCCTTGGACGAGTTCTCGGCCCGATAGTCGAACTCGCCGGCCTTGAAGGCCTCGAGTGCGATGGTGGTGTCCCGGTAGTAATCGATGCGGATGCGATCGAAGTTCTGGAAACCCTTGTTGACGGGCAGGTTCTCGCCCCACCAGTCCTTGACCCGGACATAAGTGATCGAGCGCCCCGGCTCGAAGGCCTCGATCTTGTAGGGGCCGTTGCCGAGCGGCGGCTCCAGCGTCGTCTTCGAGAAGTCGCGCGTCGCCCAATAGTGCTTGGGCAGCACCGGCATCTCGGCGACGATCAGGGGCAGTTCCTGGTTTTCGCCCGGCGCGAAGTTGAAGCGCACCGTGTCCTCGCCCACTTTCACCGCCTCGGTGACGTTGCCGTAATAGAAACGGAAAAACGGCGTGCCCTTCTCGAGGAGCGTGTTGTAGGTCCAGATCACATCGTCGACGGTGACCGGTTTGCCGTCGTGCCAGCGCGCTTCCTTGCGCAACTTGAAAGCGACCCAGGAACGGTCCTTCGGCATGTAAATCTCTTCGGCCAGGACGCCGTAGCGGGTGAAGGCCTCGTCGGCCGAGGCCGAGGTCAGGCCCTCGTAGATGAGGCCGAGGCCGGCCGCCGAGTTGCCCTTGACGATGTAGCCGTTGAAGGAATCGAAGGTGCCGATGGTGCCCTGGCGCACCAGGCCGCCCTTGGGCGCGTCCGGGTTGGCATAGTCGAAATGGGTGAAGTCGGGCCCGTACTTGAGGTCGCCGTGCATGGCGACGCCGTGCCTGCCCTCGACCCCGTCGAGGGTCCCGGCGGCGGCCGCAGACGCCCATAGGAACCCAACCCATAAAGCGGTTACCAAAAGGCGCATGGCCCAATCCTTCTTCCGGTCTTCCGAATGTCCCGAATATTGGGGTTTGCCGGGCACGGGATCAAGGTATGGCCGCCGATTATGGCGGAGATTTGACCGCGGTTGTCGATCGATCAAGAAACCGTCACGGCGCCAGCGCGTGGACGGCGGCGTCCAGGAGCGCCGGATCGCCGACCGCCAGCACGGTGCCGTCCGAGGTCATCGACAGCCGCTCGCCCGTCCAGTCACACATCACCCCGCTGGCACCCTCGACGATGGGGACCAGCGCCGCGTAGTCGTAGGGCTGCATGGTGTCCTCGCAGACGACGTCGACCCAGCCGTTGGCCAAGAGCCCATAGGCTTGGCATTCGGCGCCGTAGACGGCGCGGTAACAGGACCGGCGCAGGGCTTCGAAGCGATCGAAATGATCGCCGGGAAACATCTGCGGTGATGTCGCATAGAGCCAGGCGTCGGCGAGGGCCGGGCATTGGCGGATCCGGCTCGGCTTGCCGTCGAGCAGCGTCGGCCGGCCTTTGGCGCCGACCCACCGTTCGCCCAAGGCCGGCATGTCCATGACGCCGACGATGGGCTCGCCTTCACATAGAAGCGCGATCAGGGTGCCGAACAGGGGCTTGCCGGTGGCGAAACTTTGGGTGCCGTCGATGGGGTCGAGGACCCAGACGAAATCCGCATCCGTGCGCGTGCCCCCGTGCTCCTCGCCGACGATGCCGTGCTCCGGGTAGACGGCCTCGATGATGAAACGCATGGCCGCCTCGGCCTCGCGGTCGGCGATGGTCACCGGGCTTTCGTCGGACTTGGTCTCGACACCGACGCCGCTCCGGAAATACTTGAGCGATACCGGTGCGGCGGCGTCGGCCAGCCGTTCGGCCAAGTCGACCAACGGCTGCAGGCGGGCGTCGTCCACTGGGGAAGCCACCGGCGGTGCCGTCAGGGCAGAGCCTTGGGTGCGGCGCTCAAACCACGCAGGAACAGGATGACGGAGGCCCGGTCGCTGGCTTTTTTGACACCGGCGAAGGCCATTTTTGTCTTCGGCACGAAGCCTTTGGGGTTGGCGAGAAATGCGTCCAGGTCCGCGTAGGACCACTCGCCGCCGAGACCGGTCATCGCGCCCGAATACTTGAAGCCGGCGGAACTGGCCTTGGCCTTGCCGACGATGTCCCACAGGTTGGGCCCGACCTTGTTCTTGCCGCCCTCTTCCGTCGTGTGGCAGGCCTTGCACTTGCCGAAGACTTTTACGCCGCGCGCCGGGTCGGCCGATACCAGGAGGGCCAGGGCGGCGGCGGCGGCGGCGGACTCCGTCGCCTCGGCCGTTTCCGCATCCGTGTCGTCGACGGCGACCACGTAGGCCGGTGTCTCCAGATGTTCGGCCTGAACCAGTGTGTCGCCGATGAAATTACTGATGAACGTCAGCCAGGCGGCGATCAGGACGCCGAAAGCGATCTTTTCCCACAACTTGAATTTCATGCGAGGGGCCCTCCAAAATTCGCGGCGGAATCTACCCGTTCATGCCGCCGGGCGCAATCATCGGTTCATGCGCACGGGCGCAGTCACTCGATTATTTGGCCGGTACCGGCCGCACCCCGGCCTTTAACGGTCCCACAGCGCCCTTTATGGTGAGCGCCATGAACACGACGCTGAACCCGCCACTGAACCCAGTCGTTCTCATCCCGTCGCGCCTGGCCTCGACGCGGCTGCCCGACAAGCCCCTGGCCGACATCGGCGGCGAGCCGATGATCGTGCACTGCTGGCGCCGCGCCCTGGAGGCAGCGCTCGGGCCCGTCGTCGTCGCCTGCGGGGACGCGGCCATCAAGGACGCCGTCGAGGCCGCCGGCGGACTGGCGGTGATGACCCGGCCGGACCACCCCTCCGGCTCCGACCGCATTTTCGAGGCGTTGAGTGCCATCGATACGGCCGGCGCCTATGACTGCATCGTCAACGTGCAAGGGGACCTGCCGACCATCGACCCCGATGTCATCCGCGCCGTGCTGGCACCCTTGCAGGATCCGGCCGTCGATATCTCGACCCTGATCGCCGAGATCACCGACCCGGAAGAGCGCACCAACCCCAACGTGGTCAAGGCCGTGGTCGGTTTAAGCGCCGGCGAGACCGTCGGCCGGGCGCTTTACTTCTCGCGCACCACCACGCCTTCCGGCGACGGCCCGCTTTACCACCACATCGGCCTCTATGCCTACCGCCGCGATGCTCTCGAGCGCTTCGTATCGCTGCCGCAAGGGGTCCTCGAGGCCCGCGAAAAACTGGAGCAGCTGAGGGCCTTGGAGAACGGCATGCGCATCGATGCGGCCCTCGTTGACACCGTCCCCTTCGGCGTCGATACTCCGGCCGACCTCGACCGGGCGCGGCAGATGCTGGCGGACGGTTGAGGGGAAATCGACGGCGGAAATCGCCCCGCGGGGGACGACGAGAAACCAATGGCCGAACAATCGAACATCATCGCCTTCCAGGGGCTGCCAGGCGCCTACTCCAACATGGCCTGCAAGGGCGCCTATGTGGACATGGAGCCGCTGGCTTGCCGCTCCTTCGACGACGCCTTCGCCGCCGTCCACGAGGGCCGGGCGCGATACGCCATGATTCCCATCGAGAACTCGGTGGCCGGCCGCGTCGCCGACATCCACCACCTGCTGCCCGATTCAGGCCTTCACATTGTCGCCGAGCACTTCCAGCGGGTGAACCACCACCTGCTCGCCGTGCCGGGCGCCTCGCTCTCCGACATCACCCACATCCACAGCCACATCCATGCCCTGAGCCAGGTCCGCGACCTGATCAGCAACCACGGCTTCGAGCCGGTCGAGCATGTGGATACGGCGGGTGCGGCCGCCGACGTCGCCAAGTGGGGCGACAAGACCCAGGCCGCGATCTCTTCGAAGATGGCCGGCGAGATGTACGGCCTGACGTCCTTGATGCGTGACGTCGAGGACGCCGAGCACAACACGACTCGTTTCGTCGTCATGGCCACGGAGCCGCAGGTCCCCGATGTCGGCGAGCCGGACACCATGACCACCTTCGTCTTCAGGGTGCGCAACCTGCCCGCCGCTCTCTACAAGGCCATGGGCGGCTTCGCCACCAACTCCATCAACATGACCAAGCTGGAGAGTTATCTGAGAGGCGATTTCGTCGCCGCGCAATTTTACGCCGACGTCGAGGGCCACCCGGACCAGGACGGCCTCGCCAACGCCTTGGAGGAACTCCGCTTCTTCTCCCGCGAGGTCAAGATTCTCGGCATCTACAAGGCGCATCCCTATCGCGGCGAATCGGCGGGCAAGCACGGGCCGTAAGCCCAGGGTCGCCGGCTATGCCCGGGGGATCCCGATCTTGGAACGATTTCGTTGCGCGGTGCCGCTTTGCCGTTCACCGGACATTGCGCGCTGAAACCGGCCTCACTAAGTGGAAAGGGCGACGCTCGCGAAACACGCACCTGCGAATTATGACCAAAGCATAGTCCCTTAACACTCACCCATTTTTTCAGTTGCCGGAGGACAGATGGGAAAGCTCATTGTTTATTACGCGCATCCCGGCCAGCGGTTCTCGCGGGCGAACAAGGCCATGGCCGACGCCGCGCGAGGCATTGACGGCATTACCTTCGTCGATCTCTACGCCGAATACCCGCGCCACGACATCGATGTGGACAAGGAACAGTCCCGGCTCGTGGAGCACGATGTCATCCTCTTTCAATTCCCGCTGTTCTGGTACTCGACGCCGTCCTTGTTGAAGGAATGGCAGGACCTGGTGCTCGAACACGGGTTCGCCTATGGTGCCGGCGGCGACAAGTTGGCCGGCAAGACGTTGATGCTGGCGATCACCATGGCCGGGCCCGAGGATGCCTATACGCCGTCGGGCTACCAGCACTTTCCGCTGCGCACTTTCCTGACCCCGCTCGAGCAGACCGCGCGCCTTTGCAAAATGAGGTTTGCCACGCCCTATGTGTTGCACGCAGCCCTGAAGGCCCAGGAGACCGACGGGATCGCGGTGCATGCTGCGGGATATGTCAGGCTCTTGGAGGCGATCCGCGACGAGACTTATGATTTCGAGCGGGCCACGTCAAAGGACATCGTGACCCACACCGACCTCCACCTCTTACCAGGTGCATGACCGATGACCGATTTTCTTCTCCTCGCCTTTGTCTTCCTTTGCGCCGGTGTCATATCCGTGCCCATCGCCACACGGCTTGGGCTCGGCTCGGTTCTCGGCTACCTGATCGCCGGCATCGTGATCAGTCCCTTGCTGGTGACTATGGGCGTCGATGTCGTGTCCATTCAGCATTTCGCCGAGTTCGGCGTGGTCATGATGCTGTTCCTGGTCGGTCTCGAACTCGAACCACGGCTTTTATGGGAGATGCGCGGCAAGCTCCTCGGCCTCGGCGGCCTGCAGGTCGCCGGCACGATCGGCGCCGTCATGGCTGTCGCCATGGCTCTCGGCCAGCCCTGGACCATCGCGCTCGCCATCGGCCTCGTCCTCGCCCTGTCGTCGACGGCGATCGTCCTGCAGACGCTGAACGAAAAAGGCCTGATGAAAACCGAGGGCGGGCAGGCCAGTTTCTCGGTCCTGCTATTCCAGGACATCGCGGTCATACCCATGCTGGCGTTCATTCCGCTCTTGGCCATGCCGGAACTGATGGATGGGGCCGGGCATGGTTCGCCTGAGCATTCGGCGGACGACCACGCCGGCGGGCTCAGCCTCGTCGCCGGCCTCAGCGGCTGGCAGACGGCGCTCGTCACCGTCGGCGCCATCGCCGCGGTCATCCTCGGCGGCATCTACCTGACCCGCCCGATCTTCCGGTTCATCGCCATGGCCGGGCTCCGCGAGCTGTTCACGGCCGCCGCGCTCATGTTCGTCATCGGCATCGCGCTGTTGATGATGCTGGTCGGCCTGTCGCCTGCGCTGGGGACGTTCCTTGCCGGCGTCGTCCTCGCCAACAGCGAGTACCGCCACGAGCTGGAAAGCAATATCGACCCGTTCCGCGGGCTCTTGCTCGGGCTCTTTTTCATGACCGTAGGGGCCGGCATCAACTTCGCTTTGCTGTTCGCCAACGTCGCTTCGATCCTGGCCCTGACTCTGGCCCTGATCGCCATAAAGATCGCCGTATTGCTGGCCCTGGCGCGCCTGTTCCGGCTCGAAGGGGCCGAGCGCTGGCTGTTCGGATTGGGGCTCGCCCAGGCCGGCGAGTTCGGCTTCGTGTTGCTGTCGTTCGCGTTGGCCAATCAAGTGATCCCGCAGGCCATCGCCGATAAACTCCTGCTCATCGTCGCCCTTTCCATGCTGCTGACGCCGGTGCTGTTCATTCTCTACGAGCGCGTAATCCTGCCCCGCCTCACGCATGTCCAGGAACGGGAAGCCGACGAGATCGACGAGCCTGGGGACATCATCATCGCCGGCCACGGGCGCTTCGGCGGCATCGTCAACCGCATGCTTCGGGCCGCCGGGTATACGCCGACGGTGCTCGATTTCAGCTCGTCCCATCTGGAGTTCCTGCGCGCCTTCGGCTTCAAGGTGTTTTTCGGCGATGCGACGCGGCCCGACCTGCTGCACGCAGCCGGGATCGAGACGGCGCGGCTGCTGGTCGTCGCCATCGACGGAAAGAAGCAAATCAGCGAGTTGGTGCGCTATGTGCGCAAGACCTACCCGCATGTGCAGATCATTACCCGGGCCGTCGACCGCTCCCATGTCTATGATCTTTACGCGGCCGGCTGCCGCGAGATCATCCGCGAGACCTTCGACAGCAGCGTGCGGACGGCGAGAACGGCCTACGAGGTATTGGGCATGCATCCCTTCGATGCGGAACAGCTGGCGAGGAAATTCACGGAAGACGACCGCTCCATCCTCGCCGAGCTCGCCGCCGTCTTCGACCCGTCCGTCCCCCTGCACCGGAACGCCGCCTACGTGGAAAAATCCAAGGCCCTCATGGAAAAGCACGAAGCCCAGATCTTCGGCAAGGGCCGCGCCTACGCCACGCGCACCGACCGCGGATGGTCGCCGCCGACGAGCGAAGACGTCGAGGCGGTCACGGCGGATCAGGCGACGGAAGCGTGAAGGGGATGGCGATGACGCCGACCGACATCGGCGTGCAGGAGGAACAAGCATTTCTGGGGAGGGACCAACGTTGCCCGAAGACGATCTCAGGGCCAGGCTCGAGGAATTCGACGGCGTCGCCGTTTCCATGCTGTCGGAAGCCCGTACTAACTGCCGTAAGCACGCGGGCTTTCTCGACGAACTGATTACTTTGTCTTTCGACCCCGACGCCCGCGTCGCCGACGGGGCGACCTGGATCCTGAAAGCGGAGCTGGAGGACGGTGCGAAACTCCTCCCGGATCAAACGGAACGGCTGGTCTCCTCGTTGGGCGCCCTCACCTCCTGGCAATCCCTATTGCATGTCTTTCAGATGATCGAGCGGGTTCCCCTCGACGAATCTCAGGCCGGACGCGTCGTCCGCTGGGCCCGATCCCATACCGGCCACAAGCGCCCTTTCGTCCGGGCCTGGAGCCTGCATGCCGTCGTCGTCCTGGGCCGGACCTTCCCCAAATTCAGGCCCGATGCAGAGGCCGCCTTGGAACGAGGCGAGGCCGATCCGGCCGCATCCGTCCGCGCCCGCGCGCGACGGCTGCGGCAGTAACCGCTCTAAGAACGGTCGCTGTGCCCGAGGTCGCGGTCCGGGTCGATGCGGTCGCGGACCAGCTGTTTCAATTCCTTCGATTCCGGGAACCGCCCGGCCTCCTTGCGCGAATAGATCGTCTCCCCGTCAAGGCGCACCTCGAAGACGCCACCGCGGCCGGGAACGAGTGCCACCTCGCCGAGGCCTTCGTCGAAGGTCGTCAACAGCTCCTGCGCCATCCACGCGGCCCGCATCAGCCAACGGCATTGGGTACAGTATTCGATTTCCAGGCGTGGGGTCACGGTGGGGGCTCCGTATTGAGAGTTGACGCATAACACGAATCGGCGTTGCCCGCCCGCTCGTCTTTTCTCGGATGGGCCAACCCACTTTTTGAGTGCTCGGTCAGGGTACTAACAGTAGTGTTAAACGAGCCCTCTGGAGAACGATCGATTTGGCAGTGAACCAAGGCCTCGATGAGCACGATCAATTACCTCACTGATATCGCGATCCTGCTTGTGGCCGCCGTCATTGCGGTTCCCCTTTTTCAGACCATGCGCATGGGGGCTGTACCCGGATTTGTCGTTGCCGGCATGATCGTCGGCCCCTTTGGCCTGGAACTCATCGGAAACGTGGAAGAGGTCGGCCAGCTGGCGGAACTCGGCGTCGTTCTGCTCCTGTTTATCATCGGTATCGAATTAAAACCCGCACGCCTGTGGATGATGCGGAGACTTTTGTTTGGTCTGGGCACCCTTCAGTTCCTCTGCACCAGCGTCGCCCTCGTCGCCGTTGTCCATTACGCCTTCGCCGTGCCCCTGAGGACCGCCATTCTGATCGGCCCGGCCCTGGCCTTATCGTCAACGGCTTTTGTTCTCCAATTGCTGACCGAATCCAAGATGCTGACCTCCGAACAGGGACGCGCTTCCATCTCCATCCTGTTGCTGCAGGATTTGGCTGTTGTCCCGTTGCTCGCCCTGACATCGCTATTGACCATGCCGATGCTGAGCCTGGCCGAGGATATCGGACTCGCCCTTGTCGAGGCGACCCTGATCATCGGTGTCGTAATCTTCTTCGGTCGGTATTTTCTTCAGCCTGTCCTTCACCAGGTCGCGACGTCGAAAAACCCTGAGGTTTTTACCGCATCCGCCGTGCTGCTCGTTTTGGGCGCCGCTGTCCTGATGGAACATGTGGGGTTGTCGATGGCGATGGGGGCCTTCCTTGCCGGGTTGCTGATCGCGGATTCTTCCTTTCGCCACCAAATCATCGCCGAGACACAGCCTTTTCGCGGGCTGCTGCTCGGTATCTTCTTCATGTCGATGGGCATGTCCCTCAATCTCAACCAACTCATCCAACAACCCTTATTGTTTCTCGGACTCGTCGCGACTTTGTTGATCCTGAAAACAATCGTGATCTGGCCCTTGGCCCGATTGTTCGGACTTAACTGGAAGAACGCGCTCGCGTCGGGGCTTTTGCTGGCGCAAAGCGGGGAATTCGCGCTCGTCGTGTTTACGGTGGCCCTCGGGAAAGGCCTCCTCGACGAAGCCATGTTCCAGCAGCTCCTGTTGGTGGTCATTCTCAGCATGCTGGCCACGCCCCTTATGGCCCGGTTGGGGAGAGAGATCAGGGGACTCGGTGACAAAGGACAGGTTACCGCGCCGGTTCTTGCGGAGGCCGAGGACACCAGACCCATACCTGTCCTGATCATCGGTTTCGGTCGCGTGGGGCACAAGATCGGTCGCATCCTCGAACTGGCCGAAGTCCCGTATACGGCCATTGACATCGATCCGAATACTGTTGCCCAAGAACACGCCAAAGGGCGGCCTGTGTTCTAAGGTGACGCTCAAAGGGCGACCGTATTGACAGCCATGGGGGCCGAGAGCGCACGTATCGTCATTGTCGCGGTGAACGATATACCTTTGACCGAACAGCTTGTCGTATCCTTGCGTGGAAAATTTCCGGCACTTTGCGTAATCGCTCGCGGGCACAACAGGTTACGTTGCGAGAAACTCAAAGCCCTGGGCGCGGACGCGGTCATATCGGAAACGTTGGAAGCGGGTATCGAACTTGCGCGTGTCGCCTTGATGAGAGTCGACACTTTGGAAGATGAGATAAATGGGTTCATCGGTGACTTCCGCCGTGAATACTATCAGCAGCATGACGCCTTGGATCGCAGCGACGCCGCCGCGTTGAAACGAGTAGAACGCCCTGATTCGACCGATACAGGCTAGATTCCGCCAGCCTTACAAGGTCGTTTCAACATCGGAAATCCGATCCGAAACCAGGCGTTTCTCCGAACGCGGCCGAATGACGGCTAAGGGGGACCACACCTGTCCCGCACCTGTTTCGCCATCGCCCTCATTTCCGACGTAGCGGATTCAAGCCGTTTCACTTGGTGCCGCTGTCAGCCGGACTGTCGCGCGCGGGAACGAGGACGACCTCGTCGAGGGCGTCATCAAGGTGCATCGATATGGCGGGGAACCGGCGCGTAAGTACATGCCTCGATTTGAACCAGATGGTTGGGGCATCGCCTCGGGTCGTTCACCCGTTTTAGAATAAGTAAACTGTCGTTAATATCCCCGCGAACCCTAATTGGTCTCTGCCTAATGGATCGAGGGTCCACGCGAATTCCTATATTGATTTCAATCTTTTTTTGTATACTGGTTGGGTCTGGAGACGTGCGGATGGCCAGCTCAGGGGGAAGGGTACGTGGTTGCCGAGAACCGTACGACGACCGCTTCGGGCTCCGCCCGACCCGCGGACCCGTCGAAAACACCGTCGGCCGCGGGCTCGCCAGGAACGGTGGCGGCGGGTACGGCGGCCAGTGGCACAGTGAGAACTGCGGCTGGCGGCACGGCGGGAACTGCGGCCGGAGCCTGCGCGGCCGCGCCCACGCCCGAGATTGGCGTCGACGACCATCGCCTGTACGATGCCGTCAAGGAAAAGGAGCTGTTGCTGGCGCACGCGACCGAGGCTGGACGGGTCATTGATGAGCAGCGCATCAAGGTCCTCGTGAACGCCAAGCGGGCCGTCAAGGCCGGGACCATAAAGCCGGCCCAGGAGATCGCCTTCTGGCACGAGTTCCAGGAACTTGGGCAGGAGTTGCTGCCGATCACGGTGGCGAGCCTGAAGGCAACGAGTCCCGAGATCGGCCCCGACGCGAAAAGTCAGAAATCGCATGCCAACCGCGCCGTTCGCCGTTATCAGATCTGGTCCGTGGTGGCGCTGGTGTCACTCCTGGTCATCCAGATCTACACGATCTTCGGTTCCAAAACCGTCGCGGATATACAGGAACTGAGCCGCAAGATCGACGCCGAGACCCTGAAGATCGACGATTTGACCCGTCGCTTGGCTGAGGTCACGGGCGAGGAATCTGCGAACCTCGTCGTCGAAATCCGAAACGCCGACACCCGCCTCAATCAGATGAACGATGTCCTGTTCGCGAGCTATAACCTGTTGGTGGTCTGGTTTCCGGTCAAGTATGAAAGCCGCGATCCCACTTCTGGCCAGATCGCCCAATACCTGCAGGCGGGCCAGATCATATTGGAGTCGCTGTCGACCTACGTCCTGCCCCTGCTCTACGGCCTGCTCGGCGCGTGCGTGTATGTCTTGCGGACCCTGTCGATCGAAATCAAGAACCTGATCTACACGATCGAATCGGATATCCGGTTCCAACTGCGGATCTATCTAGGCGCCCTCGCCGGCCTGGCGATCGGATGGTTCAGCCCGTCGGGAAGCACGGCCGGCTTCATCGATGGCGCAGACGGCGGGACCGGCGGCACCTTGCTCAGCATCGGACCGGTTGCGCTCGCCTTTCTCGCCGGGTATAGCGTCGAGCTGCTGTTCTCGGCCATGGATACGATTATCACCGCCTTCTCGAAGAAGGACGGCAGCAAAGGCGCCGGGAAGTAATGATGACTCCGGAAAGGCGGCGAAACATGTCGATCGGCGATTTCCACCGCGCGGCCCGTGCGCCTCGCTTGCTCGCGGCGGCCTCCGCGCTGATCGCGGCCGGCGTGATCGGTTTGGTGTCAACGGCGGTGGACGCCGCGAGTTTCATTACGATTGGGACCGGCGGCGTTACCGGTGTCTACTACCCGACCGGCGGTGCGATCTGCCGCGTCTTGAACCGGACCCGAAAGGAACACGGTATACGCTGTACCGCACAGTCCACCGGTGGTTCCGTCTACAACCTGAATACCATACGCGCAGGCGAAATCGACGTCGGCATCGCCCAGTCCGACTGGCAATACCACGCCTACAACGGCACCGGCCGGTTCAAGGATCAAGGGCCGAACAAGAACCTGAGGTCGGTCTTCTCCGTGCACGCGGAACCGGTCACCATCGTCGCCCGCGCGGACGCCGGTATCAGGACGCTTGGGGATCTCAAAGGAAGGCGCGTCAATATCGGCAATCCCGGATCCGGCATACGCGTCACCTGGGACAAGATGGAGGCCACACTCGGTTGGCGACGGTCCGATCTAAAATTGGCGGCCGAGTTGAAGTCGGCCGAGCTTTCAAAAGCGCTTTGCGACGACAAGATCGACGCGTTTGTCACGATCGTGGGCCACCCGTCGGGGAGCATGCAAGAAACCATGTCGAGCTGCGTCGCGGTCCTCGTGCAGGTCGGCGGCGCTGCCGTCGACAATCTGGTGAAGGAATTTCCCTACTACGGTTACGCCGAAATCCCCGGCGGTTTCTATCCGAACAATCCGACCGACGTGAAGACCTTCGGCGTCGGCGCCACGGTCGTGACGTCGGTCCAGGTGCCGGAGAGAACGATCTACTTTCTGGTCAAGTCCGTTTTCGACAACTTCCGCTCGTTCCGAAAACTGCACCCGGCCTACCGCAATCTTTCCGAGGTGGAGATGACGCGTCGGTTCCTGACCGCCCCCCTGCACGACGGGGCACGGAAGTATTTCAAGGAGAGGGGTTGGCAATGACTTGGCGGCGCCGGGCGGCGAGACGCCGCATTTCCGGCTCGCGTTCGCGGGTTGCGGTCGGCTTGATCACGGTCGCGGCCGTGGTTTCGACCGATTTCGGCATGGCGCAAACACCGGATACCCTGGACTACCTGTACAGCGGCGCCGAGTTCAACCAGAAGGGTACCCACTTCCGGGTCGGTTACGTGACCGGGGCGTTCGACGCCTATTTGATGGCAGCGCATTTGCACCGAAGTGGCGTGTCGCCGCATGACTTCGCGCGGTGCAAGGACGAATGGACGCCGCACCAGTTGATGGCGTTGGTCGACCTGCACCTCGCCAGGAATCGCGATCATCGGTCGAACAGCGCCGCCCTCGCGTCTCACGAGGCGCTCGCCGCCGCCTGCCCCTCCGCCCCGCAAGACCAGGAGAACTGACGGCGCCCATCGCCTCGTCAGTCAGAAACGGCCATCAGCAAGATCATTCCGTGCCGAAAGGAACGCCGAAACATTGCTTCATGCGGAGCAAATGCATTTGACCCACTCAACACTTCGGCATCGAGGCGAAGCATCCGCTGCCGCTTCACCGGCCAATAGAGGAGCCCCCGCTCGGCGTCCGACCGGTTCGCCACCCCGGGAATGTCTCCTGTGTCGATCCGCTCGTCGAGCAGGGCCGAGAGGGCGCAGAGTTCCGCTGCCTGTTCCGTTGTCAGCTTCTTACGCGTCGCCTTCTCCATAGGCCGTCAATTGGCGTTTTGTTACCCATGCACCATTCTGCGGCTTCGTAAATTGATTGACATTTATGTCTGCGGCTTCGTAAATTGATTGACATTTATGCGTAAATATGCTAAATAATCCTATATCTGCCGTTCTCGGGAACGGCTTTGCTGATTGCGATTGTTGACTTACGAGCCACCGCTGGTGATGGAAGTCTCGTTGGAGGTGGCGCAATGGGAGGGATGGAGAGGCATTGCGCCTTGTCGTGGCCTTGCGCCACAACTCCGGTTGCTGCCGGCGATGGAAACGGCGTTGGTAGTAGTTCTTTTCCCTCGGTTCGTCTCCTCACCCCCGGACTTGACCCCGGTTATGAGGAATCGGAGGTGGCCGGACCTGTTCCCTATCGTCACCAAAAGAGACGATGGGATTTTCGTTTTCATGAACGAAAATCGTCAAAAGTCGACATTCCGCGCCGACCCGGCGGTCCGATTGCTGAATGCCGGGAACAGGCCGAGCCGGAAATTGGCTTCGTTCCGACGCTTTTTTTGGGAACCGGGCCGTTAGTTTAGCCGTCCACCGTCTCGAGCCAGCGTTCGATCAAGAAGCGCGCGATGGAGTCCTTGCGCGGCAGGTTCGGTCCCGGACCGCCGCTGCCCGATTGGCCGAAGGTGCGCACCGCCTCGGGCGTGTACCAACCGGCGTCCTCCAGTTCGTTGGGATCGATACGGATCTCGGTGGATTCGGCACGGGCCCAGAAGCCGAGCATGATCGAGGCCGGGAAGGGCCAGGGTTGGGACGCGATGTAGCGCACGTCTTGGACACAGACCCCGGCTTCCTCGGCGATTTCGCGGATCACCGTCTCCTCCAGGCTTTCGCCCGGTTCGACGAAACCGGCCAGCGTCGAATAGGAGCCCTCGGGCCAGTTGGCCTGGCGGCCGAGCAGGCATTGCGGCGGGCCGCCGTCCTCGGGGATATGCTCGACGACCATGATCACGGCCGGGTCGGTGCGCGGGTAGCTCTCGTGGCCGCAGTCGGTGGTGCGGATGCAGCAGCGCAAGTGGCCGCCATGGCGGCTCTCCATGGGGCCGCCGCAGCGCCCGCAGAACTGGTGGCTCCTGTGCCAGGTGATCATGCCGCGCCCGTAGGCGAGCATCGCCGCCTCGGCCTGGCCCAAGAGCGGGCCGAAGCGGCGCAGGTCCTCGAAGCCGCCGCCGCCGACAAGTGCCGGCGCCTCCGTTTCCTCCAGATGGGACAGGTCGACGGCGAAGACGCCGGCGGCTCCGTCGAGGCCGAGGAACACGGTCTCGGCGGCCGCTTCGACGGCGTCCCGGGCCAGCCGGTCGGTCAGGATCACGGGTCGCGGGCCCTCGGCGTCGCCGAGCCCGGTGATCAGGTTGCGGTTGCGCCAAACCGGCACGATCCGGGTATCGGCGTTATCGAGCAAACCGTGGATCCATTCCGCATCGGCGCGTCTGGCGCCGGCCCGGTCAAGGGCGACGCCGGTATAGCTGAGACCAGTGTCCGTGTGGCAAACCCTGTTCATGGCGGCACGGTGGCACAAGGGGCTGGCCGGCACAACCTCGGGCGTGGACAAATCCGGTTTTGGGTAAATTCACTGAATATTGAGGCAAAAAGGACTTACCCCACTATATTTCGTAGTATACCATGCAGGCCTTGCGGGGCGGTGATGGACGTTGGGCGGATCGGAATCATGACCTTCGGGAGAATCGGCAAGAAACTGCTGGCCTCGGCCGCCCTGGCGGTCGGGCTCGCGGGCTGCGAGTGGCCGACCAGCAATCTCTCCTTCATGCCCTCGATCGCGTCCTTTTCCAATCTGCCCTCGTTTGGCCTGCTCGGTGACGTCATCCCGGATTTCAACGGCGACTGCGCGACGGTTTCGCCGAAGGCGCTCAAGCGGGTCAACTGGACCCGGGTGCCGCAGATCAACATGCGGGTGCGCAACGACGAGTTCGAGCCGATGATCATCCAGATGACTCAGGGCTGGCCCTACGTCTTCCGCATCCGCAACCGCGACGACCGCTCGCATACCATCAACGCCAAGAAGTTCTTCCAGAACATGGCCGTGATCCGCATAACGGTGGCCGGCGAGCGCCAGGGCGAGACCTGCATCGCGTCCTTGGATATCCCGCCGCGGGCGACGGCCGAGATCCACCTCGTCGCCGCCGTCGACGGCCACTACGAATTCCACGACAACTGGCTTCCGGCGCCGACCCTGTTGTCCGGCGGCGCCGACGGCGTGGTCATTGTCGAAGAGCGCCACAAGGCGCGGACCCAATAGCGCCGCCGGGTGCGGACCCGGTAGCGGCTCGATACCGCTCGGCGATGGATGATGTTGGACTCAACGGAAGGCGCTGATATAGTCCCGGCGGGAGGCTGGCGGCGGACAGGTTCCTCGCCAACCCGGTCAGGTCCGGAAGGAAGCAGCCGTAACGAGTTTCGACCTGGGTCGTTCGCCAGTCTCCCACCCGTTTCCGTTTCATCCGAAATATCCCGGCGCATGAGCGATACCGAAACCGAAGACCCGACCGACGTCTCCATCGACGTCTCCGGGAACCCGGATTCGGTTGGCTACCGCGTCCTCGCCCGCAAGTACCGGCCGATGGCCTTCTCCGGTCTCATCGGCCAGGACGTCCTGGTCCGCACCCTGACCAACGCCTTCCGTGTGAGCCGCATCGCCCATGCCTTCATCCTGACCGGCGTGCGCGGGGTCGGTAAGACGACCACGGCTCGGATCATCGCCCGCGCCCTCAACTGCATCGGACCCGACGGCAGCGGCGAGCCGACGACCGAGCCCTGCGGTCAGTGCGAACACTGCCAGGCCATCTCCCAGGACCGCCACGTCGATGTCCTCGAGATGGATGCCGCCAGCCGCACCGGCGTCGACGACATTCGCGAGCTGATCGAGGGCGTGCGCTACCGGCCGACCTCGGCCCGCTACAAGGTCTACATCATCGACGAAGTCCACATGCTCTCGAAGAACGCCTTCAACGCGCTCTTGAAGACCCTGGAGGAACCACCCGAGCATGTTAAGTTCATCTTCGCGACGACCGAGATCCGCAAGGTGCCGGTGACGGTCTTGAGCCGCTGCCAGCGTTTCGACCTCAACCGGGTCGATGCGGAAACGCTGGCCGGACACTTCACGAAGATCGCCGCCAACGAGGGTGCAGCCGTATCCGATGCAGCCATTCAGCTGATCGCCCGGGCTGCCGACGGTTCGGTGCGCGACGGCTTGAGTCTGCTCGATCAGGCCATATCCCAGGCGACCGGCGAAGTCACGGAAGAGGCGGTCCGCGACATGCTCGGCCTTGCCGACCGCTCACAGACCTTCATGCTGTTGGAGGCGGCCTTAGCCGGTGACATCGCCCAGGCCCTGAAGCTGCTCGAACAGCAGTACCGGGACGGGGCCGACCCGGTGGCCCTGTTCGAGGATATGCTCGAGATCACCCACTTCCTGACCCGCATCAAGGTGGTGCCGGAGACCGCCGAAGGCGCCCATGTCCCGGAGATCGAGCGGACCCGGGGCAAGGACATGGCGGCCCGGTTGCCCATGGCGGCGCTGGCCCGCGGCTGGCAGATGCTGCTCAAGGGACTGCAGGAGATCAGATATGCGCCGTCGCCCAAGCAGGCGGCGGAGATGGCGGTCATCCGCCTCGGCTATACGTCCGGCCTGCCGACGCCGGACGAGGCCCTGCGCTCCCTGAGGAACGAAGAGACCGGCGGGACCGGCGGCGGGCAACCGGCGGCCCCGGCGTCACCGCCACCGTCATCGACGACGCCATCGCCGTCGGCTCAAGGAACGGCGCCGGAGGCGGCCCATGGGGTCACGGCGACGGCCGTCGAGGCCGTATCCGCCGAACCCCTGGTTGCCGAACCGGCGGTTGAGGAGAGCCCGATCTCCGCCGTCGAGCCCGAAACGGTTGTGCCGGTCCTGCCCAAGGTCCCGTCCTTCGAGGACGTTCTGGCCCTTGCCGACGAGCACCGCGAGGGCATGCTGCGCACCCATCTGGTCGCCGACGTCAGACTGGTGCGCTTCGAGCCCGGGCACATCGAGTTCAACCCGGGGCCGGGGGCGCCGCGCGACCTGGCCGGGCGCCTGACGGCATTTCTCAATGACCACACGGATATCCGCTGGGTGGTCACCGTATCCAACGAGGAAGGCACCGAGACCCTGCACGAGCGCCGGCAGGCGGCGGAAGCGGAATTGAAGGCGGAAGCGGCCGAACTGCCCTTGGTCAAGGCGGTCCTGGAGACCTTCCCCGATGCCTCGATCGAAGCGGTCGAGAAGGCACCGGTCGACGACGACGCGAACGGCGTCTGACGGGCATGTACGAACTCCATTACTTCCCGGGCAATGCCAGCTTCGCGCCGCATGTCCTCTTGCGCGAAAGCGGCGCCCCTTTCGAGCTACGCCTCGTCGACCGCGCCACCAACGCCAACAAGGCGCCCGAATACCTGAAGCTGAACCCGGCCGGGCGCATCCCGACACTGGTCGCCGGCGATCTGGTGCTATTCGAATCGGCCGCCATCTGCCTCCACCTCTGCGACAGCCACCCCGGTACCTTCCTGGCCCCACCGCTCGGCACCACGGACCGGGCGCATTTCTACAAGTGGCTCATGTTCCTGACCAACACGATCCAGAGCGAGCTTCTGATGTACCACTACTCGGAGCGCTACACGAAGGACGCCGACGGTATCGGCGCCATCAAGTTCGCCATGGACCAGCGCCTGACCGGATGGTTCCGCCTCGTCGCCGACAACATGGGCGACGGGCCCTATCTCCTGGGCAATCAGTTCAGCGCCGTCGATGTCTATCTCACCATGGTCGCGCGCTGGGGGCGGTTTCTCTCCGAGAAACCCGGGTCCCTGCCGAAACTGGGCCGCATCTTCGATCTGGTTCTGGAGCGGACTTCGGTGCAAGCTGCCATCGAACGCGAAGGGATCGAGGGGCCGTTCCTCGGTTAGAACGCGGTTGGCGTGCGGCGGTTGATGTGCGCGACTAGGGAGCGCACGCCATAGCCCGAGGGTCTTCCATTCGGTCGATGCCCTTGTCCATCATGCATTTGATGATCGGGAGTAAGGTGAATCCTTTTCCCTCGCCCCGTTCGATAGCGGTTCGAAGGTGGCGGTAAGCGCCATCCAGGTCTTGCTGCAAAAACAGATTCTGTGCCAAGGCCGCGTGCGCGTCGCGGGCTTTGGGGTTCAATTCCAATGCCCGTCGAAACGAGGTGGTCGATCGTTCGAGGGCGTCGGAAGCCTTTTGCGCATTCCCGGTTCTCCGTTCGAACCCGAAGAGCTGACTGAGAAAGCGTCCATAGTCCACGTGCAGATCGGAATCATCGGCTAACAATTCTAATGCTCTCTGGAAAAGCGCGTCGGTTTGAACAAAATCCCGGTCGCGGTCACCTACGACAGCGGCCATTCCCCAATAAGACGCCCCGTTTTCTGGGTCGAGGAGCCAGGCTTGGTTGAAACGTTTGATGGCGGTGCGGAGATCACCGGCGTGTAGGGCCCTCCAACCGCGTTCGACCGCATCATTGGCGGCGACGTCCCTGGAGATGCCTTTTGATTCGAACATCGATATAAAAGCGCGATCAGCCTCGAGCATTTCCGGTGTCTTTTGAACACCCCCATACATCGGGCGTTCGTTGATGGGGGAAGGATCGGCCGCCGCCGGCAGGCAATGGACGGCGATCGCCGCAAGGCCTAGGACCGGCAAGAGAACGATCCTCGAAAATCGCCACACATGCCTTGCGAGTCGCTTAGCCATACGATCCTCCGAGCTTTTCATTTTCCTATCGGCCGGTCACAACAGGAAGCGATTTTCTGACGCCTCTCCCCAAGCTTCCAGAAACGCCGTCAGGTGCGGCCGTGCTTCGCCTTCGGATTCAATGAGCGAGATGACGTCGGCGACGGCGCGGTTGTAGCCTTCAAGATCGAGGGTGCCCCGGTGCAGCATCAGGCGCAGGTAGACGAGATAGGTGTTGAGCACGTCCGTCTCGCAATAGTCACGCACCGCCTCGACCTCGCCGCGGTCGATCATCGGTGCGACCATCGAGCCATCGACGCCGAACTTGCCGGGAAGGCCGAGGATCGCCGCCACCTCGTTCAGGCGGATGCGCGCCGAGGCGCCGTAGTCCGAGAGCATCTCGAGAATGTCGGCGTGCCAGTCGGAGGAGTAGCGGCTCGAATAGCTGTTCCACTTGTCGCCGGCCTGGTAGAGCCAGGGGCAGGCAATGCCGTGTTTCATGGCCCGGTACTTGGTGACCGGCAGGTCGAAACCGCGGCCGTTGAAACTGACCAGGCGCGGGCGCAGGCGTTCGAAATAGCGGAAAAAGCCTTGTAGGAGTTTGGCCTCGTCGAACCCGGCTTCGCCGCCGGAGCGCAGTTCCTTCAGGTAGTAGTTTTCGCGCTCGCCGTCGCGCTCGATCTCGGCTTCCAGGAAGCTGATCGCCACCACGCGATGGAAAGGCTGGCGCGGAAAGGGATTGCGCCCATCGGTGATTTCCAGATGATAGCGCTCAAGTTCCTCGCGCCGGGCGACGGTGTCCGCGTCCGTGAAGCCGGTCAGATTGGGAACCGCCTCCGTATCCGGAACGGTCTCGATATCGAAGACGAACAGGTTTTGGTGCTGCATGGACATGGAGCGGATGTTATACACTCGGCGGACAGCCGCCGAAACGTTAGGGAGTGACGCGAAGTGAAAAATTTCGCTCAAATGATGAAACAAGCCCAGCAACTCCAGGACAAGATGGTGGAGATGCAGGAAAAGCTGCACGACATGGAGATCACGGGTGTGTCGGCCGGCGGCATGTGCCAGGTCACGCTCAACGGCAAGGGTGAGGCCAAGAAAATCCGTATCGATCCCAGCCTCGTCGACCCCGACGACGCGGAAGTCCTGGAGGATTTGATCCTTGCCGCCTTCAACGACGCCAAGGGCAAGATCGAAGTGAAGATGCAGGAAAAGATGTCGGAACTGACGGGCGGGTTACCCCTGCCGCCGGGCATGAAGCTGCCGTTCTGACCGCCCATGGTTTCCGAGGACATCGAGCGCCTGATCACGCTCTTGGCCAAGCTTCCCGGCTTGGGGCCACGGTCGGCACGCCGGGCCGCGCTCAGCCTGATCAAGCGCCGCGAGACGCTCCTCGAACCCTTGTCCCGGGCCATGGCCGACGCCGCACAATCGATCAAGGTCTGTTCCGTCTGTGCCAATCTCGATACGCGCGACCCCTGCAAACTGTGCACGGATGCCCGGCGTGACGGTTCCAGTATCTGCGTCGTCGAGGATGTCGCCGATCTCTGGGCCCTGGAACGCACTTCCGCCTTCAAGGGGCTCTATCACGTGCTCGGCGGCACGCTCTCGGCCCTCGACGGCGTTGGCCCTGAGGACCTGCGCGTCCCGCAACTGGTCGAACGGGTTCGAACTGGTGGCGTGCACGAGGTGATCCTGGCGACCAATGCGACCGTCGAGGGCCAAACGACGGCCCATTACATCGCCGACCGCTTGTCCGACATCGACGATGTCGTCGTTTCCGGCCTGGCCCACGGCGTCCCGGTCGGCGGTGAGCTGGATTACCTGGACGACGGCACCTTGAGCGCGGCGCTCAGCGCGCGGCGCGAAATCGTTTGACCCTACCGGCGATGGCGGACGCGCTTTTCGACGAACTGACGCAAAGGCTAATGGCCTACGGCACGACGGCCCGGGCTGAAAAGGAAAAGGGCTATCAGAAATCCGCTTGGGAACATTGGGGCGTGGCGTTTCCGAAAATCGACCGGGCCATCCGCGAAACACTCGCCGGCATCGAGGCCGCCCACCTGATCCCGCTCGCCGAAAAGCTGTGGGCGGCGCCGGTCTGGGACCTGAAGATCGCGTCGGGACGGGTGCTCGCCCTTGACCGGGTTCCGCCTACTGACAAGCTCTGGCGTTTTGTCGTAGGGCGGGTCCCTGAAATGGACGGATGGGCGGTCGAGGACAATATGGCCCGGGTCGCGTGGAAGTGTCTGCTGCAAGACCCGGAACGACTCGTGACGGTCGAGGCCTGGGTGTCCGACGACAAGATGTGGGTCCGTCGAGCCAGTTTGATCTACACGCTGCCCTGGACCAAGGAGGAGCGTGACCCGGAACCCATGCTGGCTTGGGCGGGCCGCCTGGCCGAGGATCGGGAATGGTTCATCCAAAAAGCGATTGGCTGGTGGCTGCGTGAATTGGGTAAGGTGAAGCCTGACCGGGTGACAGCCTTTCTTAACCAATATGACGATAGGTTGAAGGCCGTGGCTCGCAAGGAAGCGGTAAAGTACCTGGATGGCAGGAAATGATGAGTGTGCGCAAAAAGCTGCAGAAGGCCCTGTCCCTGCATCAGCAGGGCCGCCTCGTCGAAGCGGCCGAGCTATACCAGGATATACTGCGCAGCGATCCCAACAATGTCGACGCGCTGAACCTGTTGGGTGTGATCCTGCAGGCGGCCGGTGATCTGGAAGCGGCGGTGACCTTGATTCGCAGGGCGACGGAATTGGCTCCCGATTACGCCGCGCCTCACGTCAATCTCGGGAACGCCTTGCAGGTTTCCGGCAACCTAGAGGACGCGGCCGAGAGTTTCGAGACGGCCTGCAGGCTGGAACCGAACAAAGGGGAACCCTTCAACAATCTGGCCAGTGTGTTGAACGAGCTGGACCGCTATTTCGAAGCCAAGGAGATGGCGGAAAAAGCCGTTGCCTGGCGCCGGCCCTCGGCGCCGCCCACAACAACCTGGGCAATGCCTTGCTCGGGTTGGGTGAAAAGGAAGCCTCGATCGAATGCTATCGCCGCGCCATCAGCCTGGATCGAGCGGATGCCACGTCCCATTACAATCTCGGCAACGCCCTGATCGAACTCGGAAAGCCCGAGGACGCCTTGGCGTCTTATCGTGTGGCCGTTAGTTTCGACGACCGCAACGCCGAGAAATTCTACAACCTCGCCAATACGGCCCTGCAACTGGACCTCTTCGACGAAGCGCTCAAGGCATTCGATCGAGCGCTGGCCATCGATCCCGATTACACGGACGCCTACTGCAACAAGGGTGCCGCCCTGCAGAAGATGGGACAACCGGGAAAGGCCGTCGACAGTCTTCAGGCGGCCTTGGCGCGGGATCCGGACAGCCCCGATCTCCACTGGAATCTCTCGCTCGCCCTCATTCAGTCGGGCGATTTGAAGTCCGGTTTCGAGGAATACGAATGGCGCTGGAAGACCCAGACCTTCGCCGATTTCAAGAGGGATTTCCCAATGCCGCGATGGGACGGCTCGGACCCATCCGGCAAGACGATCTTCGTCGATCAGGAGCAGGGGTTCGGTGACGCGTTGCAGTTCTGCCGGTTCGTACCGCTGTTGGCGGCAAAAGGCGCGAACGTGGTTGTCGAATGCCGGCCCGGATTGAAGGCGTTGCTGGAAAGCCTGGACGGTGTCGGAGAGGTGATCGACTTTGGACAACCGATACCAGACGCGGATTTTCACGTGCCGATGATGAGCCTTCCCTATTTGCTGGGCGCCACGCTCGAGGACCTTCCCGCCAGCGTTCCCTACCTCAAGGCACCGGAGGGCACGCCCATCGACGATCGACTGACCGGCGAGGATGCGAAAAAAGTCGGAATCGCCTGGGCCGGCAGCCCGACCCGGCCGGACAACCACAAACGCTCGTGCTCGGTAACACAGTTCGAGGGCCTTCTCGAGGATCCCGGGGTTCGTTTTTTCAGCCTGCAGGTCGGGCCGTTCCGCGGCGACCGGGAAAAGCTGGGCGATTCGTCCCCTGTCATCGATCTCGCGGACGGACTTTCCGACTTTGCCCATACCGCGGCGGCCATCGACGCCATGGATCTGGTCATCTCGGTCGATACCTCGGTCCTACATGTCGCCGCCGCGCTCGGCAAACCGGCCTGGGGTCTGATGTCGAACCCGACCGGTTTCTTCTGGATGGACGAGCGGACGGACAGCCCCTGGTATCCGACCGTGCGATTGTTCCGGCAGTCCGAACCCGGGGATTGGGAGAGCGTGTTCCGCTCGGTGGAAGAAGCCTTTCCGGAATTCCTGGCGGGCTGAGGACAACCATGACCGAAAGCGGCCAGGCACCGAGAAATTTGATCACGCCGGACGGCTTGGCGCGGCTCCAGGACGAATTGCGCAAGCTGCGATATGACGAGCGACCGAAGGTCGTCGAGACCGTGGCCTGGGCCGCGGGCAACGGTGACCGATCCGAAAACGGCGATTACATATACGGAAAGAAGCGCCTTCGCGAGATCGACCGGCGCATCCGCCATCTCCTCAAGCGCTTGGATATCGCTGAAGTGGTCGACCCGGCGCTGCAGGCCAATCTGGACCGCGTGTTTTTCGGCGCCACCGTGACGTACGCCGATAGCCAGGACCGGGAACGGACCGTTCGCATCGTCGGCGTCGACGAAGTCCGACACGAGGCCGGTGAAATCAGTTGGATCTCGCCGGTGGCTCGCGCGCTGCTCAAAAAACAGGAAGGCGACGTCGTCAAACTGAGAACGCCGGGCGGTGTCGAGGAGATCGAGGTCGTCGAGATTACTTATGGTGGGATCGCGGACCGGTAGTCACGAACCGGTGACGTCGGAGGGGGCAAGGGCGGCCCTGGTCCGATCCGTCCTTCTATTAGCTCTTCTCGCCATCTTTTTTGAGCTCGCGTCCAGTAGCCGCGGTGGGGAGCCCCGTTACCCGCAGGCCTTTCGCGCACTGGGGAACCTGATCGTCGACGAGCAGGGGAACGAAGTCGTTCTCCGCGGTCTCGCGCTCGGCGATCCGGTGTGGTTGGCCATGGGCGAGGATCCGGACATCGGCCGATGGGACGAAACCTTGTTCCATGCCGCCCGGTCGTGGGGCGCACGCGTGGTCCGTTTGTCGATCCATCCGGCGGTCTGGCGCCACTACGGTCCCGAACGGGCCCTCGTTCCCATCGATCAGGCGATCGCCTGGGCCCGGCGGCACCGACTCTACGTGATCATCGATTTCCATTCGGTCGGATATCCGCCGGACGAGGATTACATGCGCTTGCGCGATTTGATTTTTGGCGATCTTTACAAAACCAGCCGGCAAGAGATCCGGGCCTTCTGGCGAACGATGGCGTTGCGCTACGGCAAGGAGCCGGTCGTCGCCTTCTTCGAATTGTTCAACGAATCGGCGCGCGAGGCAAAGCATAGTTTTCCGGCCGAGAACACGGCGGAGGACTGGAAGGATTGGCGCGATTTCAACGAAAGCCTGATCGACATTATCCGGCCCTTCGCTCCCGACAAACCGGTCCTCGTCGGCGGCTTCCAGTTCGCCTATGACCTATCCTATGTGACGCGCTGGCCGGTGCGCCGCGACAACGTGATCTATGCGACCCACGTCTATCCGGAATCGGCGTGGAAGATCGGCTGGGACGAGGCCTTCGGCGAACTCAAGAAAACTCACCCCGTCTTTCTCACGGAGTTCGGTTTCGGCGACGAAAAACCGGAGAGCCTTTACGAAGGGGACAAGCGTTTCCGCGACGCCATCGTCGATTACGTCGAAGCGCGCAAGATCGGCTGGACGGCTTGGGCCTTTTCGGCGGCGTTCACGCCACGCCTACTGACCGACGAGCATTTTTCACCCTCGGAACAGGGCGCCTTCATCAAGGATGTGCTCCGCAGATCGGAAAGACCCTAGCGGCGCTTCTCATCCCTTCTCGACGGTCAGGGTGGCGCCGTCGACACCGGTCACCTTGACGTGGGTGCCGGCGTCCATGTCCTCGCCCGACACTTTCCAGGTGGAATCGTCGAAGATGACCTTGCCGAACCCGTCGACGATCGGTTCCTTCAGGGTGAACGAGCGGCCGACATACTGCTGGCCACGCTGGTTGAGGGCCGGCAGGTCCGTCTCGATGGGGCGCTTGGCGACCCAAATACGCCCGGCGACGCCACTGATCACCGACAGCACGGAGAAGGTGACCAGCTGCAGTTGCCAATCGAGGTCCGGCTGGGCGAGGGCGATGAAGCCGGTCGCGGCGGCGCCTAGGCCGATCCAAAGGAAGATCACGCCCGGCGCCAGCATCTCGAGGACGACCAGCACGATGGCGAGAATCCACCAGTGCCAGAAGACCAGTTGTTCGAGAAGCTCAACCATCCTTTTGTTCCCACGGCCCGCCGGCACTCGGGCCCCCGTCCTTTTTGCCGAAGGCCTCCTTGGCCAGTTCGCCGATGCCGGCCAGCGATCCGAGAATGCTCGTCGCCTCCATGGGCAGCAAGATCACCTTCTCGTTGCGGGCGGTGGCGATCGATTGCAGGGCGTCGACGTATTTCTGGGCGACGAAGTAGTTGACGGCCTGGACGTTGCCCTCGGCGATGGCCACCGACACCATCTGCGTGACCTTTGCCTCCGCCTCGCCCTCGCGTTCGCGGGCTTCGGCATCGCGGAATGCGGCTTCGCGCCGGCCCTCGGCTTCAAGGATGGCAGCCTGCTTCTCGCCCTCGGCCTTGAGGATTTCCGACTGCCGGTGGCCTTCCGCCTCCAGGATGTTGGCGCGCTTGTCCCGCTCCGCCTTCATCTGCCGCGCCATGGAGTCGACCAGATCGCGCGGCGGCGATATGTCCTTGATCTCGATGCGTGTCACCTTGACCCCCCAGGGATCGGTCGCCGCATCGACGACGGTCAGGAGCTGGCTGTTGATGGTATCGCGCTGAGACAAAAGCTCATCCAGGTCCATGGAGCCCATGACCGTACGGATGTTGGTCATGGTCAGGTTGAGGATGGCGAGCTCCATATTGTTGACCTCGTAGGCCGATTTGGCCGCCTCGATGACCTGGAAGAAGACGACGCCGTCGACCTGGACCATGGCGTTGTCCTTGGTGATGACTTCCTGCGACGGCACGTCGAGGACCCGTTCGCGCATGTTGATCTCGGATCCGATGCGGTCGACGAAGGGAACGATCAGGTGCAGTCCGGGCTGCAGGGTTTTGGTGTATTTGCCGAACCGTTCGACGGTGAATTCTTCGCCCTGCGGTACGGTCTTGACGCCCATGAAAACGAGGGCGACGCCGAGAATCACAAAAACAATGACGAAAATGGTTGCCTCATTCATTGTCGCGAAAAATTCCATGGATCGGTCCTCCTTAATGCCTGCGTCAGATTATTGCCTGTTTCGGACGAACGTAAAAAGAGAATCGCTCGGCGAATTCAAAATCTTGAATATATTTATCCGGTGCCGAGGGCGCCTCAACTGTACGACCGGGAGAAACATTACATGAACGCAAAAAGTCGTTTTAATTTCAGCACTTTAACCTAGGGGAACTCGTCGTGGGCAGTTCAAATCCCCGTCGTTTCGGCAACCATACGGCACAAGTGATCGAACACACGGCTGTCGGGGATGCCGTTTACGGCCGTGATCTTTGTCCCTCGGTCGTCAGTCAAAACCAGCGACTGGTAGCGTGTCGATTTGCCCATTGTCGTCTCGCGCATGCCGACCGAGGTTTCGGCCTTGACCACGCGAGCCGGGTCCATTGTGCGCCTGCGGATGGGAATACCGAACAGGTAGCGGCGTTCCGAGATCTCGCGATTGGTCGCCTGAACGAGTGCCGAGCCGCCCAATAGGAATACCGCCCATAGGCCCAAGGCGGCGCCGAGAACCAGGGTCAATCCCATCATGGCAAGGGCGACACCGTCGAAAAGATCGATGCTGCCGAAATCGCTGGGAAGACCGTCCCCGCTGAAGATCAAAGGGATCCATAAGTAGATCGGCGCCGCCAAGCAAATCGCCGCGATGATGGCGACCCCGAGGCCGGCCCGCAGGTATCGGCGGGCCGGGAAACGAATCTCGATCCCCAGGCCGTTTCGGCGGAGACGGACGAGATTTCGGGGAAGGTCCGGCACCGGTTCGGCAGCCAGCTTTTCGACGGCATGATCGATGCGCGCCTCCGTCGTCTGACCGCCGGTACGGAATACAGGGATGCGAAAGGTTCGGTCGAAATCGATGCCCTTCATGGCGGCCGTGACGCGGAGGTCCCAGTGACGGTAATCGGAACTCTCCTCTTCGCTTTCCGGCAAATCTCCCGGCGGGGTGAAGCGGAAGCCGAGGCGTGTTCCCGACAGCGACGGGCTCACCGACGCACGGCCTTCCTGGTCCCACAGGACGTCATGATACTGCGTCCGGTGCTTGCCGCTTCCCGAGTAATAGGTGCGAATGCAGGCGAGCGTCAGCACGAAGGTCTGCCCGGCATCGTAGGGGTGGTTGATGTCGATCGTCCCGCCGACATCGCCGCCGAGGGACCCGGGAAAGGGATCGAGGGTCAGGATCGATCGCCCGAACCGGCGCCATTCGAGGGTCGCCCAAGAAGCCCAGCCGAGGAGCCCCACGGCTGCCAAGGGGAAAACGAAGGCGATCCAGGCCCAGCGGTTTCCCGCAGCGATCTCGCCCGGCGCCTGGATGAGGACGACGAGACCGGCCACGCCGAACGCAGTGGCCATGAACCAGGATTTCCATAAGCGGCGCAGCGCCAGCGAGGTGATCTGGTTTTCCCGCCAGGAGTCGTTCGTCAACCAGGGATATGCCGCGGTTTCGACCATTGCCCATTGTCGCGCCGGGCCCCAAACCCGGTCAGTGACGGCGATCACCTAAACGCTTTTGAGGCGCGGCTGTTGTGGCTCCCGCGGCGGTTCCAGATCCTGCTCGGGACCTTCGTCGTCGAACTGCAGTTCGTCGATCCGTTCGCCCCGCTTGGTCACCTTGTCGGCCGAGATGCGGATCTCGCGTAGGTCCTCCTCGGCCTGGCCGAAATGGCGCTGCAGGTTGCCGACCCGTTTGTCGAGGCGACCGACGTCCTCGAGCATGCGCTGCACTTCCGTTTGGATGACGCCGGCCTGCTCGCGCATGCGCGCGTCCTTGAGCACCGCGCGCACCGTATTGAGGGTCGCCATCAATGTGGTCGGCGAGACGATCCAGACGCGCCGCCGATAAGAGTCCTCGACGACGTTGACGAAATTGGCGTGCAGTTCTGAATAGACCGCTTCCGAGGGCAGGAACATGAGGGCCGATTCGGCGGTCTCGCCGGCGACGATGTAGCGCTCCTGGATATCGCGCACGTGCTTGCCGACGTCCGCCGTGAACTCGCGTCCGGCGCGGATACGGGCGTCGCCGTCCTCGGCGTCGCGCAACATGCGGAAACTCTCCAGTGGGAATTTGGAGTCGATGGCGATCGGTCCCGGCGGGTTGGGCAGTTTGAGCAGGCAGTCGACGCGGCGGTTGTTGCCCAGGCTCGCCTGGAACTCATAAGCCGACGGCGGCAGGGCGGCGGTGACGATGTCCTGCATCTGGATCTCGCCGAAGGCGCCACGGGCCTGCTTGTTGGACAGTATGTCCTGGAGCCCGACCATCTGTTCCGACAGCTCTGTGATATTGCGCTGTGCGGCGTCGATGACGGCGAGACGCTCATGCAGGGTCTTGAGATCGCGCCCGGTGCGCTCCGATTGCTGATGCAGGCCGTCACCCAGGCGCTTGCCCATGGTGTCGAGACGCTGGTTGACGTCGGCGTGGGACTGCTGCAGGCGGCCCGAGATGTCGCCTTGAGAGGCGGTCAGCCGTTCCGCCGTCTCAGCCAGTCGCTGCAATTCCCTTTGCATGGCATCGCGCTCGCGCCGGCGCTCCTCGCGATCGCGACGCCCGGACAGCACCATCATGATGACGGCAGCGAGAAGAACGGCGGCGGCAAAGGCCAGGATCAGTTCGAGATTGTGTCCAGGGAGGTTCGCCATAATCCGGCCATCAGGTTACCACAAACGGCGGCTAGACCTTGCCCGACCTGGAGATCGAACGCAAACTCAGCCGTCGGAAATCGAGGACCACCCCATGAAGAAAACGCCTTTGCTGATCGTCGCTCTCGCCGCGTCATTCGTAACCAACCCGCAGGCCGGTCTGACGGCGGAGGGAAAATCCGGTCCTGGCCGCGACCTCGCCATCACGGTGTACGGCAACGGTCTGGCCCTTGTTTCGGAAATGCGGGATACGGAATTAAGTCCTGGTTTCAATGAGTTGGTGCTGAACGACGTAAGTCCATCCGTTGATGCCGAGAGTTTTCGAATATCTGCCGGCGAGGGGTTCCGGGTCACCGAAACGACCTTCCTGCCGGCCAACCTGACCCAGCGTGACCTGCTTGAAGCGCATATTGGCAAGACCATCGAAGTCTCCCGCCGCGGTCCGAAGGCGGACATGATATCCATCGTGCCGGCCGAGGTCCTGGCCGTCGAACCGGAGCTAATTTTGCGAATCGGCGCCCGAATCGAGGCCAATCCGCGTGGCCGATTCTCCTTTCCGTCCATCCCCGGTCACCTCCGCTCCGATCCCGTCATGCGGGTAAGGAGCGAGATCGAAAAGGGCGGGCCGGTCACCGCGCAGATCCAATACCTGACCGGCGGCATGACCTGGCGGGCCGAACATGTGGCGCAACTGGATGAGGCTATGACGACCCTCGATCTCGAGACCCGGGCCGGCATCAGCAATGGAGCGGGCATCGATTTTTCGAAAACACGGCTGACTTTGGTGGCCGGCGACGTCAACCGGACCCATGGGCCGCGGTCGCTCGAGCGAAAGGCGGCCCGCGGCCTGCAAATGACCATGGCCGCCGACGCCGCGCCCGAGGCCGCACCGACCCGCGAGGCGGTCGCCGGCTATCACCTCTATCGCCTGCCGGGCCGGGTGACGTTGAAAGACCGCGAAACGACGCGGTTCTCCCTGCTGTCCCGACCGGCCGTACCGGTCGTTCGCGAGTTGGTCAGCATCGGCCACCCCAATGCCTTCGCGCCGCCCCGGCAGGCCCGTCCCGACCACCCGTCGATCCGTTTGAAGATGACCAATGCGACCCAGTCCGGTGAACCGGTCCCCGGTGGGCGCATCCGCCTCTACGGCAAGGACAAGAACGGCGACGCCCTGTTCCTGGGCGAGGACCGGTTGCCAGACCTGCCATCGGGCGCCGAGGCGACGGTGACGGCGGGCCGTGCCTTCGACGTCACCGTCAAGCGTCAGCGGACGGACGTCGTTCGACAGGGCTTGGGTCGCAACACCTCCGAAATGGCCTACCGCATCGAGGTCAAGAACGGTTCGGAGAAAAAGGAAACGGTGCGGGTCATCGAGGCACTGGCCGGCGACTGGAAAATCCTCACCGAAAGCGAACCACACCAGCGAAAGGACGGACAGGCGCACTGGGTCGTGTCCATTGAACCAGGCCAGGCGGCCGAAATCACCTACCGGACCCGGGTGCGGCGCTAGGGAATCCGTCCCGGCTGACTAAATGATGACGCCGACGACGGCGCCGGTCATCGACGTGGCGAGGACGCCCGAGACGATCGAGCGCGGGCCAAGTGCGAGGATATCATCGCGGCGATCCGGCGCGATCGACAGCAAGCCGCCGATCATGATGCCGAGGCTGCCGAAATTGGCGAAACCGCAGATCGCATAAGTGATGATCACCCGGGATCGCGGGTCGAGCGCTTCCGGCGGCAGTTTCGTCAAGTCGAGGTAGGCCAGGAACTCATTGAGCACGATCTTAATGCCGAGCAACTGGCCGGCCGTCCCCGCTTGCTCCCAGGGTATGCCCAACAGCCAGGCCACCGGCGTCATGATCCAGCCCAATATGCCCTGCAAGGTCAGGGCCGCGCCGCCGGCGTCGGGCAGCAGGGACAGGATGGAATTGACCAGGCTGACCAGGGCGACCATGACCAGCAGCATGGCGACGACGTAGATCAGCAGGTTGACGCCGTCCATGGTGCCCCGGGCGACGGCATCCATGGTGCCGGAATAGTCACTTTTGATCTCGACGGTTTCCTTCTCGCCCTTGGCGACCACCGGCGGGAGGTCGCCCTCGGTACGCGGCACCATCAAGCGAGCCACCATGATCGCCGCGGGTGCGCTGATCATCGACGCCGCCAACAGGTGACCGATGGAGTCGGGGATGATTTCCGAGAGAACCGTCGCATAGAGGACCATGACAGTGCCGGCAATGGTCGCCATGCCCGCGGACATGACGACAAACAGATCGGAGCGGCCCAGTTTGGCAATATACGGACGCACGAAGAGTGGGGCTTCCACCATGCCGACGAAGATGTTGGCGGCCGTTGCGAAGCCGGTGGCGCCGCCGATGCGGAAGGCACGCTCAAGGGTCCAGGAGAAGCCGCGGATGATCAGCGGGAGCACCCGCCAATGGAACAGAACGGCAGACAAGGCACTGACGACAAGAATCAAGGGCAGCGCCTGGAAGGCGAAGATGAAGCTGGCACCCGGGTAGGTCTCCTGGAATGGCAGGGGACCGCCGCCGACGTAACCGAAAACGAAGGACGTGCCGGCCTTGGTTGCCTCCTGAATCGAATTGACGGCCGAGTTCAGCCAAAGAAAGAAAGTCTTCATACCCGGCAGCTTGAGGAACAAGAGCGCCAGCGCGAATTGAAAGGCGAGGCCGCCGGCGATCAGTTTCCACGGGTTTTTGTCGCGCGTTTCACCCAAGGCCCAGGCTGTCGCGGTTAGCAAGACCAGTCCCAACAGGCTTTGCCAGATCATGTGTCTTCGCCCTCGTCTATTCCCCTCGTCGTCCCCCGGAGCGGACTATAGACCAATGCCCCGATGGTTCCCAACCCGCTTGACGGCGAAGCCCCGACGCCCTATCTGCTTGGCGGGACAGTTGAAACCACGAGGAACCCGCCAATCATGGCCCTGTTGCCGATCGTCGTCGCTCCGGATCCGAGACTGAAGGTCAAGACCGAACCGGTCGACGCCGTCGATGACAACGTGCGTAAGCTCATGGACGACATGCTGGAGACCATGTACGACGCACCCGGCATCGGCCTGGCAGCCCCGCAGGTCGGTGACAGCCGCAGCGTCATCGTCGTCGACGTGTCCCGTGACAAGGAAGACCCGCAACCGATCCGCATGGCCAATCCGGAACTGGTCTGGGAGTCCGAAGAAGAAGGCATTCATGAGGAAGGTTGCCTTTCCCTGCCGGATCAGTTCGCGGAAGTCGTCAGGCCAGAACAGGTGCGTGTTCGGTATTTGGACGAGAACAACGAGAGTCAAGAAATCGAAGCCGACGGCATCCTCGCCACCTGCGTGCAACACGAGATGGATCACTTAAAGGGCACCCTCTTTGTCGATCATATCTCGTCCTTGAAGCGCAACATGATCCTGCGCAAACTGGCCAAGATCAAAAAACAGTCGCAAAAAAAGTCGGCCTGACCGGCGTCCCAATCCGCTACCGGGAAACCCGCGCGCCATGGTTTCGTTCCGCCTCGCCTTTATGGGCAGTCCCGATTTTTCCATCCCGGCCCTGTCCGCGTTGCTCGAAGCCGGCCATCAAGTGGTCGCCGTCTACGCGCAACCTCCGCGGCCGGCCGGACGCGGTCAGAAGGAGCAGCCCTGCCCGGTCCATGCCTTTGCCGCGGAACGCGGTATCGAAGTCCGTACGCCGAAATCATTGCGTTCGGAAGAAGAACAGGCCCGGTTTTCCGAGTTGGAACTGGATGTTTGTGTCGTCGCCGCCTATGGGTTGATCCTGCCAAAGGTGATCCTGCGGGCACCGCGCCTCGGCTGCATCAACGTGCACGCCTCGCTTCTGCCGCGTTGGCGCGGCGCCGCACCGATCCAGCGGGCGATCCTGGCCGGCGACGAAAGGACCGGTGTCACCATCATGCAGATGGATGAGGGACTGGATACGGGCGACATGCTGCTCGCCGGCGAGACCGAAATCGGGCCGGAGACCACGGCGCAAGAACTCCATGATGCGCTTTCGGACTTGGGCGGGCGACTGATCGTCGAAGCGTTGGACAAAGCCGCGGCCGGCACGTTGGGGGCGACGCCGCAGCCCGGCGAGGGCGCCACTTACGCCGCGAAGCTGGAGAAGTCGGAAGGCCGTATTGACTGGTCGAGAGATTCCGCCGAGCTCGAACGCCAGGTCCGCGCCCTCAATCCCTGGCCTGGCGTGTGGTTCGAATACGGGGGCGAGAACATCAAGGTGCAGTGCGCGGACCTCGCCGCTGGGGTCGGCCGGCCGGGAGAGGTTCTCGATGAGAGGCTGCTGGTCGCCTGCGGTGAGGGCGCGCTCAGGCTGACCCGGTTGCAGCGGCCCGGAAAGGGCCCCTTGGCGGCCGAGGAGTTCCTGCGCGGTTTTCACCTTGCCCCGGGGACCCTGCTGCCCTGACGATCAAACCTTCCCAAATGCCCTCGGTGTACTAACATGTCGGGAAAACGAGGAGCGGGAGGATCGGATCGTGGTTGAATCCATCAATGAGCAAACATCGGGCGTCTTCATCATCGCGGCGACGCCCTTTACCGAAGACGGTTCCGTCGACACGGCGAGCGCCGAATCCCTGGTCGAGTTCTATATCGATAAGGGCGTCTCGGGCATGACCGTCCTCGGCATGATGGGTGAGGCACCGAAGTTGGCGGCCGATGAAGCCGACACATTTATGAGACACATGGTGCGCCGGGTTGACGCTAGGGTTCCTGTCATCGTCGGCGTCTCAGACGCCGGAATCGGTAATCTCGCGCGGCTCGCGAAGTCAAGTATGGATGCGGGGGCCGCCGGTGTCATGGTGGCCCCGGCCTCGGACCTCAACACGGGCAAGAAGATCCACAACTACTTCGCCCAGGTCTTCGATGCCCTGGGGCCCGACATTCCGGTTTGCTACCAGGACTATCCGCAGTCGACGGGCGCCCATATCTCCGTCAAGGCCTTCAACCGGCTGGTCGCCGATTTTCCCCAGTTGGTCATGTTCAAACATGAGGACTGTCCCGGTCTCGCCAAACTGTCGCAGATACGGGAAACGGCTGAAACGGAGGGCTTGCGCCGCGTATCGATTCTTGTCGGAAACGGCGGCCTATACCTGCCGCAGGAACTGGGCCGTGGTGCCGACGGCGCCATGACCGGTTTCGCCTATCCGGAGATGTTAGTCGAAGTCGTGGCTTTGTTCGAGGCCGGCGAGATCGAGACAGCAGAAGACTTGTACGACGCCTACCTGCCCCTGGTCCGCTACGAACAACAACCGGGATACGGGCTCGCTGTCAGAAAAGAGGTTCTTTTCCGGCGCGGCGCCATTGCCAGCGCGGCGACGCGGGCGCCGGGCTCGGCATTAAGCGCCGCCGACCGCGGCGAGTTGGACCACCTCATCATCCGGCTCGAGAAAAAACTCCGGGAACTCGCCCGATGAGTCACTTTGACCTGATGATACGCGGCGGAACGGTGGCAACCGCTGCCGATACCTTTGCCGCCGACATCGCTGTCCGCGATGGGAAAATCGCCGCCCTCGGGTTCGACCTCGGTGAGGCGGCGAGCACCATCGATGCATCCGGTTTACTGGTTTTGCCGGGCGGCATCGACGCCCACTGCCACGTCGAACAGGAATCGTCGACCGGTTTGATGACCGCGGACGATTTTTATTCAGCGAGCATTTCGGCGGCCTTCGGCGGCAACACGACGATCATTCCTTTCGCCGCCCAACATCGCGGTCAGAACCTGCGCGAGGTCGTTAAGGTGGCCCATGAACGGGCCGGACCAAAAGCGGTCGTCGACTACGCCTTCCACCTGATCGTTTCCGACCCGACGGACAATGTCCTCGGACAGGAACTGCCGGCCCTGATCATGGAAGGTTATACGTCCTTCAAGGTCTACATGACCTACGAACGCCTGAAGATCGACGATCGCCAAATGCTCGACGTTTTGTCGCTGGCCCGCCGCCATGGGGCCATGACCATGGTCCATGCGGAAAATGACGACGTGATTTCGTGGATCAGCGACCGCCTGCTCGCCCGCGGGCACACGCAACCCAAATTCCATGCGGTCAGCCATGCCGCCCTTGCCGAAAGCGAAGCGTCCAGGCGGGCGATCGACCTGGCGCGGTTGGCCGATGCGAAGCTCTTGATCGTCCATGTCTCGTCGCCGGAAGCGGCGCGTGCGATCCGCGAGGCGCGCGATCGAGGCCTGCCGATCTATGGCGAGACCTGTCCGCAATACCTGTTCCTGACCGCCGACGATCTCGACCGCGACGGTATGGAAGGGGCGAAGTTCTGTTGCTCACCGCCGCCCCGTGACAAGGATGCACAGGACGCCATCTGGCTCGGTTTGACCAACGGGACCTTTCAGGTTTTTTCCTCCGACCATGCCCCTTACCGATTCGACGACAGTGGAAAACTGAGCGCCGGGCCCAATCCGACCTTCAAGAAAATCGCCAATGGCGTTCCCGGTTTGGAAACACGCATGCCGCTTTTGTTCTCCGAAGGCGTCGGCAAGGGCCGCCTCAGCCTCAACGAGTTCGTCGCCCTGACCGCGACGAACGCCGCCAAGATTTATGGCCTACATCCGCGCAAAGGGACCCTTGCCGTCGGTTCCGATGCCGATATCGCCATTTGGGATCCGGCCTGGAAACGGACCATCACCCAGGACATGCTCCACGACAACATGGACTACACGCCCTATGAGGGTCTGACCGTAACCGGGTGGCCGCGCACCGTCATCAATCGCGGGAGCGTCATCGTCGATTGCGAGACCCTGTTGGTCGAACGGGGTGCGGGGCAGTTCCTCGAGCGGGTGCCCGCGAACGCGGACGATACGCCGTCCGCATCCTGGCCACTTGCACCGTCACAAACGTTCGGTGCCGATCTTTCTTAAGGAGCAGATGCGTTGTCGAGTGACGCCAACCGCGTAATCGTCATCAACCCGAACTCGAACCAGGCCGTTACGCATGGCACGGACCCTGGAACCGCTTACCCATGCGGGCGGACCCCAGGTCGAATGCATGACCTTGTTCGAGGGGCCGTTCGGGATTGAAAGTCAGGCTGACATCGACGCCGTAGTCGAACCCCTTCGCGACGTCGTGACGAGCCGAGATGACGCCGGCGCTTTCGTTATCGCATGTTATTCCGACCCGGGATTGCCGGTATGCAGAGCGGCCACGGACAAGCCGGTTTTCGGCACACAGGAGTGCGGCGTGCTGACGGCCATGGCACGCGGGGAAAGGTTCGGCGTCATCGCTCTTTCGGAAGCCTCCATCGAACGCCACGTTCGGTACTTGAGCCGGATGGGTGTCATCGACCGCTTGGCCGGGGAGCGCTCGGCAAACCTTTCTGTCGACGAGAGTGCAACGGGGGATAAGGCCTTTTCTCACCTGCGTGCAGTCGGGCGCGAGCTTCGTGATCTCGATGGAGCCGATGTTCTCGTTCTCGGTTGTGCGGGGATGGCCGTCCACCGGAGAGGATTGGAGGATAGCCTCGGCATCCCGGTGATCGACCCCGTCCAAGCAGCCGCGGTGATGGCTATCAGCAGTGTGCTCGAGCGGACGACGTGACGCCTACCGGAAACATAGTATAGACGTGCCCGGGAATGTCGGCGGGTCGGATCATCCTGTCGGTGACGGATGCGGGTGATCAGGTGTTCTGCGCCATGCGTTGCGATCCCGCGTGCAGGCGGACGTGTTTGATCCGTTCGGCGGCGCGGGCGAAATTGTCGGCCTGCGACCGGCATTGGCCGGCACGGATTTCCGCCGCTTCTTCGACACGCGCGAGAAATTCATCGTCCTGCGTCAGCAGGTAGGAATCGGCTTCCGCCTCGCTCAATCGTGCGAGCGTCAAGAGAAGTTCGTCACTCTCGCAGTAAAAACAGCCTTTATCGGTCATCGTTCCCCAGCCCCGTCATTTCCCTGTTGTATGCTCCTCAGGATACATGAGTCGCGACGAGCCTCAAAATTGAATCCGGTCCAATGATGATCTCGTCCAGGGCGCGACGGTCGAACGAGCTTTGTCGCCGGTGTGCGTCGTCAACGAAAACGTGAATCGGTTTCATTTTACAGACACTGTACCGTGGCGCCTTATTTCAGATCAATGGAAGAAAAATTTTTCAACCGGAAGTTCATTGGCGTTTTTGTCTGTGCGGTGATCCTGTTCTTGGCAGCGGTTGCGGTGTCGGAAGAGACCGAGGAAGTCGAACCGCCAAGTGACGGCGTAAACGCGCTGGTCAGAGCCATCTGGTCGCCGAACCCGGCGATCCGCCGGGCAACACTGCAGGCTCTGGTCGACCGCGGAAATCCGGACGTCGCCGCCGCGTTGATCCAAGCCCTGCGTTTCGTTCCCGACCATGCGGCGATCAACTCGGCATTGGTCGCCATCACCGGCGAAGACACGGGAAAAAGTTGGTTCGACTGGATGTTGTGGCAACAGGACCATGACGAGATCGAGCCTCTTGCCGGCTTCGACGGATACAAGGCCGACGTGATGGCCTCGATCGACGAGGACTTTGTTTTGTTCCTCTATCCGGGCGTCGCGCACGAAATCCGTCTCGAGGAAATCACCTGGGGTGGCGTCCGAAAGGATGGCATTCCGGCGCTCGTCGATCCCCGTCACGTTCCGGGTGGCGAGGCCGATTATCTGGAGGATGACGAGCTCGTCTTCGGCGTCGAAATCAAAGGCGATGCCCGTGCCTACCCCCTGCGAATTCTTGACTGGCACGAGATGTTCAACGATGTCATCGGCGGTGTGCCGGTGGCGCTGGCCTATTGTACGCTTTGTGGATCAGGCATTCTTTATGAGACCAAGTTGGCCCGCTGGTCCGAGCCCATCGTCTTCGGCTCTTCGGGGTTTCTCTTCCGTTCCAACAAGCTGATGTACGATCGACGTACCCATTCCCTGTGGAACCAGTTCACCGGGCGGCCGGTGGTTGGGTCGCTGACTGGCAGCGGCATCGAACTGAAGGTCCGTCCCGTCGTCATTACGAAATGGGCGCATTGGCTTGCCGACCATCCGGACACCAAGGTCTTGTCCTTGGACACGGGGTTCGACCGCGATTACACCCCTGGGAAACCCTATTGGGAGTATTTCGCCAGTCCGGACTTGATGTTCCCGGCCCGCATTGACGACCAACGGCTGAAAGCGAAAAGCTACGTCTTCGCCCTCAGGACCGGGGCCGAGGACAAAGCTTGGCCGCTGTCCCAATTCGAAGGCGGCCGGGTGATAAACGACCGCGTCGGAGGGCGGCGGGTGGTGCTGATCGGCGATGCGGCATCGCGCACCGTTCGCGCCTACGATGGAGGGTCGCACGAATTCGAGAAACTGGGCGAGACCATGGACCGAGTTGGTTCCGACGCCGGTGTTTGGCGCGTTGAAGAAGGTGCGCTTCAGGGCCCTTCCGGCCAACGCGCCGAACGTCTGCCCGGTCATATCGCCTATTGGTTTGCTTGGCGCGGGTTTATGGGCGACGCGCCGCTAGGCAAAGACTAGACGCGACGGAAATCGATTGCCGCGAACGCAGGTCTACGTTCAGGAACCCGTGTTGAGGTCGTTCAACGCTTCCTGGAGCATGAGGAATGCGTCGTTGCACTTCTCGCCCGAAGGGTCGGTATAACGCCCGTCCTCCGCACAGGGGCAGAAGTCCTGAATGTAGCTTTCCAGGTCCTTGGTAATCTGTTTGAGGTGTTCTGCACGATCGGTCATGAGCTTGAGGCTAATTTCAGAGCCGCTGCACTGTCAACGGAGATCGGCTGAGGAGGGCGGTGCTATTCCAGGGCGGCCAACATCGGGGCCGCGTCTTCGACCTGGATGATGTTCTCGATGCCCTGTTTCATCTCGGACATGACGAACTCGGCGCGCCGGCCGGGACCGCCGGCATGCTTGTTGGGAAAAAGCCGCGACCAGGCGTCCATCTTGACGCTGAGTGCGCAAAGGACGCCGCCGATGGTCGTGTGATAGCCGGTGATCAGTTTTTCGACCTTGCGGAAACGTTCCGCCGAGATGTTGTCCCACATATGTTTGGTGCCGCGTTCGAAGTTCTCGAAGCGCCCGGTGATCGCCGCCATCCGCTCGTTGATGGTGCTTTCGATCATGTTCATGGTGCTGATCAGGTTTTGATCGTGCTTGAATTGGAAATTGCCACGCAGCTCCTCCATCGCCTCGAGAAACTCGGTGATGATCGGCTCCACGGAATCCAGGCACTGGCGGTAGTAGGATAAGGACAGGAAGATGTCACCGTAATCCTCCATGAACTTTGGAATCTCGTCCGGCTTGATCTCCAGCATCTTGGACATCATCTGGATCTTCTCGAGCGCCTTCTTGACGTCGGGGTCCCGGAACAACTTGACCACATCCTGGAAGTTCTGAACGTCGAGGTCATCGTCGCCATAAATCTGCAAGATCAAGGGGCGCGTGAACGACGTCATGTATTCTGTCAGTTCCTTGTTCTTGCTGTCGGACAGTTTCAGGTCGTTCTCGTTTTCCACGTCGACGCCGATTTCCCGCAAGGAAATGCGCAGGCTGTATACGTCGTAACTCGGCAGCATGCCGAGCTTTCTGAGTAGGATCAGATCATCGGGAGGTTCAGACGGGTCCCATCCGAATTCGCCGATGAGGTCCTCGATTTCCAACTGGCCGCTGCCGGCGTCGACATCGGAAAACAACTCGATGACGCTCTTCAGGCGCACGTTTTTGATCAGGCGCGCCCGCTTCAAGGACGGCGTGTTGATCGGGAGGATTCTAAGCGGCAGGGTGTGCAACGAATCTCTATCAATGTCGTAGAGGTCGTCGTCAAAATCGTGGGCCATCAATCACCCTAAAAAATTTCCGGCAACTAGAAAGTCAATCATTCCAAACAAGTATATAGGAAGTTAACAACCGGGTGAAAATTCACGCATTGCATTATGAATACGCGTAAAAACTAGTACAACAGAAACACTATAGAATCGCGTCAAGGTAAAAGGCAAAGAATGCCTCGATTTAAACTGACAATCGAATATGACGGCCCTATGTTGGCTGGCAACGCCAGGACAACGGCCTCGGTGTTCAACAGGTTCTCGAGGAGGCCATCGAGGGGTTTACCGGCGAAGCCGCCGGCCTCGCCGTTGCCGGGCGCACGGATGCCGGTGTCCATGCTTTGGGTCAAGTTGCCCACGTTGATCTCGAAGAGAACTGGGAGACGGACACGGTCCGGGACGCGATCAACTTCCATGTCAAACCGCACCCCGTTTCGGTGCTCAAGGCCGAGATCGTGGATGAGGAATTTCACGCCCGATTTTCGGCTTGTGGTCGGTCCTATCTGTATCGCATCGTCAACCGGCGCCCGCCCCCGACACTGGACCGCGGCAGAGTTTGGTGGGTGCCGACCCCCCTCGACGCCACAGCCATGTCCGAGGGCGCTTCGGTCCTGATCGGAAAGCATGATTTCACGACGTTTCGGGATTCCGAATGCCAGGCAAAATCGCCGGTCAAAACGCTCGACGAACTCGCGGTCACCGTCGGTGGCGGTGAAATCCGGATCGACGCCCGGGCCCGGTCGTTCCTTCATCATCAAGTCCGAAACATGGTTGGAACCCTGAGACTCCTCGGCGAAGGAAAATGGACGCCGGCCGATCTGAAGACGGCGCTCGATGCCAAAGACAGGGCCAAGGGTGGTCCGACCGCGCCGCCGGACGGTCTCTACCTGGTCTCCGTTGAGTATTGATCGATTGATTGTACGACCCGCCTACCGGTCCTATAGTCGCCGGTGATGGATCAAATTCCGCTCAGCCTCGACCTCAACAATGCCAGCGGCCAGGCACCGGAGAAAAAACCGGTGATGGGCTGGTTCGCGGTCGGGTCCGGACTCCTTGGAATTTTCACCATCGGGTTCATCTTCGTGCCGCTCGCCTTCATTTTCTCGTTGATCGCCCTTTTTACGGGGCAGGCGGCCTGGGGGTTCGGGGGCCTATTGCTGGCGATCATGGGTCTGATCACGTCGCCGGAACTGCTTCTCATGCTGGGCATGGGAGCTTTCGCCATGTGGTTCGATTGGAACGATCTCGTGCAGCCGATCCTGGACATGATCGGCTGGGACGACACCACCGAAGTATAAGCGGTCCTACTTCGGGCCGACGATCTTGTCGCGTACCGATTCGTGGGGGCGGGCCAGCCGGCCCGTGGAGGTCTCATCCGAGGGCGTTTCGACGATTTCCCTATCGTCGACCCGAAGCCGTGCAATCGCCCTCTTCAATGCCTCCAGCAAATCGCGCCCGACCTCGCCGCCATCGCCTGTTACCTTGTCGCGGAACACGACGCGCATGGTATCGATGTGCGCCTTGACGATCTCGATCGCATTGTCGTCGGTCGAGCACCCCAGGCCGGTGATCTCATAGAGCATTTTGCCGACCACCGTAATCAGGGGATAGCCGAATGTCCCGCCCTGTCCGCGAAGCTCATGGGCGATTAAGTTGATGTGCTCGAAAGGTTTGCGGCGCTTGTCGCTCGGCGCTTTTGCGGCGACCACGCAGAGCCTGGAAAGTGACCGTAGGTAGTCCAGCGCCCAGGTGTGAAAGTCAGTCGCCGATCGGTCGAGTTTGCTGTCGGCCTCTGCCAATACCCGGTTCGGTAGGACTCCGGGCGCACCCGACAGACCGCCGGCTTTCTCAAGTAGCCGGTTCTGCAATCGGAACAAATAGACCTCACCTTCGGTTTTTGGGCGGACGACCTTACTCGATGAATAGACCACGGTTGCGTCCTTCTCCGTCAAGGTGCGGCGGTCTTCTTCATCGTCCAAGAACAGGCGGCGCCGTTGTCGGTCCGGGCCGAAATAGCTCCGGGTGGCGACAAACTGGCGCGGCCGGTTGATTAAAGCCAGGACCTTCTCCGCGACGCTCGATGCGGAGAAGGGTTTGGCCAGGAATTCGTTGACCCCTTTGTCACGGGCCAACTTGACCTTACCGTCGTCGGCGGCTCCCGACATCATGAGGAACGGAACGAATCGGTCAGGTGATTCCTTACCCTCACGGACCCATTTCAACAGCAACAACCCGTCGATCGGCGACATGACCATGTCCGAAATGATCATGTCGAACGGGCCGCCCTCACCGAAGGAAGCCGAAGCATTCTTCATGATTTCGATCGCGTCGACGCCACTACTCGCCGTTTCAACCTGTCCGACGGATAGGTCGTAGAGCAGTTCCTTCAGGATTTGGCATACATAACCGTTGTCCTCGACAAGCAGGACGCGGAAACGCTGAAGATTGAAGTCGGCCACCCGCTCGATCCTTTTCCTCTCTGATACGGCGGTGCACGCATTTATGTGCTATCCGATTGTTCGATAGTTTTCAATTTTCCGAGAACCGCGTCAGTTGAACAGGTGTTAACGTGACCGTACCTATATGAGCGGATTGCCCCACCATTTCGTCTCTCGGAACGCTTAGAGGTCGATAACGAGACCGTCGAAGGCGCATTCCTCCTCGAGGTCGTCCTTGACCGCCATCATTTCTCGGCTGAAGTGCGTGAGAACGGTTCGCTTGGCGGCCAGGTCATCCCGATGCTCCCTAAGGTCCGGATAATTCATGTGAAAAGGCACCGGCTTTTCAAAGAAGTAGCATTCGCAGATAAAAAGGTCGGCGTTCTCGGCGACCGCCGGCATGTGTTTGGTCCATGCGCTGTCGCCGGTGTAGGAAATGACCTTGCCGGCGGTCTCGACGCGGACCGCCGTCGGATTGGTTCCGGCGGTGTGTACCGCCGGATAGCTGGTGACCGTCAGGTCGCCAACCACCGTCGGATTGAGTACGTCGACCTCGATGTAGGTGAGTGGGAATTTGGGCGTCATCGTGCCCATGCCCGGCATCAGGGCTTCGCAGATGTCATTCATTCGTGATTCCGTTTCGCGAGGCCCGACAATTGTGAGCGGGGTCTGCCGTTTGGCGCCGAGCATGGCATCCAGCAACATGAAGGGGACCCCCGCGCAATGGTCCCCGTGCAGGTGCGTCAGTACGATGGTGTCGATGCTGTTGTGGTCGATTCCCTTCTGGTTGAGGGCAATCAGGCTCGAGGCGCCGAAATCGATGGCAAATCGGGTCTCCGGCGTGTCGACCAGTATGCAGGTCTGAAACCGGCCACCGGCGCCGAAGGCGTCTCCGGAACCGACGAACGTAACGGTTACGGACATTTGTGGTTCCCTGACGAAGTTGATCGAACGGGCCTACCGGCTCATCTTGCGGGTGGCCAGCTGGTCCGGCAAGGAGAACCTAACCGCCCTACCGCCGAGTCGGTCACATCCGTGAGCTGACGGTGACGTCGATCAGGAGGGCCAAAAGCAGATCGATGAAGACGATTCCGGCGGCGGACATCGGCGGGATTTCAAGCGCCTTGGTGGCGACGTAGCCGGTGTAGATGAAGGTCCAGATCAGGGCGATCAGGGCCAGACCGTTGGCCGTGCCCTGGCTGACCATACCGCCGACACCGAAGATGACCACCGGCAGATAGACGGCATTCTGGATGACCATGATCCAGTTATACGCGATGATGAATTTAACGTAGTGCTGCCGGCAATCGAGGGTCCGGCTCAAGCCTTCCATGACCACCGGAAAGGCGAGCCAGGCAATGACGTATCCGGCGGCTTCGTAGGTGAGAAACGTGGGTAGACTTGCCTCGATCTCGCCGGTCGAATACCGGATGCTCAAGAAAATTACAACGATCGGAGCGACAATCACGGCGGCAAAGAAAGACCGCCAGAATGCGCCGACGGAATGCTCGAAGAACTGCAAACCGGACGGATCAAAACGCGCCAATCGGTAGGCGCCATATAGGGACAGTGCGGCTTCGCGGGCGGAGATCATGGGCGTTTCTCGAATAACCCGTCGAGTACCGCCTGATAGATTCGAGTCAAGGTCTCGACATCATCGAGCGGGACACATTCGTTCGATTTGTGTGCCGTCGCGTTTGACATGCCGAATTCGACGACCGGACAGAAATCCTTGATAAAACGGGCGTCCGAGGTGCCGCCCGTGGTGCTCAGCTCCGGCCGGGTTCCCGTCTCACACCGGATCGCCTCGGCGACAATGTCACTGAGCAAGCCAGGTGGTGTCAGAAACGCCTCGCCGGAAATCTTGACCGTCATTTCACTGTCGCCGGCGAACGCACAACGCTTGTCTTCCAGGAATTCGGTCAAAGAGGCGCCCGTATGGCGATCGTTGAAACGGATGTTGATGCGCGCTTCGGCGCGGGCAGGGATGACGTTCGTCGCCGCGTTGCCGACGTCGATGGTCGTTATCTCCAAATTGCTGGGCGGAAAGAACTCGGTGCCCTCGTCGAGGACATGGGCATCGACGGCGGTCAGAAACTTGAGCAGGCGAGGGACGGGATTGTCGGCCAAATGCGGGTAAGCGGAATGACCCTGGGAACCGAACACGGATATCCAGGCATTCATGCTGCCGCGCCGACCGATCTTCGCCATATCCCCCAATACCTGGTCGCTGGTCGGTTCACCGACAAGGCATTGATCGATGGTTTCGCCGCGCTCCTTCATCCATTCCAACACCTTGCGTGTTCCGTTGACGGCGTCACCTTCCTCGTCGCCGGTGATCAGCAGGCTGATCGACCCCGGGCAGGCGCCCTCGTTGTCCGCGAGAAACCGTTCGGCGGCCACGGCAAAACAGGCGACGGCGACTTTCATGTCGGAGGCGCCGCGGCCATAGAGATAGCCGTCACGAATTTGCGGTTCGAAAGGGTCGGTCGACCAGGCGTCTGACGGTCCCGGCGGGACGACGTCCGTATGCCCGGCGAAACATAAATTGGGCCGCGCCGTGCCGATCCGAGCGTAGAGATTTCGGACCGGTTCCGTTCCCGGTTCGGAGAAGACCAAGGGATGGCAATCGAACCCGAGGCCTTCCAGATAGGCTCGCAGCACATCGATCGCCCCGGCGTCCTCCGGGGTTACGCTCGGCCGGCGAATCAGTGCTTTCGCCAGGTCCAGCGGTTGCGACGGTCCGCTCACGGCGAAAATCCGTCCATCGTCAACCGTCAGTCGCGCAATAGGTCGTTGATCGAGGTCTTGGATCGGGTCTTCTCGTCGACCCGTTTGACGATGACCGCGCAGTACAGACTGGGGCCCGGTGACCCGTCGGGCAGCGGTTTCCCGGGCATCGACCCCGACACCACCACCGAATAGGCGGGAATACGGCCGTAATGGATTTCGCCGGTCGTGCGGTCGACGATCTTCGTCGAGGCACCGACATAGACGCCCATGGACAAGACGCTGCCTTCTTCGACGACGACGCCCTCGACGACCTCCGATCGGGCCCCGATGAAACAGTTGTCCTCGATGACGACCGGGCCGGCCTGCAGGGGTTCGAGAACGCCGCCGATGCCGACGCCGCCGGACAAATGCACGTTCTTGCCGATCTGTGCACAGGATCCGACCGTGGCCCAGGTATCGACCATGGTTCCGGAATCAACCCGTGCGCCCAGGTTGACGAAGCTCGGCATCAACACGACGCCGGGTGCGATATAGGCGGAATGGCGTACCGTGCAATTGGGAACGGCACGGAATCCGGCTTCCCGAAAACGGTTCTCACCCCAACCGGCAAATTTCGACGGGACCTTGTCCCACCATGTAGCACCGCCGGCCCCACCGTCGATAACGCTCATGTCGTTGAGGCGGAAACTCAAAAGAACGGCTTTCTTCAGCCATTGATTGACGGTCCATTCACCATCGACCTTTTCGGCGACGCGGGCCTCGCCCGCGTCGAGCAGGTTAAGCGCCGCTTCGACGGCGTTACGTGTTTCACCCGTCGTGTTGAGGTCGATGGACTCGCGCTCCTCCCAGGCGGTCTCGATCGTCTTTTCAAGTTCGGGGATGTTCATGTTTAAGATCTCTTTCCTTTGAGATTGCAGTGCGAAAGCACCGGGGAATTGCGGCGCGAAAGCACCTGAGAACTACGGTGCGAAAGCACCGGGAAAATGGGACAGCGAAGGCACCCTGTCAATACGGGGAAAGAGGTGCCATTGGAACCGGATTTATGGCGGACCGGCCCATCTCACAGCTGGGTAAGATCGGTCAACCATCCGGAGAGGTCATCGATGACATGATCGATGTGCTCACCTTCCGAGCCATCCTGACCCCACACGCTGTCGGTCCGCACCCAGACGGTCATCATTCCCATGGCCGCCGCCGGTACCAGATTGCGGGCCATGTCCTCGATCATCACTGAGCGCGTGGGTTCGATGGTGTATTCCTCTATCAGCTTCGCATAAACGACGGGTTCGGGTTTGGGGATGCACTCGGCGTCCACTATGTCGAAGATTCCCTCGAAGTGGTGTTCCACGCCGAGCTTTTTCATCACCCGTTCGGCATGCCGGGTGGAGCCGTTGGTGAAGATCACCTTGCGGCCGTCCAGGCGATGGAGCGCTTGGTCGAGGTTCGGGTCCGCCGCCACTGGCGAAAGATCGATATCGTGAACGAAATCGAGATAATGCGAGGGATCGGTTCCATGCAGGATCATGGGTCCGCGCATGGTATTCCCGTGTTCTTTGAAATAGGTCTTTTGCATGCGTTTGGCATCGTCCCAGCCGAGGCCGAAGTGCTCGATGATGTAACGCGTGATGTTCCGGTCGACCTGGTCGAACAGGCGGCAGGAGGCTGGATAGAGGGTGTTGTCGAGATCGAATATCCAGGTTTCGATCCCGTCGGAAATCCGTTCGATACCGGCGGCGGCGCGGTTTTCGTCCATGGGCGCATTTGATGGGTCGCCCGCGCCCTTTGCAAGCCACTTTTCAGCCTCACTGTGGGCACTCGATATGCCCAAAACCTGTAAAAAGTTCCAATAATGGTGTATGGCACTGGTGAGCGGGTTGTTTTAAACTGCGAATTTGGCGGAAGCCTTTGGAATTATTTAAGATTTTTCGACGATCACGGTTCGGTAAAATGGATTTGGTTGAGACGGGTTCGAAGATGGAGCAGGTGGCAGCGTGAACGGCGACGCATCCATCGATATTGACCGGGCCGACGATGCCGAAGTCCTTCTTTCCGGATATCCAGGAGCTGCGGTTCTGGTTGACGGCGCTGGCCAGGTCTTGCGCGCCAACCCGAAGGGCGCCGGCCTGGAGGCATTGATTGCCCATGAAGCCATGCCGGAGGTCCAGGATCTGGTGTCGAAAGCGCGCTCCATGGGGAGCGTCTCGGTCGGCACCATTACGCTTCAGAGTTCGAAGGGTGAAATCGTTCTCGAAACGACGGTTGTGCCCTTAAAGGCCGATCGTCTTTTGGTCATGACCCGCGATTTGACCATGGACCGCAACTTGCGGAGCGCGCTCGTCGAATCGCGCCAGCGCTACAAGGACCTGGTCGAGGTCTCCAGTGACTTCTGCTGGGAAACATCGCCCGACGGCGACTTCGTCTTTGTGTCGCCCGATGGTGCTCTCGACTATTCGGCCGACGACCTGATCGATCATCCCGCCGCCGATTTCATCGTCAACGCGGACGATTATTCACCGCTGCCGTTTTTCTCGAAACGCCCCCTCGAGGACGTCGAAATGTGGTTCCGACGCAAGGATGGTGAAACGGCGTGCATGATGTTGTCCTGTGTGCCGCTGTTTACGGAGGTCAACGGCGAGCGCCAGTGGAGCGGTTCTCGCGGCGTATGCCGGGACGTGTCCTTGGACCGCGACAACGAGGCCGCCCTGGCCCGGGCCCGGCACCGCGAGCAGTTGTTGAACTACATCGTCAGCATGATCCGCGACGAGTTGGAGCCGGAGAACATGCTGTCGGCGGCGGCGACGGCGACGATACGGGCGCTGGAGGTGGCCGGTTGCCGGATTTTCCGGCAGACCGAAACGGGCAAGTTCGGTGTTGCCGCCGAATACGGAAATGCGCAGGGAATCGAGGGTCTGGAAAACCAGCTCGAGAACTTGACGCCGACCGGCGAGGTCTCCGCTTTTAGACTTGGCAACTGGGAAGTGCTCGCCGTCGCCACCCACTACCGCCACGTTATCAACGGCGCCATCTGCATATGGAAAAGTGCGGCCGTCGGCTCCTGGGAGGCGGATTACCAGATTTTGATCGGCGACGTCGCCAACCAGCTCGGCATCGCCAATGAACAGATTTCCAACCATGAACGCATTGTTGCCCTGTCGCGAACAGACAGCATGACGGATCTTCTCAACCGCCGCGCTTTTTTCGAAGAGGAACTGCCGCGCCGCGTTTCGCGCCTCAAGAGAAGCCGGCAGACGGCCGCCCTTTTTTATGTCGACATGGACAATTTCAAGCTGGTCAATGATGTCCACGGTCACCAGAAAGGCGATGAGGCGATCATGCACCTGCGCGACATGCTGATGGACTTCTCCCGTCCCGGTGACGTGATCGCCCGGCTCGGGGGCGATGAATTTGCCATGTGGCTGGACGGTATCGCACCCGACGTTACGGAAAACAGGGCCAAGGCGTTGGTCGAAGCGAGTGCGACGATGAGACAGTTCTCCGGTAGCGACGAGCACCCACTCGGAATCTCTGTCGGCGTTGTCGTATATGACCCGGACTCCGGTGAGACCTTTGACGAGATGCTTGCCCGCGCCGATAAGGCGATGTATGCGGTTAAAAAAGCCCATAAGGGAGGCTATAAGTTGGCGGCGACGCCGGAATCAGGCGGGGGTAATTGATCCCCGAAAGGCATCAATTGACGAGGTCGAGCGGTGAACGCGGAAGTCGACGCGGAATCAATTTCCTACGAAGAATCGAAGGAACTGGCTCGTCACGATGACCCGGCGGTGAGGATATCGCTCGCCCAGCGAAGCGATCTCAAGCCCGAAATCCTATATTACCTAGCCGAGGACAAGGATCCGGAAGTCCGTCGCATGGTGGCGCGAAACCAGGCGGCGCCGGGTCAATCCGACCTGCTGTTGGCCACCGATTCGGACAACAAGGTCCGTTCGCACCTGGCCGGCCGCATCGCGAAATCTTCCGACACCCTTGCGCCCGACGTCACCAACAAGGCCAAGCATGCAACTTACGAGGCCCTCGAGATCCTCGCCCAGGACCAAATCCCGCTCGTTCGCCAAGTCCTGGCGGACGCCATCAAAGACGTGACCAATGCGCCTGCGGATATCATAAAAACGCTCGCTCACGACACGCTTATCGAGGTCAGCGGTCCGGTCTTGGAGCATTCCAAGGTGTTGAGCGACGACGACCTCATTGAGATCGTCAAAAGCAGCCCCGTTGAGGGCGCGCTGAACAGGATTTCGAAACGCGAGGCCGTCGGCGAGAAATTGTCGGATGCGATCGTCGCCACGGACGACACGGCGGCCATTGCCGACTTGTTGTCGAACCAGAGCGCACAAATCCGCGAACAAACCCTCGATGATTTGGTTGAGCGGGCGGAAGACGTCAATGTCTGGCATGCACCTCTGGTCGCCAGACCGAAGCTGCCGAAGGGTGCTGCCATGAAGATGGCACACTTTCTCGCCGACAATCTGCTCGACGTATTGCAGGAGCGGTCCGATCTTGACGATTCGACATTGGGCCAGATCAAGGACGTCGTCCGCCGCCGCCTTGATCGAAAGGACATCCGCATAGAGGAAGAAAGCGAAATTCCGAAGCCGGCCCAGGATTTCCTGACCACGCCGCTTCCCATCGACATGGTCAAGCGCCTGTTCGAGGGTCAGCGGCTGGACGGCAAGATGGTCGAACGTGCCCTGGAAGCCGGAGATCACGGTTTCGTATTGGCGACACTGGTGACCCGAGCGGGAATCGCGGAAACGGTCGGCAAAAGGGTTTTCAAGGAGAAAAGCCCGAAGGGTATTGTCGCGCTCTGCCAAATGGCGGACATGCCGATCAGCATCGTCGTCAAGGTCCAGCAGCGCATGGGCCGTATCGCGCCCTCCGATGTCATCATGCCCGAGAATCATGAATATCCGATGGACCGGGACGAGGCCGCCTGGCAGTTGAAGTTCTACCAGGACTTGGCACGGCGCAGCTCCGAGTGAGGCCATGACCGACCCGATCGACAAACTAACAGGTGATGACCGGAGTTCGGATATCACCTACGATGAGGCCAAGGAGCTGGCCCGTCATGACGACCCGGAAGTCCGCCGCCAACTGGCTTCACGCTCCGACATCAAACCAGAAATCCTTTACTATCTGGCCGAAGATCCGTCACCGGAAGTCCGCCTCGCCCTGGCTTTGAACAAAGCGGCACCGCGCCATGCGGACCTTCTATTGGCGACCGACGAGGACCAAGATGTCCGGGGTGGGTTGGCTGCCAAAATATCCAACCTGGCGCCACAGTTGGACCCGGAAGAAAAGGACCGGGTCGAGCGCATGGCCTACGAAGCCCTGGAGATTCTGACGCGCGACCAGGTGACCCGGGTCCGCCAGATCGTCGCTGACACCCTCAAGGACGTTGCCCAAGCGCCGCCCGACTTGATCCGCCGCCTGGCCTGGGACGTGGAAATCGTCGTCTCCGGTCCGATCCTCGAATACTCGCCGGTTTTGAGCGACGAGGACCTGTTGGAGATCATCGAGCACGGCACCGCGACCGGACGCTTGAGTTGTATATCGAAGCGAGACAATCGTCGACGCCGTCGTCGCCACGTCCGATGAAGAAGCCATCGGCCTCCTGCTCGCCAATCACAGCGCCCAGATTCGAGAGGAGACCCTGGATCTGATTATCGATCGGGCGGAGCAGGTGGAGAGCTGGCACTCGCCGCTCGTCGCCCGCCCGGCGCTGTCGGAACGCGCCGCCCTGAGCCTGGCGCAATTCGTCGCGGAAAACCTCATCGAGAATTTGGTTACGCGGCAGGATTTTTCACCCGAAATCGTCAGCGAAATCCGGGCCACGGTGGCCGAACGCCTGGAAAAGACGGAGCATCCGTTGACCGGAGAAACCGCCGACGCGGCGGAACCGTCTTCGACGCCCCTGGAGGCCGCGCTCGAAGAGGCCAAGAGACTGCAATCGACCGGCGAGCTCAAAGAGCGGTTATTGGTGGCGGCGCTCGAAGAGGGACAGCGGGAATTGGTCGTCGCGGCGCTGGCCTTGTTGTCCGATGCCCAGCCGATCGCCGACGAGAAGTGTTTCCGAAAAAAATCGACCAAGGGGATTCTCGCCGTCGTCTGGAAAGCCGGTTTCGAGGCGAGTTTCGCCGAGCGCCTGCAGCGCAGTCTCGGCGAAATCGAGGAAGAGGATATCCTGAAGGCGGAAAAAAACGGCGAGTATCCCTTGTCTGAAGGCGATCTCGAATGGCAGTTCGAGCTCGTCGAGGGGGACGCCTAGTCTCCTCCCTGCGCTCATCCTAGTTTCTTCTCAACATTGAAACCGTTGCTTGGTCTGGTCAGGAAACGGTCACGAAGGACCGGTTGACCCTGTTCCGTTTTTTCCTTATAGTAAACCAAATGGTTAACTAATTGCCTTTGATGGCGGTGCCCGCGGTGGTGCAGGCGGGTAACCGGAAAGGTCGAGGCAGCGATTGAATGGAGGGGACTTTGGAAACCAATGAAATCGAATTTCCGGGTGAGAACCAAACCTACCGAGAGGCGAGGAACGAACTTCTCGATGCGGAACGGAACCTGCGGCGGCAAATCGAAGCCGTCGCCGAAATGCGTCGTTCCTTGCCGCCCGGCGGCGTCCTGAAAGAAGATTATCGCTTTCTCGAAGCCGGAACCGATTCTCAGGAAAGGCCGGTGCACTTCAGCGAATTGTTCGCACCGGAAAAGGACACCTTGCTCATCTACGGGTTCATGTTCCGGAGCGGTGCCAACCCATGCCCTATGTGCACGGCTTTCCTCGACAGCTTCGACGGCACCGTGCCCCATGTCACACGGCGCATCAATCTCGCCGTCGTTGCCCGGGCGAAACCGCAAGAGTTGTTTGATTACGCCCAAACGCGGGGATGGCGGAACCTGCGCCTGTTATCGTCCGATGCCTGCGATTTCAACAAAGACTATTTGGCCGAGAGTCCCGACGGCAGCCAATGGCCCATGGTCAACGTTTTCCGAAAGGTGGGAGCGGACATTCACCACATCTATGCCACCGAACTCTTTCTGCACCCGAGCGAACCCGGACAGAACCCGCGCCACGTGGACATGATGTGGCCGCTTTGGCACACCCTCGACCTGACGCCGGGCGGGCGCGGTGACTGGTATCCGTCGCTAAGTTACGACGGCGGCAACGGTTGATGAGCGAACCGATTACCGGCGGCTGTGCCTGCGGAGCCGTTCGCTACGAGATCGCCGGATCGTTCGGGTTCTCCTTTCACTGCCAGTGCCGCAAATGCCAGCGCGCCACCGGTACCGGGCATTCGTCGGCCTTTGTCGTCGACATTGCCGACACCACCCTCGCCGGTCAATTGCGATACTATGAGCAGCCCTCCGACAGCGGTTACTTGACCCGGGGCGCCTTCTGTCCGGTCTGCGGATCTCCCGTATTCGCTATGACCGACCGGTTTTCCGAACGGCGGTATATCCACGCGGCGACCCTCGACGACCCGTCACTGTTCCGCCCCGAACGGGTCGTCTTTCGGGCGGAAGCCCAGCCCTGGGATCATATGGATCCGGTGTTGCCCTAGTTCGAGCCAAACCGCGCAAGGTGAAAAACAAACCGCCGATGGCCTTCAAACGATTCTACCTTCGGTGTATGCTCGTTGGCGCGCCCGGGGTACCGGGTCAAAAAATCCAAAGGGGAGGAGAGCATGAAACGCGTTGTCTGGGGGGTAACCGCCGCCCTCGCGATCGTCATCGCCGCCGGCGCCGAAGCGGCCAGTTTCACGGTCGATTTGACCCATCCGATACCGACCTTCCAGCCCATGGAAGGCGATGCCATGAAGCCGGACATGGCCAAGCCCTGGCTCGATTCGAAGGCCATACCGTCGTTCGGCCAGCAAACGGTATTCGCGCTCGGCAAGTTTCCGACCAACCAGGGGCATTTCGACCTCGGCACCCTGGTCATATCCGAACATCACGGCACCCACATGGACACCGCCGCCCACTACGTCAATAACGACGCCTCCATGGAAGCGGCCGGCAAACCGGCCTCGGCGCGGAAATTGACCCATCAACTGGATGCCGGCGACCTGATCGGCCCCGTGGTCCTGATCGACATTTCGGGCCGGGTGCAAAAGGAGCTGGACAAGAACGGCGGTAAACCGAGTCCCGATAAGGCGGTCACCGATTTCTCCGAGACCTCGCCCAACGTCGTCACCGCCGACGACATCGCGGCCGTCGCCGATCAGCTCAAGCCGGGCGTCTGGCTGGTGCTCAATCTCGGTTGGTCCGATTTCTATTTCCAGGGCACGGATTTCGGCAAGGATCCCTATATCAACGGCTGGAACCACCCGGGCCTCAGCAAAGGTGCCGTCGATAAGCTGATCGAGGTGATGGGCAAAAATGGCGCCATCTCAGGGATCGTCGCCGACAACATCGGTATCGAATCCGGTGAGTCGGCCAAGGGCGAGGACGATAAGTGGACGAACTCCTGGTATGCCCACGTGCGCCTTCTGCAGCGCGGCGTCAAGTTCGTCGAAAACGCCGCCAACCTCGGTCAATTGGCGCAGGCCAAACCCGGGTCCTGCACCATGGTCATCGGAGCGCCGAAACACGTGCGCGGCACCGGCGGCCCGTCACGGGTCATGGCGATCTGTGAGAAATAGCGTCGCGCCCTAAGGTATTAGCCGAAGCGCGTAGGCGGCGGCCGCGCGGACGTTTGTGTCCGGGTCGGTCGTCGCGCGCCTCGATAGGGCCGGACGGGCATTTCCGGCACCGAGATATCCCAGTGCCAGGGCCGATTGCCGGCGGACCTCTGCCACCGGATCGGCGAGCGTTTTCAATAGCCGGTCAGCGTCGTTCCCATGCCCGATTCGGCCGAGCACTTCGGCTGCGGTCCAGCGGACCTCGGCACTGTCGTCCGTGAGCAGGCGGGCGACGCCGTGAGCGTTATCGTGGCCGCCTAATACACCAAGCGATCGCAGGGCGACGGCACGCAGGCGGAAGTCGGGATCGCCGATGCCCGACGGTCCGCGCAGCAGCTCCGAGGCCGGTTGCGACTTCGTGTAACCGAGCCCGTAGAGGGCCCGCCGCCGGACCTTGTAGAGGCTCTCCGAAACCGCCAGGGCGGTTGCCGAACCGGTCCCGGCATCTTTTGGTACGGCCGACAGCATCATGGCGGGCAAACCAGCTTCGGGCGCGATCTCGGTCAGGGTGCGAAGCGCTTTTTCCAGGAAGCGAAGGTTTGCGAGCCAGGCGTCCGGAGTGGATAAAACGGTTTCCATATCAGTTGCTGCCAAACGGGTCGCCAAGCCGTGCGCCAAACCGGCGACGGCCTCCGCCGCTTCCGGCGAGTCGATTTCGGCGAGACCGGTGAGCGCCTGGTAGCGGACACCGGGGGATGGATCTTCGAGAAGGCTGATCAGTGTCGGCGTCGCCCGTCCATCGCGTGCCGCACCCAAGGCGACGGTGATGGCGCTACGCATGATCGGCGATTTGGCCTCACTCAATAGTCTTTGCAGCGGACCAAGGCTCTCCGGGCTGGCGACCCGGGTCAAGGCGTGGACGATCGGGAGCCGTTCGAAATCGGTTTCCGTTCGGCCGAGGCGCGCCAAAAGCGGTTTTGTTGCGTCCGGGCTGCCGGTCCGCCCCAAGGCCGAAACGGCGCGGGAGGCCATCGGCTCGTTTCCGGCATCGAGAATATCGACGAGGACGCGGACGGCGCGCCCATCTCCGATTTGGCCGAGCGCATCGACGGCGCGCATGCGCACGATCTGATCGCGGTCCGCCGACAGGGCATCGAGGATGACCGCCATGCTTTTGCCGGGCCCTATGCTGCCGAGTGCCGCCACGCAAGCGGCGCGGAGTTCGGCCCGGCCTTCCTTGTCGATGCAGGAAACCAAATACGGCTGGGCGCGCTCGTCACCCAATCGGCCGAGCGACCGATATATCTCGCCCCGTACGGCGGGTTCCGTCTCCGCTCCGCCAAGTCTGCCGAGCAGGTGAGGAACGGCCTCACGCTGGCCGCGGGCACCCAGGGAATGGGCAGCCTGCATCCGCGTCACCGTATCGCCAAAGCCGAGCGCATCGACCAGGGCCTCAAAGGGTATGGCACCGTGCTCCCAACCGTTGGCCCAGGCCGCCGGCACCCCGTTGAGGACGACCCAGGCGACAACAATCGCCGAAATGAAGATGCGGCGTCTTCTTTTCAGAAACATAGGTCTTATTGACATGTTCGGGGACGTCGGACAACGGCCAGTCCCGAGCCTGTCATTGATCGACTGGCGACGCTACCATCGGTGCGGACCGGTTGCCGGCGAACGCAGGGGGAGACCGTGAGCGACAGATCGATCAACCTGGACGGCGTCAACGTGCCCCGCTTCCTCTATGGCACGGCCTGGAAAGAGGAACGGACACAAGGTCTCGCCGAGTCCGCACTGCGCCAGGGGTTCCGGGGCATCGACACGGCCAATCAGCGCAAACACTATTTCGAAGCCGCCGTAGGCGCCGCTCTCGCACGATCGATCGAAAACGGAGTCGTGGCCCGCGAAGACGTCTTCCTGCAGACCAAATTCACGCACCGCCGTGGGCAGGACGACCGGTTGCCCTATGATCCGAAAGCACCCCTGCCCCAACAGGTGGAGCAATCGTTCAACAGCTCTCTCGAACACCTTCGGACGGACTCAGTCGATTCCTACATCCTGCACGGACCGACGAGCCGCGACGGACTGGCTCGGGCGGATTGGGAAACCTAGCGGGCCATGGAGGCCATTCACGAACAGGGGCGTGCCCGTTTCCTGGGGGTCAGCAACGTCACCTTCGACCAGCTCCGGGAGCTGTGTGTCGGTGCCCGGGTCCGACCGCGTTTTGTGCAGAACCGCTGCTACGCGAGCCGGGGATGGGACCGCCGTTTGCGCACCTATTGTGCGGCCGAAGGTATCCTCTATCAGGGGTTTTCACTGTTGACGGCGAATGTCCGATATCGTTGATAAACTCGTCCGAAAGAGTGTTTTGGGCGTCCGCTTCTATTAAGAGCGGACGTTTATTCGCCGCCACTGGCAGATGCTGCGGCGGTTTTTGGCTTTGGTTGGCG
>Ga0056135_10000019_pt1 | contig 57403 bp, 55 predicted proteins | sample WorMetG1aBELIZE1_FD_67481 | JGI IMG/M metagenome (GOLD analysis project Ga0056135, IMG submission 67481) | Marine gutless worms symbiont microbial communities from Max Planck institute for Marine Microbiology, Germany - Inanidrilus... ...
ATGTCGGACATGCCGCGCCACCGGTTCAAGTCGCGCAAAACACCAGCACGGCCGAGGACGATGTCAACGATCCCTTCGAGCCGATCAACCGGGTGATCTTCGAGTTCAATCAGGCCGCCGAAACGATGGTCCTGCGGCCGCTCAGCGAGTTCTACGTCGGCCTCGTGGCGCCTCCCGTGCGCGAAGCCATCGGCAATATCCTCGACGATCTGCGCACGCCGGTAATTCTCGCCAAAGACATCCTGCAGGGCGAGAGCGACCGGGCGTTCATCACAACGGAGCGGTTCGTCATCAACACGACTGTCGGGTTTGCCGGAATCGTCGACCGTGCCACGGAGTGGGGCATTCCAAAGCACGACGAGGATTTCGGGCAGACGCTCGCGGTCTGGGGTATCGACGAGATGTTCTATCTGGTGTTGCCGATCTTTGGCCCGTCGAGTCCACGTGACGCCGTCGGCAGACTGGTCGTCGATCCCTTTTTCGATCCGTTGTCGCTCTATCTCGATAACATCGACGAGGACGAGGCGCGCTATGCGATGATGGGCGTCCGGGCATTGGACGCCTATTCGGGTGTGATGGACGATTTGGCACAGATCAAGAAGACATCGGTCGACTACTATGCGGCGATTCGCAGCCTTTACCGGCAGCGCCGCAAAGCGGAAATCGCCAACGGCGATATCGACGTCGATCTGCCGCCGATCCCCGAATTCAGCCCCGAACTCAGCTACGAGCCGCGGTGAGCGGCGGTCGAGCGGTCGGCTCGGCCCTGCGAGAACCAAGATCACAATCGGGTGACAAATCGCAAAACCCTTGACGTCGGTCGGGTATTTCGCGTATATGTAGCGTTGTAAGTCCGGTGCCCAGCAGGGGCCGGGCTTTGGCTTGCCGGCTCGACCATTGTGGTGGGTCCAGATGCCATATCGCTTCGTATGAAGGGTATGTCGAATGCGAACGTGCTATCTGCGATTCCCATCTCTGTGAGGCGTGTAGCGGTCGCGAATTGTCGCGCCGTGTTGTCTGTTCGAGCTTTGGCGGCCCTGCGTTGGGCGTGGCCTGGCGGTTGTCCGCGGGTTTCGTCCGAAGGCACCGAACAGGGAGAATGAAAAGATGAGTCGTTTGTCTTTGCCAGCGGTCCCGGTGGACGAGGGGCTGTCGAGCTATTTTCGCGAGATCTGGAAGTTTCCCGTTCTCACCAAGGAGGACGAGTGCATGCTGGCCGTCAGCTGGCGGGAGCATGGCGATGTCGATGCCGCCCATGCGTTGGTTACGAGCCACCTGCGTTTGGTGGCGAAAATCGCCATGGGATACCGCGGTTATGGGCTGCCGGTCTCGGATCTGGTTTCCGAAGGCAACATCGGGCTGATGCGCGCGGTGAAGAAGTTCGACCCCAACAAGGGATTCCGCCTCGCCACGTACGCCATGTGGTGGATCCGTGCCGCGATTACCGAGTATGTCCTGCGGTCTTGGTCGCTGGTCAAGATGGGGACGCTGGCGGCGCAGAAGAAGCTGTTCTTCAGCCTGCGCCGGATCAAGAACGAACTCGATATCGTCGATAACGGTGAACTCGATCCCGAGCAGGCGGACGCTCTGTCCGAGGCGATGGACGTGTCCGCCGACGATATCGTCGCCATGAACCGGCGCCTCGCCGCCCGCGATCTGTCCCTCAACGCGCCGGTCACACGTGGCCTGGACGAGACCCTGGAGTTCCAGGACACGCTGGTCGACGAGGGGCCGTCGCCCGAAGCCATCGCCGCCGAGCGGGAGGAGGGTGCCTACCGCAGCGGGTCGCTGGCGCAGGCTTTGGAGGTCTTGCCCGAGCGCGAGCGCCACATCTTCGTCGAGCGTCGGCTGAAGGAGGAGCCGGCGACGTTGGAGGAGCTGGGACAGGTCTACGGCATCAGCCGCGAGCGCGTCCGGCAGCTCGAAGTCCGCGCCTTCGAATCCGTGCAAAAGGTAATGTTGAACCTGGACGACCGGCCGAGTGCAGTGTCGGCCTGAGGCCGTCCTACGCCGCCGCCAGGGGGAAGCCGAGCGCGCCGATGATCGTTCTGTTCACGGACTTCGGCGCCACCGGCCCCTATGTCGGTCAGATGAAAGCGGCGATCCGCCGCGAAGCTCCCCACGTCGAGATCATCGACCTGTTCGCCGACGCGCCGGCCCACGACCCCCGAGCGAGTGCCTATCTGCTGGCCGCCTACGTCGATGCGTTTCCCAGCGGCAGCGTGTTCCTCTGCGTCGTCGATCCTGGAGTCGGCGGGTTGCGGGCGCCGGGCATCCTGCGTGCCGACGGGCGGTGGTTCGTCGGTCCCGAGAACGGACTGTTCGAACCCATTGTTCGGAGGGCGGCGCAGCCGCCGAAATGGTGGCGGATCACCTGGCGTCCGGAGACGCTATCGGCATCGTTCCATGGCCGCGACCTGTTCGCCCCCGTTGCCGCGCGGCTGACCCACGACCAAGTTCCCCCCCGGTGACGAATACCCGATCGATGACATCCGCCGTCCCCAGTGGCCGGACGACCTTGCCGAGATCGTCTACATCGATGGGTTTGGCAACGCGATGACCGGGGTCCGTGCCTCGACATTGGCCGAAGGGACCCGGCTGAGAGTCGGTGGTGTCGAGGTTGGCCAAGCCCGAACCTTCTCGGATGTCCCGACGGGCAATGCGTTCTGGTACGAGAACGCCAACGGTCTCGCCGAGGTCGCCGTCAACCTCGGTCGGGCCGACAGCCACTTCGGTCTGCGGGTCGGTGACGCCGTGGACATCGTCATCCCTTGATCACCACCGCCGGCGACATGTGACGGCCGTCACAGCAAACATATCGCCAAAATGTGACGGTCATCACAGCAAACAAAGGGTCCAGATGTGACGGTCATCACAGCAATCAACCTTAAGTCTCGGAAAGATACGAGGAAAAGAAGCCGGCGGTTCCTTGACCTGACCGCGTAAATCGTTGAAAACTCGTGGGTGGCTGAAGGGATGGGAGATGTTCAGGATACGGTTCTGGGGGGTTCGGGGAAGCATCGCCTGCCCTTCGCCGGATCACGTCAAGTACGGCGGCAATACAAGCTGCATTGAAATTGCGGTCGGCGACCACCGGTTCGTGCTTGATGCGGGGACCGGAATCCGTGGTGTCGGCAAGGTGTTCACTGAACTCGACGTTCGGCACATCAACCTGCTGCTGACCCATACCCATTGGGACCACATCAACGGATTTCCATTCTTCACGCCGGCCTACGATCCCAAGCGCAGCATGCGGATCATGGCGGGTCATCTGAAGGACAACGGGGCCGGCATCCACAGCGTGCTGTCGACGCAGATGAGCAACCCGATGTTCCCCGTGCCGCTGGAAGCCATGCAGGCGGACATGAACTTCGAGGACTTCGTCGCCAGCGATTCCTTCGCACTCTACCCCGACGTCCATGTCCGAACGGCCCCGCTCAACCACCCGAACAACGCAACCGGCTATCGGATCGAGTACGGCGGCAAGTCGGTCTGCTACATCACCGATACCGAACATGTGCCGGGCGAGCCGGACCAGAACATCCTTGGACTGATCGAGGGCGCCGACGCGGTCATCTACGACAGCACCTACACCGAGGACGAATTCCCCAATCACATCGGCTGGGGCATTCGACGTGGAACGAGGGCATGCGCCTCTGTCAGATGGCGAACGCCAAGCAATTGGTCATCTTCCACCATGAACCGGACCACGACGACGCGTTCATGGAACGGCTCGAAGCCGAGGCGACTTCGACCTGGGAAGGCGCCACCGTTGCCCGCGAGAAGATGCAGGTCAAGCTGGACTGATCGGACTTTTTCCAGCCCGTTCGGCTCGTCGGTTTTTCAGCGATTGAAGGCGGGGTTGTCGCTCTGCCGCGGCAGTTCGATCGGCGTTCCGGAATCGAACCGTCCCGGCACGCGCGGCACAAGCGGAGGAGGCTGCTCCGACTCGATCGCGCCCGACGAGATCTCGTCGATGGTCATGGTCGGGCCTTCGGCGGACTCGTCTTCGATCGCCTTGGGATAGAGACGGATGATGACGCGGCGGTTCTCGGCCTGATTGTCGGGGATCGGCGTTCCATCCCGGGTGCGGTTCGGGACTTTCGGGCGGGTTTCCGCATAGCCGGCTGCCTTCATTCGTCCCGGATCGAGGCCTTCATCGATAAAGAAGCGGACGACGCGCGCGGCCCGTCCGGCTGACAGTTCCCAGTTGGACGGGAACCGCACCGTGCTGATCGGGTCATCGTCGGTATGCCCCTCGACCTCGATGACGTAGTCACGGTAGCGGGGGGCGGCTAGGGCGATGGCCAGATTGGCCAGCACCGGCACGGCATCGTCGCGGATGTCGGCCGAACCGGCGCGATAGAACCCGGAACTGGCCAACTCCAGGCGCACGCCTTCGTCGTCCGTATCGACCTGGACCACGTCCTCGACTTCCATGTTGTAGACGACGTCCTGGAGGTCGACCTGCAGGATCTGCATCGGGCTCTGGGTGTCGCGTTTGCCGATCTCGTTGCGGATGCCGGCGGCGACTTGCTCATAAAGCGGGATGTCGACCTTGGAGAACGAAACCAGCATGACGAAGAACGCCATCAGCAGCGTGATCGCGTCGGCGTAGGTGGTCAGCCAGTCCTCTTCCGGTTCTTCGTCCGAGGCCTTTTTCTTGCGTCCTGCGGCCAAGGCCGTGTCCTCGCGAGGCTGCCGCCGCCTACTTCTTCATCTTGTCGATGTTGAAGTGGATGGCGGGGTCGAGAAAGCTGTTCATCTTGTCCTGGATGAACCGTGGATTCCGCCGCTCGGCCAACAGCGCCATGCCCTCGGCGACGAGATGGTTGCGGAAGCGCACGATCTCCTCGCGTTGGAGAACCTTGGTCGCCGCCGGCAGGAAGATGAGGCGGGCGAACAGGATACCGTAGAGCGTCGTCAGCAGCGCCACCGCCAGCCCGGGGCCGAGCTGCGTCGGGTCGGAGCCCATCTTGTCGAGCATGATGACCAGTCCGACCAGGGTGCCAATCATCCCGAACGCCGGCGCGCTCGCCGCCATCGCCTTCAGGATGTTGGCCTGGACGGCATTGCGTTCGAAGGTGTTCTCGACCGTGGTCTCGAGGATTTCGCGGACTTCCTCGCCCTTGTAGCCGCTGATCACCATGTCGATGCCGAACTTGAGGAACCGGTCCCCTTTGACCGCCTTGCCGGCCTCGGCTTCCAACGCCGGAAACTCGTTGCGCTGCACCGTGTAGGCCCAGCGGATGATCCGCCCGACTTCGGACTTCAGGACGTTGCGGCCGATTTTCGGCGCGAAGACGATCCGCATGATCAGCTTCAGCGACAACAGAACATAGCGCGGTTCATAAGAGATAAAGGTCGCGGAGAGGGTGCCGCCGAACACCATGATGAAGCTCGACAGGCTGAAGAAGATGATCCAGTTGTCGGTGCTGATGGCAATGGCGCCGAAAAACAGCGCGAACGCCGTGACCAGGCCGATGATCGTGGTTAGCGACATTCCCCCTCCCTGAGAATCGTCACGTCAGCGCCGGTACCAGAATGGACCAACAGTTATACAAGAAATCGTAAAGAAAGATACGGGACCAATGCCGGAAACCCGTCTCATCGCTCGCGAAACGCCTCGTGGCGCAGCTTCAGCACCGGCTTGATCAGGTAGTCCATGACCGATTTCTCGCCGGTATGGATGTCGACGGTGGCCTGCATGCCCGGTGTGATCGGCAGCTGCCCCTCTTCACCGAGGAACGTCTTGTCCGTTTCGACGATGACGCGGAAATAGGGCGCGCCGTCCTGGTCGGTGGTCGAATCGGGAGCAACGTGGAGGACGGCCCCGTCGAGTCCGCCGTAGCGAACGAAATCGTAGGTGGTGACCTTGACGACGGCGCGCTGGCCTTCCTCGACATAGCCGCGGTCGGTCGGATTGAGCTTGGCTTCGACGACGAGCTTGTCGCCGGTCGGCGCGATTTCCATGATTACCTCGCCGGGCGAGACGCCGCCGCCGATGGTGTTGTAGCGCATGTTCTTGACGACGCCCTCGATGGGGCTCTTGATCTCGGCGCGGACGCCCTGCTCGGTGGCTTCGGCAAGCAACTCCTGAAGCCGGGCGATTCCTTGCTCCACACGGCCCGTTTCTTCCCGCGCCTCGCGGCGGAACCGGATTCGTGCCTCTTCGAGGCGCTGTTCGGCCTCGGCGACGGCGGCGCGGGCGCGGGGAATCGCGGGGACCAAACTTTCCATCTCGCCCTTCAGGCTGTCGACCTCGGCCTCGAGCTGCAGGTGCTCCATCTTCGCGGTCAGGCCTTCCTGCAGCAGCGACGTCGACATCCGCAGCCGCTGCTGGCCCAGGCCGAGGTTCTTGGTTACCGCCCGCTGGCGGGCTTCGAGTTCCTGGACTTCGAGCTCGCGCTGCTTGACCTGCTCCTCGAGCACCGCGAGCGTCGAGATCAGTTCCCGTTCGCGGGCGCGGAACGCCTCGCGCTCGGCGGCGGCGATGACCGGGCGGCGGGCCGAGACGTCGGCCGGGAACTCGAGCTCCTTGCCCTCCGCTTCCGCGGCGAGCCTGGCGCGCACCAGAAGCTGCCCATCGAGGCGGGCGAGCAGTTCGTTGCGGTTGACGCCAGACGTGGCGAGATCGAGCTGCACGAGGGGGCACCGGGCTTGACCATGTCTCCTTCGGCGACGTGGATCTCCTCGATGATGCCGCCTTCCAGGTGCTGGACGACCTTGACCTTGCCCTGGGGGACGACTTCGCCCATGGCGACAGCCACTTCGTCGAGCAGGGCAAAGTTCGCCCAGACCACGAGGATCAAAAGCAGAGCCATGACCGGCCAGGCGACCGGGCGCCAGCTGGGCAGAGGATGGTGAGTCAGCAAGTTGTCCAGACGGTTCACGAGCTACCCTCCACTTTTGCGGGGGCCTCGGCGTTCGGTGTCGCCACCCCGCTGCCGCTCGTAACCTGCCCCTTGACCACGCTCGTGGCGTGGGTCGCGACGACCTTCGGCACGGCGTCGCCCGCTCCGCCGCCGCCGGGGGTGGGCTGCGAGGCGGGTTGCTGGGCGGGAGCGGCGGCCGCGCCTCGCTGCGCGGCGTCTGCGGGGCCAGCCGCTTTGCGGCGCTGCGCCCCTCCGCCACCGCCGCCCTTGGCCCCGCCGAACAGCCGCGGCAGGATCTCCTCGGCCGGTCCGGCCAGCGCGACGCGGCCACGATCCAGCGCGACCAGATCCTGGCACGTGGACAGCAGAATCGGGCTGTGCGTGACGATAATCACCGAACGCTCCTTGCCGATCTCGGCCAGCGTCCCGCGCAGTTCATGTTCGGCTTGGCGGTCGAGGCTGCTCGACGGCTCGTCGAGGAGGACGACCGGCGGGTCGCCAACCAGCGCACGGGCGATGGCAATGCGCTGGCGCTGGCCACCCGAGAGCCGCCGACCGGCTTCGCCGATCTCGGTGCCGTAGCCGTCGGGAAGATCGATGATGTAGGAATGGACGCCGGCGGCGGTCGCCGCCTGGACGACTTGCTCGTCGGTGGCGTCCGGGATGCGATGCGCGATGTTGTCGCGGATCGAGCCGGCGAACAGCACACATTCCTGCGGCACGTATCCCATCCAACCGGCTAGCTCGGAGCGGGTGAACTGGGCGATGTCGGCGTCGTCGATCAGGACTCGGCCGTTGGTCGACGCGTACAGTCCCTGGATCAGCTTCAACAGCGTCGTCTTGCCGCTGCCGTTACGCCCGACAAGGGCGTGCACGCCACCGGCACGCAGCGTCAGACTGACGTTGTCGACCACGGGGGCGGCGCCGTCGGCGTAGGCAAACGTGACTTCCTCGAGGGTGATCTGGCCGGCCGGCCGGTCGAGCCTGACCTCGCTTTCGGTCCGCTCGCTGGGGGTGTTGAACACCTGACCGAGCCGCTCCACCGATTCCTTGAACGAGGCGTAGGTCCGCCACGTGCCGACGAGCTGATTGAGCGGACCGAGCAGCCGTCCGCCGATCATCTCGGCGATGAGGCCGTCGCGCGCCATGCTGGTCTCGCGTTCGGCGTGATTGATCTTCGACATCGTGTTGCCCGACCGCCACGCGACGAACAGGAACAGCGGAAGGATGATCAGCAGGATCCACGCGATCGGCGCGGCGATGACGAAGACGAGGCCCAAGAACATCACGACGAACGGCAGGTCGGCGACCAGGATCGCCGATGCGCCTGACACCGTGTTGCGCACCACGTCGACGTCGCGGAACAGGGACTGCCAGTAGTTCGCCGGCCGGCTTTCCAGCATCTGCAGAGGCAGCGACATGAACTTGTTGAACAGCTCGCGTCCGACGGTCACGTCGATTCGCAGGGCCACCGTCTGCATGACCCGGGCGCGCGCCTGACGCAGGACGAAATCAAACGCCAGCACCATGGCCATGCCGATGACCAGGCCGTACAGCGTCGAAATTCCGGCGTGGAAGACGACCCGGTCGTAAACCTGCAGGACGAAGACGGGCACAGCCAACGCCAGAAGATTGACGAAAAACGAGGTGACCATCACCTCCCGAAACGTGGGAGCCAATGGCTCGAGGAATGGCCTGAGCCACGCACGGGCTTGCTGAGCACTCATGATTTCGGAGTATAGAGCATTTCCTTCAGATGTTTATCCCCCCTTGATGGTTCGCTGGCGGTGAATTCCGCCTTGACCTTGCATCGCGCCAGCGGTGTAGTGGTTGGTGTTCGGGGTTACTTTGCGGTTTTCCGCACAATGGATGTAGAATCCCGACAGCGCGTAGTTCGGGTATAGCGGCGATGGCGGAAACAACCGCGCAAGGCGGGGCGCCATCCGCGGACACGGGTGACGCCAATCCGAAAAGCCGGTTGATACCGGGCGGGTTCCGCCGCGGTGGCAAGAAAAGCGGTGGCCGCCGTCAATCCTGGCTGCGCCGCACCTTCGGCATGGACCGTATGTTCGGTCTCACGCTGCTGGCGGGCTTGCTGGTCGTGTACGCTGTCGATCCGTACATCATCGAAGTCGTCCGGGTGAAGACCTTCGACGTCTACCAGAAGGCCAAGCCCCGCCAGGTCACGCAGCGTCCGGTGACCATCATCGACCTCGACGAACGAAGCCTCGCCGAGATCGGGCAATGGCCCTGGCCGCGGACGATCGTCGCCCAGATGATCCAGAACCTGATGCAGATGAGCGCCGTTCTGGTCGCCTTCGACATCGTGTTCGCCGAACCCGACAGGATGAATCCGGCCGATGTCGCCGACGCCATCCACGGCCTCGACGACGAAACGCGGGCCAAGCTGAAGTCATTGCGCAGCAACGACGCGGTCCTGGCCGACGTGGTCAAAAACAGCCGCGTCGTGCTCGGGCAGGCGAGCTTCTGGGAGGATCGCGAGTTGAAGACCGGGCCGCCGGTGAAGAAATCGGTCGCCGTCAAGATGACACCTGGCGCGCCTCCGCCGCTGGCCCTCGTGCCGAGTTTCCCCGATCTGATCCGCAACGTTCCGGAAGTCGAAAAGGTGGCCACCGGCCATGGCATTTTCTCGCTGGTGACGGAACCGGACGGCATCGTTCGCCGCGTGCCGTCATTGTTCGCCTACGACGGCAATCTCTACCCCTCGCTGTCGGTCGAGATGTTGCGGGTCGCCACCGGGCGGCCGACGATTCTGGTTGGGACCAACGAAGCCGGTGTCTCCCATCTGGCGATCGCGCGCGGGCTCGTCCTGCCAACCGACAACATCGGCCGCGTGTGGCCGTACTTCTCCAAAAGCGACAAGGAGAAATACGTCTCTGCCCGCGATGTGCTCGCCGGCACCGTCGACCCCGAGAAGATCCGCCAAAAGCTGACCATCGTCGGTACCTCGGCCGTGGGGCTTCTCGATATTCGGTCGACGCCCGTGGACCGGGTCATTCCTGGCGTCGAGGTCCACGCGCAGCTGATCGAGACCGCCATCACCGGCGAATACCTGCTTCGCGAAAACTTCATCGTCGCCGCGGAGTTGTCGCTGCTGCTGTTCGGTGGTCTTCTGATGATCTGGCTGGTGCCGAAGGTCGGCGCCAAATGGACGATGATCCTGTTCTTCATCGTCGCCGGCGGCGCCGCGGGGACGTCGTGGTACCTGTTTTCTGAACAAAGGATCATGTTCGACGCCGTCTATGCGGTGTTCGGCATCCTGATCCTCTATACCCTGCTCACCTACACCGGCTACGCCAAGGAAGAGGTGCAGCGCCGTCAGGTCCGCTCGGCGTTCGGCCACTACTTGTCGCCGGCGATGGTCGAAAAGCTGGCCGAGGACCCCGATCAGTTCAAGCTCGGCGGCGAGACCCGCAACATGTCGATGCTGTTCTGCGACGTGCGCGGGTTCACCACAATCTCCGAGATGTTCGACGCGGAGGGCCTGACGCAGCTCATCAACAAGCTGCTGACGCCGCTGACCAAGGTCATCCTCGATCGGCAAGGCACTGTCGACAAGTACATGGGCGACTGCATCATGGCGTTCTGGAACGCGCCGCTGGATGATGAAGCGCACGCCCGCAACGCGTGCCTCGCGGCGCTGGTGATGAACGAGGAGATGGGGCCGCTCAATGACCGCCTCGCCGCCGAGGCCGAGGAGGAGGGGCGTCCGCACATCCCGCTGAAGATCGGCATCGGCGTCAACTCCGGCGACGTGGTCGTCGGCAACATGGGGTCGGATCAGCGTTTCGACTATTCGATCCTCGGCGACAACGTCAACCTGGCCTCGCGGCTGGAGGGCCAGTGCAAGACCTACGCCGTGGACATCGTCGTCGGCGAGAACACCCAGGCGAAGATCCCCGACATGGCGACGCTCCAGCTCGACCAGATCAAGGTCAAGGGCAAGACCGAGGCGGTCACCGTCTACACCGTTCTCGGCGACGAGGCGGTCAAGAACGGCAATGCCTTCCCGGTGCTCGAAGAGGCCCACAACAAGATGCTGGATGCCTACCGGTCGCAGGACTGGGCGGCGGCGAAGCAGCATCTGGCGTCGTGCCGAGAGCTGCTCGACGGCTTCAAGCTTGACGAGTTCTACGACATCTACGCCGAACGCATCGCCGAATACGAGGCCAACCCGCCGGGTGCCGACTGGGACGGCGTCTACGTCGCCACCTCCAAGTAGGCGCCCGATGGACGGTCCGGCCGAGCCCGGTTACGTCCGCCTCCACCAGACCGGCGAACTTGCTGCGCGCGCGGCCGCCGCCCAGGAACGGCTCCGCGACTGCGACCTGTGCGCCCGCTACTGCTTCGTTGATCGCACCGAGGAAACGGCGGGCGCAGCCTGCCGCACAGGTGCGCGCGCAGTGGTCAGTTCGGTGTTCGCCCACCATGGCGAGGAAGCGCCGCTCAGCGGCTCGCGCGGCTCGGGCACCATCTTCTTCGCCTGGTGCAACCTGCGCTGCCTCTTTTGCCAGAACTACGAGCTGAGTTGGGAGGGCGAAGGCCGGGAGGTGTCGGCGACCGACCTCGCGGCGATGATGTTGGCCCTGCAGCGCCAGGGCTGCCACAACATCAACTTCGTCAGCCCCAGCCACGTCGTCGCGCAAATCCTCGAGGCGCTGCCCATCGCCGCGGAGGCCGGTCTCAGGCTGCCGCTGGTCTACAACACCGGTGGCTACGACAGCCTGGAAGCCCTGGCGCTGCTTGACGGGGTCGTCGACATCTACATGCCCGACCTCAAGTACGCCGACGCCGATGTTGCGCGGAAGTACTCCAAGGTTCGCGACTACGCCGCCGTCAACCAGGCGGCGATTGCGGAGATGCATCGGCAGGTTGGCGATCTGGTTCTGGATCAGCGCGGTATCGCCGTCCGCGGGCTGCTGGTTCGACATCTGGTGCTGCCGGGCGGTCTCGCCGGCACCGACGCGGTGTTCCGATTCCTCGGCGAGGAGATCTCGGCCAACACCTACTTAAACATCATGGCCCAGTATCGGCCCTGCTATCGGGCCGGCGAGTATCCGGAGATTGGCCGCCGGCCGGCACCGGAGGAAATGCACGCCGCCTTCGCCGCGGCCGCCCGCCACGGCCTCACCCGCCTCGACGACCGCGCGCCGTCGCGGTGGATGTGATGCGAACTGCTGGCTAGAGCTCCAGCGTCACCTCGACGACGTCCTCGTCGGGGATCGGGTGGCCGGTGAAGCCGAGGCTGTAGACCAGGTCGAGCATGCGCCTGTTGTCGCGCAGCACCTGGCCGACGATGCGCTTGGTGCCGCGGCTGCGGCAGTAGTGGATCATCTTGTCGAGCAGTTTCCGGCCAAGCCGCTGCCCCTTGAGGTCGGAGCGGACGAGGATGGCGTATTCGGCGGCCTCGTTGTTGGGGTCGGTAACGGTACGCACGACACCGAGGGTTTCCGGTCCCGAGCCGTCTTCCTTCGGCGTCGTTACGATGAACGCCATCTCGCGGTCGTAGTCGATCTGCGTGAGCCTCGCCATCTCGGTATGGGGCAGCGCGCTGACCAGGCCAAAGAAGCGGAAGCGGATGTCCTCTGGCGTCAGCTTGGCGATCAGCTCGTGGTGCTCGGGCTCGTCCTCCGGGCGGATCGGCCGGATCAGCACAGGACGGCCCGAGGCGAGGGCGAAGTCTTCCTCCTGCTCCTTGGGGTAGGGCCGGATGGCGAGGGTCCGCTCGGGACCGGCACCGGCGCGGGCGACGCGGGCACGTACGTCGACCGCCAGCACCCCTTCGGCATCGACGAACAGCGGGTTGATGCGCAGCTCGACGATTTCCGGAATGTCGACGATCAGCTGGGAGATCTGCACCAGGGTCAGGCGCAGGGCCTCTGCGTCGGCACCCGGTCGGTCGCGGTAGCCGTCGAGCAGGCGGGATATGCGGGTGCGCTCGATCAGGTCACCGGCCAGGCTCATGTTCAGCGGCGGCAGCGCGACCGCACGGTCGTGGACGACATCGGCGGCGATGCCGCCGTGGCCGAAGGTGATGACGGGGCCGAACACCGGATCTGTGGTAACGCCGATCATCAACTCGAGCGCCCCGGGGCGAAGCGCCATCCTCTGCACGGTGAACCCTTCGACGGACGCCGACGGTGCATTCAGCGCCACGGTGACCAGCATCTGATCGGCGGCGGCGCGGACCGCATCCGGGGTGTCGAGGAACAGATCGACGCCGCCGATGTCGGCGCGATGGTCGATGTCCGGAGAATGGATCTTCAGCGCGACGGGAAATCCGATGGCGCACGCCTGCTCGACGGCTTCCTCCGGCGCGCGTGCCAGGTGGGCTTCGACCGTCGGGATGCCGTATGCCGAGAGCACCGCCTTCGCCTCGGACTCGGTCATCGACGAGCGGTCGTCGGCGAGCACGCCCTCGACTACCAACCGCGCCGCGTCCGTTGCCGGGGTGAAGCCTGTCGCTGTCGACGGCGGCGTTTCCATCAGCATTACCTGATTGCGCCGGAAGCGGACCATGTGCAGGAAGGCGTCGACAGCGAGCGTCGGGGTGTCGTAGGTGGGAAGGCCGGCCTCGGCGAAGGCATGGCGCGCGGCACCGACGGCGTGGTCGCCCATCCAGCTGGTCAGCACCGGGCGCTTGACCTCGCGGGACGCCTCGATCACCGCCCGTGCCGCCTCGTCGGGGGACGAGAGCGCCGTCGGTGCATACAGCACCATCACGGCGTCGACCGCATCCTTGTCGGCAAGCAGGGTCTTGACGGCCTCGGCATAAGCCGCCGCCGGGGCGTCGGGGGCAAGGATCACCGGGTTGGTGCGGGTCCACCCGTCGGTGGCGGCGCTTTCGAGGCTCGCCGCTGTGTCGGCGCCGATCTCGGCCAGCCGGGCGCCGCCGAGGACGATGCCATCGGTGACCATCATTGCCGCGCTGATACCGTTGGCGACGACAGCCAGGCGGTCGCCGAGCAGAGGTCGCGCACGCGACAACGTTTCCACCGCGGCGAACAGCTCGGCGAACCGAAACACCCGCAGCATGCCGGCGCGGCGGAACGCCGAACCGTAGACGTCGTCGGCCCCCCACATGGGCCGGCCGTGGAAGCCGGCGGCACGCAGGCTCTCCGGCACCCGGCCGGCCTTGAACACGATCACCGGCTTGTTTCGGCTGGCGCCCCGGCCCGCCGACATGAACGTGCGGCGCTGGTCGATCCCTTCGATGAACAGCAGAATGGCGTGGGTGTAGGGGTCGCTGCCGAGGTAGTCGAGGACGTCGCCGAATCCAATGTCCGCGGTATCGCCGAGGGCGATGAAATGGGAAAAACCGATGCCTCGGGTCTTGGCCCAGTCGAGCACCGACGAACTGATCGCCGCCGACTGAGAGACGAAGGCGACACTGTCGGGCGCCGCGGAAACATGGGCGCCGCTGGCGTTCAGTCCGATGCGCGGCACCATGATGCCGAGCGAATGGGGACCGAGGATGCGCAGACCGTTGGCCCCGGCCTCGGCGAGGACGGCATCGCGGAGCGTTCCGCGGCCATCGCTGTCCGGTTGGTGGAGGCCGTTGGCGAGGATGATCGCCGCACGGGTGCCCCGGTTTCCCAAATCCCGAACGATCGCCGGAATCGTCGGCGCGGGCGTACAAATGAGGGCAAGGTCCGGCGTCAGCGGCAAGGTGTCGATATCAGGATAGCTGAGCACGCCGGCGACCGACTCGTGGCGTGGCGTCACCGGCAGGATCGGCCCCTCGAAACCACCGCTCAGGAGATTGTGCATGACCAGGGCGCCGAGAGTGCCCTCGCGCGGGCTCGCGCCGATCACGGCGACGGAATGGGGATCGAACAGGTTCTTCAGATGGCGGATCGGCATCGCTGGCCCCGCGGACGGTCGCGGCGATCATAGGCCCATCCGTCAACGGCGCAACGGCGATTTGTGCAATGCAGCAAAGCCGATTGCGAAGGCCCCTCTACTTCTCCGTCATCACCCAGACGCCGTTCCAGTCGTCGCCGGGCGGGTTGGCGATCAGGTGCTCGCACCGGTCCACATAGACGTCGGCGAGCTTGTCCTTGGCGTTGAGGCCGATACTGTCCTTGAACGCGCCGAGTGCCTTGTCGAAATTGCCGTCCCGATACTGCTTGATCCCTTCCTTGAAGGCGCCGAGAGCGTCCTGCATGTTCGGGAACGAGGCGTCGGCGTGGTAGTCGAGAACCTCGAACACGCCGACCGGTTCGGTCTTGCCCTTCACCACCACTTTGTCGATGTCCCGCACCCGGTAGGTGCCGTGCAGGCGGTTGACGGTGTTTTCGCTGATCAGGATGTGGGCGTGGTACTGCTTGCAGGCGCTTTCGAGCCGCGCGGCAAGGTTCACGCCATCGCCGATCATCGTGTAGTCCATGCGCTTCGGCGAGCCAATGTTGCCCGACACGACGATGTCGGTGTTGAGGCCGATGCCCATGTCGATGGGCGGAAGGCCGTTGTCGAGCCGCGTACGATTCCAACGCTCCAGTTCCGAGATCATGCTGATCGCGGCGCGGAGGGCGCGATCCTCGTCGTCGTCGTGGGACAGCGGAATGCCAAACGCCGCCATCATCGCATCGCCGATGAACTTGTCGAGCATGCCGCCCTCGCGGGTCAGGCAGTCGACCATGATAGTGAAATACTCGTTGAGCAGGCTGACCGTCCCTTGGGCGCCGAGTTCCTCGGTTAGCGTCGTGAAGGCGCGCACGTCGGTGAACAACACCGTCGCCAGCGTGCTCTTGCCGCCGAGGATCTCCTCGCCGCTTTCGAGGAGCTGATCGGCGAGGCCCGGGTCCATGTAACGGGCCATCGTCGACTTCACCCGCTTTTCGCCGGTGATGTCTTCGAGCATCATCATGGTGCCGATCTTCTGCTTTTCGACGCTGACCAGCGGCAGCACCGTGGCGTTGACCGAGAACGTGTCGCTGCCGAACTTGAGTTCGGCGTCCATGGCGATGTCCGAGGACTGCGTCTCCTCGACGCGCTGGATCTTCTCGACGACCCAGGCATTCGGGCCGGTGAAGATTTCGATCGCCTGCTGTTCCAGAACGTCGGTCGCCCGGCACTTGAGGATGCGCAAGCCCGCCGAATTGCAGGTGATGATGCGACCGTCCTCGTCGATGGTGATGACGCCATTCGACATCGACTGCAGCATGCTCTCGTTATAGTTCTTCATGTTCTGCACGTCGTTGAACAGCTTGGCGTTCTCCAAGGCGATCGAAACCTGCGCGGTGAACGCCTTGAGCCGCGATTCGTCCTCGTCGTTGAACGGCCCTCCGCTCTTGTTCAGCACCTGGGTGACGCCGATGGTCTTGCCGTTCTTGTTGATCACCGGCACGCACAGGATCGACCGCGTGAAATAGCCGGTCTGCTTGTCGAAGCCGGGATTGAACCGGAGGTCGGCGTAGGCGTGGGGGATGTTGACCGTGTGGCCGGTGTGGAACACGTTGCCGGCGATGCCGACGTTGTTGGGCATACGGATCTGCGTGGCACCGAGCCCTTCGCCGACTTGCGACCACAACTCGTCGGTCTTCTCGTCGTTTAGGAACAGCGTCGAGCGTTCGGCATTGAGCATCCGTGTCGCCTCGCTCATCACCTTCTGCAGCAACGCGCCGAGGTCGATTTCGGAGGTGATGTCGGCCACGACGTCCAGGAACTCCAACTCCTGGACGCGGGACTTCTTCATCTTCTCGACGAACTGACTGTTGCGCAGCGCCGCCGCCGCCTGGGTGCACATGGCTTCGAGAAGCTCGAGGTCGTCGGTAGAGAACTCGCCTTCGAGTTTGTTCAAGCATTGCGAAACGCCCATGATCTCGCCGGTGACCGTGCGGATCGGAGCGCAGAGGATGTTCTTGGTGACGAAGCCGGTCTGCTCGTCGACGCTGCGGTTGAAGTGCTCGTCGGCGTAGGCATCGGGGATGATCGCACCCTTGCCCGTGTTGAACACATGGCCGGCGACGCCGGTCGTATTGAGGAAGCGGATTTCGCGGGTGAAATTGCCCTGGGCGATGCGCGCGTACAGTTCGTCCGTCTGGCTGTCGTAAAGGAACAGCGAACCGCGTTCGGCGTTGGTCGCTTTCGAAGTGATGGCGATCAGGGTCTCCAGGACTTCGTCGAGGGACTGGGTCGCCGCCAGCTTGTTGGTCATGTTCAGCAGCATATCGGCGTGCTGAAGCTTGCGTTTCGCCTCCGCCGCCGTGATGCCGCGGTACTGGTTGCTTTCCACTTTTTCCTGATCGCCGTAGGCCATGCGGACTTCCTATGAATGAGGGCGGGGAGCGGTTTCCAGCTCCTCGCGGAGGACCGTGATTGTCGAATGAAGTTCGCGGCGCTCCTGCTCGTAAGACCCTTCGATGGTGCGAAGCTTGCCGTCGTACTCGGCGTTGATGCCGTCGAGCTCGGTGCGCAACATGCTGATGGTTTCGCGTAGCTGGCTGATTTCCTTTCCCGATTGGGTCAGCGCCGCCTGCACCGCTTCCTGGTGCTCGACCTTCAGGCGCTCGGATTCGTCTCGCTGACGGGCGACGGTGGCTTTGAGCTCGTCAACCTCCCGCCTCGCGAGGTCCATGGCTCGCTGGACCGCTTCGTCCTTCTGTCGGCGCACATCCTCGATTTCCATGCGAAGGGTCTCGACCGTCGAGCGCAGGTGCGCCATCTCGCCTTCGGCTGCGGCGGTGGCCGCGGCGACGGCCCGTTCCCGCTCGTCGGCGGCTTTCTCGAGCGTATCCCGCAATGTCTCGATGGTGCCGCGGAGATGAAGGATTTCGGTGTTGGCCGAGGCGATGGCTTTCTGCAGCCGATCATCACGCTCATAACTGAGCTTCTCGAGTTCCTCGCGGAGAACCCGGACCGTTTCCTTCAGGTGGGCGTTTTCCGCCTCGGCATGATGCAGCCGTTCTGCGCCGTCTTGCGGTTCCATGCCACCCCTGCATATCCGGGCCAGTGGCGCCGTCGCAGTTTTGCCCGTCATAGTCACCCCGGCCGCCAGTGCCGTCAAGGTTCTGAGGGGCTTGCGCCGTACTCCGGGGGTCGTTAATCAAGCGGTGCAACCCAGCCGCACAGGGCCCATGCCCACCGCGACGCCCATCGACTCCCCGTGCATCGGCGTCTGCGTTCTCGATCCGCTGACGGGGTTCTGCCGCGGCTGCCTGCGCACGGGCGACGAGGTGGCGGCATGGCGGGATGCCACCGACGCAGTTCGCTTGGCGATCCTCGACCGGATCGAGGCCCGCCGGCGCGCTGGATACAAGACGGAAAGCTTGCCGGATTAGTCCGTTCGGACCCGCCGCGTTGTCGTCCGCAAGCGGTGCGCCAGATTGACGGCCAACGATTGATAGAAGCGGCCCGCGAACGCGGGGTCTGTGCGCACCATCTCGTCGACCTCTGCGCCGTCGAGGTACAGCGCCTCGACCTCGGTCTCGGCGAGGACCGTGGCGCATGACCGGGTATGGTCGAGAAACGACATGTCCCCGAAGATCGCCCCGGGCCCAAGCCGGGCGACGACGACAACCGCGTCGAACGAATTGGCGGTCGGGTTCTGGTACTGGACCCGCACCCACCCGACTTCGATCATGACGATGGCGTTGTAGTCGCGACCCTCGCGGATGATGACCTCTCCGCGCTGGTACCGTTGGCGTTCGGACCGGGCGAGGATGATGCACCGTTCGTCCGGCTTCAGCCGGGCAAATGTTCCGGAAAAGACCATGGGCCGCCCACGTGTTCCAAACTCTCGCCGTCCTTCATAACCGGATTCCGCCTCGGGCGCGACCGCGATCCGCACCGAGTGGCCGAGGGCCAAGGGCAAACGGCGGGGTCCGCAAGGTCCGTCGCCGCGCTATACTCGATCGGTTCTGCGAAAGGAGAGGCGTGCAATGATGAGCTGCCGAATCAGCTCGCCGAGCAGGTGTGGTCGATCCGTCGCTGCCGCTTTGCTCGGAGGTCTTCTGGCCGTTACTGCGCCATCTGCCGGCCATTCAGACAGCGCCGACCGACCATCGCCGGCGCCGGAGGAGTCGCTCGAAGAAGCGACTCAGCACCTGCTGAGGGCCCTCGAACTGATGCTCATGGCGATTCCCCGCTATGCCGCGCCCGAGGTCTTAGAGAACGGCGATATCATCATCCGACGCATCCCACCCCAGCGTGAAGACGCGCCACCGGTCGCCCCCGAGCGCGACGCGCCGGAGCGAACGGATATCTAGCGGTGAAAAGAGAGTTCGCGTCCGCGCCGGCCGGGCATTTCTGCGGTCCCGGGCCGGCGGGCGCGTGGCCAGAGCTACTTCTTGGTGGTCGCCTTGGCGCGAGTCGTCGTCTTCTTGGCAGCAGGTTTCGCGGGCGCAGCCTTCGCTGCCGGTGCCGCCTTCCGCTGGGCGGGTTTCGGCATCGCTGCGGCGGCGACACGCTGCACGGTCGACATGACTTCCTTTTCCGCCTGCAGCCAGTATTCCATGGCCATGCCCTGCTGTTTGCCAGCGGATTCCCACAGCGTGTATGCCAGGTCCCGGATCCGGGCCTGGATCTCTTCGCCCTGCTTCTGAATGTCACTCATTGCTTCGGTCCCCCAGGATGAAGGTTTTGGCGCCGCGTAATCTAGACGCGATGACGTGGCCCTGCATCGAAAAAATCAACCCCGGCGCGGGTTTTTTGACCTTTGCGGTCGGATATTACGCCGCTGGCGGACGGACCGGGTGATTTTGCCAATGAAGATGCGGCCACGAATCCGAGTGGCGCAATCAGCGGCGCTGCCGTATCGGCGCAGCCGGTACAGGCCGGAAGTATTATTGGTCACATCGCGGACGACGCGCCGTTGGGTGGTGCCGAAGGGAACCATCGAAGCGCGGTTGGCGCCGGCCATATCGGCGGCCGCCGAGGCGTTCGAGGAGGCGGGCGTGCTCGGTCCGGTATCAGCCGGGTGTGTCGGAACCTATGGCTACGAAAAGGCGGTGGGCACCGGGATCGTCTATTGCTCGGTCCGCGTCTACCCGATGGTGGTCACGGTCGAGCTCGACGACTGGCCCGAATGCCATCAGCGCCAGCGGGTATGGATGTCGTTCGACGCCGCCGCTCACCGGGTTGCGGAGCCCGGCCTGCGGCGCATCCTGTCGACGTTCCGCGCCCGGCTGGTGACGCATGTCGGGATGGCTGCCGTCACCGGGTTGTGACTCGACGCCTACCCTCCGGGTGGCTCAAGCTCGGGTCATGCGTTTCGGTGTCGTCTTACTCGTGCTCGTGCTCTCGATCCCTGCGCCGGCGACGGCGGGTGATTGGGCCGAGGAGCTCGAGGCCTATGACGGTGGTGACTACGTCCGCGCGGTGACGCTGTGGAGGCGCGCCGCCGATGCCGGAAACCTCGACGCGATGACCGCCATCGCCGACGCCCACGCCCGCGGCCTTGGCGTTGCGCCCGACCTTGCTGCTGCCGTCGCGTGGTACCGACGCGCGGCCGAACGCGGCCACACTGTCGCTCAACTCAATCTCGGCGACATGATCAGCCGCGGTGCTGGTGCCGAGCCCGATCTGGTCGAAGCCTATGTATGGCTCGGTTTGGCGGCGGCGGATGGAAACGCGTGGGCGGCGCGGCGGCAGGGCGAGGTGCGCGCGGCGATGACCGACGAGGCACGCGCCGCCGCAGAACGGCGCCTGCGCGCGTGGCGCCCGCTAACGGATTGAGCGGCACGGACCGACGGTTTGATGCGTCCCATTGTCGGCACTACATGATAAGCTCGATGGAGACCGCGGCAGTGGAGAGGATCGCGCGGAGATGTCGAACGCGCAACGGACCCAGCGCAAGGGCATCGTCTGGCAGCAGCCGGACGGCTCGGCGGTGTCGTGCGAGGAGAAGCTCAAGGTCCTCGACGAGAACCTCGCCGAGATCCGCGAGATGTGCCAGGACGCGTTCGAGGACGCGCTCTTGATGGGCTGCGACGAAGACCAGGTGCGCGAGGTTTTCCTGCAGGTGATGAAAGGTCTCGAGAACCCCTACGCGAAGGACTAAGGCATTCCGGGGGTGGTCGGCTCGGGCATCACGAATCCGGCACAAAACCGTAAAAATTGTTGAACGTTCCCGTCGCATTCTTCCGCCCGACTCGTTGGGGAAGGAATAGGCGCCGGTTCGCGGTGGTCGGTTCCGCGCCCCACCGCCAGAACCGGAAAGGGGAACATCATGATCAACAGCCGATGGATTCGGAGCGCCAAGCTTGCCGCCGCCGGTGCCGTCCTCGTCACCCTCGGCGCCTGCGCCACCGACCAGCAAACCCACATGAAACTCGACGCCCTGGAAGCCAGGGTCAACGAGGCGCTGCAAAGCTCGGCGGCGGCGAAGATCGATGCGGCGACCGCGCTCGACATCGCCCTCGACGTCGAGAAGAAGGTGAAGTAACGCCGCCATTGGCGTTCGCCATTCACGGAGACGGAGCGGCTGTCCGGCGCCGGGTTGCCGGGGCGCCGCACCGCTGCGCTGTGCAGCCGCTTCTATCTCCCGGCGATCTGGCTTGGTAGGCTTGCCGTTTGCTACCAGCGGGGACGCCGAACATGGGTGCGCGCCACGCTTGGCTCATCGTGCTTTTCCTCGCCGCCGCCTGCGCGGCCCCCGGAAACGCTGTGCGGACGGCCGAGCCGGGCCGGAAACTTCGTCTGTTCGATCCCGAGACCATCTTCGCCGACGAGTGGCAGCATCTCCCCCTGAAGGGCGAGACCGACTGGCGCATGGCGGTGATGGACGGGCGGGTCAGCCTCCGCGCCTCTGGCCGTACCTCGGCGTCGGGCCTGATCCGCCGTGTGCATGTTGACTCCGCTGCGTGTCCGATCCTCGAATGGTCGTGGCTGGTGACCAGGCTTCAGCCGGGCGCCGACCTCCGGGTCAAGGACCGCGAAGACGTCGGTGCTTCGGTGTTCCTGCTGTTTGGCGATCCGGGCTTCCTCGCCGATCCCAAGCCGGTGCCGACGCTGCGCTACGTGTGGACCAACAAGGCGGTTCCGGAAGGCTCTGTGATCGACAACCCGTACATGCCTGGAACCGTGCGCAGTGTCGTCGTCCGGCGGGGCGATCCCAAGTCGATGCATTTCGTCATCGACCGCCGGCACATCGCCGAGGATTTCGAACGCGCCTTCGGCACGCCGCCGCCGGGACCCATCGAAGCGATCGCGCTGTTCACCGACAACGACCAGACCGCCGAACCGGTCGAGGCCTACTATGGAACGGTCCGGGTCTTCTGCGGAGAGTGAGTCTGCCGGCCGGCGGAGTCCGTGAACAGTGCCGATCTCGTAGGCCGGTCGGGACTCGTCATCGCTGTTCCCACTCCGCCGCGTACCGGCCCTGCTGCGGGATGCGATCGGACGTGGACTCGGCGGTCTTGCGGGCGACGAAAACCGTCGTGTAGATCGCCCCGTCCAGTTTGCCGTCGTAGAAATCGGGCGACTCCAGGGCGTAGGGATCGAAGAATTCGTGTCCCCACCGTGCCCAGGGGATTTCGACGCCCTTCTTCTCGTATCTCAGCAGGAAGCTGTCCCGGATATCGAAACCATTGGCACCGTAGTAATCGAAGAACAGCGTCGGCGAAAACTGATAGAACCCGTGGTCCATGTGGTTGTTGCTGGGGGCGACGTGGATGACCGACCCGCCTGCCTTCAGCATCGTGCCGATGTTCCGGAGCACGTTGGGGACATGGAAGATGTGCTCCAGCGTACCGTTGTTGCAGATCACGTCGAACCGCTCGCGCAGATGGCTGGGAACGCCATCGGCGTTCAGATCGACGATGTGGGTCGCCCCTTCGAAGTCGCTGGCGTCTATGGATTCCTGGCCGGCATATCCGAGCCCGTCGAAGAACGCCCGGTCGTTGGCGAGCAGCTGCTGATCGGGGATCGCCTCGGCGAAGTTCGGTTCGCGGTCGTAGAGGGTGAGCTGGCGGCGGAAGATGCCGTAGGTGTAGGCGATGACGGGATGGAGCCGGCCCAGACAGCAGAACGTCCCCGAGAGGTCGTGCTTGTGGGTCAGGTAGATCAGCAGTTCGGCCTTCTTCCACGTCAGGGGCATGGCGTCGGGTTCTCCGGGTTGGCCTGCGAAGACACACTAGCACCGGCCGTTTCGCGGTTCACCGACAACGACCAGACCGCCGAGCCGGTCGAGGCTTACCATGGCCGGGTGAGCGTGTGGTGCGGGGAATGAGTCCCCACAAATCCCATTTGACCAATCGTTCCAAACCTGCATGATGGAACGATCTGGGAGTGGCGATCGTGCCTTGGGAAAAGACCTACGACGAGACCGAAGTGCTGGAACGGGCGATGCGCGCGTTCTGGGCCCATGGCTACGAGGCGACGTCGATGAGGGACCTGGTCGCCGCCACCGGCATCAATCGCGGCAGCATCTATGCGGCCTACGCCGGCAAGCGGGAACTGTTTCTCGAGGCGTTGCGTCACTACGACAAGGTCCACCGCGCCGACTATCTCGACCGCATCGGGCGTGAACATGCACCGAAGGATGCCATCATCGCCGCCTTCGAGGACGTGGCGCGCACCGCCGGCTGCGGCGACGGTCCCGGCGGCTGCCTTTTGGTCAACACGGTCTTGGAGTTGTCGCCCCACGATGCCGAGGTCCGCGACTTCGTCGACGGTTGCCTGCAGGCGGTGGAGGGCTTCTTCCACGCGATGATCGAGGCGGCGAAGGGCGAGGGCGCGGTCAGGGCCTCGGTGCCGTCGCGGGAAACCGCCCAGGCGCTGCTCGGCCTGTTCCTGGGGCTGCGGGTGCTGACGCGGACCAAGCCGCGCCGCGCCGCCGTCGATGCCATCACCGCCCGGGCGCGGTCGATGCTGGAGTAAAAAATTTTGGCCCTCTTGGAATGATCGTTCAACACAACAGCGGAGGAAGGAGACGACCATGAGCGTTTCATACGTGGAGCGGGATCAGGCCAGCCCGGAAACCGCGGCCTTCTACGACAAGGCCGAAGAGCGCTTTCAGGCCCTTCTGAACATCTTCAAGGTGTTCGGCCACCAGCCCGAGTACGGCACCGTGTTCACCGACATGATCATGGCCATTCTCAAGGACGGCGTGCTCGACTGGACGACCAAGGAGCTGCTGATCCTCAAGGCGACCCAGCGCAACCAGTGCCAGTACTGCGTCGTCCAGCACGAACGGGTGTCCAACATGCTGGGCATTACCGACGAGAAGATCGCCGATCTGGACGGCGACACCTACAAGACCAGCCCGCACTTCACCGACGGCGAGAAGGCGCTCCTCGATCTCACGGTGCAGATCGGCGAAGACGCCAACCGGGTGCCGAAGGAGCTGTGGGACCGGCTGCACCAGCACTGGACCGAGCCGCAGATCGTCGACGCCGTGTTCGTCATCACCATCTACATCGCGGTGTCGAAGTTCGGCGACGCGCTCGGCGTGGCCCTGGAGCCGATGTTCGACGGCGTCAAGCCGATCCTGCACGTCGCCCACTGAGCTCCGCCCCGGCGCCGGCCCCGTGGTCGGCGCCGGGCTGTGGGCCTAGACGTTGCTGGCGCGCTCGATGACCAGGACGCGCGCCGCTCCTTTCGGATGGGCGACGTGCTCGTCACCGGCCTCGGCATGGAAGATGTCGCCGGATTCGAGCGTCCCTACCCGCTCGCCGCCCGCGTGGTGGACGGTGTTTCCCGATTGGCGCCTCGGCACAGGAACCCGTTCCGAATGCCTATTCTGCCGCGGGCGTCACCGTCAGCCAGTCGATGTCCATCTCATGTGTGAATGGCATGTATTCGCGGTACTGGCCGATCTTGAACTTGACGTCGGAGGTTTGAAACCAGGGCGTCCGGTACCCGATCTTGCCGGTCACGCGCGCAATGAATCGCCCGTTCTGGTGGATCTCAATGAAGGGCGAACCGGAACGGCCGGCCTGGACGCGGTAGCGCATTTCGACCCATTCGCCGAGGGGCGCATCAAGGACCGGGTTGTCGCCATATAGGATGCGAAGATCGGCAGTGCATTGCTCGCCTTCACGTGGGTCTGGTCCGGTCCAAAGACATTCTCCCGGGCGGCCGTTTACCCAGCTTCGCTTGTTGTTGGGGTCGGGAGCCGAGGCAACGATACAGCGGCAATGCTCGTCCTGGACCGTAACGTGCAGCACGCCATCGTCGAACCGCTGGGCGAGGAACGGGCTGGGTCCCCACTCGCAGTCCTCTTCCGGACAATAGCTCGAATGGATCGGCTTGTGTTTCCATTGCGCGAGGATCCATCGAATGGAGTCTTCGCGGTTGTCGATTTCCTTCGGCATGCGGAATCGGAACGCGTACAGGGTCGGTTTACTGACTTTGTGCTGAAGATAGGTCTGGAATCGAAGCTCCTGGCGCTGAATGCAAAGCCCCTCTTCGCCAGCCGCACCAGCGCGGCGCTGGGCGTCGTCGTCGCAGTAGGATTTCCTTGGCTGGACGTCGAGCAACTCCATTCTGGGGCGGCGGATGAAGCTCGGACCGAATGGTTCGGGGAGTTCTCGAACGGAGTAATCGGTTCCGGGGGCGCTGAATAGCGTCAATGCCGGTGAACCCGAAGGTGGACGGCATTCGTCCGGATCCTCTCTTTTGCAGTTGTTTCCGCCGATTGATGACGCATTCACCGTGATCCGCGCCATGCGGTCGCCCGCCTCGTCCGGATCGAGAGGGAAACCGATAGGCGAATCGTCCATGTCGATCTGGCAGGGGCACCAGATCGCCCAGTCAAGCTCGTCCGAGCGAAACTGTTCGTCGACCGGTGTTTGCGCGCATGCCGCGCCGTTCCAGGCAAAGGCGAAGAGGATGGCTGCTTGGAGGACTCTCATCATGATTGCTTTTCGACGATGGTATTCTCGTATTGTTATAGAGATTTTTCATGCCTGTGCTACGGTCTTGCACCGGCCAATCGCGGCGCCGCCGGATCGTGTCCATATGGGCAAGTTGCTGCTTCCCTAGACGCTGCCGGCGCGTTCGACGACCAGGACCCGCGCCGCTCCTTTCGGGTGGGCGACGTGCTCATCGCCGGCCTCGGCGTGGAAGATGTCGCCCCGTTCGAGCGTCCATACCGTTTCGTCGCCTGCCGCGTCGCGGGTGTGCATGTCGACGGTACCGTCGAGGACGACGAATACCTCGGGGCCGTCGTTGACGTGCCAGCGGTAGGGCTCGTCGGTCCAGTGCAGCCGCACCGTGGCCCCGTCGATCCGTTCGATGTCCAGCGCCTCCCAGGGCCGCTCGCCGGTGAACCCGCTCGGCCTGATCACGCGCATGATGGGCTCCCTTCTGCCGGTGGGTAGAGGGTAGCGCGTTAGACCCTCAGGTGTCTTCCGGGGCGAGGGCGTTGGCAATGCCGGCCAGGGCCTTCACATGCTTGGGTTTCAGGCGATCGCTCAGTGCCGCGTGGGCGTTCCGCCAGAGGGGAAGGGCGGCTTCGAGTTGCCGGGCGCCGGTTTCGGTCAGCCAGACGGCGCGGCGGCGAAGGTCCTTCTCGACGATGGCGATCTCGACCAAGCCCTCCTTCTCGAGGCCGCGGAGGTTCCTGGACAGGGTCGACTGGTCGAGGCCGGTGTATTCGGCCAGCGCGCCAATGGTGTCGTCACCGGCCGCGGCGACATGCGCCATCAGCCCGACCTTGGCGAGGCTGAGTCCGGTAGGGGCGAGCCGCGCATCCATGAACCGCGTGATCCGCCGGGCGGCGAGGCGGACCTGCAGTCCGGCGCAGCGGTCGACGATGTCGCGGGCGTCGGTGACGAGGGTCTTGCCGGAGGCCTTCTTGCGCTTTGCCATAGGTTTATGTATTTACATATTTTGTATCTACATGAAAGAGAAAAGGGCAGAGCAGAGTGCTTGCGAAGCCCGGCCACGAAACCGAATCCGATGATCGAGACCTCCATCCTGCAGCGTATCGGCGGAACGCCGCTGCTCGAGCTCAAGCGCATCGTACCGGCGGGCTGCGCGCGGGTGCTGATCAAGTTGGAAAGCGAGAACCCCACCGGCAGCATGAAGGACCGCATGGCCCTGGCGATGATCGAGGCCGGCGAGCGGTCGGGGCGCCTCCAACCCGGCGGCCGGGTGGTCGAATACACAGGCGGCAGCACCGGCGTCTCTCTCGCTTTCATCTGCGCGGCGCGCGGCTATCGCCTAAGCATCGTCACTTCGGACGCGTTCAGCGCCGAGAAGCGCAACCACATGGCCGCTCTGGGCGCCGAGCTGACCATCGTGCCCAGTGTCGGCGGCGGCATGGACGCGGCGCTGACCCGGGACATGATCGCGGCGGCGCGGGATATCCAGGAGCGCACCGGCGCCTTCTGGACCGACCAGCTCAACAACACCGACCAGCTTGCCGCCTACCACGCGATGGGCGAGGAGATCTGGGCGCAGACGGACGGCCGCATCGATGCCTTCGTCCAGAGCACCGGCACCGCCGCCTCGGTCCGGGGCATCGGCGAGGCGCTCCGCCGCCACCGGCCGGACGTCCACATCGTTGCCGTCGAACCCGCCGAGTCCGCCGTCCTCTCCGGCGGCCCCTCGGGCGTGCACAAAATCGAAGGCGTCGGCGCCGGCTTCGTCGTGCCGCTGTGGGAGTCGTCCGCCGCTGATGAGATCATCACCGTCTCGACCGAGGACGCCATGGCCATGGCCCGCACCATTGCCCGCACCGAGGCCCTGTTCGCCGGTACTTCCACCGGCGCCAACCTCGTGGCGGCGCTCCAGGTGGGCATGCGCTTCGGCCCCGCCGCCACCGTGGTTACCATCATGTGCGACACCGGCCTCAAGTACCTGAGCACCGGGCTGTACGGGGAGGGCTGGTAGGTAGCAGTGCCCTGGCAAGCTGGTTTCAGGCATCGCGCAATGTTTCGTATGGCATCGGTTGCGCAGACTGTAGCGAGCTGGCGGCTGGAAAAAGTTGTCAACAGTAGCACTTACCGCGGCGACAAACGGTCGAAGAATGCTGCGAGTTCGCAAAAAACCGGCTCCGGCCAATTGCTCTTTCGATTTCCGACTCAATCGAAGCATGAATGTCGAACGTTCGAGGGACCTTAAGGTTGTCGTATCTAAGCCGCTTCAGGTAAAATCAAGCAAAAAAGGCCAAGGGCAACATCGGGCGTAGCCGACGAGACAATATTCCACTCGAAATGAAGCCTGCCAACGATGTCCAATTTCACCGTATCGACAGCACTATCGGATTGAGGCATGCCGGTTTGATGCTACGCAATCTTCGGCAATGAAACTTCGCCAAAACTGTAGGTAGGAGCCTAATGATGGGAACCGAAAATGGCTGAAAGGTCGGAAGAAATAGATTTATTAAGGATGGAGCTGTCAGCAACTGCGAAACAGATGAGAGTATATCTTTTTTCTTTATTGGTAGTATCTGCTTATTTTGTAATCGTAATCGGAAGCACAAACGACATCGACTTTTTAAGGAAAACTAATCTTCCGATACCGATCTTGAACATCGAGACTTCGGTATCTGGGGTGTACGTGATATCTCCACTCATTCTGCTGTTCCTGCACCTTAATTTGCTCCTAAACTTGGTTCTCCTTTCACGAAAAGCCAGCCTATTTAATTCGCTCATCGAAACCATCAAACCAGATTCCCGAAAAAATTTCGAGAGAGAAATCACAGCGCAATCGATATTTTTACAACCTCTCGTCGGAGTTCAACTTCCAATAATTTTGTTCATAATTACGTTCTCTATCTTGTACCTAATTATTTTTGTTTTTCCTTTGTTAGTTTTATCTGGTTTTCAAGTAAGATATCTTCCGGCGCACGATTTGTCCATCACGAGCTGGCATAAGTTATTCCTTGTTGTTGACATTTTTATCAGCTTGGTATCCGGATATATGATATTTCGCCAAACTACTCGAATTATGTTTGTTTTCGCATTTTCTTCTATATTAATGACAGGAGTGTTGTTTTCTATTTTGTCTGTATTTATTTTCATTCCGCCAAGTGATAAATTCGAATTAAAGATATTTGAGCCGTTCGTGCGATATGTTTTTGGGCCAGATTTGATAGACCACCCATCGCACTTCAAAAGGGAAGAATTTGCTTCCAATAAAATGGACGATGCCCAAAGGTTTTTTGACAGGTTGTTCCATCGCAATTTGGACCTGAGAGGGCAAGTTTTGGTTAGAAAGCCGCCATCGGAGATCATGCTTGCGATGTATAAGCTCAATGGGGAAAGGCAATCTCTTGCGTGGCGAGAAACCGCTCAACGAATGGACCTCAGCGGACGTGATCTAAGGTACGCAAATCTGAAGGATGCGAAATTGTATGGTATCGACCTAAGTGGTGCAGATTTGTCGGGCGCAGTATTGATAGGAACAGAAATGCATGACTCTACTCTCGTTTCGACGAGGTTTATTGGAGCCAATATTCAAGATGCAATATTGAGCGGTAGTAGGATAAATTCGGCAGATTTCACCGGTGCAACGATATATCAGTCGGAATTTATTAATGTTAGCGGCGGAGGTGGTGATTTTTCTTTTTCGAAAATTTCGGAAAGCGACTTTAGAGGCAGTATAATGCCTTTTACTGTCTTTGCCGGAACCAAGATCTCCAACTCGGGTTTCTTTTCAACTTTTCTATCGAGGTCGGTCTTTTTTGAAGCGAGGGTTCGCGGTTCCAATTTTTCGTTCTCGGTACTTTCGGATAGCCGAATTACAAAAAGCAGTTTTGAAGACCTGAGGTCTGTAAATATTGATGCAAGACTCTACAATGTAGATTTAACTGGGGTTGAATTTGGTGAGTTGGGAGATCTTGATCCGAAATTGATCGCTGATAAATACAATGCTTTTGTGGAAAATTCTATCGTCGGAAATGACCGGAATAGTCAAAAGGAATTTCGGAGGCGAAACTTCGATTTTGAAGTCGGCAACACTTATTTTCGAGGGATTCCCGAGGACGCCGATGTCGTAGTTGATGGTGCTACGAAAGAGAGCGCCGAGAGCAGCGATGTCCTCCTTCCACCGCATGTGGTGCTGGGCTCACGTAGAAGCCGTGCTTCTCGTAGGGAGGCCGGTAGGTTCCTGGCGAAAAGTACTTGTAGGCTACGCGATATAGACGAGTCGGTTGGGCAGGCTAAAGTTGTGCTTATTACTATCGATTCACAGGACGGAAACAAAGAAATAGAAGAGTTCGGATTGGCATTTGTTGATAGATGTGGAAGAATTATCGTCAAGGGGGAAGTGTGAATCTTTGGCGTATTTCGAAGGAATATTTTCAAATATTCGTCGAGTTTTGGATTGAGATGAATGCGTGAGACATGCTTGGTTTAACTGGATTTATTTATGGACTGTGAACTGGCTGAAAATGGTAACGGGCTAGGGTTTTTGAGGTTGGAGATATACTAGCGGCGATCGGGAGTTCGGCGGAATTGTGAGCAGGGGATAATGCTGTTGGGTGTGTGGTGATAGATGCTCCAATCGATAAATCCGAGCAAATCTGATTTCGGGAAAAGCATCGAAACGAATCCGTTCGGTTCCTGAACGGTCAATTTGCATGGGGGCAGTTAAGGTTGAGGCACAAATATCCGACGTAGAGTAGCGGGCAGCGTTTGCTTTTTGTGCAATTGCACTCTTGACAATCAGGCCCGATTTGCAAAGTCGGCGAATTAAGCAGCTTTTGCCGAGATCGGTACGTGACCAATCACTTCATGAATGGTGAGTGGACGTGTCGGAGGTCTCGACTTAAGTACTTTCCTACACGCTACCTGACACTCTCCTCTACCGATCCACCTGATGCACGTCCCTGACCGCGCCGTTGGAGGCGCTGGTGGTCATCGCCGCGTAGGCGCGGAGCGCCGGGGTCACCTGGCGGTCGCGGTTGGTCGGCTTCCAGGCGGCGTGGCCGTGGCTTTCCATGGCGCGGCGGCGGTCGGCCAGCACCTTCTCCGAGACGGCGAGGTTGATGGAGCGGTTGGGGATGTCGATCTCGATGGTGTCGCCTTCCTCGATCAGCGCGATGGCGCCGCCCTCGGCGGCCTCGGGCGAGACGTGGCCGATGGAGAGCCCCGAGGTGCCGCCGGAGAACCGCCCGTCGGTGACCAGCGCGCACACGGCGCCCAGGTCGCGGGACTTGATGTAGGTGGTCGGGTACAGCATCTCCTGCATGCCCGGCCCGCCCTTCGGCCCCTCGTAACGGACGATGACCACGTCGCCGAGCTTGACCTCGCCGCCGAGGATGCGGGCGACGGCCTCCTCCTGGCTCTCGCAGACGACGGCGGGGCCTGAGAAGGTGAACACCGACTCCGGCACGCCGGCGGTCTTCACGATGCAGCCCTCCTCGGCGAGGTTGCCGTAGAGCGCGGCGAGCCCGCCTTCCTCGGAGAACGCGTGCTCCATGTCGCGGACGACGCCGCCCTCGCGGTCACGGTCGACCTCGGTATAGCGGCGCTCCTGGCTGAACGCCTGGGTGGTGCGCACGCCGCCGGGCGCGGCCCGGTAGAACTCGTCGACCTTGGGGTTTGTCGCGCGGCGCACGTCCCAGGCATCGATGGCCTCGCCCATGGTCGGCGTGTGCACGGTCGGCACGTCGCGGTGGATCAGTCCGCCGCGCTCCAGCTCGCCGAGGATGGCCATGATGCCGCCGGCCCGGTGCACGTCCTCCATGTGGACGTTGGGCACCGACGGCGCGACCTTGCAGATGTTCGGAACGCGGCGCGACAGCCGGTCGATGTCGGCCATGGTGAAGGCGACGCCGGCCTCGCGGGCGGCGGCGAGCAGGTGGAGGACGGTGTTCGTCGACCCGCCCATGGCGATGTCCAGGGTCATGGCGTTCTCGAATGCCTCGAAGCTCGCGACCGAGCGCGGCAGCACGCTCTCGTCGTCCATCTCGTAATAGCGCCGGGTGATCTCGACCGCCGTGCGCGCCGCCTGCAGGAACAGTCCCGCGCGGTCGGCGTGGGTGGCGAGCACCGAGCCGTTGCCGGGAAGGCCCAGCCCCAGCGCCTCGACCAGGCAGTTCATCGAGTTGGCGGTGAACATGCCCGAGCAAGAGCCACAGGTCGGGCACGCCGAACGTTCGTGTTCGAGGACCTCGGCCTCGGGCGCGCGCACGTCGCCGGCGATCATCATCGCGTCGATCAGGTCAATCGCCTTCTCGCCCTCCTTGGCAATGACCTTGCCGGCCTCCATCGGCCCGCCGGAGACGAACACCGCCGGGATGTTGAGCCGCATCGCCGCCATCAGCATGCCCGGCGTGATCTTGTCGCAGTTGGAGATGCAGACCATCGCATCGGCACAGTGGGCGTTGACCATGTACTCGATGGAATCGGCGATGATCTCGCGGGACGGCAGGCTGTAGAGCATGCCGCCGTGGCCCATGGCGATGCCGTCGTCGACGGCGATGGTGTTGAACTCCTTGGCGACGCCGCCGGCGCGCTCGATCTCGCGGGCGACCAGCTGGCCCAGGTCCTTGAAGTGCACGTGGCCGGGGACGAACTGGGTGAACGAGTTGCTGACGGCGATGATCGGCTTGTTGAAGTCCTCGTCGGTCATTCCGGTGGCGCGCCACAGCGCCCGGGCGCCGGCCATGTTGCGGCCATGGGTGGTGGTGCGCGAACGGTATTCGGGCATGCTTCGGGCCTCCCCGCGATCGAAGCTCAACGTGTGTCCACCCTGAACATAGTGAGCCCGCGGGCCGTTGCCCAGCGGTGGATTGCACGGGCGCGGCGGGGCCGTACTACCAATGCACCGCCGCATCCTACCGATGGACGACCGGCCTTCCTGCGTTCCAACCGATACCATGGCACCACGCGTTCAGTGCCGGGCGGTGAAATCATCAGCGGATCGAGAGCGATGACGATTGCCGTGGATTCCGTCGGACACCGAATCCTTCTCCTGATGTTTATTGCGTGCGCCCTGGCCGTGGTGTCCATCGCAGCCCGCGCATTTATCGACGTCGTCCGTTCCCGGCCGGGGCGGTCAATCCTTCGGGCGAAAGGCCATCCGCTCGAGGACGTCACCGTCCGGCGCTGACATGGTATTGACGAACACCGAAACGTTTCGGGTCGCGCGGCTGGCGCTCATTGTCATCGCGCTGGCCATCGCCGTTCTTCCGCCGGCCGTCTATTCCCTGACGGCTTTGACCGGGGGGCGCACGGAATCTCAAATTCGTGTCGATTCGACGGCGATTCTCCTTGCCGAGGTCGTTGCGAGGTCGCCGGACCTTTGGCAGTTCCAAGTCGAACGCTTGGAACACACGCTGGCATTTGTGGCCGGCCGGGAGATTTGCGAGGTTCGGCGCATCATCGATCCGAACGGGCGCGAGATCGCCTCCATCCAAGGTAAGGTGACCGATGGCCCCCTTTGGCCGCGTGTCACGGTGAGCAGCTCTGTCCACGATGCGGGCCGGAATGTCGCCGTCATCGAATTCGTCTGGTCCACGAAACCGATTCTGCTCGGCTTTGGCCGCCTTGCCCTCTTTTCGTCGCTGCTAGGGGTTGCCGCCTATGCGGCCATCCGGAGGTTTCCGTTGCGGGCGCTCGAAGAAGCGTGGCGGCGGATGGCCTATATGGCCAGCCACGACCTACTAACGGAATTGCCGGACAGGCACGCTCTCCGTGACCACTTGGTGCAGGTTCTCGCGTCCGCGGACCGGCGCGGCGATCGGGTCGGAGTGCTCTGCCTCGACCTCGACCGATTCAAGAACGTCAACGACACGCTTGGTCACGCCGTCGGTGACCAACTTCTGATCGCCGTCGCAGAACGACTGAACCAGCAGATCCGCAGCGGCGACGTCCTGGCTCGCCTAGGCAGCGACGAGTTCGCCATCATTCAGAAATCGGCCAACCAGCAGCCGGAAGGATCATTGGCCTTGGCCGAGCGGCTCATCGAATGCCTGACGCCCCCCCCTTTGAGATCGACGGGCGCCAAGTGAGTATCGGCGTGAGCATCGGCATCGCGCTGGCCCAATGGGAAAGCGTTTCGTCGGCGGGAGAGCTCATGGTGAACGCCGACCTTGCGCTCTACAAGGCGAAGGAGAGCGGCCGCAGCACGTACTGCTTTTTCGAACCGTCCATGAACGATCAGGTGCAGAGGCGCAAAACCCTGGAGACCGAACTCGAAACCGCACTCGCCGACGGCCAGTTCGAGGTCCACTACCAGCCGCAGCTCGACCTGGTGTCCAACGCCGTCGTCGGCGTGGAGGCGCTCCTTCGATGGCAGCATCCGGAACACGGTTTGCTGTTGCCCGGCGAGTACATCCCAGTCGCCGAGGACTCCGGACTTATCGTGCCAATCGGCGAATGGGTGGTGCGCAAGGCTTGCGAAGACATCGCGCCCTATGATGGGCTTGCCGTTGCCGTCAACCTGTCCCCGGCACAGTTTCGCGATGGCGATCTCGTCGGCCGGGTCAAGGCCGTGCTGGCGGAAACCGGATTGCAGCCGGAGAGGTTGGAACTCGAGATTACCGAGCGTGTCCTCATGGCGGACGATGACGAGACGCTGCAGGCGTTGCAGCACCTTCACGAGCTCGGGGTGCGCTTCGCCATGGATGATTTCGGAACCGGCTACGCGAGCCTCAGCTACCTCGGCAAGTTCCCATTCAGCAAGATCAAGATCGACCGCTCATTCATTGGCGATATCGAAGACCGGGAGGAGGCGTTCGCGATCGTCCGCGCCTCCGTAAGTCTGAGCAGGAGCCTCGGCATCCGGGCGACGGCCGAGGGTCTCGAGACCATGGGTCAGCTGTCGATCCTGCGCCGCGAGGAATGCCATGAGGTCCAGGGTTTCCTGATCAGTCGGCCGCTCGGGAAAGCCGACCTTGATCAGTTCCTTCAGCACGATTTCTGCCCGTTCCACTGCCCGCTGCTGTCCCCGGAGGCGCTTGTCCCGCGACCACCGTTGCGGCTCGTCGACCGGGTGGTGCCGGCCTCCTTGGTATCGTCGTAGGGAAGACAGCCCGGCGCCGACCGGCGTCGGAGAGACCTCACGTCGCCGTCTTGCATTGATGAACCGCCCGCCGGCAGGTGTACGCTGCAGGGTGCGATCCGCGCAGGCGGTCGCCATTCGAACGAATCTAGGCGTTGGAGCGGGCGTGATGCGTGTGACTTCGACCATTGTCCTCCCCGATGCCGAACTGGAGTTCTCGGCCGTCCGCGCCTCGGGGCCGGACGGGCAGAACGTCAACAAGGTGGCGACGGCGGTGCAGTTGCGTTTCGACGTCGCCGCATCGTCGGCGCTGTCGGACGCGGTGAAGGCGCGGCTCCGCCGTCTGGCCGGGAAGAGGATGAGTGCCGACGGCGTGCTGGTCATCGATGCGCGCCGCCACCGCAGCCAGGCGATGAACCGGGCCGATGCCATCGACCGATTGAGCGCGCTGATCGCCCGCGCCGCCGAGCCGCCGAGGCCCCGGCGTCCGACCCGTGTGCCCACGGCGGCGCGAAAACGCCGCCTCGAAGACAAACGCCGCCGTGGCGCGGTCAAGCGAACGCGGGGCAGGGTGGGGGACGACGAGTGAGGCGAGCCGCGCACGGCCACGCGCCGAGGCGGCTAGTGGCGAGTTTCAACCCGAAAAATCCCCCTCTCCCCTTGCGGGAGAGGGCGGGGTGAGGGGTAGCGCGTCTGCGTGTCATATGACTCTCTTGCCGCCTGCCGGCGGCTCCCCCTCACCCGCTTCGCTGCGCTCGCCACCCTCTCCCGCCAAGGGGAGAGGGATTGAAGCGACGGATTGCTGCCACTGGGGAGGCAGGAAACTTGACCTCGGTCAAATCGCCCAACTGATGAGGGGCGTAGCATCGGGCGTGAAGGAGAACGCCATGGACCACGCGATGATCGGCCACAATGTGGCGGACATCACCATCGAGATCGAGGTGCGGCTGTTCAACAGCCTCGCCGAGACCGCCGGTCCAGGCGGTGCGCGGCGGCGGCTGGTGCTGCCGGCGGGGAGCTCCATTGGCGACATCCTCCGCCGCCTCGGCCTCTCGGCCTCGCAGGTGTTCCTGGCGCTGTGCAACGGCCGCGACGTGACGGCCAGCCTGTACGACGAGATCAACACCGAGCGCGTCGTCGACGACGGCGACGTGGTCGCGCTCTCGGGTCCGGTGCCCTACAGTTGGGGCTACGGCTCACCGGTCGTTTAACCCTCGCCGTCCGCGTAGACGGCGTCCGCCGGCCATGCGCCGACGCCGTCGGGCCAGCTTGCCAGCCATTCCGATGCCCGCGTCTCCCCTTCACGGCGCAGCTTCTCGATGAACGACGGCGCGCGGTCGAACTTGGAGGCGACGTCCAGCTTGTCGCTGACCGACTTGCTCATCTTGATGGTGCGCACGGTGATCTGCTTGCGATCACAGAGCATCTCGGGGAAGCGGCTGCACCAGCCGTTGACGGTCTGGATGAACGCCAACTCCTGGTTCATCGACAGGTTGCCGGCCAGTTCGTTGCGGCGGTCCTCGATGTCCTCGAAGCTTTCCGGTGGGTCGTCCTGTTCCTGGGGATTGATGCGCACGACCCAGATTTCGTCGGGGCGCCTGTCGAGGGCCGTGCGGCTGACGAACTCGCGGATCGGCGGGTTCTGCGAGAACAGCCCGTCCCAGAAATAGCCGTCGCGGCAGACCCCGTCGACACAGGTGACGCCGTCGATCTGCTCGGCCTTGCGCACCTCCGGCAGGGTTCCCGAGGCGCGCACGGCGGCGAGGCTGATGCCGCGCCGCGAATCGGGCTCGGCCGCCGAATCGAAGGCGACGAAGTTGCCGCTCAGCACCTCGACGGCGCCGATCAGCAGCCGCGGCGTGACGGTTCCCTGTTCGATGGCCTCGAAGTCGGGGGCGCAGGCCTCCATCAGCGCGCCGAAGTCGTAGAACTCGGGCCTGAGGCCGAAGCGGTCGAGCCGGCTCATCACCATGTCCAGGGCGGCGTTGTAGGGGCTGACGCGCGCCGCCGGCAGTCCGCGGGACTGGGCGCGCAGCATGCCGACGGCCATGGCGTTGAAGGCGATCTCGGCCGGCGTGCGGGCGGCGAAAGTCTCCCACAGGTGGTCGAGGGCGGCGACCGCCACCTCGGGGCTGCCCACCTGGCCGCCCTTGTTGGCGAGGCCGTACCAGGTCATGAAGGCGCAGAGCGCCCTCGCCGAGGTGCCGCTGAGGCCGCAGATATCGAAGCGCTGACCGTCTCTGCCGGCGTCCCGGGCCGCCTTCTCGGCAAGGATCGTGCGCAGGACCCCCCAGGTGAACGCCGCGTTGATGCCGCCGCCCTGGCAGGCGATGGCAATGCGCTTGGCCGCCATTTGGTATCTCCTTCCGACCGGTGTCGCCGATCGTCTATCGGTAGCCATACAGGTGCCGATGATCAACCGCGTCGTCGCCGGATCGGGGCCACGCTTGACGGGCGGCGGGTCAGGGGGCGAAGGTTACGGTTCTGCGATGGCAGTTGCGACGGTCCTAAACGGATGGATTTGCTTGAAAGTTTGACCCTGGCGCTTGGCGCGTCGTGGGCCAGTGGGCTCAATCTCTACGCCACGGCGCTGATCCTCGGTGGCCTGCATGCCCTGGGTCTGGTCACGCTTCCGGCGGGGCTTGAGATGCTCGGCGATCCGACGGTGCTCGCGGTCGCGGCGGCGATATACGCGATCGAGTTCTTTGCCGACAAGATCCCCGGTGTCGATACCGTCTGGGACGTGATCCACACCTTCATCCGCATCCCGGCCGGCGCGCTGATGGCGGCCGGCGCCATGGGCGACCAGGGAGAATTGGCCTTTGTCGGCGCGCTGCTGGCTGGTGGCGCCATCACCGGCGGCACCCACGCGGCCAAGGCGGGGAGCCGGGCGCTGATCAACACGTCGCCCGAGCCGTTCACCAATTGGGCCGCGTCCATCGCCGAGGATATCGCCGCCATCGGCGGGGTTCTCCTCGCTATCGTCGCACCGACGGCCTTCCTCGTCGGCTTCGCGATTTTCGTTTTGCTGCTGGTCTGGCTGCTGCCGAAGGTTTGGCGCGGCATCCGCTGGTTCGTCTCCAGGCTGACCAAACCGCCGGCGGAAACCCGTCGAGAAACGGCCAAAGGACTACCCGCGTTGCGCGGCGCGCCGGCGGCCGGTGAGGACGGCGACGCGGCGTTCCGGTGAACGCACCGATGACACAAACGTGACAGAAGTCATGGTTTCCGCCCATCGACGATGGTAAAAAATGGAAAAAAATGTGTTCGGCAGGGAGGCAGGCGGCGTGGAGAGCTATGATCTAACGCGCCTCGACGTCATCGTCAGCGACCATCACGAATTCATGCGCGATCTGATTTGTGACGTCCTCAGGGCGCTGGGGATCCGCAAGGTGCGCTCCGCGTCCGATCCATGGACCGCGCCGCAGATGTTCAACGATCGGCCGGCGGACCTGGTGTTCACCGACTGGTCGCCGGGTTTCGACGGCATCGGTTTTCTGCGCCTGGTGCGCGACATGGAGGGCAGCGCCGATCCGTTCGTGCCGATTATCATCGTCACCGCGCATACCGAACTGCGTCACGTGTGCGTCGCCCGCGATGCGGGCGCCACCGACTTCATCGCCAAGCCGGTGGCGGCGAAACGCCTCTATGCCCGCATCTGCGCGGCGATCGAGCAGCACCGGGCATTCGTCCGCACCCGCGGGTTCTTCGGCCCGGACCGGCGGCGGCGCCAGATGTTCTACGAGGGGTCAAACCGACGCAAGGCCGACGACGATGCCTCGGCGGTCGTCGCTCCGTGCGCGCCGCGTAAATCCCCGTGCGAACCGGCATCAGGAAGCATCGCCTGACCGAATTGGGCTTCGAAGCAAAGTGCTTCGGGGGGGGTCCGCCCGAACATGCTTCGACACGGCGCTGGCGCGCCTGCTCAGCATGAGGATTGGGGGTAGCCGCAACACCTCTCTTCATCCTGGGTGGCGGGGCAGTCTCGTTCCCGTCCTCATCCTGAGCAGCGGCGCAGCCGCGAGTCGAAGGATATTGGCGGGCCGTTGAAGATGCGGCCTGGGATCACTCGCCCTCGAAAAACCCCTTGACGATCATCCGCCACAGCACCGCGCCGCCGGCGACCAGGGCGAGGATGATCGAATACTTCATCACCACCTTCACCGTCGGGTTCTCGGGCGAGGCCACGACGTAGACCAGCATCGGCAGCCAGATCATCAGGCAGATGACGGCGCCGGCTATGAGGATCTTCTTGATCAGCGTCGGGGACACGGGACGATCGCTGTTCCAGGCGCGCTGCGAAGCCCCGGACTATAGCATGACCGGAACTCAGAGGGACGCAAGACGAGCGGCGTCGTCGCCCAGCTTGTCGCGGGCCATGGCGGCGTCGGCGCGGCGCTCGCGCTCGGTCTCGACCACCTCGGGCGGCGCCTTGGCGAGAAAGCCCTCGTTCGCCAATTTCTTGTCGAACCGTTCGATCTCGGCGTCGAGCCGGCCGATTTCCTTGGCCAGCCGCGCCTTCTCCGCATCGATGTCGATGACGTCGGCGATGGGCAGCACCACCGTCGCCTCGTCCAGTACCGCCTGCACGGCACCCTTCGGCACCTCGCCATCAAGCGTCTCGGCCGAGGACAGCCGGGCGAGATCGACAATCAGGTCGCGGTGGGTGGCGAGGCGGGCGGCGGACCCGGCATTGGCGTCCTTGAGCAGCAGCGGAATCCGCGCCGCCGCCGGCACGTTCATTTCGGCCCGGATGGCGCGGACCTGACCGACAAGGCGCACCACCCAATCCATCTCGATCTCGGCGTCCGGGTCGCGGAAGGCGATCTCCGGCCAAGGCCGGCCGATCAGCATTTCGCCGCCGCGGTCGGCCATCTGTTCGAACAACTCCTCGGTGATGAACGGCATGATCGGATGCAGGATGTGCAGGATCTGATCTAGCACCCATCCGGCCGTCGCCCGGGTCTCGGCCTGGGCCGAGGCACTGCCGCCGAGGAACACCGGCTTAGCGAACTCGATGAACCAGTCGCAGAACGTCCCCCAGGTAAACTGGTAGACGGCGGCGGCGGCCTCGTTGAAGCGATAGGCCTCGATGGACGCGGCCGTGCGCTCGGCCGTCTCGGCGGCCTTGGCGGCGATCCAGCGGTTCAGGGTCTGGGTCGACGATGCGGGGTCGAAGCCGCGCACCGGCGAACACCCATTCATCTGGCAGAACCGCGCGGCGTTCCACAGCTTGGTGCAGAAGTTGCGGTAGCCCTCGACCCGGCTCTCGGACATCTTCACGTCGCGGCCCTGGGCGGCGAAGGCGGTCAGGGTGAACCTGAGCGCGTCGGCACCGTAGTCATCGATCAGGTGCAGCGGATCCATGACGTTGCCCTTGGACTTGGACATCTTCTGGCCCTTCTCGTCGCGGACCAGGGCATGGATGTAGACGGTGTGGAACGGCACCTCGTCCATGAAGTGCAGGCCCATCATCATCATCCGCGCGACCCAGAAGAAGATGATGTCGAACCCGGTGACCAGGACGTCAGTGGGGTAGTAGCGCGTCAGCTCCGGCGTCTCCTCGGGCCAACCGAGGGTCGAGAACGGCCACAGCGCGGAGGAGAACCACGTGTCGAGGACGTCCTCGTCGCGGGTCAGCTCGACCGCTTTGCCGTAGTGCGCCTCGGCCGTGGCGTGGGCGTCCTCCTCGCTAAGCTCGACGAAGATGGTTCCGTCGGGGCCGTACCACGCCGGGACCTGGTGTCCCCACCAGATCTGCCGCGAAATGCACCACGGCTGGATGTTGCGCATCCACTCGTAGTAGGTCTTGGTCCACTGCTCGGGCACGAAGCGGGTGCGGCCGTCTTCGACGGCGCGGATCGCCGGGGCGGCGAGGGTGGCCACATCGACGAACCACTGTTCCAGAAGCCACGGCTCGATGACCACGCCGGAGCGATCGCCGTAGGGCATCATGATCGTCGCGCCCTCGATCTTCTCGAGGAGGCCCAGGCCCTCCATCTCCTTGACGATGGCGTCGCGCGCCTCGTAGCGGTCGAGGCCGCGGTAGCGGTCGGGCACGTTCTCGTTCATGCACGCCGCGTGATCGAGGACATTGATCATCTCCAGGCCGTGACGCTGGCCGACCTCGAAGTCGTTGAAGTCGTGGGCCGGCGTGATCTTCACCGCGCCCGTGCCTTTCTCCGGATCGGCATACGAGTCGGCGATGATCGGCATCGGCCGGTCCATGATCGGCAGGATGCACGTCGCGCCCACCACGTCACGATAGCGGTCGTCGTCGGGATGGACGGCGACGGTGGTGTCGCCGAGCATGGTTTCCGGGCGGGTCGTCGCGACGGTGACGAAACGTCCCGGCTGCTCCTCGATCGGGTACTTGAAATGCCACAGGTGGCCTTGGACCTCACGCTGCTCCACCTCGAGGTCGGAGATCGCCGTGTGCAGCAACGGATCCCAGTTGACCAGCCGCTTGTCGCGGTAGATCAGCCCCTGCTTGTAGAGATCGACGAAGACCTTGCGCACGGCGGCGGACAGCCCGTCGTCCATGGTGAACCGCTCGCGGGACCAGTCGCACGAGGCGCCGAGGCGGCGAAGCTGGCCGGTGATGGTGCCGCCGGACTCCGCCTTCCACGTCCACACCCGCTCGATGAAGGCATCCCGGCCGAGGTCGCGGCGGGTGACGTTGTCGGCGGCGAGCTGGCGCTCGACGACCATCTGGGTAGCGATGCCGGCGTGGTCGGTGCCGGGCTGCCACAAGGCGTCGCGGCCGCGCATGCGCATGTAGCGGATGAGGATGTCCTGCAACGTGTTGTTGAGGGCATGGCCCATGTGCAGGCTGCCGGTGACGTTGGGCGGCGGAATGACGATCGTGTAGGTGTCGGCGCCGGGCCGGCGGCCGGAGGCAAAGGCGCCGTCGCGCTCCCACGCGGCGTAATGCTTCTGCTCGACCTCATCGGGCCGATAGGTCTTTTCGAGCGTCACGGCTCGTCCCTTTCGTAGAGCGTCGCGCCGGCCCTGTCGGGGCCGGGTCGGCAGCGAAATCCGGCGGGTGTGTTAACCGCAGAGCCGCGGGGGCGTCAATCCTCGAGCCGCTCGGCGCGGTTGATCATCGTGTCGATTTCCTTCTTGACCAACCGTTCGATGAGGTAGGGCAGGTTGCGGTCCAGCCACTCCTTGAGAAGCGGGCGCAGCATCTCGCGAACCATGCTCTCCAGGGTGACGTCGCGGGCGCCGATGGACATGTCGCGGCGGTCGAGGATCGCCTTCGCCAGTTCCGACAGCACGTCGGTGGACAACAGCGCCGTCGGCGGTGATACCACCTGTAGTTCAGGCGGTGCCTTCATCTGCGGCGTCAGTTCGAGCACGTCCTCCGGTTCCGGTGCGGTGAACACCGGCGGCGGTGGCGGCGGCGGTGGCGGAGGAGGCGCGGGTTCCGGCTCGGGTTCGGGCTCGAAGATCGGCTCCGGTTCGGGTTCCGCAGCGGCAGCGGGCTCCGCCGCCGGTTCGGCTTCGGCACCTTCCTCTTCGCCTTCTTCCGAGAGAATTCTGCGGATGGAGGCGAGGATGTCCTCCATCGACGGCGCTTGTTGGCCGGCTTCAGCGTTTTCGTCGTCGGTCATCGATCGCACATTTCGCTCGGATCTCCCCCCAAGCTCAGACTAATTCACGCCGGTTCGAAAAGCCAAGGGCTACCTGCGTCTTAGCCCGGGCAGGTGAATTCAGTCGGTGGGTGTCCCACCGCCGCCGGAGGTATCCACTTCGCCACTGCTGGAGCCGCCGAACCATTTGCCACGGACTTCCTGGTAATGCGTATCCGCATCGTAGAGATCGACGCCCAGGCCGAGCCGGGCCGCGGTCATCGTACCGAGCGCCGTTTTCAGCTCGAACGCCGCGACCAGCGCGTCGCGTTCGGCGCGCACGAGACTGACCTGTGCGTCGAGCAATTCCTGTTCCGCATCAAGGATATCGAGGACGGTCCGGGCACCGACGGCGGCTTCTCGCTCGACGCCTTCGAGGGCCACCTGATTGGCTTCGACCTCGGTGGTAAACGACTGGATCTGAGCCCGCGCTGCCTCCAGGTCGTGCCAGGCACGGGTCGCCGATTCGATGGCGTCGCGGCGCTCCTGCTCCAACGTCCGCCGGGCTTGCGCGGCAAGCTGGCGCGCTTCGCGCAGTCGGGAATAGACGGCGCCGGACTGGTACAACGGCACCGTCAGGTTCACGGTTGCAGAGACGGCGTCGACGCGGGACGATTCGCTGGCCGATTCGAAGCTGCGGCTGGCCGAGCCATTGAGGCTGATGGTGGGCAGCAGCTCGCCCCGAACCTCGTCGACGTTGTCGATCGCTGCCCGCTCGTCGAACTCGGCGGCCGCGACGGACGGATTGCCCTTTTCGGCAGCGTCGACGGCGGTGACGAAGCTGTCGGGGACGTCGGTCGACATCGCCGGCTGCGACAGCACGCCCGGAGCGGCGCCGACGGCATTGCTGTAGGCCGCGCGCGAGGCCTCCAGGGTGCCCTCCGCCTGGATGCGGTCGGCGGTGGCCCGGGCCAGACGGGCCTCGGCCTGGAAGACGTCGGTGCGGGTGATCTCGCCGACCTCGAAGCGGTCCCGGGTGGCCTCCAGCTGGCGCCGCAACCGCTGCTCGTTGGCGATGTTGAGGCGCAAAACCGCCTGATCGCGGAAAACGTTGGCGAACGACGTCGTTGCCTCCAACAGTACCGATTGCTCGACGGCGGCCAAACGGGCCCGGGCCGCGCGGACGGAATTTTCGGCCTCACGCGTCGCCGCCAGTGTCCGCCCGCCGCGATACAGCGGCTGCTCGAGCGCCAGTGACATGCTTCGGGGATCGCGATGCTGACCTCGGGCGGTACCGGTAGCGGCGCTGTTGTTGATCGCCTCGGTGCCCGCTTCACCCTCCGCCGTCAGTGTCGGGCGCCAGTTCGACAGCGCCTGCGGCACCTGCTCGTCCGTGGCCCGCAGGCTGGCCCGTTGCGCGGCCAGGGTCGGGTTGCCCAGGTAGGCTTCGATCATCGCCTGTTCCAGGGTCTGACCCAAAACGGGAGTGATGCCGGCAACGACGCCGGCTGCCACGAAGGCGCACATCCAGATCAACGACCGTGACGTCATTTCAGCACCAAAGAATGGTTCAGCCGGCACCTCTCGCCGACATCGCCGGCAGGGGACCAGATACGCGGTGTCAGGTCAAGGGCCGGGGCGCCGCGCGGTGCGCTCAGAAGACGAACGAAGGCGCCTTTTCGAAGCCGGCCAGGATCGGCGTTCCGGCATCGAAAACGGCGCGTCCCGACACGATTCCGGACCGGCGTACGAAAAGGGTGCCGCGGCCGACACCGCCGTCACTGACGACCGCTACCATTCGGCCGCCCTCGGCGAGCTGCTCGGTGATGCCGTCGGGGACCTCCGCGACCGCGCCGCCGAAGACGATGACGTCGTAGGGACCTTGTCGCGCGTAGCCTTCGGCCAACGGACCGGTGACCACTGCGACGTTGGTGACGTCCAGGTCAGCGAGGGCGCGTTCGGCGAATCCCGCGAGATCGCCGTCCGATTCGAGGGCGATCACGGTGGCCGCCATGCGGGCGATCGCCGCCGCCCCGTATCCGGTCGCCGCGCCGACTTCCAGTACGATGTCGTCGGGGCCGATCTCCGCCGCCTGCAGCAGCAGGGTGAGTACCAGGGGCTCCATGAGATAGCGGCCATTGCCCAGCGCCAGGTCCTCGTCGACGTAGGCGATCCCTTGAAGGCGCTCTGGCACGAAGGCCTCGCGCGGCAACTCCGCCAGGGCCTCGACGACCAGCGGGTCGGTGACTCTGTTGGTGCGGATCTGGTTTTCCACCATGTTGTGGCGGGCGGCGGCGTGGTCCATGGTGTCTCCGGCGTCTCGGCGAACCTGCAGCGACGCTATATAGCGGTTTGCGGGATTTCCAACCATATCGAATTGAAAACTGTCGTTCGGCGCGTCGGCCGAGCCTTCGCCTCGATCCGGCGCCACGGCGGTGCAATGCAGGGGCTTCGGCGCCTTGACCGGCGGTTTTCAAGCGTCTAACTTCCGTCGCCCGGCGCATCGGAACCGATTCCGCTTGCGGCAAGTGCCGGCAGGTTTTCCAGGCTGGCGCGGTGGCGGAGTGGCTACGCAGCGGCCTGCAAAGCCGTGTACACCGGTTCGATTCCGGTCCGCGCCTCCAACCGATCCGGAGTAGCTCAGCGGTAGAGCGGTCGGCTGTTAACCGATTGGTCGGGGGTTCGAATCCCTCCTCCGGAGCCATTTCAAGCAAGGGGTTAGCCTGGACAGGGCTGGCCCCTTCGCTTTTCGGGTCAAAGCGAAATCGCCGGAGTGGAGACTCCGTACCTCTGAAGACGACCGAACCTCTGAAGACGACCGAGCCCGCGTGATATACTAACGGTTTCGTTGCAGAGCGCCGGTCCGTGCCGACAGCGTCCACCGGCATCGTGGGACGAGACATGCCGCATCTGACCACCGGGTCCGGTTTTTCCGTCGACATGTCGGTCGGGGGGACTTTTTACGACGTCGACCCGGGGGACGTCACATACGCAGACTCTTCGACGATCATCGTCTCGTCCCCGTTCTCGACCATCCAGACCTATTCGGGGTCCTTCACCTACACGATCATCGATGGCCTCGCCTACCTCACCGGCGGAACAATCCAGGGGTTCCGGGAAGACACCCTGGGCGGGCAGAAGATGTGGGAGATCACCAGCCTCGGCCTCCCCGTGACGACCTACAATTCCTACGCAAGCAACAACGATTTCGCCGGACTGACGGTATTTGCGCTGAGGAACGCCGACCTCATGCAGGGCGCCAGGCTGTCGGACGTCCTTTACGGCTACGCCGGCAATGACACCCTGCAAGGCTTCGGCGGCAACGACACCCTCGGCGGTGGCGCAGGGAACGACCGCCTGGAAGGCGGCAGCGGCAACGACACCTACCTCTACAGCGCCGGCGACGGCAGCGACACCATCTCCGACAGCAGCGGCAGCGACGTCATCTCCTACACCGGGGGGGCGGTTCTCGAAAACGTCCGCCGCGCCGGCAATGATCTTGTGTTTGATCTGTTGGACGGCAGTACGCCGCGCGTTGCCGGCCACTTTTCCGGTACGCCGGTCGAGCAGATCAGCGACAACGGCACCGTCTACAACCTGCTGACCGGGCTCACCGGCGGCAGTGGCCAGGACGTGATTGCCGGAACCGATTCCGCGGAAACGCTGTCCGGGGGCGGTGGCAGCGATGGACTCTACGCGAACGGCGACGACGACGTGCTCGACGGTGGCGCCGCCAATGATCTTCTCGAAGGCGGCAGTGGCGCCGACACGCTGACCGGTGGCGATGGCGATGACACTGTCGATGGCGGTCCGGGCGACGACCTGATCGTCGGCGGCTCGGGCGCGGGCGACGACACCTATACGGGCGGTGACGGCGTCGACGAGGTGACCTACGAGAGCACCACGGCGGGCGTGACGGTGGACCTCGCAGCGGGGACAACGACCGGCAGCGAGATCGGCACCGACACGCTGAGCGGGATCGAGAACGCCTCGGGCGGGTCCGGCAACGACACCCTCACCGGCGATGCCGGCGACAACACCCTCGAAGGCTTCGTCGGCGACGACACGCTGATCGGCGGCCTCGGGGACGACACCTACGTCTATGCCAGTGGCGACGACAACGACCTCATCATCGATACCGGCGGTGCGAGCGACGTCCTGTCGCTCGACAGCATCGCGACGCTGGTCGGCGGTGCTCGCGACGGCGACGATGCGGTGCTCGACATGGCCGGCGGCGGCTCGGTGCGGATCCAAGACCAATTCGCCACAGCGGTCTCCGTCGTCGAAGCGGTGTTCGCCCCCGACTCGCCGGGACTGCGGCTGTCGTCCGCCTTTGCGGGCCCGGCGGGCGGCGATCTGCTGCTGGGCACCGACTCGAACAATTTCTTCGGCGCGGGCGCCGGCAACGACGTCCTCGACGGCGGTACGGGCATCGACACCGTGACCTACGCCAGCGCGACGGCGCCCGTCGGCGTCGACCTGAGCGTCAATTTGGCGAACGACGGCCAGGGCGGCTTCGACACCCTCTTCGGCATCGAAAACATCATCGGCGGCAGCGGCGGCGGCGCCCTGGTCGGGAACGACGGCGCGAATGCGATTACGGGCGGCGCCGGCAACGACCGGCTCGCGGGCCGTGCCGGCGCCGACACCCTCGACGGGGGCGACGGGGGCGATACCCTCAGCGGCGGTGCCGGGAACGACACCGTCCTCGGCGGAGCCGGCAACGATGCACTCTACGGTTTCGACGAGTCCGCCGTGCCGCGGTCGCTCGCCGACACCGGCGTGTTCCCCGAGGTTGCGAAACTGGTGGCGATCGGCGACCTCCCGTCGCCCGGAGACGGCGCGCTGGGCATCGTCGCCGACGACACGTCGCTGGGCGGATTCGACGTCATCGCCAAGCTGACCTATGTGGGCGGCACCGCCGGATATGCCAACACGGTCGGCGTCTACACCGTCGCCGCCGACGACACCATCGGCCCAGTGTCGGTTGCCTTCCAGGACGCCCAGGCCCTCAGCCCCGGCGATATGGCGAACGTCGCCGTTCCCGGCAGCGGCAGCGACTTCGGCCTATTTCTGATCGTCCACGGCGCCCGCCTCAACAGCGGCTACCAGGGCCTCGACTTCGAGACCGGCACGCTGAGCTTCGTCCACGACCTCGACGGCGCCGGCGAGCGCGCCGCCAAGATCACCGATTCGGGCACCGATCTCTCTTTGGTGTTCGACGACGGGGAAACCCAGACCGTTCTGCAGGGGCCCGTCGTCCACTCGACCGAGCGTGGCGGCGCGACGGTGCTCAATGCCGACAACACGGTACATGTCGCCGCCGGTCGGCTCAGCGCCGGCAACGAGACGACGCTCCGGGTCGGCTTCGAGGACCTGCCGGGGGGGCGGGGACTCGGACTTCAACGACGTTATCGTCGACGTCGAGATCCTGCCCGATATGGCGCCGGCCACCGATACGCTCGGTGGCGGTGCCGGCAACGACACCCTGACCGGCGGCCTCGGCGGTGATGTTTTCGTGTTCGGCGCGGGTGGCGGTACCGACCGGATCACCGACTTCGAGGTCGGCAGCGATGTCTTCGACCTCCAGGACGGCGTCACCATCGCCACCATCGCCACCGTCGACGCCGACAGCGATGACTTCACCGACGACACCCTCGTCACCCTCTCCGACGGCGCCGTCGAACTGATCGGCGTCACCGGCATCACCGAGGCCGACCTTCTCGGCGCCTGAGCAGACCTGCGACCCGCAAAAACGATCGTTTGTGTGCTCGCGGCGAGTCACTGAACGTTAAGACTCGTGTGCGACCATCATCGTTTCCGGGTTGGGACGCTTGTGGGCAACGCCTGTGGAGGGCGGGATGAACGCGTTCAAGGTGTGCACGGTGGGGCTTGTCGCGCTGGCGCTCGCAGCCTGCGCGGCCGATCCGGCGGAAGAATCGCCGTTCGGTCCGGTGGTCGGTACCGAATTCGAGGCCGACGAAGCCATGCCCGCAGAGGCGGCCGGCGTCCCCGCCGGAACTTACGTGGGCAGCGGCCTTGGTCCGGATCTGGTGCCGGACGACCGGACGTACATGCGTCGCTACACCCAGGATGCCCTCGAATACAATCGCCTTTGGCAGCTTTCGGCGTGGCGCAATCCGGTTTCGGGCGCCAACGGGACCGTGATGCCCGTGCGAACCTACAGGAGCGATCAAGGCCAGCATTGCCGGGAGTTCGAGACAACGCTCTCCGTTGATGGTGACGATCCGTAGCGCGCCATCCGCCGCGCCTGCCGCGAATCCGACGGGACTTGGCGGCTGATCCCGTGACCGTGGAGTCCACGGTCTCGAGACGAATCGAACTGTCGGATTAGTTTACAGATTCCGCGCGCCCGTCGCGCAGGCGGCCCCTCAATACGTTGGTTTTGTTTCCAAACCGCGCTTGGCGCGGAATTTGCGAGTGTGTCTCGACAACGAGGGAAGGGCGCCAACCGCGCCGAAACAACCGGTTTTCGCGCATGTCGGAAATTCAGGACAAACGATCGAACGCCGAGCGCCGCGCTTGTCTGGACCGGCGCACCAACGGCGACCGTCGGTCCGGCCTCGGCCGGCGCCAGGTGCGGGACGGCGAGGCGGGCAGCGAGTGGGAGGATGTCGAGCGCCGGCAGGGCCTCGTCGATCGCCGCGCCCAGTTTCTCTCGGACCGCCGCGCGCCGGCCGACCGGCGCTCCGCAGACAGACGCATGGGCGACCGGAGATCGACCGACGCGTCCCGCTCCCATGATGGGCACCTCGGCGACCGCATTCGCTGAACGCTCGGCCTGATCCCTTTCGGGCTGCCGATATCCCGTCCGGTAATCATCCGGTAACCATCCGCGGGCTAGTCTTCGGTGGCAGTTCACGCGAGCCAATCAAAAGGGGAAGAGATGTCGCTCGGGCTTCACGAGGACAGGCGTCAGCGCCGCCGGCGCGCGCGGATCGCCTTCCTCAAGACCACCATTGCCGTCGGCGTGATCGCCGTCGCCGGCCTCTATGCCTACGAGTCCGGGTCCACGCTGGCGGAAAGCGAGGTAACGGCGCTGAAACGCGAGATCGCCGAGCGTGACACGGTGATCGCCGGGCTTCGGCAAACCGACACCGAACAGCGGGCGGCCATCGCCGCCGAGCGCGCCCGCGCCGAGGAGTGGCGCGAGAGATACCGGCGCGACGTCCCCGAGGGGGACCGCCAGGCGCTGCTGCAACTGGTCGATGCCCGCCTTGCCGCCGGCGTCAGCGTCGAGCGGCTGCGGTTCATCGTCCGCACGCCGCTGCACAGCGGCGCCAACGACTCCGTCGACTTCGGCGGCGGTGCCGTGACCGTCACCGCAGAGGGGAATTCGGCCGCGGATACCAACGGCAACCCAGAAGCGTGGTTCGACGCCGCCGCGCCGATCACCCTGCGCGCGACGTTGATCGACGGTTCGGCTTCGGAAGCCATTGGCGTGCTGCCGCTGCATCATGCCGTCGTTGCCGGCAACCGCGAGCACCGCTTTGCGGTGACCGCCGGAGCCACCGGTTTCGTCAATGTCGCCGGTGAAACCTGCACTTATCCCTGAGGGCCGTGTTCCCCGACACCGATCGGCCGTGATATCCTTGCCCATTGCCCCGAAAGAAGGCCGCCTCAAGGCGGCCCCAAGGGGGTGGGGGGACTCCGATGAGCACAGCCATCGACTCGGACTCGCATCTCGCGCCGGGGACGGCGAACTACGCGGCGCTGACGCCGCTGTCGTTCCTCGCCCGCGCCGCGGCGGTCGCCGCCGACAAGACCGCGGTCGTCCATGGAGAAACCGCGTTCACCTATGCCGATTTCTATGCCCGGGTTCGCCGCTTCGCCTCGGCGCTGACGGCGCGCGGTATCAGCGAAGGTGACGTCGTCTCGGTGATGGCGCCGAACGTGCCGGCGCTGTTGGAGGCGCACTACGCTGTGCCGATGGTCGGCGCCATCCTCAACCCGCTAAACTATCGTCTCGACGCCAAGACCATCGCCTTCATCCTCGAACACGCCGAATCAAAGCTGCTGTTCACCGACACCGAGTTCTCGGCGACCATCGGGGAAGCGCTGACGGCCATGGACGCGCCCCCAGAGGTCATCGACATCGACGATCCGCTGTTCGATGGCGAGCGCAAGGGCTTGGGCGACACCGACTACGAGGGGTTCCTTGCGGAGGGCGATCCAGCCTTCGCCTGGGCACCGCCCGAGGACGAATGGCAGTCCATCTGCCTCCTCTATACATCGGGGACCACCGGCAATCCCAAGGGTGTCCTGTACCACCACCGCGGCGCCTACTTGAATGCGCTCGGCAACGCGCTCGCTTTCGGGCTGTCGCCGGAGTCGGTCTATCTGTGGACGCTGCCGATGTTCCATTGCTGCGGCTGGACCTACACCTGGGCGGTGACGGCGGTCTGCGCCACACACGTCTGCCTGCGCCGGGTCGAGCCGGACCTGATCTTCCCGGCCATCCGCGCCCAGCGCGTCACCCACATGTGCGGCGCGCCCATCGTGCTGACCATGCTGATCCACGCCCCGGACGACGTCGACCGCCGCTTCGACCACCTCGTCGACATCGCCACCGGCGGCGCCGCGCCCGCGCCGGCGGTCATCGCGGCGATGGAGGACATGGGTTTCCGCGTCACTCACCTCTACGGTCTGACCGAGTGCTACGGCCCGTCGACCATGTGCCGGCCGAAACCGGAATGGACGGAACTGGGCCTCGCCGATCGCTCGGGGCTGATGGCCCGCCAGGGCATTGCGCACTCGACGGTCGAGGCGGTAATGGTCGCCGATCCAGATACGGCCGATCCGGTGCCGCCCGACGGCGAGACCATGGGCGAGATCATGCTGCGCGGGAACACGGTGATGAAGGGCTACCTGAAGAACCCCACGGCCACGGCCGAGGCATTCGCCGGCGGCTGGTTCCGCACCGGCGATCTCGGCGTCCAGTACCCGGACGGCTACATGCAGGTGAAGGACCGCAGCAAGGACGTCATCATCTCCGGCGGCGAGAACATCTCTTCGCTCGAGGTCGAGGACGTGCTGTACGCGCATCCGAACATCATGGAGGCGGCGGTGGTGGCGAAGCCCGATCCGAAATGGGGCGAGACGCCGTGCGCCTTCGTCACCTTGAAGCCCGGCGCCGAGGTTGCGGCCGAGGAGATCATCGCCTTCTGCCGCGACAACATGGCCCGTTTCAAGGTGCCGAAGACCATCGTCTTCGGACCGCTGCCGAAGACCTCGACTGGCAAAATCCAGAAGTTCATGCTGCGCGAGCGCGCCGCCGAGATGGCATGACCGCGAGCGCGTTCGACATCGCCGGCCGCGCCGTCCTGGTCACCGGGGCGTCGTCGGGGCTGGGCGAGCATTTCGCGCGCGTGTTGGCTGGCGCCGGCGCGCGGGTGGCGATCGCGGCGCGGCGCACCGACCGCATCGAGGCGCTGGCCTCGGAGATCGGCGGCGGGGCAGCAGCGGTCGAGATGGATGTCACCGACGAGGCGAGCGTCGCGGCCGGCGTCGCCGAGGCGGAAACCGCGCTCGGCCCCCTTGGCATCGTTATCAACAACGCCGGCGTGACCGTCACCAAAGCGGCCTTGGAGGTGAGCGAGGACGACTGGTCGCGAGTCATTGACACCAATCTCTCGGGCTGCTGGCGGGTGGCCCAGGCCGCCGCCCGGCGAATGGCCGAAACCGGCGGCGGCAGCATCGTCAACATCGCCTCCGTCCTCGGACTGCGCAGCGCCGCGACGGTGCCGGCCTACGCCGCCGCCAAGGCCGGGCTGATCCATCTGACCCGGGTACTGGCACTGGAATGGGCGCGTCATAGCATCCGCGTCAACGCCCTGGCGCCCGGCTACGTGATCACCGACCTCAACCGGGATTTCCTTGCGAGCGAGGCCGGGAAGCGGCTGGTGGCGCGCGTGCCGCAGCGGCGCTTCGCCGAGCTTGCCGATCTCGATGGGCCGCTTCTGTTGCTGGCCTCGGAGGCGTCCGCGCATATGACCGGGTCGGTCGTCGTCGTCGATGGCGGCCACAACTGCAGCACCATCTAGCGGGACGGTCCATCAGGACCAGGGGGAAACACATGGACTTCACATTGCCGCCGGACGTCGAGGATGTGCGCCGCCGCGTCGCAGACTTCGTCGCCCAGGAATGTCTGCTGGTCGAGGACGATCCAACCGCCTGGGGCGAGGGCGAGAACATCCGCCTCGACCGCCTGGACGTGATCCGCGCCAAGGCCCGCGCCGCCGGGCTGTGGGCGCCGCAGATGCCCAAGGAGGTGGGCGGCATGGGTCTTCCGACGTTCGGCCGGGCGGCGATCTACGAGGAAGCGGCGCGATCGCGCTTCGGGCCGGCGGCGATCAACTGCGCGCCCCCCGACGACGGCAACATGATGCTCCTGGAGAAGGTCGGCACCGAGGTCCAGAAGGAACGCTGGCTGCAGCCAATCATCGACGGCAAGGCGCGCTCGGCCTTCGCCATGACAGAGCCCATGCCGGGCGGCGGCTCCGACCCCTCGGCGATGCTGACCACCGCCGAGCGGGAAGGCGACACATGGATCGTGCGCGGGCGCAAGTGGTTCATCACCGGCGCCGACGAGGCCCAGTATTTCGTCCTCGTCGCCAAGACCTCGGACGATCCGCGCCGCGGACTCACCGGCTTCATGTTCGATGCCGACCAGCCGGGCTGGCGAATCTTGCGCCGCATCCCGATCATGGGGCCGGAGGAGCACGGTGGCCATGGCGAGCTGGAGTTCGACGGCCTGGAGATCCCCGACTCCGACCGCCTGCTGGAGGTCGGCGACGGCCTCAAGGTGACACAGATCCGCCTCGGCCCGGCGCGGCTGACCCACTGCATGCGCTGGCTCGGCATGGCCAAGCGGGCGATCGAAATCTGCACGCCCTACGTCCGCGAGCGGCAGAACTTCGGCATGACCCTTGCCGAGCACGAGGGAGTGCAATGGCTGCTCGGCGGCGCGGCCATGGACATCCAAATCGGCCGGCTCTTGACCATGCACGCCGCGTGGAAGCTCGACCAGGGCGACTTCGCCCGCAAGGAGATCTCCATGGCCAAGGTCGCCGTCGTCGACGTGCTGCAGAAGGCTATCGACACGGCCATCCAGCTCATGGGCGCCAAGGGCTACAGCCAGGACACGCCGCTCGAATGGATGTATCGCTACGCCCGCCAGGCGCGGCTGGTCGACGGCGCCTCCGAGGTCCACAACATGGTGCTGTCGCGGTTCCTGCTCAACGAGGAGAGGGACTTCTGGCGATGGGGCTAGAAAAGCCGGTCGTCGGTGACGCGCTCGAAGCGTTTCTCGCCGACGCGCTGGGCGAAACGGCGGCCGAGATCGTCGGCTTCGCCAAGCTCGACGGCGGCGCGGTGCAGGAGAACTGGGCGCTGGACGTGCGCCTGCCGGATGGCGGCACGACCGAACTGGTCCTCCGCACCGATGCGCCGTCGGGCGTGGCCGCGAGTCATTCCCGCGCCCACGAGTTCGCTCTGCTGCGGGCCGCTCACGAGGCCGGCGTCACCGTGCCGCGGCCCATCGCCGTCTGCGAGGATCCGTCCGTGTTCGGCAAGCCGTTCTACGTCATGGGGCGCATCCATGGCATTGCCGCCGGGCACATCCTCACGCGCGAGGACAAGTGGCCGGGCGACCGGGTGGCGCTGGCCGAGCGTCTCGGCGAGGAGTTGGCGAAGATCCACGCCATCCGGCCGCCGAGGCCCGATCTCGGCTTTCTCGTCCGGCCCGAGGGGGCGCCGGCGCAGGCCCTGATCGACGAGTACCGCGGCTGGCTCGACGGCTACCGCGATCCGCGCCCGGCAATGGAATGGAGTCTGAGCTGGCTCGAAGACCACGCGCCGCCCGCGGGCGAGCTGGTGCTCTGCCATCGCGACTACCGCACCGGCAACTACATGGTCGCCGATGACGGGCTCAGCGGCATTCTCGATTGGGAGTTCGCCGGCTGGGGCGACGCGATGGAGGATGTCGGCTGGTTCTGCGCCCGCTGCTGGCGGTTCGCCGAACCGGGCCGCGAGGCGGGCGGCATCGCCGCGCGCGAGGACTTCTATCGAGGCTACGAGCGGGCCGGCGGAGCCGTCGACCGCGAAGCGGTGTTCTACTGGGAGGTCATGGCCCACATCCGCTGGGCGGTGATCGCACTCCTGCAGGGTGAACGCCACGTCTCCGGCGAGGAGCCGTCCCTCGACCTGGCGCTCACCGGGCGTATTGTCGCCGAACTGGAACTGGAGCTTCTCAGGATGACCGCACCCGAGGGGAGGGACTGATGCGCGACCATCCGTTTGGCGGCGAACTTCTCGCCGTCGCCCGCAAGACCTTAGCCGAGGAGGTACTGCCGGCGCTTCCGGCGGACCGCCGCCTCGCCGGGCTGATGGTCGCCAACGCGCTCGGTATCTTGGGGCGGGAGCTTAACGCCGGAGAGGCACCCGAGCGGCAGCTCGCCACCGATCTCGCCGCCCTTTACGATGCCGACGCCGCAAACGCCAATGCCGAGACCCTGCTCATGAGGGTCGCCCGCGACCTCCGAGACGGCGCGTTCCACGACGATCCGGACCGCACGGCCGAGGTCCACCGCATCCTCGAAGCCCACGCCCACGCCCGCGTCGCCGAAAGCAACCCGAAGTACCTCGGATCTCAGAAACCGTAGAGCGCCGCCGGGTTGTCGACGAGGATGCGGTTGCGTGTCGCCTCGCCGTCGGCCCAGTCGAGCAGCAGGTCGAGAAGGTCGGCCTCGTCGGGCGGTGCCTTCTGGCCCGGATGCGGCCAGTTGGACGCCCACAGCATGCGCTCGGGCGCGGCGGCGACGAGTGCTCGGGCGAGGGAGCGCACGTCGTCCCAGCCCGGCGGTCCGGCGGCCGAGGATTCGTAGGGCGCCGACAGTTTGACCCAGCAGCGCCCGCCATCGATCAGGCCGAGCAGGGCCCGGAACGCCGCGTCGTCGGACGCTACCGGCGGCATGAACCGGCCGACGTGGTCGACGACGATGGGCGTCGGCAGGTTCCGGAACGTCCCAGCGCGCTCGGCGAACTCGCGGCCCTGGAACTGGAGCTGCAAATGCCAGCCGAAGGGCGCGACGCGGGCGGCGGTGTCTTCCAGCGCGTCCCACGGCAGCGCGCCGCCGGGCAGCATGTGGAAACGGGCCCCGCGCACACCGAGCGCGGTCAGCCGCTCCAGATCGGCTTCGGCGACATCCGCGCCGACGACCATGACCCCTCGGGCATCCTCGCCGAACGCCTCCATCGCGGCGAGCTGGCAGGCGTTATCGAAGCCGTAGGTGGTTGGCTGCACGACGACGACCCGCGAGAGCCCGAGCCGTTGCCTCAGCGCCCGGTAGTCGTCGATCCAGGCGTCCGACGGAGTGATCAGCGCGGTCGGCGCCGACGGCCAGCGGGCGTTGTAGAAATGCATGTGGGTGTCGCAGGCGCCGGCGGGGGCGGTGAGGCGGGGCGTCTTGGTCATCGGTGCGGTCTCCGGCGGTGCGGATCGTCGTTCCGGTTTACGCGGAGTGGCCACCGCCGTCGAGGGGTGGTTGCACCGATCGCATCCACGGGCTCTGATGACGCAAGACTGCAAGCGGAGCGGCATGCCTATGCCCTGGCCATCGGACGCCAACATCACCAAGGACCGCCCGACATTCGTCACCCACTTGGAGTGCTCGGCTACGGGCGAGCGGGTGGCCGCCGATCAGGTCCACGGCCTCTCGCCGGCCGGCGCGCCGCTGCTGGTGCGCTACGACCTGGATGGCGTCGGCGCGGCCATGGACCGGGATGCACTGGCCGACCGGCCCGAGAACCTGTGGCGGTACCGCGAGCTCTTGCCGGTGCGCCGCACCGCCGACATCGTCTCGCTCGGCGAGGCGATGACGCCGCTGGTCTCGGCACGCCGACTGGCCGAGCGCCACGGCGCCGCGTCCTTGATCGTCAAGGATGAATCCCGCCTACCCACCGGGTCGTTCAAGGCCCGTGGACTGGCGCTGGCGGTCAGCATGGCCAAGGCTTTCGGACTTCGACGCTTGGCCATGCCGACCAACGGCAACGCCGGGGCGGCGATGGCCGCCTACGCGGCACGGGCCGGTATCGAGGCCTTCGTGTTCTGCCCGGCGGACACCCCTGAGGTGAACGTCCGCGAGATCGCCGCCCAGGGCGCGCGGGTGTGGCGGGTCAACGGACTGATTGATGACTGCGGACGAATCGTCGACGGCGGCAAGGAATCGGCCGGGTGGTTCGACCTGTCGACGCTGAAGGAGCCCTACCGCATCGAGGGCAAGAAAACCATGGGCCTGGAACTGGCCGAACAGCTCGGCTGGCGGCTGCCCGACGTGATCTTCTATCCGACCGGTGGCGGCACCGGCCTGATCGGCATGTGGAAGGCGTTCGCCGAGATGGAGGCGCTGGGCTGGATCGGGCCGAAGCGGCCGAAGATGATCGCCGTGCAGGCCGAAGGATGCGCGCCCATCGTCCGCGCTTTCGAGTCCGGTGCCGACCACGCCGAGCGCTGGCAAGACGCACAAACTATCGCTTCCGGCATCCGCGTTCCGGCGGCCATCGGCGACTTTCTGATCCTCAGGGCAGTGCGGCAGAGCGGCGGCTTCGCCATGGCCGTTACCGATGCGGCAATCGCTGACGCGCAGGCTGAACTGGCCGGGACGGAAGGACTGTTGATGGGACCGGAAGGAGCGGCGACCTATGCGGCGTTCCGAAAAGCCCGGGACGAAGGACGACTCGCTGCGGGCGCGGAGGTGGTGCTGTTCAATTGCGGGACGGCTCTCAAATACCCGATGGCACCGGCAGACGCGGTCCTCGACCCAACCCTGCCCATCGACTACGCGGCGCTCGTCGAGGGTTAGGCAATTCGTCTAAGTAACGTCTTGGCACGCCGCGATTTTCGCTTCACTGTATAGAACATAAGGAGTACATATGTGGTGTCGGCTGCTTTTCTTGGCCGTGTGAAAACGGTCGGGCGGATGCGCTTGTAGCTTGGTTGGCGTCGCTGGGCCTTGGGTTGCGCTGTTTTGGCGCGAAGTGGGGCCTTTTGGAGGGGCTGAGAGCGTCTTT
>Ga0056135_10000020_pt1 | contig 57023 bp, 53 predicted proteins | sample WorMetG1aBELIZE1_FD_67481 | JGI IMG/M metagenome (GOLD analysis project Ga0056135, IMG submission 67481) | Marine gutless worms symbiont microbial communities from Max Planck institute for Marine Microbiology, Germany - Inanidrilus... ...
CGCTGCCGAAGATCAATCCCGTACGCCCAGCCCATGAAAACCTCCCTGGCTAAAAACACCAGGGCAGGGAATCAGACATCGGTTAAAAAGGATTCAACGTTCGTCAAATGTGCTCTAGCCAAAGCGAGCTTTTGGAATTCACAACCGAAATCGTTGCCGCGCATGCCGGAAACAATACCCTTACGCCGGCCGATCTTTCCAAACTGATATGCGACGTCTACCCCACTCTCGCAAGTGTCGGCACCGGCCACGGTGAACCGGAGCGTCCGAAGCCGGCGGTCGCCATCAAGAAGTCGATCTTCCCCGACTACATCGTCTGTCTTGAGGACGGCAAGAAATTGAAGATGCTGAAACGGCATCTGAAAACCGCCTACAATATGTCGCCGGAACAATACCGGGAAAGGTGGGGACTGCCCTCGGATTATCCCATGGTGGCGCCGAACTACGCGAAACACCGCTCCAACCTGGCCAAGAAGATCGACCTCGGAACCAAACCAAGAAAAGCGTGATTGCGGGTCCATCCCAGTCTCGTCATGCCGGCCGACTGGCGCCGACAAAGACCCTGGTCGCCTATGATTGTGGCGCTCAGAGCCAAGGGGTATACTGCGCGCTGATCGTGGGGGGAGTGCAAACGCAGGAACGGCAATGACGTCTTCAAGAATCGAACAAATCTGTGTCGAAAAAGGCATGAAGATGACCGAGCAGCGACGCATCATCGCTCGCGTTCTGTCGGATGCATCCGATCACCCGGATGTGGAGGAGGTCTACAGGCGGGCCAGCGCTCTGGATTCGCGGATCTCGATCGCGACCGTCTACCGCACCGCCCGTTTGTTCGAGGAGGCCGGTATCATCGAGCGCCATGACTTCGGTGATGGGCGGGCCCGTTACGAGGAAATCACCGACGAACACCACGATCATCTGATCGACATGAAATCCGGCCATGTCATCGAGTTCAAGAACGACGAAATCGAGAAACTGCAGCAGCAGATCGCCAAGAAACACGGCATGAAACTGGTCGGCCACCGTCTCGAACTCTACTGCGTGCCCATTGACGCCGACGGCTGATGATCCTTGATCGCCTCTGCGCTTGACATGAATTCGACGGGTGCTACCTATCACCGTAACCGGGACCCACGATTGTTGGTTCGTGGAACGGTGCCGCCGGTCGCCGCCAAAATGGATCGTCGAACCCGCATCGGGTTGCGCGTGGCCAGCACGCCGTGAAGATTGGACCGTTGAAAAAGCTCCACATAAAATCCTTCGGCTGCCAGATGAACGTCTATGACGCAGAGCGCATGGCCGATGTCCTGGTTCCGCTCGGCTACGAACTTTCCGACGACGCGGAAAGCGCCGACTTGGTGATCCTCAACACCTGCCACATCCGCGAGAAGGCGGTCGAGAAGGTCTACTCCGATTTGGGCCGGCTGCGCGTTCAGAAAAACGAGCATGAAAAACGGGGCGAGCGCATGGTTCTCGCCGTTGGCGGTTGCGTCGCGCAGGCGGAAGGGGAAGAGATTTTCCGGCGCGCGCCCTACGTGGATCTGGTTTTCGGGCCCCAGACCTACCACCGATTGCCCGAGATGATCGCCAGGGCGCATCGCGATTCAGGCCGCGTCCTCGACATCAATTTCCCGGCTCGTTCGAAATTCGACACGTTGCCCGCGCCGGACCACAAGGGCGGATTTTCGGCATTTCTGACCGTTCAGGAAGGCTGTGACCGGTTTTGCACGTTCTGTGTCGTTCCCTATACGCGCGGCGCCGAGTATTCGCGCCCAGCGCGACAGGTCCTGGACGAGGCGCGCGGCATGGTCGATGCGGGTATCAGCGAGATCACGCTTCTCGGACAAAACGTCAATGCCTATCACGGCGAGTCCAAGGGAGAGGTCTGGGGTCTCGGCCGCCTGATCGCGGCACTGGCGGAGATCGACGGGCTCGAGCGCATCCGGTATACGACCTCTTATCCGGCCGACATGGATGACGAACTGATCGCCGCCCACCGGGATATCCCGGCTTTGGCACCGTTCATCCACCTCCCGGTGCAATCCGGCTCGGACAGGATTCTCAAGGCCATGAACCGGCGCCATACCGCCGACGACTACCGGCGCCTCGTCGACAGGCTGCGTGAGGCGCGCAACGATATCGCGCTGTCGTCTGACTTCATCGTCGGATTTCCCGGCGAAACGGATAGCGATTTCGATCAAACGCTCGCCCTGGTCGACGAGGTCGGGTTCATTCAGGCTTATTCCTTCAAATACAGCGCCCGGCCCGGGACACCGGCGGCGGCGCTCGACGGCCAGGTGCCCGAGCCGGTGAAAGGCGAACGGTTGACGGAACTGCAAAACCGGCTCAACGCCGGACAGCGGGCCTTCAACGAATCCTGCGTCGGCATCGTCATGCCGGTTCTACTCGAAAACCGGGGACGGCATCCGGGCCAACTGGTTGGACGCAGCCCTTATATGCAGGCCGTTCACGTCGACGCCCCGGCCGAAACGATGGGGACCTTCGTCGATCTCGAGATCACATCGGCGCACGGCAACAGCCTGGGCGCGCGCATTGCCGGCCAGTCGGACGGCCCGGACCAGAAGAGGAATTTCGGCTAGTGGCGACACGATCGCAGAACCTGAAATCGCCGCGCAACGACCAGGCCGGCAAGACACCTTCGGCAAAACGGGTCTACGACGACAACGGCCTCGCCATGCAATTGTTCGGCTCCCACCATGCCCATCTGGCCCGTGTCGAACAAGTCCTGGGTGTGACCGCCCATGCGCGCGGGAACGAGGTGACCTTTTCCGGCGAGAGCGCGGCAGTTGCCGCTGCTTGTGATGTCCTCGACAATCTTTACGGGCGGCTCGAAAAGGGGCTGCCCCTCGATCAATCCGAGGTCGACGGCGCACTGAGAATGGCGAAGGCGCCGAACGGCCGGGTCGAGGACGTCAACGTCACTGTCAATACGCGCAACCGCAAGATTTCGCCGCGTTCGCCCCTACAGGCCGAATACCTCCGGGCCATCGACCAGGCGGAGCTGGTGTTCGGCCAGGGCCCGGCCGGAACCGGCAAGACCTACTTGGCCGTGGCCAAGGCCGTCGAGTTGCTGGTGCGCGGCGACGTTGACCGCATCATATTGTCGCGACCGGCCGTCGAGGCCGGCGAACAACTCGGGTTCCTGCCCGGTGACATGCGCGAGAAGGTCGATCCTTATTTGCGGCCACTCTACGATGCGCTCTACGACATGCTGCCCGCCCAGCAGGTCGTCAAGCGCCTGGAGAACGGCGAAATCGAAGTGGCGCCGCTGGCCTTCATGCGGGGCCGTACCCTGGCCAACGCCCTCGTCATTCTGGACGAGGCGCAGAACACCACTGCCGTCCAGATGAAGATGTTCCTGACCCGGCTGGGCGAGAACTCGCGGATGGTGATCACCGGCGACCTCTCTCAGGTCGATCTGCCCCGGGGCATCCGTTCCGGCCTGAGGGACGCCATGGAGACGCTGCAAGAGGTCAAGGGCGTTCGGTTCATCACCTTCGGCACCGGCGACGTCGTCCGCCATCCGCTGGTGACCCGTATCGTCGACGCCTATATGGAAGTCGAAACGAGGCGGCGCGCGGGCGCACGCTACGAATCGGAGCCGGGTGGGGATGGGGAAAGCACAGGGTCAAAAGACTGAACCCGGTTGGGTACCGGGCGGGGAGCGCCTGAATACCGACGTTGCGGTCGAGTCCGACGATTGGTACGCACTGCCGGCGGATCCCATCGATCTCTGTGTGACGGCCGCTGCCGCCGCTTTTGCCTCGGCCTCATCTCATATGAAAGACCATGCCTTTGGGGAACGGTTTTGCGAAACCAGCGTCGCTTTGACCAGTGATGCCCGTATCCGCGAGCTCAATCGGGAATACCGCGACCGTGATGGACCCACCAATGTCCTGTCCTTTGCGTCACTCGACGCCGGCGCGGTGGATGCCCTGCCACCGGATGCGCCGGTTTTGCTCGGCGACATCATCGTCGCCTACGAGACCGTCGAGCGCGAAGCCATCGCCGAAGGCAAGGCCATGACCGACCATCTCACACATATGGTTGCCCATGGTATGCTGCACCTGCTTGGATTCGACCACATCGAAGAAGAAGATGCGGCTGTGATGGAAGAACTGGAAAGAGACGCCCTGGCAACGCTGGGCATCGCCGACCCCTACCGGGGCCCGGGTCCGAAACCGGAGGGGAGAACGGACCCATGAACGACCCGGCGGCCAGTCGCAACCAAGAGAGCACGGTGCCCGACACCGAAACCTCCAGTCCGGGCCCCCGGAAATGGTTGCGGTCGATCCTCAAGTTCGGCAACGGCGACTCCTCGCCGCGCGATACGCTCGAGGAATTATTGGAAGAGCGCGAGGAACAGGAAGTCCCGATTACCGCCGAGGAAAGGGCGCTGCTCGCCAATATCCTGGAACTGAGGAGCCGCGACGCTCATGACGTGATGGTCCCGCGGGTCGATATCATCGCCATCGACGAGGATACGGCGTTAACGGAAATCATCGATTTGATCACCCGGGAAGGTCATTCGCGGCTGCCGGTCTTCAAGGACACACTCGATGACTCCATCGGATTCATCCACGCCAAGGACGTGCTCGCATGGCGCGGCAAGGAAGCGGAGTTCACGCCGGACAAGATCATCCGCAACGTGCTCTTCGTGGCACCGTCCATGCAGGTTCTGGAATTGTTGCTGGAAATGCGCGTGTCGCGATCGCACATGGCGCTGGTCGTCGACGAATACGGCGGCGTCGACGGGCTGGTGACGATTGAGGACCTGGTCGAAGAGATCGTCGGTGAAATCGAGGACGAGCATGACCACTCGGAGGAACCGCGTCTGATCAAGACGTCCGACGGTAGCTATAATGCGGATGCCCGGGTCACCATCGAGGCCCTGGAGCAGGAGTTCGGCGAAGTTTTCTCGGAAGAGGAGCGCGAAGACCTGGATACCCTGGGCGGTCTCGTCTTTTCCCTGGCCGGGCGCGTCCCCATCCGCGGCGAATTGATCCGTCATCCCTCGGGTCTGGAGTTCGAGGTTCTCGATGCCGATCCCCGCCGTATCCGCCGCCTCCGTATGAAAAGAACCGGCAAGAAGCCGCCGTCGAGAAGCACTCAAGACTGATCGCATCGAAATCCGCAGGAACGACCGGCCGCTACGATGACCCCGCCCGACCGCCGGACCCTTCATGATCTCAGGTATCGTTTCGCCGGCCTGATCGGCTGGCGCCTTTGGCTGGTCGTCCTCTTGCTGGGGGCCCTGACCGCTTTCGCGTTGCCGCCCTGGAACTGGTTCCTCTTGATCGTGCCGGGCTTTACGGGTCTCTTGCTGACGATCCAATCTGCCGGCCGGGCCCGCTCCGCGTTCGCTGCTGGATGGTGGTTCGGGGTCGGCCATTTCGCCGCCGGCTTCTATTGGATCGCCCATGCCTTCCTCGTCGACGCAGCCACTTATGGGCTATTGGCGCCGCTCGCCGTTGCTGCGCTGGCCGCCGGGCTGGCCTTGTTTCCGGGTACCGTCGCCCTGCTGTTGTGGCTTTTTGAGCGGCGGTTGAACCTGTCGGTCCTTGGCAGAATCTGCTTGTTCGCCGGTCTGTGGGCCACGTCGGAATGGATCCGCGGGTGGATCTTCACCGGCCTGCCCTGGAACCTCATCAGCACCGTCTGGGATGGGTCCGATACCATGGTCCAGTTTGTCGGTTTCGGCGGCGTCTACGTGCTGGGTCTGCTAACCCTGATCGCCGCCACATGCCCCCTCGCCGTGATCGACCAGGCTCCGGCCCTGCGGCGGTGGGGAACGGTCGCCGCCGGTTTCGGCTTGCTGGCGCTGGTCTTCGCTGCCGGCCATTGGCGCTTGTCGGCGGTTGAACCGGCCTGGGTCGACGGTGTGCGCCTGCGCCTCGTGCAGCCGAACATCCCCCAGCACCTCAAGTGGAAAGCGGACCTTCGCGCTTCGCACGTGAAGACACAGATCGATCTGAGCCGGAGCCCGGCCAAGCCCGGAGAGGGGCCGACCCATATCATTTGGGCCGAGACCGCGGTGCCCTTCAACCTGTCCCACGATCCGCCGCTGATCCGGCTGCTTGGCAGCATCGCGCCCAAGGGCGGACACCTGATCACCGGGGCGCCGCGCGGGGAACTCGGCGACGAGGGCGGACACCTGATCACCGGGGCGCCGCGCGGGGAACTCGGCGACGAGGGCGGCCCGGCCTACTGGAACAGCCTCCACGTCATCGATGACGGTGGAGTGCTGAGCGCCACCTACGACAAAGTCCATCTGGTGCCGGTCGGAGAATACGTGCCAATGCGCGGTATTCTCGGTTTCTCCAAGCTGACGGCGGGGCGGGTCGACTTTTCGCCCGGTTCCGGTTCGCCGGTTCTCGACATCCCCGGGCTGCCGCCGGTGGCGCCGCTGATCTGCTACGAAGTGATCTTCCCAGCCGAGGTCACGGCCCTGGGTTCGAGGCCGGCGTGGCTCTTGAATGTCACCAACGACGCCTGGTTCGGCATGTCGGCGGGACCCTATCAGCATTTGGCGGCCGCACGCCTCAGGTCTATCGAGATGGGTATCCCACTGGTCCGCGTCGCCAACACAGGCATTTCCGCGGTCACCGATCCCTATGGTCGGATCATCAAGCGTCTGGACTTGGGCCGCCAGGGCACTCTCGATAGCGGCCTGCCGGTGCGCCTTGCCTCGGCACCGCCCTATGGCCGATGGGGCGATTGGATCACGGCGATGGTGTTGGTTTTCGTAGTGGTCCTTTCGCTGGTCTTTCGCCGGCCGTCCGGTATCCGGTCCGGGCCGGACGGCGGGGCGTGAATATGCGCCCCCGGCGACACCGGTTCGAGGCGTGAAACGGCGCCTCGAGGCATCCAGGCTTTCATTGACCTTGACGGGTTCTGCAAACCTTGCCAAAAACGACCGCCGCTCGCCAGCGCGCGGCCGTGGATGGATTTGGACCGCTTGCCACCACGTAAACAATGGCGCTAAGTGGGCTCTTTCCAACGACGATCAGACGTTGAGGCCCTCGGTCCAATCGGATCGAACATTTTTACCAGAGGGTTAGATCGTGCATAAATCAGATTTTCTCTTCACCAGCGAATCCGTTTCCGAAGGACACCCGGACAAGGTCTGCGACCGCGTGTCGGACGCCATCGTCGATCTTTTCTTGGATGCTGACCCGGTCTCGCGTGTCGCCGTCGAGACTCTGGTGACCACGAACCTGGTCGTTCTCGCCGGTGAGACTCGCTGTTCCAAGGACATCACCAAGGATCAGATAGAGGCCGCCGCGCGCCGCGCCATAAAGGACATCGGCTACGACCAGGAGAACTTCCATTGGGAGAACTCGGACGTCCAAGTCCACGTCCACAAACAATCGGCCGACATTGCGCAGGGCGTCGATGCCGCCGGCAACAAGGACGAAGGAGCCGGCGACCAGGGTCTGATGTTCGGCTATGCCTGCGACGAGACCGACGTGCTGATGCCGGCACCCATCCACTATTCGCACCTGATCCTGAAAGCCCTGGCCGATGCCCGCCATGCCGGCGATCTGCCCGGCATCGGCCCTGACTCGAAAAGCCAGGTCACCCTGCGGTATGTCCAGGATCGCCCGGTCGGCTCCACGTCGGTCGTCGTCTCGACCCAGCACGACGACAATCTCAGCCAGGACGACGTCCGCGAGATCGTGCGGCCCTATGTCGAGAAGTCCCTGCCCGAAGGATGGATGTGCCCGGAAGACGAGTTCTACGTCAATCCGACCGGCCGCTTCGTCATCGGCGGCCCCGACGGGGATGCCGGCCTCACCGGCCGCAAGATCATCGTCGACACCTATGGCGGCGCGGCGCCGCACGGCGGGGGTGCTTTTTCCGGCAAGGACCCGACCAAGGTCGACCGTTCGGCCGCCTATATTTGCCGTTACCTCGCCAAGAACGTCGTCGCGTCGGGCCTGTCCCGGGCCTGCACCATCCAGTTGGCCTATGCCATCGGTGTCTCGAAGCCGTTATCGCTCTACGTCAACATGCACGAGACCGGTAAGAACAACGAAGAGGACAAACTCGCCCAGGTCCTCCAGGAGCTCGTCGACCTGTCGCCGCGCGGCATCCGTGAACACCTGGGACTGAGCCGCCCGATCTACGAACGGACAGCGGCCTACGGCCATTTCGGTCGTATTCCCAACGGTGACGGCGGTTTCTCCTGGGAGCGCACCGACCTCGTCGACGATATCCGGTCGGCCTTCAACCTTTCTTGACGGCGAGCCAACCCGCAACCGATTCCCGTTGGTACGGCCGGCGCCGCGGCAAAAAACTGCGGCCCGGCCGCCAGGCATTGGTCGATGACCTGCTGCCGAGTTTGCGGATCGACCCTGCGGCCCTGGCCGGCCAGGACCTGAGCACGCTGTTTCCCGAACCGGTCGACGACCTCTGGTTGGAGATCGGATTCGGTGCCGGCGAACACCTGGCGGCGCAGGCAGCGCGCCACCCGGAAACGGGTTTCATCGGCTGTGAGCCCTTCGTGAACGGCGTCGCCTCGCTATTGACGATGATCGAAGAGGGCGGCCTCAAGAACGTCCTCATATTCGATGACGATGCCAGGCTCCTCCTCGACCACCTGCCGGCGGCATCGATCGGGCGTATCTTCATCCTGTTCAATGACCCCTGGCCGAAGAAGCGCCATCATCGGCGCCGCTTCGTATCGCCGCAGACCGTCGAATGCCTGGCCCGGTTGCTCAAGGACGACGGAGAGATTCTGTTCGCCAGCGACCACATGGGTTACATCGCCTGGGCCCTGGAGCATTTCCTTCGGGGCGGCGCGCTTCGCTGGCTGGCCGGGCGACCGTCGGATTGGCGCCGGCCGCCCGACGGTTGGGTCGCGACCCGCTACGAAAAGAAAGCACGAAAACGCGGCGCCAACCCGGTGTTCCTGCGGTTCGCCCGGTTGCCCTGCAGCCCGTGACCGGGCGTCGGATTCACTTGAATTTCGGCGGAGACGGGTTTATATGACGCCCACACTTTGTTTCGAGTGTATCTCGTCACATGCCCGTATGCGGTCGTGAATTTGATGGGGTGGGCCTCCGGCCCGCCTTTTTTATTTTCCGGGTGCCGGTGCAAAGACGGAGGAGTTCAGGGCCGTGGATTTGGCCGAACGTGTCGAGCAATTGATCGCCCCGACGGTCGAGGGCCTGGGGTTTGAAATCGTCCGGATTCAGATATCCGGAAAACACGATCTCTGCCTGCAGGTCATGGCCGAGCCGAGGGACGGCAAGACCATGACGGTGGACGATTGTGCGAACATCAGCCGCGCCGTCTCGGCGGTTCTCGACGTCGAGGACCCTATCGACGGGACCTATACCCTGGAAGTCAGCTCGCCCGGGCTCGACCGGCCGTTGGTCAAGCTCAGGGATTTCGAGCGGTTTGCCGGGTTCGAGGCCAAGGTCGAGGCTTTTCAGCCGATCGGGGACCGGCGCCGTTTCCGGGGCCGTCTTGCCGGCGTCGACAACGGCAACGTGAAAATCATCGTCGACGACGGACAGGAAAAGACCATTGCCTTCGACAATATTCAAAAAGCGAAGTTGGTGCTGACCGACAAATTGATCGCGGCGGCGGAAAAAGGTGAATAGACATGAGTGAAACGATGACCGAAAGCGCGACCGACATCAGCGACGTGCACGCACGCCCCGAGCTTCTTCAGGTCGCCGAGACGGTGGCCCGCGACAAGAGCATCGAGCGCGACGAAGTCCTCGAAGCCATGGAACAGGCGATCGAAAAAGCCGGCCGTTCCAAATACGGACATGAACACGACATTCGCGCCCGCATCGACCGCACCAGCGGCGCCATCTCGCTGGCCCGTTACGTCGAGGTCGTCGCAACCGCCGACGAAATCGAAAACGAGATCACTCAGGTCGACCTGGCCAAGGCGCAGCGCAAGAAGCCGGACGCTCAGCCGGGCGAGTTCCTGGTCGACGAGCTGCCGCCCATCGATTTCGGGCGCATCGCCGCGCAAACGGCCAAGCAGGTCATCGTGCAGGAGGTGCGCGAGGCGGAGCGCAGCCGCCAGTACAACGAGTACAAGGACCGGGTCGGCGAGATCGTCAACGGCATCGTCAAGCGCATCGAATACGGCAATATCGTCGTCGACCTCGGTCGGGCCGAGGCCATGCTCAGGCGCGATGAGTCGATTCCCAGGGAACACGCCAACAACGGCGACCGGGTCCGCGCCTATATCGTCGATGTTCGCGAGGAAACCCGGGGGCCGCAAATCTTCCTGTCGCGCACCCATCCGGAATTCATGGCCAAGCTGTTTGCCCAGGAAGTGCCGGAAATCTACGACGGCATCATTGAGATTAAATCGGTGGCGCGCGATCCCGGATCTCGGGCCAAGATCGCCGTCATGTCCCACGATTCGAGCCTCGATCCAGTCGGCCCGTGCATCGGCATGCGCGGCTCGCGGGTGCAGGCCGTCGTCGGCGAACTGCAGGGCGAGAAGATCGACATCATCCAATGGTCTCCCGACCCGGCGACCTTCATCGTCAATGCCCTGGCGCCGGCCGAGGTAGCGAAAGTCGTCCTCGATGAGGAGAAGAACAAGATCGAGGTCGTTGTCCCCGACGATCAACTGAGCCTGGCCATCGGGCGGCGCGGCCAGAACGTGCGGCTCGCCTCGCAACTGTCCGGATGGGACATCGACATCCTCACCGAGGAGGAGGAATCGGAGCGCCGCACCAAGGAATTCCAGGATCGCTCCCAGAACTTCGTCGAGGCGCTCGACGTGGATGATGTGATCGCCCACCTGCTGGTCACCGAGGGTTTCTCGTCGATCGAGGAGGTGGCCTTCGTTCCGGTCGACGATCTCACGGAAATCGAGGGATTTGACGAAGAGGTGGCCACCGAGCTCCGGGCCCGGGCCCGCAACTTTCTGGCGGTCCGCGACGAGGAACTGGAGAAGCGCCGCCTTGACCTTGGTGTCGACAACGACATGGCGGAGGTCACCGGCGTGACGCCGTCGATGATGGTGACTCTGGGTGAGGCCGGTCTGAAGACGCGCGACGACCTGGCCGATCTCGCCGGCGACGAGCTCATCGAGATCCTCGGCGAGGGGTCGCTATCGTTGGACAAGGCCAACGACATCATCATGGCGGCTCGCGCTCACTGGTTTGCGGATGAGGAAACCGCGGACGAAGAACCGGCGGAAGGGGAAACCCCGGCCGAAGAGGGTGCCGAGGCTGCAGCGGCGGACGGCGAAACGTCGGTTCCCACGGAAGCGCCGAGCGAAACCGCCGAACCCGCTGAACAAGAAAAACCGGCTGGAGAATAGTGTTAAAGGAGTCGGTAAAAGGGAACCGGAGACCACGTTGTGCACGAGGATCGAGCCCCGGACCGACCCCAGGACCTATACGGCGACGGCGTTGATAAGGAACGGAAATGTATCGTTACCGGCGAGCGAAAACCGAAACACCAGCTCATTCGCTTCGTCATTGCGCCAGACGGGCAGCCGGTGGCGGACTTAGAGGAAAGGTTGCCGGGAAGGGGTTTATGGTTGAGCGCCCAACGCGATGTGGTAAATACTGCGTGCGCGAAGAACCTGTTCGCCAGGGCGGCTCGCCGCAAGGTCGAGGTTCCCGTCGGGTTCGCGGACCGTATCGAGGGCCTGCTGTCGCGTCGGTGTATGGAGCTGATCGGCCTGTCGAGGCGCGCCGGCGCCGCGGTCGGCGGATTCGAAAAGGTCCGCACCAGCTTGGCCAACGGCCGGACCGGGCTCCTGTTGACGGCCTCCGATGCGGGAGCCGACGGCCGCAAAAAGATGGAACGCTTGGCAGCTGCCGTGCCCGTGCAAAGCGTTTTGACGAGCGCCGAATTGGGCCAGGCATTGGGTCGGGAAACGGTCGTACATGTGGCCATCGGCCCGGGCCGGTTGGCGGACCGGTTGATGAGGGATTTGGGTCGTCTCACGGGTTTCCGCCAATACCCGGACGACGAAGCGACAGCAGTTTGACGCTGAAGGAATGCCCCCGAACCGGGGCCGTATGAAGGTTGGAATCGAATCCGATGACCGAAACGAAAGAAACGAACAAGGACAAGAAGCTGGGACTCTCACGGCCCGGCAAGCTCGAGCTGAAAAAGACGGTGGAAACCGGACAGGTCCGCCAGAGCTTTTCTCACGGGCGCTCCAAGATGGTGACGGTCGAGGTTCGCAAAAAGAGGACGTTTGCGCCGGACTCAGGTGGGCGCATGGCGGAGGTCAAAGAATCCGCCGCCGCATTCAAGGAAGAACTCTGCGAGGCGCCCGCCGTCGTCGAAGATGAGGAGGCGCCCGTCGAAGAGGCACCGGCCCGCCAGCTCACCGACGAAGAACGCGCAGCTCGCCTGAAAGCGCTTGAAGACGCAAAGAAATCCGACGAACTGGCGCGCGAGGAGCAACGTCTCGCCGCCGAGCGCGAGGCGGCGCCCGAGGCGGCACCGGCCGCCCAAGATGCCGAACGCAAAAAGGCCAGCCAGGCGGAAGCCGAGCTGGCGCGGCGCAAGGAAGAGGATCATCGTGCCCGTCCGAAGAAGGGGGCCAAACCGGACAACCGTAAGGCGCCGTCCAGGCGCGGCGAACCCAGGCGCCGGTCCGGCAAGCTGACCATCTCCGAAGCCCTTGAGGATCAGGAGGGGCGTCAGCGAAGCCTCGCTTCGGTCAAGCGAAAACGCGAACGGGAAAAACAGAAAGCCCAATTGCAAAGAAGCGAGGGTATGAAGGTCATCCGCGAAGTCGTCATCCCGGAGGCCATTACCGTTCAGGAACTGGCCAACCGCATGGCCGAAAGAGCCTCCGATGTCATCAAGACTCTGATGAACATGGACGTGATGGTGACGATCAACCAGACCATCGACGCCGATACGGCCGAGCTGGTCGTCGGTGAATTCGGCCACAAGTTCAAGCGCGTGTCGGAGGCCGACGTCGAGGAAGGGCTGCGGACCGAAGCGGACGACGATGCCGCCACCCAACCCAGGGCTGCCGTGGTAACGGTGATGGGGCACGTCGATCACGGCAAGACCTCGCTGTTGGATGCGCTCCGGGAGACCGACGTCGCCGCCCACGAGGCCGGCGGCATAACCCAGCATATCGGCGCCTACCAGGTGACCATGCCGCACGGGGACAAGATCACCTTCATCGACACGCCCGGCCATGCCGCGTTCACGGAAATGCGCTCGCGCGGCGCCCAGGTCACCGACATCGTCGTGCTCTGCGTCGCCGCCGACGACGGCATTATGCCGCAAACTGTCGAGGCCATTCACCATGCGAAGGCCGCTGGTGTTCCGATCATCGTCGCCATCAACAAGATGGACCGGCCACAGGCCGACGCCAACCGGGTGCGCACGGAACTCCTGCAGCACGACATCCAGGTCGAGGAAATGGGCGGCGACGTTCTCGCCGTCGAGGTCTCGGCTCTCGAGAAGACCAACCTAGACCGACTCGAGGAGGCCATTCTCCTGCAGGCCGAACTACTCGACCTCAAGGCCAATCCGGACCGTGCGGCAGAAGGCGTCATCGTCGAATCGAAAATGGAACAGGGCCGCGGCTCGGTCGCCACCGTTCTCGTCCAGCGCGGCACCCTCAGGGTCGGCGACATCTTCGTGGCCGGCAGCGAATGGGGCCGCGTGCGCGCCATGCTCGATGCTCGCGGAGAAACCGTCGAAGAGGCGGGACCGGCGGTGCCGGTCGAGGTTCTTGGCCTCAACGGGACTCCGGCTGCCGGTGACGAGGTGACCGGTGTCGAAACCGAGGGCCGAGCCCGTGAGGTCACCGAGTTCCGCCAGCGCCGCGACCGCGACGCCCGCCAGCTCGCCAGTTCGCGGGGCACGCTCGAGCAGATGTTCGAGAAGATCAAGGAGGGCGAAGCGGAACTGCTGCCGGTCATCATCAAGGCCGACGTTCACGGATCGGTCGAGGCGATCATCGGCGCCCTGGAGAACATTTCGACCGACGAGGTCAAGGTCCAGGTTCTGCATTCGGCGGTCGGCGGCATCAACGAATCGGACATCACGCTGGCCCGGGCATCGAACGCCATCATTCTCGGCTTTAACGTGCGCGCCAACCCGCAGGCCCGCGACCTAGCCAAGCGTGACAACATCGAGATCCGCTACTACTCGATCATCTACGACCTGACCGACGACCTGAAGAAGGTGCTGTCCGGCATGTTGTCGCCGGAGGTCAAGGAGACGCTCTTGGGGTATGCCGAAATCCGCGAGGTGTTCACCGTTTCCAAGGTCGGCCGGGTGGCCGGCTGCATCGTCACCGAGGGCATCGTCAAGCGCGGTGCCCGCGTCCGCCTCATTCGCGACGAGGTGGTCGTTCACGAGGGCGAACTCAGCCAGTTGAAGCGTTTCAAGGACGACGTCAAGGAAGTCCAGTCCGGGACCGAATGCGGCATGGCGTTCGCCAATTACCAGGACATCCAGACCGGCGACATGATCGAATGCTTCGATGTCGAGGAAGTCGCCCGCGAGCTCTGAGGGTCGCAAGCCCCCGCTCGGGGTTGATTTCAGTCTACCATAGGTACAGTTGCGCGAGGTCGCGATGATCAACCGAGGGGCCGCCGGGCCCAGTCAGCGCCAGTTGCGTGTCGGTGAGGAAATCCGTCACGCGCTCGCATGGATCCTCGAAAGGGGCGAGATCCGGGATCCGGCCGTCAGCGGCCTACCGGTGACCGTCACCGAAGTCCGCATCAGCCCCGACCTCAAGAACGCGACGGCTTTCGTCCTGCCGCTCGGCGGCGGCGACCCGGCGGATCATGATCAGGTCTTGGGCGGCCTCGAGAGGGCGGTGCCGTTTCTGCGCCGGCGGATCGCCAAATCTGTCCGCCTGAAGTATGTGCCGCGCCTGTCGTTCATTTGGGACACCTCGTTCGACGAGGCCGGCCGCATCGACGCCCTGCTTCACGAACCCCGGGTCTTGCAGGATTTGGTGAAGGACGGCGACGAGACCGACGATGGGGCGTAAGCGAAAAGGCCGTCCCATCCACGGCTGGATCATCGTCGACAAACCGGCCGGACTGTCGTCGAGCGCCGTCGTCGGAAAGGCACGGCGTGCCCTGGACGCGGCCAAGGCCGGGCACGGCGGCACCCTCGACCCCCTGGCCACCGGCGTCCTGCCGGTCGCCTTCGGCGAAGCGACGAAAACCGTTTCTTACGCCATGGACAGCACCAAGACCTACCGGTTCACGGTGTGCTGGGGCGAGGCCCGGAGCACCGACGACCGTGAGGGTGCGGTTACGGAAACCAGCGATGTCCGACCCGACGAAGATCAGATCCGCGCCAATCTTGCGCAATTCACAGGCGATATCGAGCAGGTTCCTCCGTTGTATTCGGCCATCAAGGTCAACGGCGAACGCGCCTACGATCTGGCCCGGGCCAACGTCGATATCGAACTTGAGCCGCGGACGGTCACGGTCGAGTCGCTCGAATACCTCGGCTCTCCCGATTCGGACCATGCCGAGTTCAGGGCCGTCTGCGGAAAAGGGACCTATATCCGCAGCCTGGCCCGGGATTTGGCCGAGGCCTTGGGCACGGTCGGACACGTTGCTGGGCTTCGCCGAACGGCCGTCGGCAGGTTTACGGAAGACGACGCGATTTCGCTGGATTATCTGGAGTCGCTCGGGCATAGTGCGCCCGATTCGGAGGCCTTTTTTCCGGTTGAGACCGCGCTGGACGACATCCCGGCGCTGGCCCTGACCAAGGAAGAGGCCCGAAAGCTACGGCACGGACAGGGTGTTCCCGTTCTGCCGGTTGCCAGCCGATCCCCTTTCAAGGACATCGCCCAGGGCGACGTCGTATGCGCTATGGCGGAGGGAAGGATGGTGGCATTGGCCCGGATTGCAGGAGGGGAAATACGACCCCTTCGCGTTTTGAACTTAGATGGATTGGAGTAAACGATGTCGATCACCGCAGAGCGGAAACAGGAACTCGTCAAGGAGTTCGCGACCAAAGAAGGCGACACCGGTTCGCCGGAAGTCCAAGTGGCCATCCTGAGTGAAAGGATCGCCAATCTCACCGAACATCTGAAGACCCATAAGACCGATTTTCATTCCCGGCGGGGCCTCCTGATGATGGTCGGCCAGCGCCGACGCCTGCTGGACTATGTTAAGCGCAAGGAAACCAAACGCTACGAGGATCTCGTCAAGAGACTCGGTCTGAGGCGTTAGATGGCGTCATTGGTGTTCCCGCTGGACGTGACACGCGGAAACCACGGCGGAGAACACACCTGTCCGGAAAACCCGGAAACGATAAAAGACCGAAACAGGCCTGATGGATGGGCGGTTTCGGGAGGATCGGCACATGGGGTGCCGGTCCGACGTAGGAAGCTAGGATAAATCAATCATGTTCCAAGAATTCAGAAAAGAGATCGACTGGGGCGGGCGCAAGCTGACCCTGGAGACGGGCAAGGTTGCCCGCCAAGCCGACGGTGCCGTCTTGGTGACCTATGGCGAAACGAAAGTGCTGTGCACGGTGGTCGGTGAAAAGTCACCGCGCCCCGGCCTCGATTTTTTCCCGCTGTCGGTCCACTACCAGGAAAAAGCCTATGCCGCCGGAAAGATCCCCGGCGGTTTTTTCAAACGTGAAACCCGCCCGAGCGACCGCGAGACGTTGACGTCGCGCCTCATCGACCGGCCGATCCGGCCCTTGTTCGTCAAGGGGTTCCGCAATGAAACCCAGGTCATTTGCACGGTCATGGCCCACGACCTGGAGAACGACCCAGACATCCCGGCGATGATCGGAACCTCGGCGGCGCTGACCATCTCCGGCCTTCCGTTCATGGGCCCCATCGGCGGTGCCCGCGTTGGCTACATCGACGGTGAATACGTGCTCAACCCGCAGCTCGACGAAATGCCGTCGACCCAACTTGATCTCGTCGTCGCCGGGACCAAGGACGGCGTGTTGATGGTCGAATCGGAGGCCAGCGAGCTCTCCGAGGAAGTCATGCTGGGCGCCGTGACCTTCGGGCACGAGGCCTTCCAGCCGATCATTGACGCCATCATCGATCTGGCCGAGGCCTGCGCCAAGGAACCGTTCGACGTTCCCGAACCGCCGGCCGGCAAGGCCGAACTTGCCGATCGGGTCAAGACCATGGCCGAAAGCGACCTGCGCGAGGCTTACGGCGAGATCATCAAGCTCGAACGTCAGGACAAGGTCGGGGCCGTCAAGAAACGGGTCACCGAAGAATTGGCCGAAGACGATTCCCTCGATAAGGAATTCGTCGGCCAGGTTCTGCCGGAAGTCCTCAAGGGCCTGGAATCGGACATCGTCCGCCAGGATATCCTGAAGACCGGCAAGCGCATCGACGGCCGCGACACGGAAACCGTTCGCCCGATCGCCGTCGAGGTCGGGGTCCTGCCGCGCTCCCACGGTTCGGCGTTGTTCACCCGCGGTGAAACCCAGGCGCTGGTCGTCGCCACGCTCGGCACCGGCCAGGACGAACAGATCATCGACGGCCTCGCCGAGGATTACCGCGAACACTTCATGCTGCATTACAACTTCCCGCCCTATTCGGTCGGCGAAGCCGGGCGTTTCGGGTTCACCGGAAGGCGCGAAATCGGCCATGGCAAGCTGGCTTGGCGGGCCATCCATCCGCTGATGCCGTCGAAGACCGACCTCCCCTATACGGTTCGCGTCGTTTCCGAAATCACCGAATCCAACGGCTCATCCAGTATGGCGAGCGTTTGTGGGGCATCGCTGGCCCTGATGGATTCGGGCGTGCCCCTGCCGAGGCCGGTTGCCGGCATCGCCATGGGCCTGATCAAGGAAGGCGACGACTTCGCCGTCCTGTCCGACATCCTCGGGGACGAGGACCACCTGGGCGACATGGACTTCAAGGTCGCCGGCACGTCGGAAGGCGTAACGTCGCTGCAGATGGACATCAAGATCACCTCGATCACGGCGGAGATCATGAAGGTCGCGCTCGAGCAGGCGCGCGGCGGTCGGCTGCACATCCTCGACGAAATGTCGAAGGCGATCTCCAATGCCCGCGAAGGGGTCAGTGCCAACGCCCCCCGGATCACCGTGATCAACATCAACCGCGACAAGATCCGTGACGTCATCGGCCCGGGCGGCAAGATGATCCGCGAGATCTGCGAGACCACCGGCGCCAAGATCGATATCGAAGACGACGGCACGGTGAAGGTGGCCGCCGTTGACGAGACGGCAGCACAGGCGGCGATCGACTGGATCGAGGGCCTGACAGCGGAGCCGGAGGTCGGCAAGCTCTACAAGGGCAAGGTCGTCAAGACGGTCGACTTCGGCGCCTTCGTCAACTTCATGGGCAGTAAAGACGGCTTGGTTCACATTTCCGAGCTGGCGCAGCACCGGGTCGGCAAAACCACCGATATCGTCAATGTCGGCGATGAGGTGCGGGTCAAGCTGATCGGCATCGACGACCGCGGAAAGATCAAGCTTTCCATGCGTGTCGTCGACCAGGAAACCGGCGAGGAATTGCCGGATGAACGGGCGTCGAAACGCGCCTCCCACTAAGTGGGCAAGGTTAATCGAAGGGGCGCCCGTTCGGCGCCCCTTTTTGATTTACCTGGCCCCTATTCTTTTTACATGGAAAGTCTTCTAGTCGACGGGGGTCGGGTAGGATATACAAACTGTAACCGACGCCGCCAATTCTGGGCGGACTGTTCGGACCGGATGGAGAGGAGGGGCACGGCAGCCCGTGACCAAAAACTCGAGCTATACACGTGACGAATTGCTTGCCTGTGCCCGCGGCGAACTGTTCGGGCCGGGAAATGCGCAATTGCCGTTACCGCCGATGCTCATGTTCGATCGCATCACAGCGGTCAGCGAAGACGGCGGCGCCTACGGAAAGGGCCATATCGAGGCCGAACTCGACATCCGCCCCGATCTTTGGTTTTTCGAATGCCATTTCCCCGGCGATCCGGTGATGCCCGGATGCCTCGGGCTCGATGGCCTGTGGCAGTTGCTCGGGTTTTACCTGGGCTGGACGGGGGCGCCCGGACGCGGCCGCGCCTTGGGCGTCGGCAAGGTCGGGTTTTCCGAACAGGTGCAACCCGACGCCAAGCTGGTAAGTTATCATATCGACATCAAAAGGATCATGAGCCGCCAGATCACCTTAGGGATAGCCGACGGCGTCATGAAGGTGGACGGAAAAACGGCTTATGAGACGGAAGGATTGCGCGTAACGCTGTTTACGAGCGAGGATTAATGGTGGTGAGGCACCCATGAGACGAGTAGCCGTAACCGGATTGGGAATCGTATCGCCCATCGGCAACAATGTGGCGGAGGTTACCGATAGCCTGCGCGACGGTCGGTCCGGGATCGTCTTTTGCGAGGACTACGCCGAACGGGGATTTCGCTCCCACGTCCACGGCAAGCCCCAAATCGACATGGACGATCTGATCGACCGTAAGGTGCGCCGCTTCATGGGTGACGGGGCCGCCTATAACTATGTCGCCATGCGCGAGGCCATCGAGGACGCCGGCCTCGGCGATGATGACGTAACGGACGAGCGGACCGGCCTGGTCATGGGATCGGGGGGGCCGTCGACCTCCGCCTTGGTCGGTGCCGCCGATACGGCGCGCAACAGGGGCGCCAAACGCATCGGGCCCTATGCCGTGCCGAAATCCATGTGTTCGACGAACTCCGCCAATATGGCGACAGCCTTCCACATGCGCGGGCTCAGCTATTCCATTTCGTCGGCCTGCGCGACCAGCGCGCACTGCATCGGAAACGCCGCCGAACTGATCCAGTGGAACAAGCAGGACGTGGTCTTCGCCGGCGGCGGCGAGGAGGTCGATTGGACGTTGACCGTGCTGTTCGACGCCATGGGCGCTTTGTCGTCCAAATTCAATGACACGCCGGAACGGGCATCGAGGCCTTTCGACGCCGATCGCGACGGTTTCGTCATCGCCGGCGGCGCCGGCGTCGTCGTCCTCGAGGACATGGAACGGGCGAAAGTGCGCGGCGCCAAGATCTATGCCGAGGTCGTCGGCTACGGCGCCACCTCCGACGGCGTTGACATGGTGGCACCTTCCGGCGAGGGCGGTATGCGTTGCATGCGCATGGCCATGCAGGGGCTCGGCAATACGGCCGTCGACTACATCAACGCCCACGGCACGTCGACGCCGGCCGGCGATATGGTCGAAATCAATTCCATCCGCGAGGTGTTCGGCGCGCACCGGCCGATGATCTCTTCGACCAAATCCCTGACCGGCCATTCGCAGGGTGCCACCGGCGTTCATGAGGCGATCTACTCGTTGATCATGCTCGACAATGATTTTGTCGCCGCGTCGGCCAATGTCGAGAACCTCGACCCGGAAGTTGGTGATGCCAATATCGTCACCGAGCGGGTCGACAACGCCGGCCTCAAATGCGTTCTCTCGAACAGCTTCGGCTTCGGGGGAACCAACGCTTCGCTGGCGTTCAGCCGCTACGAGCAATAAGACCGCAAAACCCAATCGGTATCGGGAGACATACGCGTGTCGGAACCTCAAGAATTGGACCGCGAGACGGAACCACTGGCCGCGCCCGGCCCGCTGATGGCGGGCAAGCGCGGCGTCGTCATGGGAGTCGCCAATAATCGTTCGATCGCCTGGGGCATCGCCAATCAACTGAGCCGCCATGGTGCGGAATTGGCGTTCACTTATCAGGGAGAGGCCATCGCCAAGAGGGTCCGCCCCTTGGCCGAATCGGTCGGCTCAAACATCCTCGTTCAATGTGATGTCGAAGACGAGGCCAGTGTCGATGCTGTATTCGATGAAATTGCCGACCGCTGGCCGTCGTTGGATTTCGTCGTCCATGCGATCGCCTACTCCGACAAGGAGGAACTGAAGGGCCGTTATGTCGATACGACCCGCGAGAACTTCCTGAAGACCCTGGATGTTTCGTGCTATTCCTTCACCTCCGTTGCGCGCCGCGCGGCGCCTTTGATGACGGATGGTGGGAGCATGGTTTCGCTCAGTTTCACCGGCGCCGAAAAGGTCTTTCCCAATTACAATGTGATGGGTGTTGCGAAAGCCGCCCTCGAGGCCAGCATCCGCTACCTAGCCGCCGATCTCGGACCTTCGGACATCCGGGTCAATGCGATCTCGGCGGGGCCCATGCGGACGCTCGCGGGGAGCGCCATCGGCGGAGCCCGGGACATCCTCAGGTACTGTCAGCGGACGGCACCATTGAACCGGACCCTGGATCTCGACGACATCGGCGGTGCCGCCCTCTACCTGCTTTCGGACCTGTCCTTGAGCGTGACCGGCGAGGTCCACCATGTCGACGGCGGCTACAATGCCATCGGCATGCCGGTCCCGGGCGCGGACGAGCCCGAGACCGACTGAACTGGCGCCGCCAGAACGGAACTTTTCCTTACTCGAATTATGGTTTATGGTGTGCCTCACCCGAATTGATGAAACGAGTTGGTATTTGGTAGACGGATCCCCATATGCTGCAAATGGAAACGAACCGAACCTATAGCAACGTGATCGCCAGGCTGCGCGCCTGCGGGTTGCGTCCGACGCGCCAACGGATCGCACTTGCCAAACTATTGTTCGATGATGGCGACCGGCACGTGACCGCCGAGTTGCTGTACGCGGAAGCCAAGACGGCCAACATCCGGGTGTCCCTGGCCACCGTTTACAATACGCTCCATCAGTTCACGGAAGCCGGCCTGCTCCGCGAGATCGTCGTCGATTCGCAGCGCTGTTATTTCGACACCAATACCAGCGAGCATCATCATTTCTTTTTCGAAAAGTCGAACCGGCTGGAAGACATCCCGGCCGACGAGATCGTCGTGACGTCGCTTCCCTCCGTTCCCGACGGCACGGAAATCAAAAGCGTCGACGTTGTAATTCGAGTCAGTTAATCGTTTAAATTCAATAAGTTAAGGCATTTTTTATAATAGTTGAAAAATGCTTGACTTCTCCGATTCGTTCGATCATATTTCGAACGTGGCCGCCTGCGGCTTCGACATCCGTTGCGACACTCCGCCGCGACACCCGTAATATTTAAAAGATTTCACGCGAAACCCAGCCAGGGAGAACGGACATGCCAGCACTCAAAGACAGCAAGACCGAACAAAACCTCAAGGACGCCTTCGCCGGCGAATCGCAGGCCAACCGCCGCTACCTTTATTTCGCCCAAAAGGCCGATATCGAAGGCTACAACGACGCCGCTGCCGTCTTCCGCTCCACCGCGGAAGGTGAGACCGGCCACGCCCACGGTCATCTCGAGTTCCTCGAGGAGACCGGCGACCCGGCGACCGGCGAGCCCATCGGCGGCACCGGCGACAATCTGAAAGCCTCCATCGCCGGTGAAACCCACGAGTACACCGACATGTATCCGGGCATGGCCAAGACCGCCCGCGACGAAGGTTTCGACGAGATCGCGGACTGGTTCGAGACCCTTGCCAAGGCCGAAAAATCCCATGCCGGGCGTTTCCAGAAAGCGCTCGACACCATGGACTGATAACGGCCTCGACCGTTGATGAACGGGGGGCCGGTCTCGGCTCCCCCGTTTTCATTCGGGTGAAAGGGTCCGCTGAGACCCGTCCCGGCGGCTGGAGCGTCGGCTGACAAGCAAAGGAACAGGCCATGAGAGAAGGTAGTCTCGAGGCGCCGACGCGCCATCCGATCGCGTGGAAGGAAGCGGACTTCTACGACGAAGACAAACTGGACGCCGAACTCCGGCGCGTCTTCGACATCTGTCACGGTTGCCGGCGCTGCTTCAACCTCTGTGACAGTTTCCCGAGGCTGTTCGACCTGATCGACGAATCCGAATCTGGAGAGCTGGATACCGTTTCCAGCGCCGATTTCAAACCGGTCATCGACGCCTGTACGCTCTGTGACATGTGTTTTCTGACCAAATGTCCCTACGTGCCGCCGCACGACTTTAACCTCGATTTTCCGCACCTGATGGTTCGCGCCCGGGCGGTGCAACTCAAAAAGGGCGACATCGGTTGGGCCGAACGTCAGTTGACGGAAACCGACCGCAACGGGCGGTTGGGGTGCGGATTTTCCGGGATCACCAACTGGACGTCGAAATGCGGGAACACCATGACCCGCCCGGCTATGGAGAGCATGCTGGGCGTTCACCGCGACGCGGCGCTACCCCGTTTCGAGGGAACGCCCTTCACCAAGGCGACGGCGAAGTCACCGCCGGCGATCAACGAAAAGGCGCCCGGCTTCGGCCGCAAGGTCGTGCTCTACGCGACCTGTTTCGCCGAGTACAACAATGCCGCCATCGGTCACGCAGCACGCGCCGTCCTGGCCAAGAACGGTGTCGAGACGGAGGTGGTCTATCCGGCCTGTTGCGGCATGCCGCAGCTGGAGCACGGTGATCTGGCGCGTGTCGCCGAAAGCGCCGCTGAGGTCGCCGCCGCGCTCAAACCGTGGATCGAAAAAGGCTATGACGTCGTCGCCACGGTGCCGTCCTGCGCCCTGATGATGAAGTTCGAGTGGCCCCTGATCGTGCCCGACAACGCCGATGTCAAAACCCTCTCCGAAGCGACGTTCGATATCACCGAATACGTGATGTCGATGGCCGCAAAGGAGGGGCTGGCCGAGGGTTTGAGCCCGCTCGACGGTGGCGTCACCATCCACATCGCTTGCCACGCCCGGGCCCAGAACATGGGCCAGAAGGGCGCCGAGATGCTGAAGCAGATCCCGGATACCGAAATCAAGGTCATCGAACGCTGTTCCGGCCACGGCGGCTCCTGGGGTGTCATGAAGGACAACTTCGAGGTCGGCATCAAGGTCGGCCGCCCCGTCGCCCGCCAAGCCAAGGAGGCCGGCTCGACCCATGTGGTTTCCGAATGTCCCTTGGCCCGGGACCATATCCTTCAGGGCATGGAGCGCCAGGAAGCCGACACCGGCCAAACCAGCGCCCACCAGCATCCGATCCAGCTGCTTGCCCAGGCCTACGGGCTTTGACGGCATCCGTGAACCCGCCCGGCGGAGAAAATGACATGAGCAACCGAACCGAAATCACCCGCGAAGACATCCTGTCCATGGAGGAGTATGGCCAGCGCCGCATGGAAAGCCGCAAGCGCATTACGGCGATCAAAAAGAACCGCCGCCTGGCCATCGGCCCGGATGCCACCATCTACTTCGAGAACTACGACACCATGTGGCACCAAATCCACGAGATGCTGTGGATCGAAAAAGGCGGCGACGAACAGATCGAGGACGAGCTCAGGGCCTATAATCCGCTGATCCCCAACGGCTCGGAACTGGTCGCCACCCTGATGTTCGAGATCGACGACCCGGAGCGCCGGGCGCATGTGCTGGCCGGTCTTGGCGGCGTCGAACATACGATCGAGATTTCCCTCGGTGACGAGGTCATCACCGCGGTGCCGGAGGAAGACGTGGAGCGGACCAACGCCGCCGGCAAGGCCTCGTCGATCCAGTTCCTGCACTTCCCGTTCACGGCGGAACAAGTCGCCCGGTTCCGCGATCCGGATGTGCGGATCACGGTCGGGATCGGACATACCGCCTACGGGCACATGGCCATCCTTTCTCCCGAGGTCCGTGAAGCCCTGTCGGGCGATTTTTCGGACTGACCGTCCTTGGTCGATTGTCGTCGGTCGGTGAGCGGTTACTCGACCGCTTCCCGCCGATAAGTCCCCCAGAAATCGACGCGCCTAAGCCAGCCCTCGTGGCCGCCGATCTCGACCTTGCACCAGGAGGATTCAGATGAGCATCGGAGCACCCGGCCGACCGAGCCCGGCTCCGCCTTGGCCGCCGCCGCGCTGTCGGAACTGGCCTCGCGCCGGACCGTGCGTACCGCGCCGGTAACGACCAGCGAGCGCCGTCCGGCCAGCATGCCCTGATGGATCCAGCCCTGTGTCCCCTGCCAGTCACGGACCTTGCGCCAGGTGCCGTATTCGGCGATGACCTCGACCGGCAGGTACTGGCGGTGATAGACCCACTCAACCGGATATTGCACGCCCGGTCCCGCCCGCATGTTGACTTCGTCGGCGCGCAGGCTGACGAAGCGGGGCAGTGGTAGGCCGGTTCCCTTCAATTGGGCGGACACGGGATGCGGGGCGCCGATGGACGCCACCGCAATCAACAGGAGGAAGGAGATGACCTTTCCGGGGGCGAGCATGGCGTGTCGGCGATCGTTCCGCGATTGAATTGAGTCGGTTTCGCATTATTAGGCTTTACACCGGGCCCCGGCAAGAGGCGGTCTCGGCGGCTTCGGCCGGCCGGAGGGCAAAGCACGCTGGACATCACCGGGCCCTGTTGCTATGGCCTGAGGGCTGGATGCCTTCAGTCGAGGAGGACCCATGGTCCACAAAAAACCGAGCGTGGTCGTCACCCGGAAACTCCCGGACGCCATTGAAACGCGCATGATGGAACTGTTCGACGTCCGGCTCAATCTGGATGATACGCCGCCGTCGAAAAGCGACCTCATCGAGGCGGTGAAGTCGGTCGATATTCTGGTGCCGACCGTTACCGACCGCATCGATTCGTCGATCCTGTCGCAAGCCGGACCGGATTTGCGTCTGATCGCCAATTACGGGACCGGCGTCGATCACATCGATCTGGCGACGGCGCGCCAGCGCGGCATCACCGTCACCAATACGCCTGACGTCCTCACCGAGGACACCGCGGATATGACCATGGCGCTGCTGCTGTCGGTTCCAAGGCGCCTGGCCGAGGGTGTGCGCGTCCTTCGCACCGAAGATTGGGCCGGTTGGTCACCGACCTGGATGCTCGGCCACCGCATCTACGGCAAACGTCTGGGCATCATCGGCATGGGCCGCATCGGGCAGGCCGTGGCCCGGCGCGCCAAGGGGTTCGGCCTTTCCATCCACTACCACAATCGCCACCGCGTTCACGAGGAGATTGAAGAGGAACTGGAAGCGACCTATTGGGAGAGCCTGGATCAGATGCTGGCCCGCGTCGATTTCGTTTCCGTCAACTGTCCGCACACGCCGGCCACCTACCACCTGCTGTCGGCCCGGCGTCTCAAGCTTCTGCAACCGCACGCCATCGTCATTAATACGTCGCGTGGCGAGGTCATCGACGAAAACGCCCTGACCCGGATGTTGGCGGCCGGCGAGATTGCCGGCGCCGGCCTCGACGTCTTCGAAAACGAACCGGCGGTCAACCCGAAGCTCTTGGCCATGGACAACGTGGTCCTGCTGCCGCACATGGGATCGGCCACCGTCGAGGGCCGTGTCGACATGGGCGAGAAGGTGCTCGTCAACATTAAGACCTTCGTCGACGGCCACAATCCGCCGGACCGGGTTCTCGGCGACACGATCTAATCACCGTCGCACGCCAACCGCCTTTGCGGCCACGTTCGACGCGATGCGGCCGGCAACGGGATAAAGGGAGGGTGCGATGACAAGTGTTCGCGAACTGGCCGAGGCGCGGTACGGCCTGCCAGTCGAGGTGGAAGAGGGGGCTTCAGAGACCGTCCGCACCCTGCTCGGGCACCGGTCCTGTCGCCGGTTCAAGCCGGAAGGCCTCGCCGAGGATTTGATCCGGCTGCTCCTAAGCTGCGCCAATCGGCGCCGACCAAATCGAACCTTCAGCAGTATTCCATTATCGCGACAACGGATGAGACCAAACGGGGCGAGATTGCATCCCTGGTCCCGACCATGCCCTGGATCGCCGACGCACCATTGATCCTGGTCTTCCTCGGGGACGTCCGCCGCATTCGGCGCCTGGCCGAAATGCGCGGCTACGAATACCGCAACGACAACGCAGATACCTTCATGAACGCGACCATCGACGCGGCGCTGGCCATGCAGGCTCTCGTCGTCGCCGCCGAGAGCCTCGGGCTCGGCACCTGCCCGATCAGCTATGTGCGCAACCGCATCGACGACCTCACCCGGATTCTCAAGTTGCCGCACGGGATTTTCCCCATCGCCGGCCTGACCGTCGGCTGGCCGGCGGCCGAGGGCAACGTTTCTCTCAGGCTACCCCAGGACATCGTCGTCCATCGCGACGTTTACGACGACAGCGCCCTGGAACGCGATATCGCCGATTACGACGACCGGGCCCATGATCATCAGCCGTTGGCACCGGCGAAACAGCGTCACACGGATCGCTACGGTGTTCTCGAAAAATGTACCTGGTCGGAAAACGTCGCCCGCCAGTTGTCAGTGCCGGAACGCGACGGTTTTGCGGATTTCCTGGAACGGATGAAAATCAACTTGACCTAATGCCGGCACGGGCCGACTTCAACGTCCAACGAGGGGCCGGAGCCTGTCGTATAGATACGCGGCAATCTTCGCCGAGCCCTTAGGCGTGGTGTGCAGTGGGTCGTAGAAATCCCCATCGTCGAAAAACAACTCCGCAAACAGGTCGACGCAGATTCCCTTATTTACACGACAGGTCTCCATGGCTATACCGTTGTAGACGGCGATGGCCTCGTACGGTCCCGTGTCGGGCCTATCGCCGCCAGATACGCCGTAAACAACACCTTCCCGTACGCGATAGCCGTCCGTGCCTTGCGTAATGATAACCGGTTCGGCGCCGAGCGCGCGTATAGCGTCGATCAGCATCACCAGTCGGTGTGAATATCGCTTGAGCAGCACGTCGTCCACCGCATCCTTGTCCTGGTACAGTGGCGAAGGCACCGGGCCGGCTGGCGCCCACTCGACGTCGTCGTAGGTAGACGATCCGTGGTCCGCGTTGGCGACCTTCGCCTCAAACCACCCCTTCACCAGCCTGTACAGCCTGAAAAGCGCGCTGTGGTTCTTGATGTAGAAACGTAGCTTTTTTGTTCGTTTGCGCGGCGTCAGGTCGTCGACCCACTGCTTGTCGTCATCCGGCCCAAGCACCATATCGTTGATCCCTACGTAAGCCGCAATAAATCGGGGTTTGGCACCCGGTAGTAGGGGGAACCACTTCTTCAACATGGTGACGTGACCGATAACCGTTTGGCTGTCGACGCCGGCGTTGACGATCGTGAAAGACCGGCCGTTTTGTCGGAAATGATCTCCGAGCCGGTAGACCCAAGTCTCCTGATCGTCGACATAGAACTCGTTTGTCGTGCCGCCGCCGAGGACGACCATGTCGATCTCCGAGAGCGTCCCGTATCTGCCCCTCAGTCCGTAGTAATCCCGCGTATAGCTGATTTCTCCTCCACCTTCGTAGAGCTGCGACGTATCGATGCGGAGGCGCTGGTTGCGAACGATATTGAGGACGCCCCAGTCCTCGCCGAAAAGCCAAGTCCCGAAGGTCAGTTCGAGGACAACGAGCCCCGCCGCGAGGAAACCGAGGTTCCAGCCGATGATCCTTGCGAACAGACGGAGACCGGTGAGCGAAGTTCGTTTTGACCGAAGGCGCAGCATCGTGGTCTGGTTCAAATGAGAAGCATGGCGCCGTCTTTGGAAGCATCGTCGATGAAGGTGACGACGCCCGATCGCTCAATCTCCGCATCGTCGCGCAACGGCTCGTCTTCCAGGCCCTGGGCCCTCAGGCCCATCTCGCAGACCATAAACCGCACCCCCAGTTGGACGCAGGCTTCCCAAAGCTCATCGAAGGTGGCGACCCCTTTTTCCGCGTAGGCCCGGTCCCTGTCGCCGCCGGTTCCGTCGCCTTCGCTGAGCGGCATTCGCGTCCACGGCCAGACACCGTCTTCGCCCGGGCGCCGCAAGGCCTCGCAGGCACCCATAGAGAAGAACAGGGTCACCGGCCGCCCGATCGCCGCCGCGGCCGAGGCCATGACCAGGGCGTAGTGGACCGTGTCGAAATGCCCGGCATAGACGACCAGGGACAATTTGTCGGGGGCGGCCTTCTCAGTCGTCATGGATCGACAGGTCGGTGATCGTCGGCTCGTCGCCGCAGAGCGGACAGCCGGGGTCGCGCTTCACCTTGATCTTGCGGAACGTGGTGCCAAGGCCGTCGCATATGAGCAACGAGCCCGCCATGCTCTCGCCGATGCCCATGATTTCCTTAAGCACTTCCGTCGCCTGCAGCGATCCGACCATCCCGCAGAGCGCGCCGAGCACGCCGGCTTCGGCACAGGACGGAATTTGTCCCGGCGGCGGCGGCTCGCGAAAGATACAGCGGTAACACGGCGCCGGTTCACCGTCATCGGTTTCGCCTTTGACCCGGAAGGTCGCCACCTGCCCGTCGAACCTCAGGATCGCCGCCGACACCAGGGTCTTGTCGGCGAAACAACACGCGTCATTGACGAGAAACCGGGTCGGGAAATTGTCACTGCCGTCGGCGACGATGTCGTAACCGTCGATGATGTCCAGCGCGTTGGATGCGTCGATCCGGTTCCCGTGCGTGATCACCGTGACGTCCGGGTTGATGGCGGCCACGGCCGCCGCTGCGCTTTCCACCTTAGCCCGGCCGATGTCGTCGGTTCCGTGCAGGATCTGGCGCTGAAGGTTCGACAGGTCGACGGCATCGTCATCGACGACGCCGATGGTGCCGACCCCGGCGGCGGCCAGATAGAGGATTACCGGCGAGCCGAGACCGCCGGCGCCGATGACGAGGACCTTCGCGCCCAAGAGTTTCTGCTGGCCGGTTCCGCCGACCTCGCGCAACAGGATGTGGCGCGCATAGCGGCTGATCTGGTCTTCCGTGAAATTCACGTTTTTGTCGTCCCCCCGGGTCTGCTCTTATCGTCTTCTGGGCCAACCCCGATCGCTCCCTGGGTCGACCCGTATTGTCCTCTGGGTCAACCCAGCCCGTCGAACAGCGCGGTCGAAAGATAGCGTTCGGCGAAGGACGGCAGGATGGTGACGATGGTCTTGCCTTTCATGTCCGCCCGCTCGGCGATCTCGACGGCGGCGGCGAGCGCGGCGCCGCCGGAAATGCCGCAGGGCATACCTTCCAGCTGAGCCACTTTGCGCGCCATGGCGAAGGCACTTTCGTTGCCGATCTTGAGGACCTCGTCGATGGCGTCCGCATCCAGGATGCCGGGGACGAATCCGGCGCCGATGCCCTGAATCTTATGCGGTCCCGGCGTCCCGCCGGAAAGCACGTCGCTGTCCTCGGGTTCGACGGCAACCATCAGAAGGTCCGGATTGCGCGGTCTCAGGACCTGGGCGATGCCGGTGAGCGTACCGCCGGTGCCGACGCCGCTGATCACCACGTCGACCTTGCCGCACGTATCGGCCCAGATTTCCTCGGCCGTCGTCAGGCGGTGAATCTCCGGGTTGGCCGGGTTTTCGAACTGCTGGAGCATGACGGAACCGGGCGTCTGGTCGACGATCTCCTGGGCCCGTTCGACCGCACCCTTCATGCCGAGCGCCGCCGGCGTCAGGTCGATCTCGGCCCCCAGCAAGAGCAACATTTTGCGGCGTTCCAGTGACATGCTTTCGGGCATCGTCAGGATCAAGCGATAACCCTTGGCGGCACAGACGAAGGCGAGTGCGATGCCCGTGTTACCGGACGTCGATTCCACCAGAGTCGCTCCGGCCTCAATCTGGCCGTCGCCCTCGGCCGCCGCGATCATGGAAAACCCAATGCGGTCCTTGACCGACCCCAACGGGTTGAAGAACTCGCACTTGCCGAGGATGTCGGCATCGACACCGGCATCCTTGGCCAAAGCCGACAGGCGGACCAGCGGCGTCGCGCCGATGGTATCGACCAAATCTTCGAAAATCCGCCCGCGGCATTCGAATTTGGTGTCAGAAACCTTCGAAGATTGATCGTTCATTGCGGACAAATCCTCCCTTGCTCGCATCCTTCGCCGACCCGCGGCGGTGCCAGCGGGTCAAATCGTAAAATCCAGGTTCTCGCGCCCTTCGCTCATGATCCCGGCGGCGTTGGCCCGGCTGCAAAGATCGTCAATGGTTGTCGAGTCGAGACTGTCCATGACGTCGTCCTGAAGTTCCTTCCACAGGGGAAAGACGACGAGCTGACCCAGGTCGGACCCTTCCGCGTCGTCCTTGTCCTTCTTGCCGACCTCCATGGACCGCACGACACGGACGATGTCACCGACGGTTATGCGGCGCCGTTCCCTGGCCAGGCGATAACCGCCTTTCGGGCCGCGCACGCCGACCAGAACGCCCTCGCGCACAAGCTGCTGCAGGGCCTGTTCCAGATAGCGCCTGGGAATGCCCTGGCGCCGCGTGATCGACCGGCTCTGCACCGGTTCGGCGCCGGCGTGATAGGCAATGTCGAGTACCGCCTCGATGGCAAAAAGAACCTTCCTCGAAAGTCTTAGCATTCCTGTTAGTCCCCCCCTTCGGTGCCCGTGGAACCAAAACCGCCGGCTCCCCTGTCACTCAGTCCGAGCTCATCGGTTTCCGTCCAGCGGGCGGCACAAACCGGCGCGATGACCAGCTGTGCAATCCGCATGCCCCGTTCAACCCGGAATTCTTCGGTTCCGTGGTTGATTAAAATGACCCCGATCTCACCACGATAGTCGGCGTCGATGGTGCCGGGGCTGTTGAGGCAGGTAACCCCGTGTTTGATGGCAAGCCCCGACCTTGGCCGCACCTGAGCTTCATAACCGGCCGGCAATTCGATCGACACGCCGGTCGGAACAAGGGTTCTTTCTCCCGGCGCCAGGGTGGCGCTCTCATCGACGGCCGCCATCAGGTCGGCGCCCGCACTGTGCGCGGTCGCATAACGGGGCAACGGCAGGTCGGCGCCATGCGGAAGACGCCGCAACGGGACGTCGATGCTCTCGAGGGCCCGGATCATGACGCCTCTTTGGTCAGGAAATCGGCGATACGGGTGGCCAGGCGATGCCCCACTTCCACCTTGCTCATGGTCGGCCAGTCCTCTACGCCGCCGGCGGACACCAGATGGACCGTGTTGGAGTCCCCGTCGAAGGTGCCTGTCGCCGGCGACACGTCGTTGGCGACGATCCAGTCGCAGCCCTTGCGTGCCCGTTTGCCTTCGGCGTTGGCGACAACGTCTTCCGTTTCCGCGGCAAAGCCGACAACCAAAGCCGGCCGGCGGTTTTCCGTTTGAGACAGGGCCGCCAACACATCGGGGTTCTCGACCAACGCCAAAGGCGGCGGCGGGGCACCCGGGACCTTCTTCATTTTCGAGCCCGCTTCCTGCGACGCCCGCCAATCGGAGACCGCCGCGGCACAGACGGCAACGTCGGCCGGCAGCGCGTCGGTACAGGCGGCCAACATCTGTCGTGCCGATTCCACATGCACCACCTGCACACCCGGCGGGTCCGGCAGTTTCGTCGGCCCGGACACCAGCACCGTTTCGGAACCCAGGGTGGCCAGCGCCTCGGCAATGGCGTGACCCTGTTTTCCCGATGACCGGTTGCCGATAAACCGGACCGGATCGATGGCCTCGAAGGTGGGGCCGCTGGTGACGATGGCGCGGCGCCCGTGCAGGGGCGCCTCGGCGCGGAAAAAGCCGGCCAAGGCGGCAACGATGTCCAAGGGCTCCGACATTCGGCCCATGCCGTACTCGCCGCAGGCCATGTCGCCCTCTTCGGGCCCGATCAAGGTGACGCCCCGTTGCTTCAGCGTTTCGATATTGGCACGGGTCGCCGCGTGGTCCCACATGCGGACGTTCATGGCCGGTGCGATAACGACGGGCTTGTCAGTCGCCAATAGCGCCGTTGTCGCCAGGTCGTCGCAAATACCCTGGGCCATCTTGGCGATGATGTTGGCGGTCGCCGGCGCGACAAGAATGACATCGGCTTCGCGGGACATCTGGATATGCCCCATCTCGTTTTCGTCGGTCAGCGAAAACAGGTCCTGATAGACCCGCTCCTCGCTGACCGCTTGCAGAGTGAGGGCGGTGACGAATTCGGCGCCGCCGGTCGTCAAAATACAGCGCACGGCGGCGCCCTGCTCCCGCAAACGCCGCACCAACTCGGGGCATTTGTAGGCCGCGATACCGCCTGAAACGACGAGCAGGATACGTTTTCCGTCAAGCATGCGCGATTAATCTGCGTTTCACTAAAAATAAGTGTTGTTAACTTAGACATACACCCGCGGCGGTGCAAGCAGGCAAATAACCGCCTAGAAAATTTTCACGAAAAGAAGAACGACGACGAAAAAGAGCACACCGACCCAAATGGCCGGCACCGGATTTTTGCCACCGGGCTCGTCGCGCAGGGCGCGGATGGTGTCGGGATGGAGTTTTACGTGGCCGTCGGCAAGCTTACCCACGCCCTCCTCGAAGTCGTTTAGCACGCCCGGCAGACGACCGACGGCATCGGTGAGGACTTCGACGGTGTCACGAACACGGGCTTCCGGACCGAGATGGCTGACCATCCAATCCTCGATCAAAGGCCGCGCCAACAGCCACATGTTGGCCTCCGGCGACAGTTTACGCGCCGTCCCCTCGGCGACCAGCATGGTCTTCTGGAGGAGGAGAAGCTGCGGTTGGGTCTCCATGTGGAAGGTCTCGGTGATCTGGAACAATTGGCCGAGGAGGCGGCCGATGGAGATCTCGTTTTGCGGCTTGTCGAGGATCGGCTCGGCAATCGACCGGCAGGCCTGCGTGAAAGCATCGACGGAGCGGTGCCCCGGGACCCACCCCGCTTCGAAATGCACCTCCGCGGCGCGGCGGTAATCGCGGATCAGAAAGGCGAGTAGGAGTTCCCCCAGATGTTTCCGCGTCTTCAGGTCGAGGCGCCCCATGATCCCGAAGTCAACGGCACCGATGCGGCCGTCATCCTTGACGAACAGATTGCCCGGGTGGGTATCGGCGTGGAAGAAACCGTCCCGGAAGATCTGCTTGAACGTCGCCCGCGCGGCTTTCTCCAGTACGCCCACCGGGTCGTGGCCGGCCGCCTCGATTGCGGCTCGGTCGTCGAGTGGGATGCCGCTCAGCCGTTCCGTCGTCAACACCCGCTGTGATGTCCGCCCCCAGTCCACCTCGGGGACCATGAAGTCCTCGTCATCGTCGAAGTTCTCGCGGAGTTCAGCGGCCGCTGCGGCTTCGAACCGGAGGTCCATTTCCAGTTCGACCGTTTCGGCAAGCGTGTCGACGACTTCGACCGGTTTCAGGCGGCGCAGGTCGGGCCGCGTCCGCTCGATGATCCGGGCGATCCAGCGGAGAAGCGCGACATCGCGATGGAAGGCGCGTTCGATGCCCGGTCGCAGGATCTTGACGGCGACCTCGCGGCCGTCGGAGGTCACCGCAAAATGGACCTGGGCGATGGAGGCGGCGGCGACCGGTTCGTCCTCGAACGTCGAGAAAACGGCTTCGACGGGCTCCCCCAGTTCATCCTCGACCGTCGCCCGTGCCTGGGCTCCGGAGAACGGGGCCAGGCGGTCCTGCAGTTTCGACAGATCCTCCGCCATCTCCTCGCCGAGCAGGTCGGAGCGCGTCGACAGGGCCTGGCCCAGTTTGATGAAGCTGGGCCCGGCTTCAGTGAGGGCCCGGGCCAGGCGCTCGCCCGGGCGTCCGTCGACGTTCTTGCGCGACATCAGCCCGGCCAAGGCCGTGATCGTCGGCGCGACACCGAGGTCGGCCAGAGGAAACAGTGCATCGTGGCGGGCCAGGATGCGCGCGACGGTGATCAGCCGTCTCAGGTTTCCGATCGTCCGCAACATAGGACGGGCTAGGTCCGCCAGGCCGAATGGATCGCCGCGATGCCACCCGACAGGTTGCGGTAGGTCACGCGGCTCAGCCCGGCTGCCGAAATCATCTCCGAAAAGCTCTCCTGATCGGGAAACCGGCGGATGCTCTCGGCAAGGTATTCGTAGGACTCCCGATCGCCCGCCACCTGGGATCCCAGCCAGGGCAGCACCTTGAAGGAATAGAGGTCATAGGGTTTCTCGAGGGCGCTGAGCGAAAGATGGGAAAACTCCAGGCACAGGAAACGCCCGCCGGGTTTGAGGACGCGCCGGGCTTCGGTGAGGGCCCGGTCCATACGGGTTACGTTACGGATGCAAAAGGCGATCGTGTAGGCGTCGACACTGGCGTCGTCGAGTGGCAGGCTTTCCGCATCCCCGGTGACCCACTCGATGCCGGAGAGGATACCACGGTCGACGGCACGATCCCGCCCGCGCCGCAGCATCGCCGTATTGGCGTCGACGACGGCAACGGAACCGCCGCCGGCTTCCAGGAACCGGAACGCGACGTCGCCGGTGCCGCCGCCGACATCGACCAGCGCCATATCCGCCGTCGGCCTGAGCCAACGGATCATGGTGTTCTTCCATAGCCGGTGGATGCCTAGGCTCATCAGGTCGTTCATGAGATCGTATTTGTCGGCGACGCTATCGAACACGTCCTTGACGAGTGTCGCCTTGTCATCGACGGCGACGTCCCGATACCCGAAGTGCGTGGTGCCTTCTTTGGATTGGGCGTCCGATGTGGGTTTTTGCGGCATGGCCGGACCATAGCCCAAGCCCTCCGGATAAGCTAGATTGCCGGCAGCCTGAACTTTGTCTTGCCTGACGGATATCACGAATGCCCGAACTTCCCGAAGTTGAAACCGTGAGGCGAGGCCTTGCGCCCTATTTCGTAGGGCGCCGCATCGAACGCGTGACCCTGCGCCGGGACGGTCTCCGGTTTCCGTTTCCGGAGGATATGGGGCAGGTGCTGACGGGCAGGCGGGTCCTCGACCTCGGCCGCCGGGCAAAATTCCTGCTGTTCGAACTGGAAGGCGGGGCGGTTTTGATTGCCCACCTCGGCATGTCCGGGCGTTTTCGCGTATTCGACAGCGAGCGGCCGCCCCTCGATAAGCACGATCATGTGGTTTTCGAGCTCTCGGGCGGGCACCAGGTCCGCTACAACGACCCCCGCCGGTTCGGGCTGATGGACCTGGTCACCGACGGTCGCGCCTGCGAACACCCGATGCTGGCGTCCCTCGGGCCGGAGCCGGTCTTTCCGGCACTCACCGGAGCCCAACTGGCGAAGCGCTTGGCCGGGCGCCAGGGCCCGATCAAGTCGGCGCTGTTGGACCAAGGCGTGATCGCCGGGGTCGGCAACATATACGCCTGCGAGGCGCTTTTCGATTCCGGGATATCACCCCGGCGCAGGGGGCGGACGGTGGCGGGACGGCGCGCCGAGCGGCTGGCAAAAGCGATCGGCGATGTCCTGGAGGCGGCCATCGAGGCCGGCGGATCATCGCTCCGCGATCACCGCCAGCCGTCGGGTGAGCTCGGGTATTTCCAGCACGCCTTCAAGGTCTATGGCCGGGAAGGGGCGGCGTGCCCTAGATGCGGCGGCGGCCACGCGATCAAACGGATCGTGCAATCCGGCCGGTCGACATTTTTTTGTTCGGCCTGTCAGCGGTGATATAAAGGAAAGCATGGTAAACGACCGATCCGCCCGGTTCCGGGCCCGCCTCCTTGTCGTTCTGTCGATCTGGCTTTTCGGGTCCGCCACCTTGCCGGTGTCCGCCGAGGAAACGCGGTTCGTTACCGCCATCGCCGACCTGCCGCTGATGCCGGGCCTGGTTGAGCAGGAGGCCGAAGGCGTCGTCTTCGAGACACCGGATGGCCGCATCGTCGAGACCCTCGCGTCCGGGCAGACGGAGCGCGCTTCCGTCACCCGCTTCTACGAGGAATCGCTGCCGCAGCTGGGCTGGGTCCGCGAAGCGCCCCTTCGGTTCCGACGCGAGGGAGAGGCGTTGACGATCGATTTCCTCGAGGATCAGCCCGGTGCCGGACTGACTGTTCGTTTCTCCCTATCGCCCGGTGCGGGCAAGTAACTCCAGGGTCCCTATTATCCGTGGGATTCGGCGCTTGACGCCGCCGTTCGCTGCCGATATAAGCCAGCCTCCGTTGGATTTTCGAAGGTTAACCGGACCATGGCCAACCACGCCTCGGCAAAAAAACGAATTCGCCAAACCAAGCGCCGCACCGACGCCAACCATCAGCGCGTGAGCACGATCCGTACCTATATCCGAAAGGTCGAGGAAGCGATCGAAGGTGGTGACGCGGAGGTCGCGCGGACCGCTCTGCGGGAAGCCCAACCCCATATGATGAGCGGCGTTACCAAAGGCGTTTTCCACAAGAACACGATCTCGCGGAAGCTCTCGCGGCTGTCGCGGCGCATCAATGGGATGACCAGCTGACCAAGTTGTTCGCCGAATCAATACGTTAGCGCGAGCCGCGTGGATCTGATCCATGCGGCTTTTTCGTTGCCGGTTTCGGCCAACTTCGTTCCGCCGAAATTTGTCCCGAAGATTATTTTCGACGTTCCCTTTTCGATCACGTTGCATCGGAAAGTTTGGAACCGTAATATTCGATCGCTCTTACACGGAGCACATTGAATCCGTCTAAAACGGATAACACCGGCATCACTTAAGTATAGTTGTTGTCTTCTTAGCTGTTTCTCGGAAATTCCGGTATTTATTCTGCGAGAGGCACAACAAAAAAAGTAAATGATCGGGCCTGCTGACTGAACCGGAAAGTAGGTTTGTGGGAACTTCTGGTAGCCGGGTTCGGATTGATTTTTGAATGGCGACATTCATTTTGAAGGTTAATGGTTTTTCTGAAAAGGGGGGCGCCTCGGGGCGGAAAGTGATCGGATTGACTTGAACGATGTCCGTGCCGGGCAAGCCGGTGGACAAAAGAGGCATCGGTTCGGCGGTGCCAGGGGCAAAAATAGTCAATTGATCATCGTCAATATTTCAGACCCGTTTTGCGTCTTGGCCGACGTCCGGCCGTTTTCAAGAAGAACTAAAACAAGGGGTGCCGGGAACGTCCGGCTTGAAAGAATAAAGGTCCCGACCGAGGTCGGGGACCAGAAGATTGGGGTGCGTCGGCGGAATGAAATCGAAGGCGGGATATTCCGACGTTGGGACAGATAAAGAGGCCTTGAAAGCCGAATGGGCGGAGGTTTCAGAAAAACTCCGCAGCGAAGTCGGCGAGGCAGCCTATCAAAGCTGGATCAGACCGATCGCCATCCGCGATTTCCAGGACGGCGTCGTCCGCGCCTCCGTTCCGACCCGTTTCATGCGGGACTGGGTGGTGGCGCATTATTCGGAAGCGCTGGCCGATCTTTGGCAGGCCGTCAACGCTGAGATCCGTTCCGTCGATATCGTCGTTCAGGCAGAACGCGCCCTGAAGGCGGCGGAGCCTGCCGAGGATGCGGGCCAGGAATCGGGAAAGACCGTTTTCGCCTCGCCTGGCGCCGACATTCGCAACGAGATTTGCGCGCCTCTCGACCGCCGCTTCACCTTCGATCAGTTCGTCGTCGGCAAGCCCAACGAGTTCGCCTACGCGGCGGCCCGGCGTGTCGCCGAAGCCTCCAAGGTGCCGCCGTTCAATCCGTTGTTCCTGTATGGCGGTGTCGGTCTCGGCAAGACCCACCTGATGCATGCCATCGCCTGGCATATCCGCCAGGAAGCGCCGTCCAGAACCGTCGTCTACCTGTCCGCCGAAAAATTCATGTACCGGTTCATCCGCTCGCTCCGGGAAAAGACGACGGTGGGCTTCAAGGAGCAGTTCCGCTCCGCCGATGTCCTGATGATCGACGACGTTCAGTTCATCGCCGGCAAGGACTCGACCCAGGAGGAATTCTTCCACACCTTCAATTCCCTGGTCGACCAGGGGCGCCAGATCGTCATCTCGGCCGACAAGTCGCCGTCCGACCTGGAGGGCATGGAGGAGCGTTTGGTGTCGCGCCTCAACTGCGGGCTGGTCGCCGATATCCACGCGACCACTTACGAGCTGCGCTTGGGTATCCTGCAGTCCAAGGCCCATCAACTGGCGGCCCGCATCCCGGAGAAGGTTCTCGAGTTCCTGGCCCACAAGATCACGTCGAACGTGCGTGAACTGGAAGGTGCGCTGAACCGGGTCGTCGCCCATGCTCAGCTGGTCGGCCGCGACATCACGCTCGAGGCGACCCAGGATGTATTGCACGACCTGCTTCGCGCCAACGACCGGCGCGTGACCATCGAGGAAATCCAGAAACAGGTGTCCCAGCATTTCAACATCCGGCTGTCGGACATGCACTCGGCCAGGCGCGCCCGCTCCGTCGCCCGGCCGCGGCAAGTGGCCATGTATCTGGCCAAGCAGTTGACGACCCGCTCGCTGCCGGAAATCGGGCGCAAGTTCGGCAACCGCGACCACACGACGGTCATGCACGCGGTCCGCAAGGTCGACGAATTGAAGGAGCGCGACACGGCCTTCGCGGAAGACGTCGAGCTCCTGCGGCGCATGCTCGAAGGCTGATTGCCGAGGCCCTTCGCGCTATCGTTCTCAAACGCGATTTTGCTTACGAATCCAAGGACTTTTGTTATACTACCGGCCCTCTTCGAGGGGCTGCTTCGGGCTTCTCCTGTCGACCCTGTTCCGGGGTCGGTATTCCCGGCGACCGAGTGTGAATGAGATTTGTAAAGGCTTGAAACTTAACCATGAAACTTACCATCGAACGGGCCGCCTTGTTGAAGTCATTGGGACACGTCCAGAGCGTCGTCGAACGGCGTAACACCATTCCGATCCTGTCCAACGTCAAGGTCGAAGCCGGCGAGGCGGCGGTGACGCTGAACGCCACCGACATGGACCTGGACATGGTCGATTCCATCGCCGCCGACGTCGAGACGCCGGGTGCGACGACGGTTCCGGCCCATACCCTTTACGACATCGTCCGCAAATTGCCGGAAGGCTCGCAGGTCGAGATCACGGCCGGTGGCGACGGCCAGTTGGTGCTCAGTTCCGGGCGTTCCCGCTTTACGCTGTCCTGCCTGCCGATCGAAGAATTTCCCGTCCTCTCGGGCGGCGAACTGCCGCACCGCTTCCAAGTGACGGCGGCCGAACTGCGCTCGCTCATCGACCGCACCAAGTTCGCCATATCGACGGAAGAGACACGTTACTACCTGAACGGCATCTACCTGCATAAGGCGGTCCGCGACGGGGTCGATGTGCTGAGGGCCGTTGCCACCGACGGCCACCGCCTGGCCAGTGTCGAGGCGCCGCTGCCGGCCGGTGCCGGCGATATCCCGGGCGTCATCGTGCCGCGCAAGACGGTCACCGAACTGCGCAAACTGATCGACGAGTCCGGCGACGAGGTCGAGATCGCGCTTTCCGAATCGAAGATCCGCTTCTCCTTCGATGGCGCCGTGCTCACCTCCAAGCTCATCGACGGCACATTCCCCGATTACGAACGGGTCATTCCGACCGGCAACGACAAGCAGATGGAGGTCGACTGCCGGCTCTTCGCCGACGCCGTCGACCGGGTGTCGGCCATTTCCAGTGAGAAATCGCGCGCCGTCAAGCTGGCCCTGGGTGAGAGCACCTTGGTGTTGTCCGCATCGAGCCCGGAACACGGCAGCGCCACGGAAGAAATCGAGGTTTCCTATACGGGCGATTCCATGGAGATCGGCTTCAATTCTGCCTATCTGCTCGATATCGCCCGTCAGATCGAAAGCGACAATGCGCAAGTGTCGCTGGCCGATTCCGCATCGCCGACGATCCTGCGCGAGGTTGGCGACGCCAGCGCGCTTTACGTGCTGATGCCGATGCGTGTTTGAGGGGACAGCCACTGTTTCTTGCCCGAGGCCCCGTTAGGTCCGAGGAACTGCCGGAGATGAGCGACCGCCCGTCGACAGGGGACGCGCGACGGCGGTTCTCCGTGAGCCGCCTGACGCTGACCGATTTCCGCTGTTACGCTGACCTGCGCCTCGACATCGATGCCCGGCCGGTGGTGCTTTTCGGCGACAACGGGGCCGGCAAGACCAACATCCTGGAGGCCGTCTCCATGCTGGTGCCGGGGCGCGGTTTTAGGCGGGCCACGCTCTCCGAACTGGCGCGGAGCGGCGGCGACGGCCGCTGGGCCGTGGCATCCACGGTCGAGACCCCGACCGGCCCCGTCCAGCTCGGCACCGGTTTCACGCCGCCCGATTTGCCGGAAGGCAGCGAACGCCGGCAGGTCCGCGTCGACGGCGAAACGGCGCCGAACCAGAACGTTCTGACCGACCATTTCTCGGCCCATTGGCTGGTCCCGCAGATGGATCGCCTGTTCATCGACGGCGCATCGGCGCGCAGGCGCTTTCTCGACCGCCTGGTCTTCGCCTGGGATCCGGCGCATTCCGGGCGCATCACCGCCTACGAGCAGGCGGCGCGCCAACGCCTGAAGCTGCTCAAGGATAACGCCAATCCGGACCCGGCCTGGCTTTCGGCCCTCGAGGACGGCATGGCCGGACGCGCCGTCGCCGTCGCCGCGGCGCGAATCGAGCTGCTCGCCCGCATCGGCCAGGCGGCGGCCGACGGCATGGCACCGTTCCCCGGCGCGGTCCTGGCCCTCGACGGGCTGGTCGAGAGCTGGCTCGCCGACGGCCCGGCGCTCGAAGCCGAGGACCGCTTCCGGGAACGGTTGGCCGCCGATCGCGGGCGCGACGGCGAGCAGGGCCGCACCTCGAGCGGTCCGCACCGGACCGACCTCCTGGTCCGTCACGGCGCCAAGGACGAGGCGGCGGAGCGCTGCTCGACCGGCGAGCAGAAGGCGCTGCTGATCGCCATCATCCTGGCCAACGCCCGCGTCCGGGCCGACGAGGAGGGCGGTGTTCCGGTGCTGCTCCTCGACGAAGTGGCGGCGCACCTGGACGAGATGCGCCGCGGCGCCCTTTTCGGCCACCTGGTCGACCTCGGCGCCCAGGCCTGGCTGACGGGAACCGACGCGGCGCTCTTCGCCGGGCTCGAGGGCAAGGCGCAATTCTTCTCGGTCGACCACGGCACGGTGACGGCGACCTGATCAATCACCCGATACCGCTTCTTCGGCGGCGGTTTAACAAAAGACGGTAAATAGCGGATATGACGGACGAAACGGAAAACGGCAAACCCACCACCGGCAACGGCGACGATTACGGCGCCGAGCAGATCAAGGTCCTCAAGGGCCTGGAAGCGGTGCGCAAACGCCCCGGCATGTACATCGGCGACACCGACGACGGATCGGGCCTGCACCACATGGTCTACGAGGTTGTCGACAACGCCATCGACGAGGCGCTGGCCGGCTATTGCGACACCGTCTTCGTGACGCTGAACGGCGACGGTTCGGTGACCGTGCGCGACAATGGCCGCGGCATCCCCGTCGACATCCACGCCGAGGAAGGCGTGTCGGCGGCCGAGGTCATCATGACCCAGCTTCATGCCGGCGGGAAGTTCGACCAGAATTCCTACAAGGTCTCGGGCGGCCTGCACGGTGTCGGCGTCTCCGTGGTCAATGCATTGTCCGACTGGCTCGAGCTCAAGATCTGGCGCGAAGGCAAGGAGCACCTCATCCGCTTCAAGAACGGCGAGGCGGAGGCGCCCCTGGAAATCACCGGTGAAGCGCCGACGGTCGAGGGCGGCGAGCCGCTGACCGGTACCGAGCTGACCTTCCTCGCCTCCAAAGACATCTTCACCATGACGGAGTACGATCTCGCCACCCTGGAGCATCGCCTGCGCGAACTGGCCTTCCTCAACTCCGGCGTGGCGTTGGAATTGACCGACGGGCGCGGCGTCGATCCGGAAACGACGGTGCTCCACTACGAGGGCGGTCTCAAGGCCTTCGTCGACTATCTCGACCGCTCGAAAACGGCGCTTCATCAGCCGACCATCACCGTCACCGGTGAGCGCGACGGCATCACGGTGGAGCTCGCCATGCAGTGGAACGACAGCTATCACGAGACGACGCTGTGTTTCACCAACAACATCCCGCAACGGGACGGCGGCACCCACCTGGCCGGTTTCCGCGGTGCCTTGACGCGTACCATTAACAGCTATGCCGCGTCCTCGGGTCTCGCCAAGAAAGCCAAGGTCAACATCTCCGGCGACGACGCGCGCGAGGGTATGACCTGTGTGCTCTCGGTCAAGGTGCCCGACCCCAAGTTCTCGTCGCAGACCAAGGACAAGCTGGTCTCCTCCGAGGTGCGCCCGGTCGTCGAGAGCCTGGTCGGCGAAGGCCTGGACCGCTGGTTCGAGGAGCACCCCGGCGAATCGAAACGCGTCATCGGCAAGATCATCGAGGCCGCCGCCGCCCGCGAGGCGGCCCGCAAGGCGCGTGAGCTGACGCGGCGCAAGGGGGCGCTGGACATCAGTTCGCTGCCCGGCAAGCTCGCCGATTGCCAGGAGCGCGACCCGGCCTTGTCCGAGCTTTTCATCGTCGAGGGTGACTCGGCCGGCGGCTCGGCCAAGCAGGGCCGCAACCGCGCCAACCAGGCGATCCTGCCCTTGCGGGGCAAGATCCTCAACGTCGAGCGGGCGCGTTTCGACAAGATGCTGAGTTCATCGGAAATCGGCACCCTGATCGCGGCGCTCGGTACCGGCATCGGCCGCGAGGATTTCAACGCCGAGAAGTGCCGCTACCACAAGATCATCGTCATGACCGACGCCGACGTCGACGGCAGCCATATCCGCACGCTCCTGCTGACCTTCTTCTACCGCCAGATGCCGGAGCTGGTGGAACGCGGTTACCTCTACATCGCCCAACCCCCTCTTTATCGCGCCAAACGCGGAAACTCCGAGGTCTACCTCAAGGACGACCCGCAGCTCGAAACGCACCTGTTCGACTCGGCCATCGACGAGGGCGCGGTGTTGCAGGTCTACGACGGCAGCCAGATCGCCGGCGCCGATTTGCGGGCCGTCGTCGACGAGGCCCGCGCCGTCAAGGAATCGCTGAACCACCTGGCGCGCCACGTGCCGGTCCGGGTCATCGAACAGGCGGCGATCTCGAGCGCGCTCGATCCGGAGATCCTGTCTGACGCCGAGCGCGCCACGGCGACGGCCGAATATATCGCCAAGCGCCTTGATGCGCTCGAACCGGAACTGGAACGCGGCTGGCAGGGCGCGCCCTTGGACGACGGCGGCCTCGCCTTCACGCGAACCTTAAGGGGCGTCACCGAACGCCACGTCATCGACGGCACCCTGATCCGCTCGTCGGACGCCAGGAGGGTCAACGAGAAGGCCGGGCAACTGCAGAAGCTCTATGCGCGCCACGGCACGCTGATCCTCAAGGACAAGGAGCACCCGGTCACCGGCCCGGTGTCGCTGGTCGACACCATCCTCGGCCTCGGCCGCAAGGGGGTCTCCATCCAGCGCTACAAGGGTCTCGGCGAGATGAACCCGGAGCAACTCTGGGAGACGACCCTCGATCCCAACGTGCGCTCTTTGCTGCAGGTCAAGGTCAGCCACACGGACGACGCCGAGGACGTGTTCTCGACCCTCATGGGCGACATCGTCGAACCCAGGCGCGACTTCATCCAGCAAAATGCGCTGAAGGTTGCGAATTTGGATGTTTAGAGCGGCATTGGTGTGAATTGACACCTAGAGTGGGTTTGCATGGCGAGGCGCAGCCTCACTTGTGAATGGCCAATCGTCCGTTGCAGCGGACCCTTTTTCCGTCTCTGACGGTTTCGGATTCTGGTAAAGGGCCTCAAGGACACCCAAGGCTTCATCTCGGGACGTTGTCCGAAACCGACCGCCTGCCTATGCGGTCAAGGTCCACATCAGTCAAAAACACCGGAATGGATCAAAAGCTCGCGATATTTGTCGACGAGGTTCAGGCCATGCCTCCCGTCAAGCATGATGAGGGCGCGAAGAGCGATATCATAAGATTGATAGGCCTCATGCAGTATTAACGCTGTTTTCTTCAGGGCGTCCGAGTCCAGTTGATCGTATTTGCAGAAATCGCGGATGAATACCGCATCGGCCCAGAAAACCTGACTCAATCCAGCATATATGTCGTCGTTGACCACCATGGGCTTGACCGCCCTGCTCACCAAAGGGGCGAAACGATGGAAAATGAACCCTTGCTCTCTCAAGAACAATTCAACCTCGGAAAACAACGGTTGTCCTCGATACATTTGCAGGAATTCGACCTCGGTATGGATGACGAGACAATCGTTCAAGCGATTCACGCCATTGCGGCAGACTTCCAACTCGCCGCCTTGGATATCGAGCTTGAGATAGTCGATCTTCTCCAAACCCCCGACGTCATCCAAGCGCACAGTCGGTATGCTCTTGCGTTCCACAACGGTGCCCCAGTCGGAAAAACCGTGCATGAATTCCAAGAGATCCGGGTTCGGCTCCAGCAACGATGTCATTCCCTGGGCCTTGCAGACCTTCAGTTCCCTTTCCTTTCCATCAAAGAGGGCATGGGGGAAATAGGTCTCATCTGGCCCCTTCATTGAATTCAGTCGCGCCAATGCGTCCGGATTCGGCTCGAACCCGAAAACTTTCGTCAGTCCCGCATCCAACAAACTCCGGTAAGGCGGATTTCCGTCGATCGGGTTTGCGCCGACATCAACGACGACGATGGGACTATCGATTTCCAGGATTTCGGCGAGAGATGGTGGTGTGTTGTTCAATATATCCTCGGCTTTCTCTTGGTTGAACCGATCGGCACCATTCGGACCAAATTCGGCGCATGAGCGCACTGAACCCTTTGGCGAATTTCGCATCGTCACAAATTGGCGAGCGTGCCATGGTCGTTCGAAGGTCCCGCCTTAGCGTCTCGAGTGTTTCAGGGTCGTTGGCCAAGTTGACCGCAATCTCCAGGTAATCATCTACGGAATTGGCGATGAACTGCGGAAGCCCAACTACCGACAAATGACTGACCGAGTGCCTGCTGGCAAATGTATGCCCTCCTCGGGTGATCACGGGAACCCCCATCCATAGCGATTCGTAGGTGGTCAATCCTCCGGGATACGGAAACGGGTCAAGCGTAATATCGACGCTGTTGTACCGGTCTAATAATTCTCTATGCGGGGAACGCCCTTCGAGTATGAGCCTGTCTGGCCCCACACCGTGCGCGTCAAACAGCGTGAGAAGCCTTTTTTTATTGGTTTCGGAATCGATGCCCCGGTATTTGATTAGCAAGCGCGAGTCGTCAATCCGCTTAAGAACGCGTGACCATCCCATTAGCGGATAACTTCAGCGTTGATTTTTCCCGGGTTGCTAAACGATCCGAAGGTCGTAAATCCGTTCTTCCTGAACGGGGCCGGGCCGATATCGGGTGAATAGTCCGGTGGCGTGTAGCACAGCCATCCGTCCGGCATGCGAATCACGTTTTCGCAATAGAATTCTTCCTCATGCTGCAGGGTTGAATATGTATCAGACAAAAAATAGTCGATTGCGTCTTGACCAGTGGTGCTGACGTAACCAGCCCAAGAAATTTGAATCGGGGCGGGCTTTCTGGAAAACACCAATGCACGGTTACCGGCGGAATGACCGGACAAATCAAAGAGGATGTCGACTTTGTCGTCGATGATCATTCTCGACAGCTCGTCGTCGGAGCGATCCCGAACGTCTCGCCAAATACCGACGGAAGGCTTGATCGAACCGGTCATATCATCCGCCGTGCCGCTGAAATAGGCGACGGTTTCAATGTCATTCGGCGGGAGGTTTTCAAACAACCCCTTGACGAAATATCCCACGGGATGCCGTTTGAGGTCGGACGATACGAACCCGACGCGGATAGGTCGGTCCGCCGAGGGGGTATTGCCATAGGCCTTGGGCCATCGCGATCGAAAGGGACTCGCGTGTAAATCATTCCATTCCCGATGTAAGCGCAGGAGGGATTCACTGTCTTGGCCCAGCTGGTATTGGGAGGCCAGCAACATGTTGCTGTGAATGTTGTGCAGGCCGGGTTTTAACTGTAGGGCCCGCCGATAGCTGGCGATGGCCTCATCGAGTTGCCCGAGATCCTGTAGGACGTTTGCCAAATTGCCATGGGCCTCGGGTAGATTTGGGGTGATGGCAAGAGTCAGCCTGAAATTCGCGGCCGCCTCATCGAGCCTTCCCTCGGCACGCTGCAGGACCGCTAGGTTATTGTAGGCGTTGGCGAATTTTGGGTCGATCGACAGGGCCTTCAAATAACTGGTTTCGGCGTCCGCCGAATTTCCCAGTTCTTTCAATGCGATTCCCAAATTGTAGTGAGTATCGGCGACGCCGGGATTCAGTTCCGCAGACCTCCGGAAGTGCTCAGCCGCCGCTTCCATTCGACCGAGTTCGGCCAAGGCGTGTCCCAGATTGTAGTGGGCATCATCGAAGTCAGGCATGACATCGATCGTCTCTTGCAGGCAGGCGACGGCCTCCTCAAACCGTTTTAAAGCGATCAACACAGCGCCAAACGTATTGAGGGCCTTGGGAAAATGCGGCTGGATTTCCAAAGCCCTCTTTATCTGTTCAATGGCCCTTTCATGGTGTCCTGTCTGATGGGCGATCACGCCGAGCAAGTGCCAAGCGTCCGCGTTCGCAGGGTTTGATTCTAGAACCTGATTATAGAGCTGTGCGGCTTGGGAAAACTGACCCCGCCGGTGTAAGGCCATTGCCCTTTCAATAGCGGCCTGTTCGCCTTGAGATGGAATTGAGTCGACGGGACCGCGCCCATTTTTAGAATCGGTTTCCATTGTTGTCCTTCTTTGGGGCAACCTGGCGCCGTCAACCCATCCAATCGGACACCCGGATGTGGCCTCACCTGGTGATCTGGCGCCCAAGTTATTTTTGGCGCGGTTTCAGGTCCCGCCTTGCAGGCTGGACTGTACCGTATGCCTATACGGCAGGACCGGGCAAGGTGGTTTGTGGCGCCGGCGGCCTCGTCTTTATGCCGACCTTGAGCAGCGTCACCGAACGCCAGGTCATCGACGGCACCTTGCTCTGCCCATCGGACGCCAGGCGCGTCGACGGGAAGGCGGGCCAATCGCAGAAACCTTTTGCGCGCCACCGCTGGCTTGTCCTCAAGGACAAGGAGCACCCGGTGACCGGACCGATGATCGGAAAGCGGACCAGGGTGCGATTGCACCGCTTCAACCGAAAATCGCTGGTCGTGGGCGAAATTGCCAAATGAAACAAGCGGCCGAGACCGAAATCGGTCTCTTGGCTACATCATTCCTCTTTCTTCCAACACCTTGCGAGCAACTCGAAAGCATTCGAGAGATTGCGGGACGCCACAGTAGATGGCGACGACGTGGATGATGGCGCGGATCTCGTCGCGGGTGACGCCGTTGTTAAGGGCGCCACGGCAGTGGAGCTCCCACTCGTGCATCTTGCCCAAGGCGCCGATCATGGCCAGGTTCATCATCGATCGGGTCTTGGCGTCTATCACCTCGTCGCCCCAACCGAAGCCCCAGCACCAAGCGGTCATCGCCTCCTGGAATGGGCGCGTAAAGTCATCCGCTGCGGCCAGGTTGTTCTCCACGTATTCAGCGCCCAGCGTGTCTTTGCGTTTGGCCAGGCCTTTCTCAAATAGATCGTTGTCCATCGTTTCGTCGATTCCTTCCTTTACTCGATCGCCCTAAATGACCGCCTATTTGACAGTCAAAGCGACGTTCTTGGTCTGCACGTAGTTCCAGAGCGCTTCGCGCCCCTTTTCGCGGCCGTAGCCGGATTTTTTGTAGCCGCCGAAGGGCGTCTCGACGCCGCCGGCATACCATTCATTGACGAAGATCTGGCCCGCCTTGAGATCGCGCATGGCGGCCGTCGCCCGATCGAGATCGGAGGTGAAGACGCCGGCGACGAGGCCATAGTCGGTGCCGTTGGCAATCTCGATCGCTTGGCGATCGTCCTCGAAAGGCAGTACCGACAACACGGGTCCGAAGACCTCGGTCCGGGCGATGGTCATTTCCGGGCTGACGCCGGTGAATACGGTCGGCTCCAGGAAATAACCGGGGCGGTTGAGCCGTCGACCGCCGGTTATTGCAGCGGCGCCCTCGGACTCCGCCTGGCGGCAGAGGCCCTCGGCCCGCTCCAGCTGTTTCTCGGAGATCATCGGGCCCATGTTGTCACCGAAATCGGGCCGCTCCATACCGGGCCCGACGGAGAGGGATTTGGCGAGATCGGCGACGCGGTCCGCAATCTCGTCATGGACGTCGCGGTGCACGATCAGCCGCGACAGGGCGGAGCAGACCTGGCCGGCGTTGAAGAAGATGCCCCAGCGCACCGAGCTCATGAGTCCGTCCATATCGGCATCGGGATAAACGATGGCCGCCGACTTGCCGCCCAATTCAAGGACACAGGGCACGATGGTGTCGGCCGCGGCCCGGGCGATGGACTTGCCGGTCTCGACGGAGCCGGTGAAGACGATCTGGTCGACGCCCGCGTGGGCGACCAACGCCGCACCGGCCTCGGGTCCGAGACCACAGAGGATGTTGACCGCACCGGCCGGCAATCCCGCCGCTTCCGCCGCCTCCGCCATATAGGCGCCGGTCAGCGGATCAAGTTCCGGCGTCTTGACGACGCAGGCGTTGCCGGCGGTGAGTGCCGCCGCGAGAGACCGCGCTGCCACCACCGCTTGGTCGACATCGCCGGTATCGGCGAGCGCCTGCTCGGCGATGGTCTCGCCGCTTGCCGGGTCCTCGACGGCGATGCGTCCGCCGCCGCCTTCGATCCACTGGCCGCCGACGTAGTTGGGCCAATAGGATTTGAGGCCGTCAGCCATCGTAGGCCTCGCGGAACCACGTTTGCAGGGCGAGAACCGAATGCTCGGACTTGACGCCGCCCTTGGGATCGATGACCAGGGGCCCGGTCCGGTAGCCGCGGCTGCCGAGACCGCGCTGTACGGATTCGACCAGATGCAGGTCCTCCTCGACGGTGGTGCCGCGGTCCTGCTGGGCCAAGCGCCTGACCACGTCGGAGTCGACGCCGCCTTCCGTATACCAGCCGCGCCACACGGTCACGCGATCGACGGTCTCGGGCCGCCAGTGATAGGTGTTGAGCACGTTGCCCGGATAGACCTGGAACGAGAAGGCCGGCCACAGGAACCAGGAGGAATAGTCGCCGGCATGCTCGTTGGCCTCGAGATCGATGGCGTAGCTCATGCGGTCCAGGCTCTGGCACTGGGTGGTATGGCGCAGGCAGTGGCCCTGCGGCTGGATGTCGTAGGTGTTCGGGTTGACCACACCGCTGACGAAGGTCGGGTGATTGATGGCGCAGTGGTAACACTCGGAATAGTTCTCGATGGAGATCTTCCAGTTGCACTTCTCCTGGACGGCGACCCATTCGAGGGGCGCGAGATCGTCGATCTGCGGCACGAAGGCGCGCAGTTCCTCTTCGACGCCGGGGAACCAATCGGCCATCGGGTCCGCGTCCGGGTCCAGGTTGACGAAGAGGAAGCCGCAGAAGATCTCGGTCCGCACCTCGGTCAGGCGAATATCCTCGCGGTTCAACCCCGGCACCGACTTGATGTTGGGCCCGGCCCGAAGCGAACCATCGAAGTCGTAGGTCCAGGCATGGTAGGGGCAGACGATGGCCTTGCAGCTGCCCTCGCCGGAGACCAGTTCGTGGGCCCGGTGCTGACAGACGTTGTAGAAGGTGCGCACGGCCCCGTCCTTGCCGCGGATGCAGAAGAGGTTCTCGCCGGCGACCTCGAAGCTGAAATAGTCGCCGCTGTTCTGCAGCGCCGCCACGTGACCGGCGAACTGCCAGGTTCGCGACAGCAGTCCCGCCTTTTCGTTTTCGTAGACGGCCGGGTCCGTGTAGTAGCGAGCGTCCAGCGTGCGCACCGGGGCGCCGGCCGTGGCGTCGATCTCGTTCATCGCCGGAGGTCCTCCTCGCTCCAGTAGATCCCCAGTTCGTGACGGCGCTCGTGGAAGCGTTCGATGTTGGCGATGGCGGCATCGTCCGCGTCGGCGACGACGAAGGCCATCAGAGTCTCGAGAAAAGCGGCGAGCGCCACCGTCGAGGTGAAGAACTGCGGCGTTTCCGTCGGCACGATGAAGCGGTGCGCGGCGCCGGCGAGAATCGGCGCGGCCGGACTGTCGGAAAGCCCGATGATCGTCGCCCCCTTGACCGCCGCCATGTCGACCGCTTCCACCACCTCGCGCCGGTAGGGCTTGAAGGTCATGGCCATCAAGACGTCTTCGCGCCTGACCTGTAGCAAACCGTCGACCGGCAGCGAGCCGTCGCTGGGCACGGCGGTCACCGTACCGACGGCCATGCCGGCGAGATAAGCGAAATTACGGGCGAAGGCGTTGGCGATACCGACGCCGAGGACATAGGTGGTGCGCGCCTCGACGATGGCATCGGCCGCCGCTTTCAGGCGTTCGGCATCGGCGCTCGAGTAGAAGTTCTCGATGTTCTCGATGGCTGCGGCAGCCATGTCGGCGTAAAGGCCGCTCAGCTTGCCGCCCTTGGACAGCGACTGCAGCCAGCGGGCTCGGTCCGGGAAGCTGTCGCGGCCCTGGCGGATCTCGTCACGGAACGGCCGGCGAAACTCCTCGAACCCGTCGAAGCCGACAGTGCGGGCCATGCGCACCAGGGTGTTCGGTTTGACGTTGGCGGCAGCGGCGATCTGGCGCACCGAACTGACACCGATCTCGTTCGGGTTCTCGAGAATATAGGCGGCTGCCTTGTGCAGCTCCGGCGTCAATTCGCTGAGGCTGTCGGCCAATCGGGCCAGCGCCTCTTCGGCGCTGACGGAGTCGGTATTTGGTACAATCATATTATTCATGATTGACGAGTGTACAAATGTACGATAGCTCTGTCCATTGGAATTCCGCGTTGAATGCCGGGGGGTTCCGGCGACGGGAGGATTGAATGGCGGTTCCCGATCAGGCGCGCGTGGTTATCGTCGGCGGCGGCATCATGGGCTGCGGCCTCGCCTATCATTTGGCCCACGAGGGCTGGACCGACGTGGTCCTGGTGGAGAAGGCGGAACTGACCTCGGGCTCGACCTGGCACGGCTGCGGTTCCCTGAGGCTGGCCTATACCGAAGACGAGGTCGCTTGGCTCCGGCATACCTTGAGCGTCGGCCGATCCTTGGGATTCCGCATGGAACTGATGGACCCGGCGCGCATCGCCGAGCGCCACCCTTTCTACAATCTCGACGGCGTCGAGGCGGCCCTCTACACACCGGACGACGGCCACGTCGATCCGGCCGGCGCCACCTTCGCGCTGGCCCAGGGGGCGCGGCAGCTGGGTGGCCGGATCATCCGCCAGTGCCGGGTTACGGACGTTCAGCGCGAGGCCAACGGCGAATGGCGGGTGGATACGGTGCAAGGGTCCATCCGCTGCGAACACGTGGTCAATGCCGGCGGCACCTATGCCAAGCAGGTCGGTGCCTGGTCCGGGCTCGACGTACCGACCACATCGATGACCCATCATTACCTGATCACCGATACGGTGCCGGAGTTCCTCGACCTGGAGACGGAACTGCCCGTCGTCCGCGACGACCGCCAGGTTTCCGGCTACGTGCGCATGGAACAGAAGTCGGGCCTCATCGGCATCTACGAGAAGGCCGATCCCAACGCCATCTGGCTCGACGGCTGCCCGTGGGAAGCGGAGCATGAGCTCTTCGACGCCGATTATGACCGCATCATGCCGTGGCTGGAGAACGCCATGGAGCGCATGCCGGTGCTGGCCGAGCTGGGTATCAAGCGGGCCGTCCATGGCGCCATCTCGCATCCGCCCGACGGCAACCCGCTGATCGGGCCGGCGCCGGGTTTGCCCAACTACTGGCTCAACTGCGGCTGCCAGATCGTCATCGGCTGGGGCCCTGGCCTGACCCGGGAACTGGCCCGCTGGATGGTGCACGGGTCGGCCGACATCAACATGCGCGATTTCGACCCGCGCCGCTTCGGCGCCTTCGCCGATGTGGACTACCAGGTGACCAAGGCCAAGGAAGACTACCTGCTGCGCCACGAGATCCCCTTCCCCCATTTCAACCGCCCCGACGGGCGGCCGGTCAAACCGAGCGCCCTTTATGACCGCCTGAAAGCCAAGGGTGCCGTGTTCGAGGAGGTCTACGGCTGGGAGCGGCCGCGTTGGTTCGCGACCCGAGGGCTCGAACAACGGGACTATTATTCGTTCAAACGCCCGGCCTGGCACGACGCGGTGATGAACGAGGTCGAGGCCGTCCGTCAGCGGGCCGGCATCATGGACATCTCGGCCTTTTCCAAGGTCGACGTGTCGGGGCCCGATGCCGCTGCCTTCGTCGACCGCTCGATCCCCAACCGCCTGCCGAAACCGGGCCGCATCGGGCTCACCCATCTTCTCTCCGACAATGGCCGCATCGAACTGGAGACGACGGTGGTCAGGCTCGCAGACGACCGCCTCTATTTCACCTGCGCCGCCTTCTTCGAGCAGCGGCTGATCGATCTGCTGAGCTTCCGCAAACGGGACGACGAGACCGTCACCATCGACAACCTTTCGGACGCCTGGGGGCGCTGGCGCTGAGCGGCCCGAGATCACGCGACATCCTCGGCGACTGCACCGACGCGCCCCTCGAAAAACCCGATTTTCCGTGGCTCGCCGTGCGCGAGATCGACATCGCCGGCGCGCGCCTGTGGGCGTTCCGCATGTCCTACGCGGGCGAACTCGGCTGGGAGTTACATGGGCCGCGCGACGCTATCGCCGCCGCCTACGACGTTTTGTGGGCAGCCGGCGAAAGGCAAGGCATCACCGATTACGGATCCTTCGCCATGAACGTCATGCGCCTGGAGAAGATGTTCAAAGGCGCCGGTGAACTGACCAACGAGGTGACCCTGCCGGAAGCCGACGTCATGCGGTTTGTCAATTTGGATAAGCCGGATTTCCACGGAAAGGCGGCGACGGAGGCCGCCATCGCGGCACCGCTCAAGTGGATCTGTGTCTACCTCGCCATCGACGACGACGGCGTCGATCTCGGCCACGGCGGCGAGGCGGTCCTCAAGGAAGGCACCTGCATCGGCGCCACCAGTTCCGTCGCCTACTCGCCGGCTGCCGGCAAACTCCTGGCCTTCGCCTACGTCGATCCGGCGCACGCCGAACCGGGGACGGCGCTCGACGTTGTCATCATGGGCGACCCTCGGCCGACCGTGGTCCTGGCCGAGCCAATATACGATGCGGCCAACGAGAAACCGCGGGGTTGTTGGGGAAGGTGGTACATGGCTGAGACGATAGACACCATGCGGATCGTCGCCGACAAGGCCGCCGAGATCGTCTGCCTCAAGATCTCCAACCTGGGTGGCCTCTCCAAGGCGCGCCGGGTCCGGGACTTCTTCGTCGACAACGGCATCCCGGTCGTCGCCGAGGACACCTGGGGCGGGGAAATTGTAACGGCGACGCTTTCCCATTTCGCCGCGTCGACGCCGGCCGAGATGCTGGTCAACACCACCGATCTCCACAACTACAATACCCGCTCGACCGGCAAACCGGGGCCGCGCACGGCCAGCGGCAGGCTATTCGCTTCCAATGATCCCGGCCTCGGTGTCGAACCCGATTACAAGAGTCTCGGCGAGCCCGTCGCCCGCTACGGAGTCGCCGCATGACCATCGAGCGCATCACCGTCTGGCAGAAAACCTTGTCGTTAAATGAGCCCTACTGGCTGTCCGGTGGGCGCCTCAAGTTCGAGGCCTTGGACAGCACCTTCGTCCGCATCGACACGATGGACGGTATCTCCGGATGGGGCGAGGGTTGCCCCTGGGGCCATACCTACCTGCCGGCTTTCGGGGGCGGTATTCGCGCTGCTCTCGACCTGTTGGCAGCGGCTCTGATTGGCGAGGACGCGACCGCTGTGGACCGCCTCAACCGGATCATGGATGTCACCCTGCCCGGCCACGGCTATGCCAAGTCGGCCCTCGACTTGGCGCTCTGGGACATCCTCGGCAAGACCGCCGGATTGCCCCTCTACCGATTGTTCGGCGGCGCCGACGACGACCGGGTCACGCTCAACAGCTCGATCCCGACGGGACGTCCGGAGGCCATGGTCGCCGCCCTGGAGACGGCGCGGGCGGCCGGCTACCGCACCCACTCGGCCAAGATCGGTGGCGACGATCCGGCCGCCGACATCGCCCGCATCGAAGCCTTAGAGGCGGCCCGGCAGGCGGACGAACAGGTGACCTACGACGTCAACCGGGCGTGGACGCCGGGCGTCGCCGTCGAGGTCATGAACACCGTCGCCGCCACCGGATGGTTCGAACAACCCTGCGAGACCCTCGATCAATGCCTGCAGGTGCGCCGCCTGACCCGCCAGCCGATCATGCTCGACGAGTGCATGGCCGACTATCAGACCCATCTCGAGGCCTGGAAAACGGGTGCCTGCGAGGGCGTCAAGGTCAAGCCCAACCGCCTGGGCGGCCTGACCAAGGCAAGGCAGGTACGCGATTTCGGCGTCGCCGTCGGCTGGCAGTTGCATGTGGAGGATACGGGCGGCACGGTGCTCGCCGACACCGCGGCCATGCACCTGGCCCTGTCGACACCGCGAAGGAACCGTCTCGCGTCTTGGTTGGCCCATGCTCACATCAGTGACGATCCGGCGCCCGGTCAGGGTGCGCGCAACGACGGTGGCTGGACGCGCCCGCCGGCCCGGCCCGGTATCGGTGTCGAGCCCGAGGAAAGCTGGCTCGGCGAACCATCAGCAATCTACACGGAGGCGGCGTCATGAAGATCACCGGCCTCCGGCTCTACACGGTCGCCCTGACCAGCCACGACGCCTATTACATGGGCGCCGGCAAGGCCTGCGAGACGGTCGACACGATCGTCGTCGAGGTTCGCACCGATACGAAGCACGCGGGCTGGGGCGAGGTCTGCCCGATCCCCCATTACCTGCCGGCCTATGCGGGCGGCGTGGCGCCGGCGATCGAGGAGCTGGCGCCGGTCTTGATCGGCGCCGACCCGGTCGGCCCGGAAGCCCTGATGGCGAAATGCCACAACCACCTGCAGGGCCATGCCTATGCCAAATCGGCCCTCGATATGGCGCTCTGGGACCTGACCGGCAAGGCCGCCGGCCTGCCCCTCTACCGGCTCCTCGGCGGCCGCCACATGGAAACGGCGCCGCTCTATCACTCGATTACCTGCGTCGAGCCGGACGAAATGGCGAAGATCGCCAAGGACGCGCTCGGACAGGGCATCCGCCAATTCCAGGCCAAGCTCGGGGCCGACAACGACCGACGGGCCGACGTCGAACGGCTGGGCGCGGTGCGCGATGCCATCGGTCCGGACCCCTTGCTCTACGGCGACTGGAATTGCGGCGCCACCGTCGTCGATGCCATCCGCGTCACCCAGGCCGTGCGTGACCTGGACGTCATGCTCGAACAGCCCTGCGATACGCTGGAGGCTTGCGCCGAGGTGCGCCGGGTTTCCGGTCTCGCCATGAAATTGGACGAGAGCTGTCACGATCTGGAGACCCTTCTGAAGGCACAGGCGCTCAGCTGCATCGACGTCGCCACACTCAAGTTCTCCAAGTTCGGCGGCCTGACGGCGATCCGCGAAGCGCGGGCCCTTTGCCGCCAGTTCGGCGTGTTAACCTGTATCGAAGATACCTGGGGCTCCGACATCGCCACGGCGGCGGCCGCCCACATGGCCGTGTCGACGCCGGCGAAGACCTTGCTCAACGCCTGCGACCTGTCCGGCTATGTGACACCGCATATCGCCACCGATGGGCCCCGTCGCAACAATGCCTGCCTGAGGCCGTCGGATCAGCCCGGCCTCGGCGTTACCCCGGACCCGGACGTGCTCGGCGCGCCGGTCACCCAGTTCGATTGATGGAGGAGACCATGGACGGCCAATCCCCTGAGCAGAACCAAGACCTCTTCGAAACCGCCGAACGGGTGCTGCCCGGCGCCGGCCTCGGCGGCCACGCGCTGCCGGAAGACGTGCGCTTCGTCATCCGCGAGGGTCGCGGCGGCCGCCTGATATCCGTCGACGGCCGTGAGTACGTGGATTTCGTCTGCGGCGCCGGCGCCACCATCATCGGCCACGACCACCCGGAGGTCATCGAAGCGGTCCAACAACGGGCAGCGAAGGGACTGCATTTCTTCGGCACCCTCAACGACGCCGCCGTCGAACTGGCCGAGTTCCTGGTCGACACCATCCCCTGCGCCGAGCGCATCATCTTCACGACCACCGGCTCCGAGGCGACGTCCTATGCCATGCGCATTGCGCGGGCCGTCAGCGGCAAACCGAAGATTCTCAAGTTCGAGGGGGCCTACCACGGCAACCACGACTACGCCTCCTTTTCTCAGTTCCCGACGGCGCCGGCCAACTATCCGCTGGCCACCGCCGACATCGGCGGCGTGCCGCCGGCGCTGCAGGACACCATGCTGGTGGCACCCTACAACGACCTGGAGACGGTTGAGAGTATCCTCGCAGAAGAAGCCGGCGAGGTCGCCGCCATCATCGTCGAGCCGGTTCAGCGCATCATCTTCCCCAAGCAGGGGATACTGTTGATAAACCCCTGTTGATCGGTTTCTGAGATCGTGATTCCGTTTCCCGAGTGATTCGGTGGAGGGCGGAACGATGATGGGGCGGTTGTCGGACGACCAGGGCAAGT
>Ga0056135_10000022_pt1 | contig 56029 bp, 77 predicted proteins | sample WorMetG1aBELIZE1_FD_67481 | JGI IMG/M metagenome (GOLD analysis project Ga0056135, IMG submission 67481) | Marine gutless worms symbiont microbial communities from Max Planck institute for Marine Microbiology, Germany - Inanidrilus... ...
GAACCCAATAGAAGGCCGCTCGCGCCAAATATCAAGTAAATTCAATGGCTTAACGTAGTTCTGCGCAATCATTCGAAGTGCAGAGAACCTTTCATGAACGGTCTCATAACCTGAAGGTCGTAGGTTCAAATCCTACCCCCGCAACCAAAAAGGCCGATAACTCAAATGGTTATCGGCCTTTACCTTTTCTCCCCGTCCTCCGCGCTTGTCATGTCAACACTGTGTCAACCAAGCCGTGGGGGGGGGAATGGCATGCAGCAGCCGTTCGTCTGGTGTCACGAGCCAGTTCGATTGTTGTATGTTCGATCACAGCGAGGGGCGAAGGCAGCATTTGCAAGGCAGGCCGATTCGACCTATAATGGTCAGGGAGCGTACGAAGCATGGAATACCTCCTAAAGGTCCGGTCCGAAATCTACGATCAGTTTCACAGATCATCGGCCGGCCCAAACCATTTCTTCCAACCTCGGAACGCGGACGCGTATGCTGTCTATTACACTTCAATGTACCTAATTCAGGATACTGGCGAAGCAGTGGCGGTTCATATGGATCGCGACTTTTCGACTGACCCAATGTGCGCCTACCTTGAATTCTGGGGCGTAATGCAGGCAATCGATATCCAGCAAGATGCGATTTTCCAGATACATCAGGCCGTCGTTGGGAGTCCCCCAACTATTCAGGCCGGATCGTCTTGGTCGAGCCTTCGCGACAAGCGTCATCTGTGTGCTGGTCACCCCGCGAACCGATCCCACGGCGTACGCGCTCCGCAGCGGACGTTCATGGGCCGTTCCTTCGGCGAGTATGACCGAATTCAGTATGAGACGTGGGACGCGTGCACTCGCAGGTCAACACACTCCATTTTCAATCTGCGTCAAATGATAAACGGCTACGATCTTGAGGCGCAGGCAGTTCTAAACGTGGTGCTATCGACGATGAAATCCAAGTGGCCTTGAGAGTTGAAGCCCATACTGGGCTTTACACACCCACCGTCGCGATCCCGTCGAGCCGCACCTTGACTTTCGTCACGCCGCTCCCGGCCGCCTCGGTCGCGGTGCCGACGGGGTAGAGGCCGATGCCCGGCGGCACGATTTCCTTCGCCGTGTCGTCCCATGCCACCCGACCGCCCTGAGCGATGACGGCGGTCGAGAGCTTCGGTAGCTCGTAGACACCGGTGGTGGCGATTTCGACCTCCTCTCCGGCCACGGCGTCTGCCGCCGCGACGCCAAAGATGCTGCCGACGAGCACGCCGTCGCCGCTGGCGATATTGGCCGCCGCCGTGACGGAGACGATGTTTCCCTCCTGGATGAACGTCTTCATGGGTCAGACTCCTTTCGAGGATTGAACGCGCACGACCGACACTTGGGCCTGACCCGCGCCGGCGATCCGGCGTTCGAGGTCGGCCAGCGCGTTGGCCATTTCCGTGTCGGTGGCATAGGTGACGCGCTTGCCGTCGTATTCGACGGTGCGGACGCCCTTGTAGCGGGCCTCCATCAGCGCATCACGCCATGCGGTCAGTTGGGCGAGGTCGGCCATTACGCGCCCGCGTTGGCGTACCAGCCCCGGTGATCGACGAAGCCGGCGCCGTAATCCAGGATCACCCGGATCTCGATGCCGTCCACGTCCCAGACGGACCTGCTCTCCACCTGCGGCCCTTCGCCACCGGCGAGGTAGGCGAACTCGAGGCCGTCGATCTCGGACGGATCGGCGGTGACGTACCAGCGGGTGGCGCTCGCCAGCCGGGGCTCGACCACCAGGGACAGGCTCCCTGAGAACGGGTTCACGTCCGCCACCTTGGCCGCCGCTACCGTGGCCAGCCACTTCTCGGCCTCGGTTTCCAGGGCGGGCGGCACCAGCAGGTGCTTGGGCGTCACCCGGATCGGCTGGCCGGAAAGGCCCTGCTGCGTCCTCAGCGCGAGGCGCGCGGCGGAGAGGGTGGCATCCGAGATGACGGCGCCGGTCCCGGCCTTGTTTCCGTGATCGGCGTGGAACAGGACCTTGCCGTCGTCCATCTTGGGGCCGTTGCCGGTGTTGGATTCCAGGAGATCGACCAGGATGCGGGCCTCGGTCTCGGCGGCGGCCTGTCCCATGCGCCGCGCGAGGTCGGAGAGGGCGCCGAGATCGTCGTTGACCAACACCTGGCGTGTGATGCCGATCTTGCGCGCCCAGGTCTCCACCTTGTAGGCCTCACGGGCCTCGGTCATGGTTCCGGCCTTGATCTCTCCGTGCTCGTTCAGCTTCTCCAGCATGGGCGCCTCGCCCAGCATCAGCTTGTTGATGGAGCGGAAATCCTTGGCGGAGGTCTGTCGGCCCAGGCGGCGGATGCCGGAGGGTGCCGCCTGATAGGCGTCGCGCAGGGTGCGCCCCACGGTGTCGCCCAGGATGATCGGGAAGTCCGACGTCGTGTGCAGCGCCCGGGTGATGAGGGAGGCGGGCGACAGGCCGGTGGTCTGGAAACCCCTCAGCGTCAGCAGTTCCTTGGCCATGTCCACCGGCGTCGCATGGGCATAGCGCCGGGCCGGCTCGGAAAGCTCGTGGCTCGGATTGATCCGGGCATAGAGGGCCTCGCCCATCTGCCGGGCGCGGGTCTCGGGCTCGTCGTGGGATTCGACGAATTCCACCCGCGTCCGCTCGGTACGGATGTCGCCGCCACCCCGCTTGGCCAATTCCTCGAAGGCGGCGCGGCGGGCCTCGTCGGCGTCCGCCTGGCGGTCGATCAGGCCGTCCACGAAGGCCTGGTCCAGCCCGGCGACGCGGGCGATGGAGCGGATCTCCGTGTTGATGGCGGCGCGGGTACGAACATCGTCGGCCCCGGCGTTGTCGTCGGTGTCGGTGGGTCGCGCCGGTTTGTCCTCGGGCGCGGCGGTTTGCGGTTCCATGATGCTTTCCTCCATGCGAACGGTTGCGCCCGGATCGGCGGGCGAAGGGACAAGGGAAATCTCGTGCGGCGTCCAGCGGGTCGCGGTGCGGACGCGCTGGCCGTCTTCGCTACCGTCGGCCCATTCCTCGACCGAGTAGCCGACGCTGACATGGCGCAGGATGCCGGCGGTGACGTCCTGCCAGATGGGCTCCACCTCGGGCCGGGCCGAGAACTGGATGGTCGCGGTGCCTTCCTTGCCGGTGACGGCGGCGTCGCGGACGGTGCCGAGCACGTCGCGCACGGCCGTCTGGCGATGGGCATCGAGGACGCTTGCGCCGATCAGCCGGGACAGGTCCACGGCCTTGGGATCGAGGCTCAGGCGCTCGATGTAGCTGCCGTCCAAATCACGGCGCTTGACGGGCGCGCCCGTGGACCAGACGACATCGACGGTACGGTCGTCGGGGTTGACGGACCGGGGCGCGAAGCTGGCGCGCCGGGTGATCAGGGTGATGGCGTCAGGCATTGGCAGCCTCCTGTTGCTGTACAGGCCGGCGGTGCTCGAAGCAGAGGCCGAGGGCGTCGGCGCGCTCCTTGTCGGCGGCGATCTCAGCGTCGATGTTCTCGGCGTCGTAGCCGCGCTCGGAGATGGCCTGGGTGCGGGACTTGAGGCCGGCGTCGATGGCGAGGATCTCCGCCTCCACGTCCTTCTTCGGGTCCACGTAGTCGAACTTGGGCGGCAGCCATTCGCAGCCGAGGTAGGCGGCGGCGTTCCGGTCGAAATCATGGGCCGGCAGGTCGCCCGACAGCACGGCGAGGCGGACGAAGCGTTCCCATACCGGGCGGCAGAACATGTGAACGACCACGTTGTGTTGCAGCTGCTCGACGCGGCGGCGGAATTCGATCAGCCCGGCGCGAATCGAGGAATAGGTGACGCCCTCCAAATCGCCCGAGACCAGTTCGTAGGGCAGGCCCATTCCAGCAGCGACGGCGCGAAGGTGGTTCTTGACGAAGGGCGCGTAGGCGTCGTGCTCGGTCGGGTTGGAAAACCGGATATCGGCTCCGGGCGGCAGCGGGATCAGGCTGCCGGGCTCCATGCCGACGGTGAGGACGCCGGAATTGTTGGTTCCCGACAGGCCGCCCGCGGTGCCGTCCGGGTCGGTGATGAAGCCGGTGAAGAGCGCCGCCACCTTGGCCTTGACCAGGGCAGCGTCCTCGAACTGATCAAGCTCGTGGAGGCGGAGCAGGACCGGAGCCAGCCAGGTGATGCCGCGCAGCTGCCCGGCGGCCAGCGGCTTGAACAGGTGAAGGCAATCGGCGGCGGGAACGCGCAGGGGGTCCATGCGGAGGGGACCAAGCGGGTCGCCCGGGCGGCATGACAACACCCGGTAGGCGACGCGGCGGCCGGCAGGAGAGAACTCGATGCCGGCGCGGATGCGCGCCCCGCCGCCGATCTCGCGATGCAGGTCGGTCGGGACTTGCTCGCGATCCAGAAGCTCGATGGAAAGGGGAACGGAGGAACCGGCCTCGGGCGCAACCCGGAGACGGGCGAAGCTCTCGCCGCTCTCGATCATCGCCCGCACCGCCATGGATTGCAGGCCATGGAAGTCGGCCAGGCCGCCGGCGTCGGCACGGTCGGTCCAGCGCAGCCAAAGCGCCTGCAGGGCCTCGCGCACGGCGCGGTCGGGATGGGTGGATTGCGGCTTGATGCCGGCGCCGACCACGTTGCCGACCAGGCTGTCCACCGCCGTCGCGACCCACGGATTGTTCCGCGCGTACCATCCGGCGCGGCGCGCCGCCGTGGTCGCGCCCGCCAGGATCGCCGCGTTCAGGCCGTCGACGGTGCGCGCCTGTTCCCAGCGGCGGCCACCGCCCGCCGCGTCAAAGGATCGAGTTCGGCCGTTGCTGGGCCATATGGGGCCGAGAAGCTTCTGAAAGAGAGTCCGCATGCCGCCGATTCTCCCACGGCGCGGATTCCCTGGCTATTCGGAGAGTTTGGGAATGTATGACATCAAGAGAGGGCACTACGGGGATTGTAAAATGATAGGTGACGGGTTACACTTTCCCTGTGATCGTCGGCTTTCGGCACAAGGGGCTGAAGCTCCTCTACGAGAAAGGGGATCGGCGCCGGGTGTCGCCCGAGCAGGCCGACAAGGTGGAGCGCATCCTGGCCCGTTTGGACGAGGCGACCGAGCCCGCCAACATGGACCTGCCAGGATACCGCCTCCACCCCTTGAAGGGCAATCTGGCGGGATTCTGGTCGGTCAGCGTCTCGGGCAACTGGCGCATCGTCTTCCGCTTCAACGGCGTGCATGCCTGCGACGTGGATCTGGTCGACTACCATTAGGAGGACGAAGACATGGCGATGAAGAACCCTCCCCATCCGGGATTGTCGGTGCGTCACGATTGTCTGGAGCCGTTGGGCCTCAGCATTACCGAGGCGGCCAAGCGGCTCGGCGTCAGCCGCAAGCAGGTGTCGGACATCGTCAACGGCCATTCCGGCATCTCGCCGGAGATGGCGATCCGTCTCGACAAGGCCTTCGGCGGCGGCGCGGAAACATGGTACCGGCTCCAGGCCGCCTACGATCTCGCCCGGGCCATGGAACATGCTGACGAGATCAAGGTGAAGCGCGTCCAGCACGCGGCGTGAGAACACCCGAACGAAGGGTCGACGCGAACCGTGAGCATTGAAAACGCATTCCAGGGAAGTCTTTTCGCCAACGGCTTTTTACAAGATTCCATCACCCGGTTGGCGGATTGGGCGGCGCTCGACGATGCGGCGGTTGATACGTTTCGTGATTCGGCTCGGAGCGTGTTCGACCGGTTCCCGATCACGCAGACACCCAACGAAAGCCAGACCGAGGATGACCTGATCTGGCCCATCCTTTAAAACCTTGGCTGGATGTCGAGTCTGCGCCAACAGAACCTGACGCCCCGTGGGCGGGAGGATGTGCCGGACGGACTGCTATTCGCGGATGATGCCGCGAAGGACCATGCCAACGGGTTTGCCGAGGAATGGAAGCGGTACCAATTCGGCCTTGCGGTCGTCGAATCGAAGCGTTGGCTGCGCCCCCTCGACCGCCGGTCCGGGCGTCGAGGCGAGGAAACCGCCCCCTCGACCCAGATGCTTCGCTATTTGCGCCGGATCGACGACCTGACCACCGGGAAGCTCCGCTGGGGAATCCTCACCAACGGTGTGCGGTGGCGGCTCTATTACCAGGGCGCAAGGTCCGTCTCCGAGCAGTTCTTCGATGTCGATCTGGCCTCGGTCCTGGAACTCCCCGGGCATAGCGAGGGTTTGTTCGCGCTCTCCGAGGAAGATCGCCGCCACTGGCTGAAGGTCTTCGTTCTCTGCTTCCGCAGGCAGGCGTTTCTGCCCGACACCGTCGATCGGCGCACCTTTCATCAGCACGCTCTGGAGGAAGGCCGGTTCTACGAAGAGCGGGTCGCCACCAATCTTTCCGACCTCGTGTTTGGGCAGGTGTTCCCCAAGTTGGCCCGCGCCATCGCCGCCGCCGAACCGGAGGTGCCGTTGCAAGAGGTGCGTGAGGCGGCCCTGATCCTTCTCTATCGCCTGCTGTTCATTCTCTACGCCGAGGACCGCGACCTGCTTCCGGTTCGCGACGAGCGCTACGACGATTACGGCCTTCGCGAGAAGGTCCGGGGGGACGTCGGGAGCCGGAAGGGCAGGAACGACACCTTCTCCGCCACTGCCGCCCGGTACTGGTCCGCCCTGGACGATCTGTGCCGGGCCATCGACCAGGGCGATGCCTCCATTGGCCTGCCGCCCTACAACGGCGGGCTCTTCGATCAGGAACGCACGCCGCTGCTCGCCCGGATTCGCCTCGGCGATCAGGTCATGGCCGACGTGATCGACGCCCTTTCGTTCGAGCAGACACCGGACGGCCGCCACTACATCAATTACCGCGACCTGAGCGTCCAGCAACTGGGCTCAATCTACGAGCGCTTGCTCGAACATGAAGTGACCCGCGATGGCGAAGAGATCGTCGTGCGCCCAAACATCTTTGCGCGCAAGGGATCGGGCAGTTACTACACTCCCGACGACCTGGTCGGCTTGATCCTCAAGGAAACCATCGAACCTCTGGTTCATGATCGGATGCAGGCTTTTCAGGCGAAGATCGAGGAACTGGCCAGGAACAGGCTTCCCGAGGATCGCCGGATCGGGAGGCTCAAACCACTCGATCCTGCAGAACGCCTGTTGGAGTTAAAGATTTGCGATCCGGCCATGGGCTCCGGGCATTTCCTGGTCAGTCTGGTCGACGTCCTGGCGGATCACGTGATCGCCGCCATGGCGGAGGCCGAAGCATTGGTCGAGCATTACGTCTCGCCGCTTTCCGACCGCATCGACGTGATCCGCAACACGATCATGGCCAATGCCGAAGATCGCGGCTGGACCATCGATCCGGAACAACTCGACGACCGCCACATCATCCGCCGCATGGTGCTCAAGCGCTGCGTCTACGGTGTCGACAAGAACTCCATGGCGGTCGAACTGGCCAAGGTGGCGCTGTGGCTGCACACCTTCACCGTCGGTGCGCCGCTGAGTTTCCTCGACCACCATCTGCGCTGCGGCGACAGCCTGTTCGGCCTGTGGGTCCGAAAGGGTATCGACAAAGCGACCGAACAGGGAAGCCCGCTGCTGCTCCACGGTCCGATCACAAGGGCCACGCGCGCGGCCACTTCGATGCAGATCATCGAAGACCTGACGGACGCGGAAATCACCGAGGCGCACCGGTCCGCAAACGTGTTCGACGAGGTGCGGGAAATGACCGCGCCGCTGGACGCCTTCCTGGCCCTGGTCCATGCCTTCGACTGGCTGAACATCCGGGACCGGGATGATCGCGCGGCGCTGCACGCTTTTTTCGACGGTCAGTTCGGCGATCCCATCGACATCGCCCTGGGCAAGGCTGAGGTGGGGAACGGACGCCCGGAGGCCGACCGGTTCGCCGCCTTGTTGGACAGGGCCATGGAACTGGTCGGGGAAGAAAGGTTCCTCAACTGGCAGGTTATCTTCCCCGGCGTCTGGTCGGACTGGCAGAGCGTCGGTCTGTACGGCGGCTTCGACGCCGTCATCGGCAACCCGCCCTGGGACCGGATGAAGCTGCAACAGGTCGAATGGTTCGCCGCGCGACGTCGCGAGATCGCCCTGGCTCAGCGCGCCGCCGGCCGCAAGCGCATGATCGCGGAACTGGAGGAGGCCGGAGACCCGCTCGCCCGAGATTTCGGCAAGGCCAGCGCGCGGGCCGAGACGGCGATCCGCATGGCGCGGACCTGTTGCGACTATCCCCTGCTGTCGGGCGGCGATATCAACCTCTATTCCCTGTTCGTCGAGCGCGCCATGACCCTGGTGAAGCCGAGCGGCATGGTTGGGCTGCTGACGCCGTCCGGCATCGCTTCCGACAAGACGGCGGCGAACTTCTTCAAGGGGGTGGCGACGGAGGGGCGGCTGAAGGCGCTGTATGATTTCGAGAACCGACGCACGCGCTATAATGCCGAGCCATTTTTTCCCGACGTGGACAGCCGCTTCAAGTTTTGCGCCTTCGTCGCCAGCCCCTCCCCGACCCCAGATCCCGCCCGTTGCGCCTTCTTCCTTCAGGACGTCTCGGAACTCGACGATCCCGAGCGTTGCTTCCCGCTGACGGCGGAGGATTTCGCGCGGGTCAATCCCAACACCGGTACCGCGCCCATCTTCCGTTCGCGCCGGGCCGCCGACCTGACAACGGCGATCTATGGCCGTCTGCCGGTCCTGGTGGACCGCTCGAACGGAACCGAGATCAAGGCGTGGCCGGTCAAGTACGCGACCATGTTTCATATGACCAACGATTCCGGCCTGTTTCGGACGCGCCAGGAATTGGAGGAGCGGGAGGGCGCCTACCCCCTCGGCGGCAACCGTTTCGGCAGCCCAAGCGGCGAATGGGTGCCATTGTACGAGGGCAAGATGGTCCAAGCCTACGACCACCGCGCTGCCAAAGTCGTCATCAATCCGGAGAACCAGCACCGCCCAGCCCAGCCAGAACCAGCGACCCTGGCTCAACACCAGGACCCGGACTGGCTGCCCGATCCCCAGTTCTGGGTGGCGGACAGCGAGTGCCATTGGCATCCATGCTCGAACTGGATTCTCGGGTTCAAGGAAATTACAGCACCGACAAATGTGCGATCGATGATCGCCTCGCTAATCCCGTTCTCCGGGGTGGGCAACACGCTGCCGGTGTTGCTCCCCGAAACGGGAAGGGAAGCGGCTTTCGGAAACTGGGTTGCACTAGGGTTGGGTAATCTCAATTCCATGGCCTTCGATTTCGTTGCGAGGCAGAAGATCCAAGGCCAGCACCTGAATTGGTACATCGTCGAACAACTTCCCGTTGTTCCGCCAGACCACTACGATGCGGTCTGTTTCGGTCCGAAAACAGCGGGCGAGATCGTCCGTGAGGCGGTTCTGGAACTGACCTACACGGCCCACGACATGGCGCCCTTCGCACGCGGCATGGGATATGTGAATGAAAATGGCGACGTGAAACCGCCGTTCGCCTGGGACGAGGAGCGCCGCCTGCACCTGCGCGCCAAGCTCGATGCCCTCTACTTCCATCTCTACGGCGTCACCGAGCGTGACGACGTGCGCTACGTCTATTCGACCTTCCCCATCGTCGAGCGCCAGGAAACCGAAGCCCATGGCCGCTACAAATCCCGCGACCTTTGCCTCGCCTATATGAGCGCCCTGGCGGTGGGCGATCCAGACGCGGTGATACGGCTGTGATGTATTACTCCATCCACACCGACCGGATGACGGGCGGTGCTGGCTTCGCGGGAATGGCCGGTGCCTCCGACCGCCATTTCGCCGCCGCCATGGTCTTGGCCTCCTCGTTCAGCCTGAGCCCCATGCTGATCAGCCCCTGCAGGGCGGCGGAGGCGTAGACGAAGGTATCCAGGGCCTCGTTCCTCTCGCCGTCGCGCTTCGGCTGCCATGAGCGGATGGGGCGGCCCTTCTCGAAGCGGGTGAGAACCCGCTCGGCGGTCAGCTGGCGGAAGTACTCGGCATCCCGGTCACGGGAGAAGTGTACGAATCCGGGTCCGGGTTCGGTGAGCTTGAGCCGGGCGTAGACGGCGTCCTTGACGGAATCGACGCCGACGATGAACAGTGGGATTTTGCCCTTATTGGTCCGGGTCGGACGGCGCGGCCAGACCGGAACGCCGGGACCGCCACGTCCCTTGATGGCCCAGACGCGGCGAGCAAGCCGGGTGCGGCAGAACTCGTAGGCCGCCTTGGTGTGGTGGCCGCCGGTGTCGATGGCGACGGCGCGGATCGGCAGATCGGACACCGCCTTGGCGTGGACGTAGGTGCCCTGCAGGGCAAGATCGAGATCGGCCCAGACGCGCGGCCCGGACGGATCGCCCCAGATCACCCGGTAATCGATTACCCAGGATTCCTCGTCCCGCCCCCAGCCGACGACCTGCAGTTCCAGCCGGTCGCCCTGGACATCGACGCCGGCGGTAAGCACGGCGATGCCTTCGGGCAGATCGTCGCCCCAGTCCTCGCGCCGGTCCATCAGCGGATCGGCGGGCACGGTGTCTCCGGCCTGGTCCTCCCAGGACTCGCCCAGCTTGGTGTTGACCCAGACCTGCAGTCGTGGCGGGTCCTTGCGCACCTTGCCGTGCTCGACGGCGATCTCGGCCCAGGTCTCCCAGGGGGAATAAAGCGCCGAGAGATGGAATCCTGCCGTGCGCCCGTCGCCCTGTGCTGTTGGGCGCCATTCACCACGTTCGAGCAGAGCAGCCTTGTCGTGCTCCTGGTGAATGCCGCCGCAGGCCTCGCAGACCAGGAAGGCGTCCCGCCGTCGGCCCTCGGGCCAGCGTATGCGCGCCCAGGTGATGGGCGCCATGTTGCCGCAATGGAGGCAGGGCACATGGTAGTAGCGCTGGTCGGATTCCTCGAACGCCGCCTCGATGCGGGAATATCCCTTGAGCGTCGGCGTCGAGACCATGAGGATTTTCCGCCGTCCCTTGAAGGTGGCGGTGCGCTGAATGGCCAGCGCCACCGGATCGCCCTCGCCGTCGGCGTCGCCGGGATAGCCGTCCACCTCGTCGAGAAACAGGTAGCGCACCGGCGTCGAGCGCAAGCCAATGGCGGAGTTGGCCCCGGTCATCACCAACTGGCCGCCGGGGAAGGACTTGCGGAACAGGCTGTTGCCGGCGTCCCGCGAGCGCGGCGTCGCCACCAGGTCGCGAAGGACGGAACTGGACGCGATCAGCGGATCAATGCGCGTCACCGTGTTCCGCCGCACCATGTCGAGGGACGGCTGGACCAGCATGACGATGCCGGGGGCGTTCTGGATGATGTAGCCTAGCCAGTTCAGCCCCGCTTCCGAGCCGCCCGTCTGCGCGCCCTTCATCATGACGACGCGTTCGTAGGGGCTTCCCGTGGATAGGGTGTCCATGATCTCGCGCAGGTAGGGCGTGCGCGCCGTGCGCCAGCGTCCCGGCTCGGCGGCGGTATCGGGCAGCATGCGGTGGCGGTCGGCCCATTCGGCCACCGGGATCTGCGGTTCGGGCCGCATGGCCTTGCGCCAGGCCCAGTCGATCCTCCAGAGGAAGGAGCCATCCGGCGCGGGGCCTTGCTCAATCGCTGCCGGCATGGAACAGCCCTCCCAGCGGCGTCGCGGCCAGATGTTCGAGATGCTCGCGCATCAGCCTATCCAGCACGGCGAAGACGGGGCCGGTCTCAAGGCCCAGTTCGGCGGCGATGACGGGCGCGGAACGCTGCACCCAGGCGATATGGGCGTCGCGTTCCGCCTTGGCGCGGGCGTAGACGGTGCGCTCGGCGGCGCCGGCGTCGATCAGCAGGCCCTTTTCGCGCTCGAAGGCGAGCTTGGCCCGCTGGACCTTGACGATCTCGTGCAGGCGCCGGGCCTCGGCCAGGGTGGCAGATTTGCCGGTGACGGCGGGCGCGCCGCCCTTGCCCCGCCGGGCCGGGTCCAGGTTGTTCTCGATCCACGCAAGCCCGGCATCGACGTCGATCCTGCCGTCGCGGCGTACCGGCAGGCCCTCGGCCACCAGCTGCGAGATGCGCCCCTTGGTGAGGCCGACCCTGGCGGCGAAGGCAGTCTTGCTTTCGGTCGCGGCGTTGAGTTTAGCCATTACCGGGCCTCGCGCTGGACGGGTTTTGCGCTTGGCACCACCGCATACGAATCGGCCCGACAGGACCCGCGCCCATCGCGACGTTGGCCGCCCGTGCGCGCCCTGGGTCGCCGGTGGGCGCCGTCCGAAGGGATCGAAGGGATTGGTCCTTATAGGACGTACACGCGCGCGCGTGCGCGCGAAACGCCTGATAAGGGAGGATCTCTTCGATCCCTTCGAAGTCAGCAAAATCAATGGCTTGCGGGTCAGGCGTCATCGAAGCCGCTCCCCATGGTGGTGGCCGCCACGACGAGGCGGACGCCGCGAAAACAGGCGCGGCGGGTGGACGGGTGGAGATCGCGGCGGAAGCCACGGGTTTCCATGTTCTGGCTGAACCGCTTGGTGGAGCCGGCGTACTCGTTGGTGGAGGCACACCAGTCGCGCCAGGAGGCGAACAGGGCCTGGACCTCGGACATGACCAGCAGGTCGCCGGTCTCGCAGCGTTCGTCGAGGAAGCGCCCCAGGGCGTCCTCGTCGGCCAGGTATTCCTCGGTGGCGTCGAGCACGGCGGGCGGTGGGGCGAGGCCGATGCGCTGCCATTCGAGGCAACCTTGAATCGCCCAGGCGAGGATACCGGGCCATTCGGCCTGGAGCTTCTCGGGCAGGTCCGGATCGCGCTCGGCCTTGGGGATTGTGACGGTGAAGGGCACGAGGTTGAAGCGCCGGCGCACGGCCTCGTCGACGTTGCGCAAGCTGGGCTTGTGGTTGCCGGCGATGATCAGCTTGAAGGCGGGCTCGAAGGTGAAGAAGTCCTGGCGCATGAAGCGGGCCGAGATGGGATCGCCGCCGGTGAGCGCCTTGATGCGGGATTCCGCCCAGCGCTGGCCGTCCTCGGTCTCCTGGGCGATGACGATGCGCGCGCCGCGCAGCATGGCGAGGTCGGTGGGGTGGCGGTCGGTCCTGCTGGCGACGAAGGTCTCCATGGAAGCGACGCGGGAGAAGTCGCCCATGATCTTGTGCCAGGTATTGAGGAACACGCCCTTGCCGTTGCCGCCGGTGCCGTAGAGGAAGAACAGCGCATGATCGCGGATGGAGCCGGTGAGGCTGTAGCCGAGCATGCGCCGGGCGAAGGCGACGAGGGCTTGGTCGCCGTCGAACACGCGCTCGAGAAACCGGAGCCAGAGGGGGCAGTCACCGCCCGGCGCGACGGCGGTGATCTTGGTGATCAGGTCGGTGCGGTCGTGCGGGCGCAAATCGCCGGTGCGCAGATCCACGGTGCCGTCCGGCGTATTCAGCAGCCAGGGATCGGCGTCCCAGTCTTCGGTGCGGCTGGCGTGACGCCGGTCAGCGCGGGCCAGCCGTTCGATGGCGGCGACGGTCTTGGCGCTGGCGATGGCCGAGGCGAGCTTCATGCCCTTGCCTTCGGCCAGGGCTTCACTGGAGGCTTCGCGGGCGGTGACGCGCGACAGATTGAAGGCTTCGAGCGTTTCGTCGGCCTGCCAGCGTTGTCCGCCCCAGCGCAACCACCGGCCCCAGAGATTGACGTAACGGAGATCGTCGGCATGGGTGTCGGAAAAGCGCAGGGCGAGGGCCTCGTCGGCGTATTGCGGCGGCCTGTCGTCGTTAACGTCCCTGGGGCCGTCGCCGCGCTTCATCATCTCGTCGAACAGATCGTGGATGTCAGCCATGGCGCGCCTCTCCCTGGCGGCGCTCGGAGCGGCCTTGGTATTCGCGCCGGGCGATGCTGGCGACGGTCATGGCCACCTCGTCTTCGGGTAAAGGCGGCCGGCAGCGCGTCGCGTTGAAGGCGAGCATCAGGTCGAGACAGACATGCGGGTCGATGCGCCGTCCGAGCAGAAGACCCGAAAGCCTGGCGATGGTGACGTTGCGCTCGCCGTTGGCGGCGCCGTCACGGCTCACCTTGCGCCATTCGGCGGTCTTCTTTGCCTTGTCCGCCGCCCTGTCGCTGACAATGCGCTTCAGGAGCCAGTCGGGGACGTCGGCCAGCGGAACGTCCTCGGGGTGGTGATCGACCGAGACGGCGTAGGGCCGCCCGCAAACGTGGCGCGACGGTGGGGCGACGATGTAACCGCCGTCGCCACGGACATCGAGGCCGGGACCGAGCGCGCCGGCGCTGTTCATGACCCTATGGCCGGGATGGCGGAACAGGATGTGCTCGCCGCCGCCACCTGTCAGGAAACGCCAGGTCTCGGGAATGGGGCCATGGTCGCGTTCGAGCGCGGCCAGGGCCGCGTCGCCGTCGTGGCGGGGATCGACGTCGAGGACGACGATGCCGCTGGCGGCGCCGGTGGCGATGCCGATGTTGAGCGAGGCGTTGGCGAACCAGCCTGTGACCAGCTCGGCGTCCTTGCTCGCGTCCTTGAGGCCGTTTCGGACCAGCCGACCGAAGGGATGCTTGGCCGGTTGCCGGCAGTCCTTCTGGGTGCAGGAGCATTGGAGGTTGCCGTCCCGCTTGAACGGAAAGTGCAGCGGCAGCACGGCGAAACCGAGCGCCAGGTACATCCGGGCGTGGCCGGGCAGGTCCATCATGCCTGGCCTCCGGCGACGGTGGCGATGATCATGGGCAGATCGGCCTGGACGCCTTGCAGGAAGTTGACCCATTGAATCTCCTGCTCGGGCCGGGTCTCGATGATCGCCGTGTTGACGCCGTAGAGCACCGGCATCATGGTCATGGCGGCGTAGGCCTCGGGCGGCGGGGCGCTGGCTCGGCGCTCGGCGTGGCGCTCCTGGTCGCGGAGCCAGTCACGGACCGCCTCGATGCGGTACAGCACCCGTTTGCCGACGGTGATGTAGGGTGGGCTCTGGCGCAATTGCCGGTCGCGTTGCGCCGTCCTGAGCGAGACGCCGCGCTGGCGGCAGTACTCGTGCTCGTCGATGTATCCGTCGAAGATGTCCGGCGCGACGGTCTCCGACAGAAGCTGCGCGTGTTGGGTCGTCATCATGTCCTCCACGGTCAAAACGCGGCATGGGCCGCCGTGTCGGGACAGGTGACGATGAAAGACGAACCCGAAAAAGCCGCCCGAAACGGGACCTGAAACGATAATTCCGGGCAGGGGTTTTTGGGTTAGATGGACTGCTTGGCGGTGCGATAGGCTTCGCGAAGATTGTTCGCGATGGTCTTCGCGGTGGCCGGCGGCATCTCGGGATGGGCCGCCGAGAGCCATGCCGACAGGGCCTTCGATTCCTTGTTGAGCGACGTCTTGATGGCGCCGGATTCGACCCGGCGGTCGAACTCCTGGCGGATCAGGTGCATCGAGGACGGCCGCCCCGGAGCGCCTGTCACCGGCACGGTGAGCGCTGGGCGTGGCGACGGCTCCGGCTCCGCGGCGGGCGCCGTCTCGTTGTCGGGAACCCGCTGGGCCTCCCGAATCAGGCCGAAAATGCCGTGGCTATCGGGGATCTGCCGGGTGATCAGCCCGCGCACGGCCCGGAAGGTCATGTCGTCGCCCTTGGCGACGCGGTTGTCGAGGTCCAGCGTCAGGAACGGCCAGTAGCGGGCCGGGATGATCTCCTCCCCGACGTCGGGGTGGCGCCGCCCGAAGCCGATCCACCCGCCGGTCTCGGCTTGGTTCATCATCAGCTTGCGAACGCCGGCCAGCGCTTCGTGCAGACATTCCTGGATCGGCTTGACGTGCCGCTCGTACTCCGGGCGGTCCTCGGCCTTGGCGCCGCTCATCTCGAACGCCGATGCCTCGAAGCCGAGCTGCTCGCGGCATTGTTCGATGACGTCGAGAACCGGCGTCCCGTCCGTGGTCACGGCCTCGTCCAGATAATGCCCGTAGATCCGCCTCGGGGTGAGCCAAATGAGCTTGGACCCGGCGGTCATGGCCGATCCCCCTCGGCCTTCGCCAGGGCGCCGGTGGCGGCGCCGATGGTGTTGCCGACATGCTCGGCGGCCTCACGGAGCGGCTCGTCGTAGAGATGGGCGTAGCGCTGGGTGGTCTGCACCTGGGTGTGGCCGAGCATGGCGCCGATCATCGGCAGGGACGCGCCGCCGCTGACCAGCAACGAGGCAAAGGAATGGCGCAGGTCATGGATGCGGACGTTGGGCTTCCAGGTCATCACCGGTTGGCCCGCCTTGTCCTTCATCACCTTGCCGTCGCGGTTGCGCTTCTCGACCTGGGTGGCGAGCCCGGCCTTGACGCAGACCGATTCCCAGGACCGCTTGATGTCGGTGAGGGGATGGGGCGTGCCGTCCTCGTCGGTCTTGCCGGGGAAGACGTAAGGGCCCTCGGCGGTCTTCTTGATCTCCCTGAGCAGGTCCAGCGCGGCCGCCGACAGCGGCACCCGGTGTTCGCGGCGCTGCTTGGTATGGGCCGAGGGCTTCACCCACACGCCCTTGTCGAGATCGAACATGTCCCAGGTGGCGGTCAGCACCTCGCTCTTGCGGGCGCCGGTCAGCATCAAGAGCCGGATGGCGTTGGCGGAAACCGGCTCGCCGTGGCCATCGAGGGCCGCCGACAGCCGGGCCAGTTCCTCGGGCGAGAGGAACCGCTCGCGCTTCTCCTCTCGGTTCTTCTGGATGCCGGACGCCGGGTTGGTCTCGCACCACTCCCAGCGGATGGCCAGATTGTAGGCCTTGCGCAGGACCTCGACGACGCGGTTGGCGCGCACCGGCGTGCCGCGCTCCCTGGTGATCTTGCGGTGCAAGGCCTCGACCTGGTCGTGGGAGACCTCCATCACCTTGTACTTGCCGAGTTCCGGCAGGATCAGCTTCTCCCACATGATGCGCTCGTCGACCTGGGACCGCTCGGCCTTGCGGGGCAGGTGGTCCCGTTCGTAGCGGTCCCACAGTTCCGCCAGGGTGGGCGCCGCCCGGTCCGCATGGCGCTCGCCCATGGGATCACGGCCCCGGTCGACCTCGCGCTTGAGGTCGCCGGCTTCGGTCCTGGCGGCGGCCACCGACCAGTCGGGATAACCGCCGATGGTGATGCGGCGTTGCCTGCCGCTCACCCGGTAATCGAGGATGAAGGACTTGGCCCCCCGGTTGGTCACCCGGAGCCCGAATCCCTTCACGTCGGCGTCCCAGAAAAACACCTGCGGGCGGTCTCCCGCGCTCGCCCTGCGGACCAGGGCATCGGTCAGTCGCTCGGCCATCGCGCCTCCTCGTGTCAACACTATGTCAACACATCGAATTGAACCTTATGGCGCGATCTTGCGCGGCGTTACAGATGAAGTCAACGAAAATGCTTGTTATTACAGCTAGATAAATGGAGGCCGGAAAAATACGTCAACAAATCAAGGGCCTGGATATTCTGCGCATTATGACTCATAACCTGAAGGTCGTAGGTTCAAATCCTACCCCCGCAACCAAAAAAGCCCGCAAGTTCAAACACTTGCGGGCTTTTTGATTCCGCCGAAACATAAACATAATCGCCATGGACTCCTCATGGACTCATGAGGGAGCGAAATCCTGCGCGCGACCCGGACCGCGAGGAACCGTTCTTCTTTCAGAAGAACCCGGACAACCTTTTGATCGACGGTGCGGACTTTCCCTATCCGGACAGGTCGAGCGACGTCCATCATGAAATCGAGATGATCGTCGCCCTTCAAGCCGGTGGAACCGATATCCCGCTGGACCACGCCCTCGACTGCGTCTGGGGATACGGCGTCGCACTGGATATGACGCGGCGTGATCTGCAGGGCCAATGCAAGAAGGCAGGCCGGCCTTGGGAAATCGGCAAGGCGTTCGAGCGTTCGGCCCCCGCATCCGCTCTGGTTCCGGCGAGTCAAAGCGGCCACCCGAGCGACGGCCCCATCTGGCTCAAGGTAAACGGCGAGACCCGACAGGAAGGCGACCTCAACCACATGATCTGGAAAGTACCGGAAATCGTTTCCTACCTTTCGGGTCTATTCGAACTGGCGGCGGGTGATATCATTCTTTCCGGCACGCCTTCGGGCGTCGGCCCCGTCGAGCGCGGCGATGTGTTGGTCGGCCACATCGAAGGCGTCGGCGACCTTCACTGCACAGTCGTCTAGGCCGGTTAGCGACACGGCCCCGAAAACCGAGCGGAACAAAGGACCAGCGACTCATGAAGACGGTATCAGCTATTTCTGCGGTGTTCGCCGCTTTCGTTTCATTGGCTTTACCGGCCATCGGCGATGAAGACCACATCGGTGACGGCGTCTATGCGCTGCCGTTGTTCGACGCCCATATTCACTACAAGGAGCCGGCCTGGGATCCCTATCCACCGGAGACGATCCTGAAAATGATGGACGATAGCGGTGTCGCCATGGGATTGGTGTCGTCGACGCCGGACGAGGGCACCATCAAACTGTGGCGGTTCGCGCCGAACCGGATCGTACCCGAACTCAGGCCGTATTTTGACGGTGCCGGGTCGTCGGATTGGGCCCGCTATCCCGGAATGTTCGACTACATTATGGAACGGCTCGACGCCTATCCGCACGAGGGTATCGGCGAGTTTCATCTGCACAGCGTCGACCCGGGTGACAAGGTGCTGCTCGCAAACGTCGCCAGGGTCGCCAAGGAGCGCAACCTATACATCCACGTCCATTCCGGCTGGGAGCCCGTCGAATACCTCTATTCCCTGGAGCCCGGCCTCAACATCACCTGGGCCCATGCCGGCATGTCGGAACCGCCCGCCATCGTGGAGAGGATGATGCAGAAACACGATAACCTATTTGCCGACACGTCCTATCGTGAACACGATATCCTCGGCCCCGACGGCACCATCGATCCCGATTGGCGGCGCGTCCTGGAACGGTTTCCCGACCGCTTCATGGTCGGCTCCGATACCTGGGTGAACAGCCAGTGGGGCAACTACGGAGACTTGATCGCGACCAATCGGCAGTGGTTGCGTCAGTTTTCCCGTTCCATCGCCGAAAAGATCGCTTTCAAGAACGCCGAACGCCTGTTCGGGCGTACGATGGGCCGGCAACTGATCGGCCAACGTTAGTTCGGCATCTCAATCGGCGAGCGACAGGGTCACGTCGGCGTTCAGGGTATTGCTCACCGTACAGATCTTCTTGGCCTTGGCGAGCAGATCGGCGGCGGTGGCGTCATCCTCGGTGAACCCCGGCGCCACGCGCACATCGAAACGGGCCACACGACTGGGAAGGTCCTCGGCCTTCTCGGCCGTGACCACGACGTCGATCTGACCAACCGCCACACCGGATCCCGCGGCCAGGTGTATGGATTTGCCGATACAAGCCCCGAGACCGTAGAGAACGGTATCCACCGGGGACTCAAGAGCCGAGCGGCCTTCGGCGCCCGGGACCTCGGAAAGTACGCCGTCGACGTCGACATGAACGCGAATGGGCCCGAAGGTCTTGGGTTTGAGGCGAATCTTCATGGGTCAAAAGGCCAGGTCGGGGAGGTAAAGGGCGATCTCGGGGAACACGGTGAGGATAACCACCGCCAGCAGCAGGATAATCCAATAGGGGATCGTCGCCACCGCGACGCGGCCCAGGTTCACTTCGTGGTCGGTCAACGCCGCCAGCACCGACAGGTTCAAGCCGACGGGCGGCGTCACCTGACCGATCTCGATCATGATGGTGATGATGACGCCGATCCAGATGGGGTCGAAACCGAACCCGGTGAGCAGGGGAAAGACGATCGGCAGGGTCATGATCATCAACGACAGGCCGTCGAAGATGCAGCCGAACAGCACGTAGATGGCGACGATCACGGCGAAGACGGCGTACTTGCCGAGCCCACTCGAGATCGAGGCCTCGAGGATGGACTGCGGAACGCCGAGGACGCTGACCGATTGAGACAGGATCGTCGCGCCCAGAACGATGAAGCCGATGGTGGCGTAGAGGAGGACCGATCGGTAGATGGCTTCGCCGAGTTTCTTGGCGGTCAGGTTGCCCCAGGCAAAGGAGATCACGATGGCGACGACGACCCCGACACCAGCTGCCTCGGTCGGCGTCGCCAGCCCGAGGATGATGCTGCCGATGATCGCCAGGATCATCAGCAGGATCGGCCAGATCTGCAGCATGCCCCGGGCCACGGCCCCCCAGCGGAAGGGTTCGTCGTCGCGGGGCGCGATGTGACGGTGGCGCAGGCAGAGGAAAAAGATGTAGGCCATGAACAGGAAGCTGACCATCAGGCCCGGGAGGACGCCGGCGACGAACAGCCGGCCGATCGATGTTTCGGTCAGGGCGCCGAAGATGAGGAGCGACAGACTGGGCGGTATGAGGAGCCCGAGGGTGCCACCGCCGGCGAGACTACCGACCACCGCCTCGCGGTCGTATCCGCGCCTGGCCATTTCCGGGTAGGCGACGGAGCCGACGGCGGCGGCGGTCGACAGGCTCGATCCGCTGACCGCGCCGAACAGGGTGCAGACGGCGATGTTGGAATGCAGAAGGCCGCCCGGAATCTTGGCGAAGACCGGCGTAAAGGCCGAATAGGCGCGTTCGCTGACGCCGCTGCGCAACAGGATCTCGCCGAGCAGGATGAACATGGGTACGGCGCTCAGCGTGAAGGAGTTGAAGACCGACCAGATGGCGTCGATGGCCAGCGACGTGGCGCCGTTGACGAAAAAATGCAGGATCACCAGACCGGTGACACCCAAGGCGACGCCGAGCGCCACCCCGGTAGCGGCGGAAGCGACCAGCAATCCGACAAGGGTCGACCAGATCACGATTGTGGTCCCGCGTTGGAAGGCAAGCTGCCGGGACGGCCGCCGTTGTCCGGTTTGGCGGCGTCATCGTTGGGGATCCAGCCGATCAGACGCGCGAAAAAGATGACGCCCATCAGAAAAACCGAAATCGGCAGCACCGCCATCGCCGGGTATAGCGGGATACGCGAAGTTTCCGTCTTCAGCTTGAGGCGCATGCCGAATTCGAACCAGGGGACGGCCTCCAACACCAACCAACCGCAAAAAACGATACCGATCACCGATGCGAGGGCGATGACGCCCCCATAAGCGATGCGACTTTTCCGCTCCAGGAAGGATGTCAGAATGGTGACGCGAATGTGACTGCTGCGCAGCGTCACCATGGGCAGGGTCAGGAACAGCGACACGCTCATCAGGATGCCGACGACTTCTTCCGTGAAGAACAGCGGGGCGTTGAAGAACTTGCGCAGGATGACGCTGGTGAAGATGAGGCCGACGATGGCCACCATTCCGCCGGCGCCGAGAAGGGCCAGGAAGAGGGCCAGATACTCCAGTCCTCTTCCAACCAGTTTCGGAAACGTCATGGTGACGCCTTGAGTGGGGTCACGTTGGACGGTCTATCGGCCCAAAGCCTTGAGCATACGCTGGCGGTAGGCCGGCGCCTTGCCTCCGGCTTCTTCGGCCAATTGCCGCCAGGTCTCGCCGACGGCATCGACGTAGGCCCGACGGTCGGCGGCCGGGAAATCCTCCAGCCAGGTGATGCCCTGTTTGACCAGCCTCTCGCGGGCGGCCAGTTCCTTCTCATGGTCGTCACCGTATTGATTGGTGCGGTCCCAGATGGCCTTGCCGGCATCCGTAATCGCCGCCTTGTGCTTGTCGGACAAACCATCCCATTTTTTGCTCGCCATGCCGAGGACGTAGGGTCCGGACGCCATCGGGTAGAGGAAGGCGCCGTATTTGGCCACCTCTTGAAGCGACACGGTATGGGCGTAGAGGGCCGGGTATACGGCGCAATCGACGACACCGGTCTTCATCGCCACGTACATTTCTTCCTGCGGTATGATCTGCGCGGAAATGCCGAGCCGGGTGAACGAGGTCACCTGGTCCTTGGCCCAGACGCGCAGCTTCTTGCCTTTTAGCTCGGCCAGGGTACGGATGGGCTTGTCGCGGCAGAAGATCGAGGCCTCGAGCATGGGAAGAGCGACGAAGCCGGTCGCCTTGATGCCCCACTCGGCAAAGACTTCCGAGTAGATCTCGCGCACCACGGGAAGCGCTTTCTCAAGTTCAGCTTGGGTTCCGATGGACCCCTGCACGAAAACCGTGCCCAAGGCCGGCGCATCGCGGCCCAGGTAATTGGCCCAGGCGAGGCTCATGTCGACCGCACCGGTCGGCAGGAAGCGCAGAACGTCAGGGTTTTTCAGGCCAAGCGACCCGCCGCTGTAGACCTTGATGTTGATTTCGCCACCCGAGTTCTTCTTGATGTCCTCGGCCCACTGGACCAGCTCCTTGGTCTCGGGCCGTTTCTCCGGCAACGGATTGTTGAATCGCCATTCGGCAGCGTTCGCCGAAGCCGCCAGGAGCCCGGCTCCGACGAGGCCGAAAGCCAATCCGCGAATCGTCTGTCTCATGATTCCCCCTATTTTCCGAAGTTGACCTGTGAAATTAACAGTTTGTGACATAGGGGCGAAAAGCCAAGTAAAAAAGCCGCTATGTCTTTGAAACCCGGGAAAGGGAAGATCGGGATGCCGCACTATCTGTTACAGGTCACGTTCAACGCCGAGGCCATGGCCAAGCTTGTCGCGCAACCGGAAAACCGGCTGCAAATCATGATTCCGGTGGTCGAATCGCTCGGTGGTACCTTCGTCGGTTCGTGGCTTTCGTTCGGCGAATACGATTCCGTCGCCGTCGTCGAAATGCCCGACAATATCACCGCCAAGGCGTTTTCCATGGCGGCCATGGCCGGTGGTTCATTGACCACCTTCGACGTTACGCCGCTGATGACCTTCGAGGACGGCGTCGAGGCCATGCGGGTCGCCGGCACCATCGACTACAGGCCGCCCCAGGCCTGACGCTGGGTCCGCGAGGTCGATATCACTCGCGGCTGAACGCGGCGGCGATGGCGGCCCCCAGGCTGCCTTCCTCGAGATATTTCATGCCGAGATAGCCGCCGGCGAAGATCGACAAAAGCGCGATCAGCGAGCCCAGCGCCAGGGTTGACATGCCGGTGATGCCCTGGCCGATGGTGCAGCCCAAGGCCATGACGCCGCCGATGCCCATGATCGAGGCGCCGAACATGTGGCGCAACATGTCGTTGGCGTCGGCAAAGGATTCGACGCGAAACTCGCCCGAGGCCTTGGCCGCGACGAAGGAGCCGGCGATGACGCCGCCGACGACGGCGATGCCGAAGTTGATGGTGGCGCCGGTGAAGGTCATCAGGTACTGGATGCTCTCGCCGACGGGGGCGACGAAGGTGAAGGACACGGGCGGCGTCGGATCGAACTCGTCCTGGCCGAAGGCACCGGTCACCCACCAGGCGATGGGCACGAGCAGGCCGATGATCAGGCCGGCGGTGAGATCCGGCTTGGACGTGCGGAACTCGGCGTTCTTGAAGCAATAGATCAAGAGGCCACCAGCGACGACGGCGACGGCGATGAGCCGGGCCGTCTCGTCCGGGATGCCCGTCTTCATGATGAAATCGGGGATACCCTGGGCCGCGTAGCCGCCCGGTTCCAAGTCTAGGTTGGCGACACCTTCGATTTCCACGCGTACCAGGCCGATCAGGCCGCGCAGCGTCATGTAGGCGAAGATGCCCATGACCAGGGCCACCATCAGGGATTTCAGGTTGCCGGCGCCGAGCCGGACCAGGGTCTTGTTGCCGCAGCCGCCGGTCATGGTCATGCCGAAACCGAACAGGAGACCGCCGATGATGGCGCCGGCCCAGCCGAAGGATGTGGTCAGATAGATGGATTGATTGACGTCGACGGTTTCGGTCATATGCAGTGCCTGGGTGCCAAGGATGGCCACGGCGATGGCCAGCATCCAGGCCCGGAACCGGTTGTAATCCCCCATGAAAACGGCGTCCGAGATGGCGCCCATGGTGCAGAAGTTTGTCCGTTGCGCCGTCGCGCCGAAAACGGCACCTAGCAAAAAGCCGATGGTCGCAACGACTAAACCAACGTCCATATCTTCCATTGATTCTCACTCCCTCACCCGATTCCACCCATGACAACACTCCGCAGCCGGGATCGGCAGGCGAACGCGTGCTCCATCACGGTTGCGTGTCCAGCACCGTATTTGCTCTTTCAACAATATATATTTTTATATATTGTGTCACCCGATAGTCGTTCTTCTCGCCGATGGGCGGCGGTACGATACGGAATTCGAGATTTTGAGTAGGGAAGAAATGGCCACCGAAACGCTAGACGCCAAGGGTTTGAACTGCCCGCTGCCGATAATGAAGGCGAAGAAGAGCATCAAGGGCTTGAACGCCGGCGATACCCTCGAAGTCCTGTCGACGGACCCCGGTTCCGTCCGCGACTTCGAGTCCTTCTGCAACGCGACCGGCAACTCGTTGCTGGAATCGGAAGAACAGGACGGCGGCATCTACCGTTTTCTCCTGCAGAAAAACTGATCTTGAGCACAGCGGCGCGGGAACTGCTCCCGCGCCGTGCGTGTGTTTTCGGCCCGCTATCCTCCGCGGCCGCCTTCATCCCGCTATAACCGTTTGACGACCAGGCTGGTGACGTCGTCGTGCTGATCGGCGCCGGCAACGAAGCTTGCGACCGATGAGCGGACCCGCTCCAGGATCTTTTCGGCTTCCGGTTCGCCATCGAGATTGAGACATTGGGCCAGCCGTTCCTCGGAAAAGGCCTCGCGGTCGGCGTTGAAGGCTTCCGTTACACCGTCCGTAAACACGTAAAGGAAATCGCCACTTTCCATCTCGGTGACGCTTTCGGCGTAGACCTGGTCGGCGAGAATGCCGAGAACGACGCCGTCACCGCCCGCCAAAGGCACCGGTGTCAACCCGCGGCGCCCCTTGAACGGCAGTTGATGGCCGCCGTTGGCGTATTCGACCCGGTTCGATCCCGCATGCAGGACGGCATAAAAGACCGAAACGAACATGCCCGGGATGTGATGGCCGCAGAGCAGCTCGTTGACCTGGCGCAGACAATCGGCGGGACCGCCGGCGACGATTGCCACCGAACGGATCAGGGTGCGGGCGACAGCCATGTAGAAGGCCGCCGGCACGCCCTTTCCGGAGACATCGGCGACGACGATCGCCGTGCGGCCGCCGCCGATCGGGAACACGTCGTAGAAATCGCCGCCCATGACGTTGGCCGGGCGCATGTCGGCGGCGATCTGGTAGCCCTCGGACACCGGAAAGTCGGTCGGCAGAATGCGTTGCTGGATGTCGGCGGCGATGTCGATCTCGCGTCTCAAGGCCGAATAGGCGGCCCGTTCCTGCCAGTTCTTGCGTCGCCGTTCGACCGTTTCGATGGTGCGCTCCAGGGTCGATGCAAAATCGTCGAAGGGAATCGGCTTGATCAAGAAGTCCATAGCGCCCTGGATCATGGCGGCGCGGATCAATCTGAGATCGCCGCCGCGGGTCAATGCGACCCGCGGGATGCGGAGTTTCTGGTCCTCGATGCTGTGGAACAGCGATAGACCTGCCATATCCTCGTCATCGATGGCGATCAACGCGACATCGAACTCGACCCCGGCGTGCAGGATCGCGAGGGCTTCCTCGCTCGATTTGGCGAAGGCGCAAGCCTCGATCAGGTTGCTGCCGAGACGCTGGAAATAATCGCGGAGCAGGGGCTCCGTTTCCGCGTCGCCGTCGATGACTAGGGTCCGGGCCATGGCGGGGCGTTTCGTCGTCTTTCGATGCGGGGTCCGAAAGGCACATCTTACAGGCCCGGCGCCCCGGTTGTGAATAGAGGTTGAATAGGGGGAGGGGGTATTTACGGGTCACAGGGGCGCGTCTCCGCTATCTTGCTGCTCTGGACGGCTGGCACTATGGTTGGCGACCTTCCCGTCAACGCGAAGCGGACGCAACGCCATGCTGGTCGACAGCCATTGTCATCTCGATTTTCCCGACTTCGACGGCGAAATGGACGCCGTTATCGAACGCGCCGGGGCGGCCGGCGTCGGTTACATGCTCACCATCTGTACGCACGTCAGCCGCTTCGACAGGGTCCGGGCGGTGGTCGAGGGGCGGTCCAATCTCAGGTGCAGCGTCGGTATCCATCCCCATAACGTGGCCGAAGAGCCGACCGTATCCTCCGGCGATTTGGTCGACCTCACCAAATCCGACGAGGTCGTGGCCATTGGCGAGACCGGGCTCGACTTCTACTACGATCACAGCCCCCGCGACCTCCAGGAGGCCAGCTTCCGCACCCATATCGCCGCCGCCCGTGAGACCGGATTGCCGGTGATCGTGCATTCCCGCGATGCCGACGAGAGGACTGCGGCGGTTCTCGCCGACGAACATGGAATAGGGGACTTTTCGGGCGTTCTGCACTGTTTCAGCTCCGGCCCGGAACTGGCCCAGGCGGCCCTCGATCTTGGCTTCTACATCTCGGCGTCCGGTATCATCACCTTCAAGAAGGCCGATGAATTGCGCGCCATCTTCAAAGACGTGCCCCTGGACCGTTTGCTTGTTGAGACGGACGCGCCCTATCTGGCGCCAGTTCCAAAGCGCGGAAAGCGCAATGAACCGGCTTATACGGCTCATACGGCGGAAAAGCTGGCCGAGATCAAAGGGATTTCGACGGCCGAATTGGCTGCGGCGACGACCGACAACTTCTTCCGCCTGTTTTCGGCTTTCGCCCGGCATCCCTCAGGAAACGCTTGATGCGCGTCACGATCCTCGGATCGGGCAGTTCCGGCGGCGTGCCTGTGGTCGGCATTGGTTGGGGCCAGTGCGACCCGGGCGAGCCGAAGAACCGCCGTCGGCGACCGTCGATCCTGATCGAGGCCGGTGACAAGGTGCTCCTGGTCGATACGTCGCCGGACCTGCGCGAGCAGCTTCTGGATGCCGAGGTGACGCATCTCGACGCCGTCATCTACACCCACGGGCACGCCGATCACCTGCACGGCATCGATGATCTCAGGGGCATCAACCGGGCCATGGAGGCGCCGATCGACATGTATGCCGATGCGGCGACCGAGGACATCATCCGCACGCGCTATCCCTATATCCTCGAACCGCTGCGTCCGGAGGCCAACGGGTACTATTACAAGCCGACATTGAATGCCCATGCGATCGTTGCCGGCGAGCCGTTCGAGGCGGCCGGCGTGCGCTTCCAAACGGTCGATCAGGACCATGGCTATTCGCGCACCGTGGGACTCCGTTACGGTGCCTTCGGTTACTCGACCGATCTCATGGACATGGACGACGACGGCTTCGAGGTGATGCGTGGTGTGCATACCTGGCTCGTCGGCGTCTTCACCGACAAACCGCATGCGACCCATCTCGACGTCGACAAGGCCGTGGCATGGGTCGAGCGCGTGCGACCGGAGAGGGCGGTGTTCACACACCTCGGCCCCGATCTCGATTTCGCGACTTTGCGACGGTCGCTGCCCGCCGGCATCGACGTCGCTCACGACGGAATGATCCTCGAAATTCCTGAAATCTGACCGAGCCTGGGAAGCGAACCGGGCTCAGGATTGACCGGAAAGGGGATGGCGACCATCCCAACCTTGGGCGCCGAAATCCGCGACCCTGGGCCAATTTTTTTCTTCGACTAATTAATCATCTATAGACATATAAGACCTTGAAAAACATAATATAAATATTATTTTCCATAATATAGACTACGCGGGTTTTCCGTTACTTTGTTCTCGTTATGGTTTAAAACAAAATCCGCGGGGTTGACGGCCTGGAAATCGTTCGATTTGGCGTCCGCGCCGGGGGATCCGAGAGCCAGGGTTGCCGCTAAAATCCATGCCGGAGAGTTTGCCGCAACTTTCCTAAGAATTGATTGATAAAGCGGCTTGAGCTCGGTTTTCGCGCTCATGATCTCGAGATTGATGACGGCGATCTCCGGATCGTTGCCGCCGAGGCGGGCCAGCTTGACCATAGTCTCGCGAGCCGGGAAAGCGCGGCCGGCGCGCCAGTGCGTGACCGGCTGGCCCTTGAAGCCCATGAACCGATCGAGCTCGCGATCGGATTTGAGACCAAGGTGATCCTTGGCGTCCTGGATATACACGTCTAGTGGTTTGTAGAGATCGTTCTGCATGGCTTTTCGGTTCCCAAAGGTGCGCGTTAAACACCGGCCGAAAGTATGGGGTGATTAATGACTATAATCAACCCCTCAAATGGTCGGGTCGGCCGGTAACCGAGCCAAAACCCCGAATCGTGCGACTAATCCGAATCCCGGATCCTAGAAATCTTTAGTCAACGCTCCGCCGGATGGTTCCTTAACATTCTGTAAATCAATAAAAAATTTTTCCCGTTTGACAAACCGCCCCGAAATCGGCCGCATTAATGCGCGGTAGTCACTCGATCTAGGGGTCCTCCCAAAATCTTGTGGCGTCCGAATCAGGCGGTCGAACATATGGGGCCTAGCGCCGCTAATTCGCCGCCGGGTGATTCGGTTCCCAAGGGCGCGGGGTTGGATCCTCCTTCTCCGCGCCCGAGGGGAACGGTAACCGGGCCGTTTACCCGGTGCCGAAAAAACGCCGGTGAAACGCGCCGAATTGGGGAACCGAGAATGATTGATCAGCTACAGGAAATCCGCGTCCCGCCGTTGGCCCGTCACGGGGTCGGCGCGCCGGTCAATTCGTCGTCGGAGTCCGGCGCCGAGACGATCGTGAACAACATTCGCGACGTTTGGCGGGCCGAGGGTTACGACGACGTCGAGGTCTGGGTCAAGGAGACGCCCGGCTCGAAAAACCGACCCATTCGGCGCGAGATCCGGTCGAACCTAGTCGCCGGCTTACCGCCGCCGGCGCGCGGATCCCGGCAATGAACGATCCAGGCGAAAACTGGTTGGTGATCTTTGTCGGCGTCCTGGCGTTCTACGCGCTGGCGATCTTCTTCGCCGAGGGGATCCTTTGGGCCGCCGCCGAGGCGGTGCCGTGAAAGGGGATCGCCGCGAGCCAGGGGTCGCCGTTTCGGTCGTCACGGTCGACGGCCGGCCGGCGCTCCGGTTCCGATCCTACCGCGGCGAAGTCCGCAAACGGACCGACGGCGAACATCTCGAGTTGATCGTATTCGAGAACCCGGATCAGGCGATCCAGGTCGGCGAGCGGTTGATCGATCTCGCAACCCGGGATCCCGGCTCTCCCGGCGTCGACGTTTCGGGCGCCGCGGATCTCGACGCCGTGTTCGCCGGATGTTGCGGCGAGGGCGAGGCCTGCGACCTGGCGCCGGATCCCGGGGCGAAATCATGACGGCCCAGATCCTTGAGCTCCCGACCGCCGCGGCCGCGGATCCCGTCTGCGAGGATCCCGTCTGCGAGGATCCCGGGCTCGCTTGCGATACCTGCGGCGGCGAGAGGTTCGTCATGCGACCGACCGAAACCCGCGAGACCAATGTCACGCGCTACGCCTACGGCCCGGGGTGGCGCCTCGAGGAGGACGTCGCCGTCGAGCTCGTCGAGCTCGGCGGGGTCGACGCTTGTCCCGATTGTGCGGCCCGGGCCGAGGCCGCGTTTCAGACAGGAAAGGGAAACCATGAGCGAGTTTAAACGCGGCGTCGTCGTCGAGACGGTCGACGGTCCGGTGACGGTCTACCGGGACGGCGTCAAGGTCGTCTCGACCAACGGCAAGGACGATTTTCGGTTTCACAATTGCGGCGACGCGCGGCAATTCGCGAGGGCGCTCCTCGAGGTCGCGGATCCCATGTTTGACGCCAGGCCGACGGCGACCGGTGGTGTCGTCGAGCTCGACGAACGGCGGCCGCTTGTTGGCGAGACCTGCGCCGAGTTCGTCGTCCCGATAACGGATCCGGCGTCATGAGGGAGCTCGCAGTCGCTCTCGGTGTCGGCTTTGGCCGTGCCTTCGGTGAACCCCTGCGAACGTCAACGGTTCAAACCGGACCGGGTCGCAGATCCCTTCATACGATTTGGAAGGGCGTCGGGTCGTCCAAGTACCGGCCGCACCAAGGCGCCCGGGAGTGCGAACGCCGGCGCCGGCAAATGGGGCGGGTGTGAAACACGGAACCAAAATCGAATGGACGATCGCCGTCGCCGAGTCCCGCGGTATGCGCGCCGACGTGTGGAACCCGATCGAGGGGTGTTCGCCGGTCGGCGAGGGGTGCCGCAATTGTTGGGCGGCGAACGAGGTCTATATCCGCCAGTTCAACCCGGCCATGACACGCTTTCACGGCTTGGTCGAGAAGACGGCCGGCGGTCGGCCCGTCTTCAATGGGCGGATCAACGTCGTCGAGGAGGATCTCGACAAGCCGCTCCGGAACCGCCGGCCGACCGTCTGGTTCTCGCCGTCGAGGTCCGATCTCTTTCACGAAAACGTACCGCCGACGGTCCGCGACAAGATCCTCGCAACCAAGGCGATGTGCCCGGATCACCTTTTCCAGATCTTGAACAAGCGGCCGGAGGCGGCGCGGTTCTATCTGTCGCGGTCGAATTCCTGGCCCTTGCCGAACGTCTGGCTCGGCGTCTCGGTTTGGGATCAGGCCTCGGCCGAGGACCTGATCCCGCCGCTCCTCGAGACGCCGGCGGCGCTGCATTGGGTTTCTTATGAGCCGGCGCTCGGCCCGGTCGACTTCGGGCCTTGGCTCGACCGGCTCGGGTGGATCGTCATCGGCGCCGAGAGCGGACCCGAGGCGCGGTTGTTCCGTGACGATTGGGCGCGCCCGGTGCGCGACCAGGGCCGCGGCGCCGGCGTTCCGGTCTTCTACAAACAGAAACGCGACGAGCGCGGCCGCAAGGTGAGCCTACCGCCGCTCGACGGCGAGATCCGGGCGGAGGTCCCGACATGCGGAATATGAGTTTCTTTTTGACGACGCCTCAGTTCATCGCGCGGTCGAAACTCGTTACCCGGCGCCTCGGATGGTGGGATCTCGAGGTCAATGACATGGTGATGGGCGTCGAGAAGGGCCAGGGGCTCAAGAAGGGCGAGACGGTCAAGCGGCTCGGTCCGATCCGGATCGTCGTCGCCGGTCCGGTGCGCCTCGACGCGATCGACCTCGCCGACGTCATCCTCGAGGGCTTCCCGGGCATGACGCCGGCCGAGTTCGTCCGGATGTTCTGCGATCACAACAGGGCGAAGCAATGTCGGCCGGAGACGATCGTCAACCGGATCGCCTTCGAATACCTGGATCCGGACGAGGTCCCGCGATGACCTGGGACGCCGGCGAGGACCGGCTTCTCCTCTCGGCCTGGTCCGGTATGCGGCCGTTCGCCGACGTCCTCGCCGAGCTCAAACACTTAGGCCGGACCGTTCCCGAGATCCTCGGCCGGCTCGATTACCTAGTCGAGATCTCACAATGAGCGGGGCGGGAATGAGCGAGGAGAAACGGACGGCTTGCGCGAATTGCCGCTTTTTCGATCGGGACGCCGGCGACGAGAACACCGGCGAGTGTCACCGATACGCGCCGTCGGTTCGGTTCTATCGCGACATGCAAGCCGAAATTCGTTGGCTTGAGACTCACGACGACCCGTCTCTCGCGAACCTCTCTCATTGGCCGGATGTGGGGCCTAGCGATTGGTGCGGCGAATTCGAGATCGGCGAGCGCTGTTAGTAGGAAAGGAGAAAGATATGCCCAAAAAAACGACCCAGGTCGGCGGGATCGCCGGCGACCGCTTGAGATCCTTCGTTGAGCGGATCGAAAACCTCGAGACCGAGAAGAAAGCGCTCTCGGACGATATCGCCGAGGTCTATTCGGAGGCGAAGGGCGCCGGTTTCAATACGAAGGTTCTCCGGAAACTGATCTCGCTCCGCAAGCAGGACGAGAAGGACCGGGCCGAGGAGCGACAGATCCTCGACCTCTACATTCGCGCCATTGGAATGACGCCTCTCGAGGCGGCGATCGACAAGGCGGCGGCGTGAAGGCGCGGATCCGCCGCTTCGTTGCGCCAGGCCTGGCCTGGCTCGGCCCGCGGGTGATCAACCTCGCCGGCCGGCTCAACGAATGGGCGCTCGAGCTCCACAAGATTGGCGGTCGCCTGAACGGTTACGGCGCCGAATGGCGGGGGTGGCGTTGACGCCGGCGCCGGCGCCGGTTCATACGCGGGCCGAATGGTCCGAGCGGATCGGCCGGTGTTGGGACGCGGCGCAAGCGGCCGTGTTCGATCTCGGTCAATGCCTGATCGACGCGAAGGCGGCGCTCCCTCATGGCGAGTTCGAGGCGATGATCCGGGCGGATCTGCCGTTCGAGTCATCGACGGCCCGTAAGTTCATGGCGATCGCCCGCGACGACCGGCTCCGGGATCTAAAACGTTCCCCGGGGAACGTTTTGCCCGGCGAATGGACAACCCTTTATGCGATCTCGAGGCTCGACGACGAGGCCCTCGAGACGGCGATCGATAAGGGCGAGATCTCTCCGGATATGACACGCGCCGCCGTGAAGCGGATCGCGGCCGGCGGGTTCGAGGCGCCGCCGGTGATCGAGGACGGTTGCAGGGTCGAGGATCTCCGCGCGTTGATCGCCGCCGGGCGCAAGTTCGGGGCGATCTCGGCGGACATTCCTTGGCCGTATCAAACCTATTCCGACAAAGGCAAAGGGCGGGCGCCCGATCGCCACTATTCGACCCAGGACCTCGACGACGTCAAGGCGCTTCCGGTCGCCGAGCTCGCGGCCGACGATTGCGTCCTTTTCCTTTGGGTCGTCGGCTGGATCCGGCCAACGGACCGGGAAGCGATCGGCGACGCCTGGGGCTTTGAGTACAAGTCCGACGGGTTCGATTGGTTCAAATTGAATGCCAGCAGAGAGAAAGAGCCGGAAGAAACCGGCCATGAACGCGCGCCGGCGGATCCAGAAGGGGACGCCGGCGCGGCGGAATTCGACGCCGAGGCCCTCGCGAGGGGTTCACCGTATGGGGGAACGAGATCCCACGGGGCGAGATGGATCCGGGTCGATGACGGTATCGATTCATATTGGCGATTGTCGCGAAAAGCTCCGCGCACTAGAGAACGGTTCCGCTCATTGCTGCATAACGAGCCCGCCCTATTGGGGCGGTCAAAGGGACTACGGCGTCGCCGGTCAGCTTGGCCAGGAACAACGGCCGGAAGACTTCGTTAACGCGCTGAGAGAGGTCTTTTCTGAGATCCGTCGCGTTCTCGTTCCGGGCGGCGCCATATGGCTAAATATCGGCGACGCTTACGCGGCCGGTGGCATGGGCGGCGGCGGAAGCCTGTCACTCAAGCGGCGAAACGTCCGAGAGGTGTCGGGTAAGGCCGGTTGGCGAAAACCGCCGCCCGGATTCAAGTACAAGGATCTCACCCTTACGCCTTTCATGGTTGCGTCCGCGCTTCGGGCCGACGGGTTTTGGCTGCGGCAAACCGTAATTTGGAGCAAGCCGGCGGCGATCGAGCCGGCGCGATCGGACCGTCCGGCGACGTCGCACGAATACCTTTTCTTGCTGCATACCAGCGAACGCAACGCGCTGACCGTCAATACGGAAAAGAAATGGTGGTTTTCAACCGTGTGGGAGATCCCGGTTTCGCCGGGTATCGACGGTCATCCGGCGCCGATGCCGGTCGAATTGGTCCGCCGTTGCGTCGTCGCGTCAACGAGCCCGGGAATGGTCGTAGTGGATCCGTTCTCCGGGGCCGGTACGACGGGACTCGTCGCCGATCGGCTCGGCCGCGACGCCGTCTTGATCGAACTAAACGCGGAATATGCGGACCTTGCACGCCGTCGGATCGCCGGCGACGCGCCACTTTTTGTCGAGGTCACATGAAGCGCCTCGAGATGGATCCACAGACAACCGGATAAGGAGTTCGAAATGCCACCCGTAAAAGAGGAGCAAGTCGTTTTCGTGTTGGGCTCGCCCGATCGTCCCGGCGGGCCTCCGACGCTGATCTTCGGGATCCCGGAGGCGGCTTGGAATTACATGCAAGACGGCCTTTGTCATGATTTCGATTTCTCGGCGATCGGGGTCCCGCTCCAAGCGTTGATTTTCCGGGGTAAGGATCACGACGACATTATGCGCCAGATCCAAGAGATCTCCGCAAAGACCGGCGTTCCGATCCTCGATGAACGCCGTCGCGACTTCTCGACGAGGCGAAAGCGGAATGGCGACGGGAATCCGGACGGGGGCGGGACATGATCACGCTTGATCGACTTGGTTTGGCCTTCCCGCGGCGGTTCAAGCTCCGGTGTTGGGTCCGGCGGCTCCCGGTGATCGGCCGGATCCTGCGTTTCTTCTGGATCCTCGAGATCGCCGTCACCTTGTTTTTTCGCGAACCGTTCCGGGGCCATTGGGCTTGGCTCGAGGCCTGGGGCTACGCCGACAGCATGGCGGGGGAAAGCGAGGATTACGGTTATTTCCTCGACGGCTACACGGCCCGCCATGCCCTCGCCGAAGACCGGAGTTATTGGGAATGAGCGATAGACCGAAAATCGTCACCCTTTGCGGATCCTCGCGGTTCGTCGACGTCATGGCGGTTTGTGCCTGGCTCCTCGAGCGTGACGAGGGCGCGATCGCGCTCGGTCTTCACCTGTTGCCGCAATGGTACGCCGACGACGTTCCCGACGATCACCTCGCCGAGCATGAGGGGTGTGCCTCGGAAATGGACGCGCTTCACCTTCGCAAGATCGAGATCTCGGACGAGGTATTCGTCGTCAATCGGGATCTCTACGTCGGCGAGTCGACGAGCAACGAGATCGCGTTCGCTCAGAAGATCGGGAAGCCTATCCGATGGTACGACGACGACCCGATCGGCGCCGACGTCGAGGCGCGAATCCGCGCGGCCCTCGCGGCGGCGAAACGAGAGGGGGCGGCGCTATGAGGACGGTCGTCCAATGGTTTTGGATCGTGGTTTGTCTCGTAACCCAGGCGATCGGTTTGGGGTTCTTTTTCGTCGCCGACTTCGCAGATCGCCAGTCGGCGAAGTGGGGGCGGGACAAAGGCGAGAGGGCGGCTAAATGCTGAGATGCAAAATCGAACTACTCCCGGGCGGGAACGAGGAGCGGGCGCGGACGGTCGGCCTCGTCGAGATCGCCTTACAGCACGTTGACCAGGACAATAACGGGACCTATGCGGTCGTTCTGAAAAAGACGCCTCCGTTCGCCGGCGCGCTCAAAGCGGCCTGGCGTCGCGGTGTCTTGAAACCCGGGCATGAAGACGAGGAGATCCTCGCCGGCTTCGTCGAGGGCCATCACCGGACCCGGCGCGGCGCCTATGACCTTCTCTTTCGCGCGCTAAGGGCTTGCGGGCTCGAGAGCCGGAACCGCCAAGCGGACGGAAAGGGGCTTTTCGATGATTAACGCGCTCCTCGATTACGGCAGGCCATACCGGGCGCTCGAGGCCGGCGACGACCCGGAATATCTCGAGCAAGGCGGATTCGTCTATGTCTGGTCGGACTCGAACGTCCGTTATGAAAGGGCTTGGTGGCTCGACAAGGGCGTCAAAGAGAGCGCGCTCGTCCGGCGGATCCGCGAGGCGCGGCCGCTCCCAGGCCGGACCCATGGCGAGGTTATTTCGGCAATGATCGAGAGACTCGAGGGGGCGGCCCATGGCGATTGATCCCGATCCGGACGATTACCAGGCCCTCGGCGAGAAAGTCGCCGCCGACGTTCGGGCGACCGTTGCCGAGTACCTGAAACCCGGAACGGTGCATTCGGCGGAATCGATCGCAGTCGTTATCGCCGGCGTTGCGACCGTCTTTATCGAGGTTGTCGCGACCTCGCGGCGGGACGGGATTTCGACCCGCGACGCGGCCGTCTTTTTGCTGGATAGCGTTATCGAGGGGAACCCGGAAACGATGATCAAGCTCGCCGAGAACCGGGAAATGGGGCGGGCGAACTGATGATCGTCGTCGACGCCATATGGTCGGATCCGGTGAACGAGATCGTCCTCGTTTGCGATTGCGGGACGCGGTTTTCCTGGCCGTCGAATTTTTCCCTTGCCGAGTGCCCGTCTTGCCGGCGCGCCGAGTGGTGGTTCCCCATGTGGCCGGAACCGCCGTTCTCGTCCTACCGGACCGCGACGATCGCGCTTGAGGTTGATCGGGGAGGGGTGAGGGCATGAAGCCAGTTATCGGTGAGGCTAGGTATTTCGCCGGCGAGACGTTTCCACCGGGTTGGATCGGATGCGACGGATCCGAGGTCTCCCGCGATGTCTACCGCCAATTGTTCGACGTGATCGGCACCGAATACGGGTCCGGAGACGGTGAGACAACGTTCAATCTGCCGGCGTTCCCGCGACCTCAAACGGTGGGAGGCGAGGCGACGGCGATCATCTATACCGGAGAGGACGAGGATCTATGAACCGGCTAATTCGGCAACGGTCGCTCGAGCTCGTCGGCGGCGAACCATTCGACGTCGTCGTCGCCGAGGACGACCCAAACGGCCGACCCGCCGGCGACCACGTCGGCGGCGACGTATCCGATTCGGCCCTCGCCTTTGATGCGAACGGGATCGCCCTCTCTAAAGGTGTTTCGTTCCGTCATTTGTGCCTCCTCGGCCGTCGTCTTTTTGGTCGTTTCTTTGATTGTTGCCGGGGAATTTATGCGCGCAATGCAAGATTTTCAATACTCCGAGTTGTGGTGTTATTCGAGGAGGCGAGACCATGAGCGTTCATATCATGGCCCAGGTCTACAAAATGGACCTTCCCACACAACAGAAGTTTCTCCTCGTGACGTTGGGTGATTTCGCCAATGAGGCGGGCGGTTCCGTCTATCCGAGCGTCGCGACGCTTTGCAAGCGGACCGGGCTCGGCGATCGGACGGTCCGGCGCTATCTGTCGGCCTTTCGCGAATCGGGCGTGATCGAGATCGAGGATTACAAGAAGGTCGGCAACCGCGGCCGGATCCCGGTCTATCGCCTGGTCATGGCGCGGATCCGTGAGCTCGTCGCCGAGGAGGAGGAGCCGGACGAGGACGGTCCACAGACTGCCGGAGCGGCAGGGAGTGAGGATCCACAGACTGCCAAATCAGATCCACAGACTGCCGCCGGCGACGCGACAGACTGCCAAGCTCCGGCAGGGAATCCACCAGTGAATCCCTCAGAAGAAAAAAACGCGCGCGCGAGGGCGGCGACCCGCCGGGCCGCCCCGCTTGCGCGCATTGGGACGAGAACCGCCATTTGATCAAGGAAGCGATCGGCGAGGAGGATTTCGGAGCCTGGATCGTTCCGATCATTGTCGAGGCCGACGACGGCGAGACAATCAAGCTCCTCGTGCCGACGAAATTGTTCGAGGACTTCATCGGGCGGAATTACGGGGCGCTCCTCGAGGAGATCCTCGGTCGCAAGCTCGAGTTTCACGTTCAAAGCCTGGCAGCGCGGGGCGCCGAGCGGCGCCTTCGGGAAAACGACAAACGACAGGAACGGGAGAGGCGCGGCGATGACCGAGACGACGAAACGTAAATCGACGCTCACCTATAGGCGCCGGGCCTGGACCGAGGCGGATCGCAAGCAGCTCGTGCGATGGCGGCGGTCGTCACCGAAACGGGGTTGGGCGCGGATCGCGACGGATCTCGATCGAACGACGAGGTCCTGCCAGGACGAATACGAACGGCTATGGCAGGAACGGAAGGGGCAGCTCGAGGCCCTATTCGATGATCGACGCGCCGCGGCCGAGGCCAAGGCCAAGGCCAAGGCCAAGGCCAAGGCCAAGGCCAAGGCCAAGGCCAAGGTCTTGCAGTCGGTGGCGATCGAGCGGGCCGACGACCGGGCCGAGAAGGTCGGCGCCGACCTCGGCGGGACTTGCGAGACCGTCCAAAAGTTAAGGACCGGCGTCGTTCGAAAGCTCACGGTCGGCGGCACCTTCAACGGGAACCAGGAAAAGGCGGCGCTCGAGATCCGCCGGGTTTGGGAACAGATCGGCCGGGCGCTCTATCCCTATCGGTCGCTCGGCGAAGATATGGGGATGCCCAAGGGGGCCGGGGGGAGTACCGCGGGCCGCTCGACCGTATGGGCGGCGGCAACCTCCGGGCTTGGCGCAACCACTACAAACCATGGGCGGTCGAGATGAACCGGCCGGCCTTCGATAATCATCCGGTGACGACTTGGCAACTCGTGATCGATCTGGTCGTCGAGAACTTCGGGCCGAACCAGCGGTTCGACCCGTTCTTTATCGCCATTGTCCGCCAGGTCGGCGCCGCCCTCGGGATCCCGTTCGAGGTCCTGATCATGCACTTCACGGCGAGTTTCTCGGCGAGCCGGGCGGCTATCGAAATGGCCTGGCAGTTCGTCAAGGAATTCCGCGGCTGGCTCGTCGCCGGCATGTTGGATCCGGTTTGGGAAGCCTTCATGGACGAGGCCGTTTCCCTCGGCCGCGTCGCGGCGCCGGGGTATTACCAGGATCCCGCGATCTGCGAGGCCTGGCTCGGCGTCGATTGGTCCGGCCCGGGGCGGCCGATCGTCGACATGAAGAAGGAGCTCGAGGGATACGCGCTCGCCAAGGAACACGCTTGGCGGACCGATACGGAAATCACGACCGAGCTCACCGGCGGCAATTGGGAACGCAAGATCAAGGTCCGCGGCCGCGAGGAGCGCGCCCGGGCCGACGCCGGCCTCGCGCCGGTCAAACAGGCACCTGGCGAACGGCGTTCGCCGGAGGAGGTCGATCGCGACGACAGCGACGACGACACGGAAGACGAAACGGGGAAACAATCATGAGAGTCTTTGACGCCATCATCAACGAGCCGTGGGCGATCCAGCAAGAAGCCCTCGAGACGATCCTCGATATCGCCGATCGCCAGATCAGGGGCGCCGACCTCGACGAGATCCGGGCGATCTACGCCGAGCGGATCCAGGCGGTCGAGGCCGTCGGCGGAACGCCCATGGAAGGGACCGCCCGCGTCACCGTCCGAGACGGGATCGCCGTCGTTCCGGTTATCGGACCGATCTTTCGGCGCGCCAACCTGTTCACGTCGGTTTCCGGTGCGACGGCGATCGACTCCCTCGCCAAGGATTTCACGGCGGCATTCAACGCGCCGGAGATCTCCGGCGTCCTCCTGGCCGTCGACAGCCCGGGCGGCACCGTCAACGGAACCAACGAGCTCGCCAAGATGATTCGATCGGCGGCCGACCAAGGGACGAAACCCGTCCTCGCTCACGTCTCCGGATCCGCAACCTCCGGCGCCTTGTGGATCGCCTCCGCGGTCCATCGGATCACCGTCGACGAGACGGCTCTCGTCGGCTCGATCGGCGTCGTCATGGCCGGCACCGATACCCGGGAACGCGATCGCGCCCGCGGGATCAAGGACGTTCAAATCGTCTCGAGCCAGTCGCCCAACAAGCGACCGGATCCGGCGACGGACGAAGGCGTCGCGACCCTGCAAGCCCGGGTCGACAAATTGGCTCAAGTGTTCATCGAAGCCATTGCAGTTAACCGCGGCGTCTCGGCCGAGACCGTCGCGAACGATTTCGGTCAAGGCGACGTGCTCGTCGGGGCCGAAGCGGTCGGCGTTGGAATGGTCGACGCCGTCGGAACCCAAGAGGGAACCATCTCCGGCATGATCGCCGGGGATTTCGAGGCTTTCGCTCGTGCGGACGCCGCCATAGACCGAAAGGAGTCAGAAGCTATGGATATCAACACGACGGCGGAACTTGCGACCGCCTTTCCCCAACTCGTTACGCAGATCCGCGACGAAGCTCGCGCGGAAGGCCAGAAAGAGGGCGCCGAACAAGCCGACGCCACTCGGCCGGCTCTTTCCGTCGAATCCGTCAAGGCCGAGAGCCCGGACGTCGCCGCGGCTCTGGCCGCCGAAGGGAGCCAGGCCGAACGCGATCGGATCGCCGATCTCGAGGCGAACGCGTTGCCCGGTTTCGAGGCCGTCCTCGAGGAGTGCAAGGCCGACGGCAAGTCGACCTCGGCCGACCTGGCGATGAAGATCGTCGCGCTCCAAAAACAACAGGGTTCGGACGCTGCGGACAAGGCGAAAGCCGACGCCGACGCGCTCGACAAGGTTCTCCCGGCTCCGGGGGCGAGCGCCGACGGTAACCAGGATCCGCAAGGCGGCGACCAGGGCGGCGATTCCGAGGCCGCGCTCAAAGCCAAGTGGGACGCCGACGAAAGTCTCCGCGCCGATTTCCACGACAATTTCGCGGCCTATCAACGGTTCTGTGCCGACGACGCCGACGGTCGGATCCGCCGCTACGCCGGCAACCAGGCCTAAACCGCCTCGATCGGAAACCGCTCGGCGCCTCGGCGCCGGTTTTCATTTGAACGCAAACATGGAGGGTTTAACCCATGACGACTTTAGCTGCTAACAGCCCTCGGGAGTTCGAGCTCCCGGAGGCCTATATCGATGATCAACCGGTCATCGCTTCCGACATCATTTACGAAGGCGCCGCCGTCGGCGACAACGGTTCGGGTTATATGCGCCCGCTCGTTGCCGGCGATCCGTTCCGCGGGTTCGCGCTTCTCAAGGTCGACAACTCGCAAGGCTCGGCCGGCGACCGGAAGGTCAAGCTCCAGAAGAAGGGCGCCGTCGTCCTCTCGATTTCGAGCCTGGCGATCACCGACGTCGGCAAGCCGGTATATGCCAGCGACGACAACACGTTCACCCTTACCAAGGGATCGAATTCGGCGATCGGCCGCGTCGTTCGTTGGATCTCGACCGGCAAGGGCCTAGTCGCTTTCGACGTCCATCGCGGCGGCGTCGGCCTGGTCGGTGAAATGACCGACAACACGAACGGCACGGCGGACGGTACGGTCGCCGACGTCTCGACGGCGGTTACCGGCGTCGACGGCACCGGCAACAACGCTGCCAGCAAGACCGACGTCGACAGCCGTTTGACGACGATCGACGCCAACTTTGCCGACCTGGCCGACAAGGTCAATTTGCTCGCCCGCCTCGTCGGTTAGAGCTCAACCCCGGCCCGAAAGGGACCGGATCCGATTTCGGCTTTCCGGCCGTCCGCGTAGGTGGGCGGCTTTTTCAATGGAGAAATTACCATGAGCACTCAAGCACTCGGCAGCCGCGCCATTCTGGGGCGGCTCTACATGCGCCTAACGGCCGGCTCGATCGGCTGGATCGATCGCCTCTCCTTCTACGTCGACTCCGACCAGGAGGGGGAACACAAGTGGTTGGGCATGACGCCGCAAATGCGTGAATGGATCGGCGGCCGCCTGATCAAGGGCCTTCGCGACTTCGGCGTGAAGATCCAGAACAAGGATTTCGAGGCCTCGATCGGGATCGGCCTGAACGAGATCCGGCGCAACAAGACGCAACAGATTATGTCTCGCGTCGACGGTCTGGCGTCCCGCGCCAATACCCACGGCGCCCGGCTCCTCTCGGATCTGATCATCGCCGGCGAGTCGACCGTCTGTTATGACGGGGAATTCTTTTTCGATACGGATCACTCGGAGGGCGACAGCGGAACGCAGTCGAATTTGATCACCGTCGATATCTCGGCCCTTCCCGCCGAGGTTCACGGCTCGATCACGAACCCGAGCGTCGAGGAAATGCAACAAGCCATGTTGCAGGGCGTTCAAACGATGTTCGGGTTCAAGGACGACCAGGGCGAGCCGATCAACGAGCTCGAGAACCAGTTCGTTGCCATGGTCCCGACGGGCCTATGGTCGTCCGGCGTGACCGCCGTCTCCGCTTCCCAATTGGCGGCCGGCCAAACCAACGTGATCCCGAACCTTCCGAACTTCTCGATCACTGTCGTTCCCAGCCCGCGTTTGACCTGGTCAAGCGATTTCGCATTGTTCGGCGTCTCCGGGAACGACGGCGTCGCGCCGTTCATTCGCCAGGAGGAGCAACCGTTGAACGTGTCGGTCCAGGCGGAAGGATCGCCGGAGGAATTCCACAACAAGCGCCACGTTTACGGCGTCGACTATACGGGGAATTTCGGGCCTGGGTTTTGGCAGAAGGCCGTCAAGGTCAAGCTGGCCTAGTCCGCCGCGGGTAACCGATAGATCTGAAACGCGGAGCGGCCCGTCCTCGCGGCGGGCCGTCCGCTTTCTGAAGGAGAAGAACCTTGAAAACCTATACCGTTACCGGGATCGCCGCGTCCTTCGCGGTCGCGTCCCTCTTGGCTCTCGACGACGACCAGCTCGAGCGCCGCAAACACCAAGTCGAAACCGTCGACGACGACGTCGATCTCCCAGAGGGCTTGACGCTCGTCCGCCTCCGCGCGCCGGTCCAGTTCAAACGCGGCGAGAACGTGAACGTCGTATCGGCGCCCGCCGTCAATCCGCGCCTCCTCGCCGAGCTCGCCGCGAAGGGGTCGACCGAGGCCAACAAAGCAAAGGCCGAGGTCAAGGCGGCTCGCGAGCACGGCGCCGCCGTCAACCGGTCACGCGCCAAGAAACAGGCGGTCGCCAAAAAGACGGCCGAGGACAAGAAGGCCGCGGCCAAGGCGGCGCGTTCCGACAGCGATCGCCCGCGGATCTACCGGGCCGCGAAGAAACTCGCCGAGGAAAAGGGCGTCGACCTCGACCAGGTCAAGGGCACCGGCAAACGCGGCGCGATCACCGTCGCCGACGTCCGCGCCCATATGCAGGCCGGAACAGCAGACAAGGACACGCCGAACACGCCGCCCGCCGCGACGGGAACGCAATCGGTCGCCGAGATTTCGGCGAACCCTGAAAAGTAAACAACCTGATAGGGGGTTCGGCCGATGGCCGTAGAATCCGCCGCCGACCTGGCCGCGTTCTTCGATCCGAACGAGTTCGCGGAAACCGTGACTTGGACGCCGAAAGCCGGCGGCGGATCCTCGTCGGTCGATCTCATTCTCGATCAAAAGGCCGAGCGAAACGACTTTTTGACGCCGGGGGTCGTATCCGAGCAATGGGCCGCCTGGGTCATGGGATCCGCCGTTCCGGGGGGTGTTCCGGTGATGGGGGATAGCTTCGTCGCGGCGCGCGGGACGTTCGAGGTTTTGAACGACCCGATCGCCGACGACACGGGGGCCGTTTTCCGGCTCGTTCTAAGAAAGACGGCCTAGGTCCATGGAACTTTCCGCGGCCCTACAAGGCCGGCTCGAGGAGTTTCTCGAGCGACAGGCCCGCGGCGTCCTGGACGGGATTCACGGCGCCGTCGAGGCGGGCGCGAAGGAGGTTCAAGCCGGATGGCGCGCCGCCGTCAATCAACGGTTCGGGAGATCCGGCCGCGGCGGCGGTGGCCGGCGGGTGGCGAACGCCATTCGCTTGAGGGTTTACAAGAACCATGACGACGGCGCCGCGGCGACGGTCTATTCGAAATTCGGCCGCAAGGATCCAAGCGGGAAGTTCGTCGACTACCTGGCGCCCCATTTGACCGGGGCGACGATCGCGCCCCGCGGCGGCCGTTGGCTCTATATCCCGCTGCAAAAGGGGCGACGGGCCAAGCGTTCACGCCTCGCCGTCGGGCAAGCAAAGAACCTCGCATTCGTGCCGATCAGTCCCGGCCGGGCGCTCCTCGTTCGTAAGACGCGGACACGCTCGACGCCGATCGCGCTCCTCGTCCGGCGGGTCCGGATCTCGAGGAGCCTTGATTTCGACGCCGTCGTCCGCCGCGAACAAGCGGCCCTCGGTCGGCGTCTCTTGCAACATTTGGAGGCCGCTTGATGCCTACGTCAGTCGAGGAAACCATTTTCGCGGCCGTCGCGACCAAGCTCGACGCGATCGCCGGGTATTCGTTCGAGCGGAACCTTTCGCGCGAAGTCCAGATCTCGGACGTCCCCATGATCATCCTCATCGACGGGGACGACGATCAGACTCCCTATACGACGGGCTCGGATCTCTATCACGTTCGTTTCGACGTCGAGCTCTTTGTTTCCGGCGCCAGCGACGCCGAGCTCGGTCCGGCCTTGAGTGAACTACAAGCGAAGGTCAAGGCGACGCTCGAGGATCCCGCGGATCCGAAGCTCGGGATCCCGGCGGTCCGCGACGTTCGATACCTGACTCGCTCACAACCGGACTTTATCGGCCCGGATGCGGCTCAACGGATCTACGGAACCGCTCTCGCCTACGAGGTCGATTTCGAGACCGCCGAGGGCGACCCCTACACAGCCGGCTAACCAAAGGAGAAAGCCATGAGAAGGACGGAAAGCGGCCCGGTTCCGGGCGGCTCGTTCGTGCGTCCTCCCGAGATGCACGACGACAAGACGCGACCGGAGACGGCCGCGAAGAAGGGCGGCGGCCGTAAGGGCGCCAAAGGCACACGGCCGACGTCGGCCGATCAGGCAAAGACCGACGAAAAGGAGTAACCGGTCATGAGTGAATTTCGCAGACAAGATCAAACCTTCGCGCTCAAGGTCGAGGGGACGCCCGGCGTCGACTCGACTCCGACCGTCGGCGCGGACGCGATCAAGGTTTCGAACCTCCGGTATATTCCGGGCCTCGAGATCGAGAACACCGACGAGGAACACACCGGCGGCCTTGACGTCGGCCGGCCGATCGTCGGCGGCGGCAACGCGGCCTTTTCGATGGACTGCGTCATGCGGGGTGCCGGCACGGCTGGCCAGGCTCCCGAGTACGGGACCATGCTCCGGAGCGCCGGTTTCTCGGAAACCCTGACCGCCTCGGCCGTCACCGGCACGGCTCAAGCCGGCGCCGCCTCGACGATCACACTCGCCGTTGGTGCCAGCTCGACGGACGACGCCTATAAGGGAATGCCGATCGATCTCACCGGCGGAACCGGATCCGGGCAATCGGCGTTGATCACGGCCTATAACGGAACGACCAAAGTCGCGACCGTCGCCAAGGACTGGACGACGCCGCCGGGTGGGACGACGGACTATTCGATCGCCGCCAATGCGCTTTATCGCCTGGCGTCGACGGGCCTCGAAAACTTCTCCGGTTACGGCTGGCAACACGCCAAAGCGAGCGGCGCCAATTCCCGTTTGCGCCGGTGCATCGGCGGGGTCGGAAACCTGTCGTTCAACATGCCGACCCGGAAGATCGCGACGATGACGTTCACGTTCACCGGGATCTTTCCCGGCGCGCCGACCGCCGTCGCTCACCCGGGTGCCGCGACCTTCGACGACGTCCGCGGCGAGGCAATCAAGGGCGCCGAGGCGCTTCTCGGCGGCGCGGCGGTCAAGTTCAACAACCTGTCGTTCGACCTCGGAAACCAGATCGCGCAAGCCGACGACCCGGCGGCGACCTACGGTTTCGACGTCGCCGGCATCGTGCGGCGCAAGATTACCGGATCCATCAATCCGAACCTGACGTCGATCACGACGCGGGACAACGTCGCCGATTTCGTCGCTCAGACGACGAAGGACATCGTCCTTCGTTGGGGATCCGGAGCCGGCAAGCAAATCTCCGTGTTCATGCCCGGCGTTGCCTACACGGGCGCCGAGGAGGAGGACGTCGAGGGGTTCGCTCATGACCGGGTCCCGTTCCAAGCCGACGGCGACAACAACGGCGTTTGGGTCTGCGTCTATTAGGGGGCGAGGATGGTTCACTCTGTAAACGATAGGGTCGTCTTCACGCCGGCCGGTCAAGACGACCGGCCGGAGGACGAGCGCGTAACCTTCTCACTCCAAGTCCCGGGGCGGCTCGACCTGATCAAGCTACGGCGCGCGATCGTCGCCGAGGGCGGGAACTATTGGGAGCCGCACGCAATCCGCGCCGCGCTCCGCCGCGGGGTCGAGCGCCTGTTGCCGGGCGAGGAAGACGCGGACAAGCGGAGCGAGATCCTCGGCACGCTTGAGCGTTTCTATGAACTGAACGAGGCGGTCGAGGAGGTCGATCCCGAACGGCAGAAAGCATGGGCCGAGAATTCGGACGAGGATCCGGAGCTCGAGACGTTGATCGAGGAATTCCAGGCGGCATACCTCGAGGCTTGCGACATTCAAGCCATGGTCGCCCGCGGCGACCAGGCGCTCCGCGACATGCTCGCCGATAACGTCGTCTACCCGGATATTCGCCGAGACGTCACCCTTCGAATGTTCGTGCTCGATTGGTCCGGCCTCAAGAGGAAATGCGAGCGCGGCGAGGCGGGTTTGACCGACGCGGCGCTCGGGGCGATCCCCGAGGAACACCTCGATCCCGTCTATCTCGAGATCGACAGGATCGCCCGGGTCCAGAAGGAACAGGCAAAAAACTGAAGATCCTCGTCGCCTGGCGGTGCTTCCCGGTGGAGTTCGCCGACGGCGAGGAGTTCACGGTCGAGGATCCGACGCCCCGGGGTGAGGGGTGGAACGTTCCCGGCCTCGAGGAGCTCGGCGAGATCCGGGTTCATCCCGTCCACCTGATCGAGCCGGAGACCGAGATCCTTTTCGATCTCTGGCAGGACGGACGCGAACGCCGTTCGCTTCCGGACGCGGGCGGGCTTTTCCAGCAATCGGCGAAGGTCCTCGAGGCCTTCGCGATTATCGACGGCACCGTCGCCGCCCTCAAAGCGGCGCGGCGCGGAAACCGTAAGGGGTAGGTCATGCCGGCGCAAAAGGACGTCTACGTTCGGCTCTCGGTGAAGGACGCGCAGGCGGCACAAGCGGCCTTGCGTAAATTCGGGACCGACGGTCAATCGGCGCTCCGCAAGATCGACCGCGCCGCTAAGAAACCGTCGAGATCCCTCAAGGCGCTGAATACGGGCGTCAAGACCGGGACGACGTCGCTCCAACGAATGGGGCAGACTGCGGCGATCATCGACGGGCCGCTCGGTGGGATCGCGTCTCGCTTTACCGGTCTTGGCTCCCTGATCTCCGGCGCCGGTCTGGCGATCGGCAGTTTCGCGCTCGGCCTCGCCGGCGCCGTGACGGTCCTCGGGAAGGGGATCCAGGCCGCCAACGAATATGAGAAATCCATGTTCAAGATCCAGGCGGTCTTGAATACGACCGGGTTCGCGTCCGGTAAGACGGCCGACGAGATCAACGAGCTCTCGATCGCGATCGGACGGGGAACGCTCGCCAGCGTCAACGGCGTTCGCAACGCGGCGGCGCAGCTCTTGACCTTCCGCAATATCTCCGGCGAGGCCTTTGATCGGACCCTCATCGCCGCCCAGGATCTCGCCGCCCTCGGGTTCGGGACGATCGAGTCGGCGGCCGTGCAGCTCGCAAAGGCGATGGAAGATCCGGCGCGCGGCTTGACCATGTTGCGGCGGGTCGGCGTCTCCTTCACGGCGGCGCAAGAGCAAGTGATCAAGAAGCTGTTCGAGACGGGGCAGGTCGCCGCCGCTCAAAACGAGATCCTAAAGGCGGTCGAGGCACAAGTCGCCGGCGCCGGCACGGCGGAGGCCGGCGGGCTCGCCGGCGCCTACGATACGTTGACCGAGAATATCGGCCTGTTCCTCGAGGGGGTCGGAAACTCGGGACCGATCCAGGTCGCGACGCAAGCCATGTTGATGTTGGGCGAGTCGATCGGCGCCCTCAACGACAGTTTTTTCCCGCCGGCGATCATCCGGATCGCCGAGCTCAAGAAGGAGATCGCCGACCTCGAGGCCGAGATCAACAAGCCGGGCGGGATCACGGATCTCGACGCGACGGGAACCCTCGGCCTCGATATCACGGTTTCGAGCCAAGAGGCCGAGCTCGCCAAGAAGCGGAAGGAGCTCGCCGACCTGGTCGCCGAGGAGGAGGCCGAGGCCGAACGCAAACGGTTCGCGCGAAAGCGGGCCGAGGAGGAGAAATACCGCGCCCAGGTCGAGGCCGACCATACCCGTTTGTTCAAGGCCGAGGAGGCGTTCGTCAAGAAGCTCGAGCGGGAAACCAAACGCGAGAAGAAGGCGCGCGTCGACGCGACCAAACGAGCGACGGCCGAGATCATCCGTCTCGAGGACCGGGCGGCGAAGGCGACCCTCGATCCGATCGCCTTGGTCGCGCGGGAGCGCCGCAAGGAGCTCGACAAATACAAGAAGATGCGGGCCGACGGCCTGATCTCGGTCCGCCAACACGCCGAGGCCGAGGTCAATATCGCCAAGATCTACGGCAAGCGGCGACTCGAGGCCGAGAAAGAGGTCCAGGAGGAATTGAAAAAGGCCCGGGCCGAGACCTTCGGCGGGGCTGCGCAAAACGAGGTCGAGGACTATTTCGATACCCTGGGATCCGCCGGCGAGCGGACCGGGCGCTTCCTGGTGAGTTCCTTTAGCCAGGTCGAGGACGCTTTGACCGCGTTCTATTCGGGCGCCAAAGTCTCCGGTGCGGACTTCCTCGACAGCATGAAGGCCGGCCTCGCCCGCCTGGCGGCACAAGACACGATCGCCGCGGTCGGCGGTTTTCTCGGCCTGGGGAGCGGGTCCGGCGGACTGTTTAGCGGCGGATCCATCATCGGCAACATCATCGGCGGGGTCGGGTCCCTGATCGGCGGTTTCTTCGCCGATGGCGGGCGCGTCTCCGGACCCGGTTCGGGAACGAGTGACTCGATCCCCGCTTGGGTCTCGAACGGCGAGTTTATCGTCAATGCCCGTTCAACGGCGCGGTGGTTGCCGTTCCTCGAGGCGATCAACGACGCGCCCGGGTTCGCCCGCGGTGGCCGCGTCGGTGCGGACGGGATCCCGCGGTTCGCTTTCGGCGGAATGGGCGGCGATTTCGACGATGGGGCCTTCGGGGGCGATCCCGGTAACGACGAGGCCGGCCGCGGCGATCTCGCGGATCCCGGCACGGGACCGGAGGCGCCGGGCGGCGATTTCGACGATAACTATCGGGTTCCCGACGATATCGTCACCAACATTTTCGACCGATATGGCAATATCGTCGACCGCCGCGGGGGATCGTTCTTCGATCGGATCGCGACCTTCTTCGGTGCCGGCCAGGACGCCGGACTCCTGGGATCTCCGGCGGCCGGTTTGTTGTCGTTGCTCGTTGGTCTGTTCAATCCGCTTGCCGGGCTCGGTCTCAATATCGGACGTGAGGCGCTCACCGGCGGCAAGGCGCGGAACAGCGGGATCACCGGGACCGGTCTCGTCGGTCTCGGCTACGACCTGATCACCGGGCAAACGACTGTCGATCAGGAACTCGGCCGCCTGTCGCGGAGTTTCGACCGCGGCGTCGGTTCGATCGCGTCGGCGATGGGGATCGAGGGGGTCGGCGCCGTCCATGGCAGCCGATCGCGGGCCGGCGCGGCGGTCGCCGGGTTCGGCGGCGAGGGTGGGGACTTCTTTTTTTCGGCGCTCGACGACCGTCCGGAGGAACGCCGTTCCGCTTTCCAGGCGGCCGGCTCCCTGGCGCTCGCCGGGTTCCGCGGCGACCTGGCGTCGCGGTATCAGCCCGTCGAGTCGACCGGCGCGAACATCCTCGCGAGCCTCTCCGGCAGTTTCCGCCGCGGCGGCCGACCGCCGATCGGCGAGGACGTCCTCGTCGGCGAGGCGGGTCCGGAGGTCTTTCGCGCCGACCGGCCGGGCAAGATCTTCGCGAACGATAACGTCACCTTCGGATCCGATAATTCCGAGGTCGTCGAGGTCCTCGAGGGGATCCGCGAGGACCTGGCCGAGGGCAATCGTTCGACCGCGCTTGCGATCGAGGAACTCCGGAGCCAGGTCCACGCCTTGAGCGACGGAACCCGGGGACGCCGGACGCAGCGGAGTTTCTGAGATGGCCGACGTCTTTTCCGATATCACGGCAAAGCGCGTTTGGGCCGTCGAGGTCAAGGCCTACGATCCCTCGACAGAGGCCGAGATCACGCTCTATGCGGCGTCGAAAGCCTTTACCACCAAGAGCACGGACACGCCGGCGGATACCTATTTCCCGGGGGCCGTCGGCCGCGCCTCGACCTTCGAGCGGTCCATGTTCCGCCGCGGCCGGATCGGCGGCTCGTCCATGCCGGATCCGGGGGCGCTCGATATCGTCAACACGGGCGAGCTCGAGACCTGGCTCGATTACCAGTTCGACGGCCGCGACGTGACCGTGAAGGTCGGTCTCGAGGGCGACGCCTATTCGACTTTCGAGACGGTCTTTTCCGGCGTCTCCGGCGAGCTCCAATTCGATCGGAACGTGATCCGTCTCAAGCTCTCGGACAAGCAAGATCAGCTCGACAAACTGATTCAGGAAAACCTCTTTGCCGGCACCGGCGGCAACGAGGGCGGCGACGATCTCAAGGACAAACCGAAACCGCTTTGTTTCGGGCCGTGCAACAACATAACGCCGGTGATCGTCGACCGGACAAACCGTGTCTATCAAGTCCATGATGGCCAGATCAAGGCGGTCGACGCCGTTTACGATAACGGCAAGCTTCTGACGTTGACGACCCATTACACGGTCGATCTCACGAACGGACGGATCACGCTCGTCGCGGCGCCGACGGGCCTGGTCACGGCCGACATTCAGGGATCCGATACGGGCGGGACCTACGTCTCGAGCGTCGCCAATATCATGGAGCGGATCGTTAAAGACTTTGGCGGACTGTCAACGTCCGACATCGACGCGACCTCGATCTCGGATCTCAACACGAAAAACGCGGCGGCCGTCGGGATCTACACCGGCACCGGCGAGCGCAACCTCCTCGACGTCCTCGACGAGCTCTCGAATTCGATCGGCGCTTTCTACGGGTTCAATCGGGCCGGAAAGTTCTCGGTCGGCCGGTTCGAGGCGCCGGCGACGACGGCCGATTTTACGTTCGTCGAGACGGACGCCGTCAAGAACCGGATCAAACGGGATCCCGGCGGTTCGGTGATCTGGCGCCAGCGGATCAAATACGGGCGCAACTGGACCGTACAAAGCGACGAGGCTCTCGACGCGAGCGCAACCGACGCTCACAAGGACTTCGTAACCCAAGATTACCGAGTGACCTCGGACGAGGACGCGGACGTCAAGGAGGACGGCGCCGGCAAGGGCGGGCACAAGAACGCCGACGATCCGGAGCCTCTCGTTACGCTCCTCGACGCCAAGGCCGACGCCGACACGGAAGCGACGCGGCTCCTCGGCCTCTATGACGTTCGCCGCGACTTCTTCTCGGTCACGGTCAAGACCCAGGCCTTTCAAGTCGACCTCGGCGATACCGTCGATTTTTCGCATTCACGTTTCGGCCTCTCGGCTGGAAAGAAGTTCCTCGTCGTCGGTATCGCCGAGCGCGCCGTCGTCAACGAGGCCGATCTCGATCTCTGGGGGTAAAAGCCAATGCCCGAAAACGTCTTGTTCCTCTACGAAAACAAAGTCGACGACGCGACCATGACCGCGAGCTCGACGGCGGGATCTCTCGGTCCGGACAACCTCAAGAACCGCGAGGTCGAGAAGGTCGCCCGAACGACCGGCGACACGGCCGAATGGTGGAAAGCGGATTTCGGATCCGAGGTCAACGTGTCGACGGTTTGCTTGTGGAACCACAACCTCGGCGCCGGCGGGACGATCCGGATCCGGCTTTCGAACAATTCGGATCTCTCGTCGCCGGTCTACGATCAGACGTCGGACGCCTGGCCGGTGCTCTATGGACCGGACGATATCGGGCTCGATATGTGCGGGTACGGCGGCTATGCGATCCTCTCCGAATTCCAGAACTACCGCTATTACTGGCTCCGCCGACTTGGCGCCACCTACAACGCCCGATACCTCGGCGTTGACGTCGCCGACGCGGCCAATCCGGACGGCTATATCCAGGCCGGGCGCCTGATTGCCGGAATCGGCTGGCAACCGACGAAAAACTTCTCCTACGGATGGTCGATCGATTGGCAGGACGATAGCGAGCAAATCGCCATGGACGGCGGCGGCCTTTGGATCGACGAGCGTCAGAAGTTCCGGGTCCTGACGCTTCCGTTCCGGTTCGCCAGCGCGGCCGACGCCAACGGCAGTTACACGGATTTTCAAAGGATCGTCGGTCACGCGAAGGACGTCCTCGTCGTTCCATTTCCGGATAAGAGCGGCGTCGAGCAATACCGCTCGACGCTCTACGGGGTGCCGGTTCGGAACGGACTCGGGAAGCCCGTCCAGAAGCAAACCGACGTGTTCGAGTTTTCTGTCAGATTTAGGGAGATCATCGCATGAGCAACGCTTATGACGACGTCATCGCGCTAGCGCCGGGGGAGGTCCCTTGGCTCGCGAAATTCCAGGCCCTCGCCACCCAGGTTAAGGCCGATATGATCACGATCCAGGCCGGCGGTTTTTCCAACGAGTTGACCTACGGCGCGCGGACGATCTCGAGCGCGACCGGCGTAACCCTTACGAACGCCAACGCACGGTTTCAGAAAGTCACCATGACGGCAACGAGCCAGGCCGTCGACATGCCGGACGCGACGACGGAGACCGAGGGGCGTCCCTGGCAGGTCCTTAACGCCGGTAGCAATGATTTCGCGATCAAGGACAACGGCGGGAACGACCTGGTCGCCGCGGTCGCCGCCGGCGAGCTCTATGAGATCTGGCTCGTCGACGACTCGACGACGGACGGCGTTTGGACCGTCGCCAAGCTGGCCGGATCCTCGGCGCCGACGACGGCGATCGGAACTATCCAGATGAAAGCCGGTTCGACCCTGCCGTCCGGCTGGCTCAACTGTGACGGTTCTGAGGTCTCGCGGTCGACCTACGCCGACTTGTTCGCCGAGATCGACGAGACCTACGGGAACGGCGACGGCTCGACGACTTTCAATCTCCCGGATATGCGCGGGCGTGCCGTCGCCGGCGTCAACAATTCCGGCTTACCGAACGGGGCGAACGGGTCCTATTCGACGCGCAATGAGACCGACACGACCGGCGCGGAAACGCACCAACTTACGACTTCGGAAATGCCGTCGCACAGTCATGGCGGCAGCGTCGGCAACGTCACCGCAAACGGTCAAGGGGGTGGAAATCCATCACTTTGGAATGCAGGTAGCACGTCGTCGACCGGCGGCGATGCCGCTCACAACAACATGCAACCGACGATTTTCGTTCCCTTCATCATCTACGCGGGGGTTTGACCATGAGCGTATTCAGGCATCATCCGGACGGCCGGATAATTATCGACGATCTCGTGATCCCGCTCGCCGATTTCCAGGTCCTCGAGCCCGGTTACCCGGCCTTGCCGGCGGGCGTGACGGGGTTCGAGTATATCCAGGCCGGCCGACATTTCGCCTACGGTCACAACGGCCAGCGCGCGGCCGTCGTCGCGAACGCGACCCTCGACGGCTATATCGCCTCGAGGGCGACCTATGAGGCGGCGCTCGCGCCGCCGGCGCCGGAACCGCCGAGCAAGGCCGAGGCCTCGACGATCGTCGACGACCAGGCCGAGGCGGCGCGGCTCCAGTACATTACGCCGGGATCCGGGCAAGCCATGGTCTACGAACGTAAACGGTCCGAGGCCGAGGCCTGGGTCGCGGATCTCTCGCCGGATCCGGCCGACTATCCGCTCTTGAAGGCCCGGGCCGAACGGCTCAATCCGGGATCCCCGGATTATCCGGCTGTCGCGACCGAATGGAACGCCAAGGCGGCGACCTGGCTTGCGATCGCCGCCGATATCGAGGGGATCCGCGAGGGGGCGAAGGAGGCGATCGCCGCGACGGCCGACGGATCCGCCGGCGGCGACGATCGCGAGACGATCCTCGCCGGCCTGGCCTGGCCGGAGCCGGGTCCATGAAACGCGAGAACCGGGTCCCTTGGCTTATGGCCGCCCTCGGGGCGGCCTTTTGTTTGCTGGCGATCGTGCTCGCCGGCGATGCTTGGGCGCTATACGCTTGCGCGAAACGGCAGGCGATCGCCGAGTCCCTCAAGAACAAACACAAAGAGGTTCCGCTGTCCGTCGGCGTCGCCTCGAACGGGACCGTTATCGAGGTTTTCGCCTCGGAATCCGGATCTTTCACGATCGTCAACACGCGGCCGGACGGTCTCTCGTGCCTGATCGCCGCCGGCGAGAATTGGCAAGTGCTCGAGGCGGAGAAAGAGGATCCGGAGATATGAGCCCGGATCCCGTCACCTGGGGCGAGATATCGATCGTTGCCGGCTTGTTGATCTCGACGGTTACGCTTTTCTTCGGGATCCGCCGCGACGCGCGGGCGCGTGACAAGGAGCTCAAGGACGCGGCCGAGGCCCGTCAAAAGGCGCTCCTCGCCGAGGTTGAGAAAGTCGCTCAGGAGGTCCACAGCGTCCGTGAGGAGAGCGACGAGGGCCGGCGGCGGCTCTATGCCCACCTCGAGGCGAACTACGTCCGTAAGGAGGTCCACGAGGCCTCTATCGAGGGTTTCAAGCACGCGCTCGAGGAGCAAACGGCGATCGTTACGTCGGCGATCGGCGCGCTCGAGCGTGTCGGCACCAACACGAGAGAAGGGAACGGCAAATGAGGTTATCCGAACACTTCACCTTACGCGAGGCGATGCGATCGCAGGTCGCGACCCGCCTCGGGATCGACAACACGCCAGGCCTACAGGCCCACGAGAACCTCGAGCTCGTCGCCGCGACAATCCTCGAGCCGGTGCGGGTTCATTTCGGGATCCCGTTCTCGCCGTTGTCCTGGTTCCGGTGCCTGGATCTGAACGCGGCGATCGGCAGTTCGCCGAGATCTCAACACGTCGCCGGCGAGGCCGTCGACTTCGAAGTTCCGGGGATCCCGAACCTGGCTCTCGCAACCTGGTGTCGGGACAACCTCGAGACCTTCGATCAACTGATCCTCGAGTTCTGGGATCCGGAGGATCCGGCGGGCGGTTGGCTTCATGCCTCGAGGTCGGCCGACGGCCGCGACCGGCGCCAGGTCATGACCTTTGACGGCCGTATTTTCGTCAACGGATTGGGGTAGGGGGCGGCTATGTGGGATGAAGTGAAAGGCGTGATCGGTACGTTCGCGCCGACGATCGCGACGGCTCTCGGCGGGCCGCTCGCCGGCGGCGCCGTCAAGGTCTTGACCGGTGCGCTCGGTGATCAGACGCCGGCAATCCTCGGTTACGTCATCGTTGCCGGCTTCTTCGGCATCCTGGCGGCGATGATCTTCGTCGACCTTCCGTCCGGTTCCGGCGATATCCTGAAAGTCCTCCTTGGGTCCTTGGGGGCGATGACGGTCCAGGTCGGAAACTTCTTTTTCGGATCCTCGCGAGGGTCGCGGATCAAGGACGCCATGATCCCAAAGTCATGAGCCCGGGTTCGTCCCGGGCGATCCTCTCGCTCTGGCGGGCGGATAACGAGCTCGAGCGTCGTTGACGTTTTGAGAGTGGAAACTAGCGGCCCGTCCCGAAAGGGGCGGGCTTTTTTTTGTGTCTACGCTTGCGGGCGAAACGTTGTAAACCTACATTCCCCGCGAGCAACAACCGTAATTTTTATGAGGTTGAAATGGCGAAAGCTGAATCGAGCGGAAACAGGCTATCACACAGGGATACGCGGTTCGTTAAAGGCATGTTGGCGAGAGGAGATCGTCAACACGATATCGCTGCATATTTCGGGGTCAATGCCGGTCGGATTGCGGAGGTCGCGACGAACGATTGCAATTACCCGAACGCCGAACCAATTCCGGACGCAGAGCTCCCGCCCGCGGGTCCCTATCTGAGCAAGTTTGCATTGCGATCGGTCATTGAATCATTGAACGAGGCGATCGAGGCTATCGAAATGGCCGAGGCCGAGGAGACGCTCGAAGACGTCAAGACGGCCCTATTGTTGGCGAAAGAAACGCTCGAGAACAAGATAAGCGATCTCGAGGAGGTTTAGATCCAGTATCCGGCGCCGGCGGGCGTCGTGACCGTTGTCAAGAGGCTAGATATTCATTTTGAATAGGGGTCATGACGAACGGTGCCGTCACCCTAGGAGATCTCAATCGCCGCGGGATCCGGATGCTCGAGGTCGCTTGCTCCAAATGCGAGCGCTGCGGCCGCCGGCGCCTCGATCGCCTGATCGCCAAACACGGCGCCGGCCTGGGGTTGCCGGCGCTCCGCGGGATCCTGGCGCATGATTGCCCGAAGATGATCGACCCGCTCGCCTTCGATCAATGCGGGGTCCATTTTCCGCAACTGGCGGAAGGGTCGGCCGCGCCTAAATGAGTTTGGCGATCGCGCCGCCGATCTCGTCGCCGTTCCATCCGACGACGGCGTGACAGATCTCGAGGAGCTCCGCCGGCGGCTTCTTGCTTCCCCAGGGTATTACGCAAAGGATCGGCTTGTGTTGGTGCCGCGCGAGATTGAGCTCGAACCGGATCGGCGTTTCGTAATCCGACCAGGCATCGGCCGGAACGAGGACGGCGGTCGCCCGGGCCATGACGTTAGCGGTCTCGATCGTCGTTTGTTCGGGATCGACCGGGATCGGTTGGTTCTCCGGTGACGAGAGATTGATCCAGTCGCCGCGGCCGTAATGGCTATGAAGGAGGTCGACGAGGCGATCATAGTCCTCGCCGTAGGTCCAGGCGTTTGCGATAAAGATCGCCGGCCGTGAGATTTCCAACCCGCCGCCGATTACCCCAATAATCATATTTTCTCGCCCAACTTTCTTACTCCGGTTGAGTGAGAGCTTTGCATAAATCCGTTTGGTGTGATTCCTTCGATTGAGGATAGAGGTTGATCGGGGGTTGTGATGTCGCATCGTCTGACGGGTCAGTTGGGTTTTTCGGAGGCGGCCTTG
>Ga0056135_10000023_pt1 | contig 55916 bp, 54 predicted proteins | sample WorMetG1aBELIZE1_FD_67481 | JGI IMG/M metagenome (GOLD analysis project Ga0056135, IMG submission 67481) | Marine gutless worms symbiont microbial communities from Max Planck institute for Marine Microbiology, Germany - Inanidrilus... ...
GGTTCCGGACCATTCGACGCTGAGCCGGTTCCGCAAGCGATTGGCGGAGCGTTCCCTGGGCGAGGTCCTGTTCGACGAGTTGGCGCGCCAGTTCGAGGCGCGGGGCCTGATCGTCAAGCAGGACCATGCTGGAGCAACTGTTCAAACTGTCGGAAAACGAAACCACCGTCCGCACCGAGGTGGTGGCCGGGCTGACCACCTTCCTGACGCTCGCCTACATCGTTTTCGTCAACCCGTCGATCCTGGCCGAAAGCGGCATGGACCGGGGTGCGGTGTTCGTCGCCACCTGCCTGGCCGCCGCCATTGGCACGGCGATCATGGGGCTCTACGCCAACTACCCGATCGCCCTGGCGCCGGGTATGGGGCTCAACGCCTACTTCACCTACGGCGTCGTGCTGGGCATGGGCCATACCTGGCAGGTGGCGCTCGGTGCGGTCTTCGTATCCGGCATCCTGTTCCTCATTCTCAGCATCCTGCCGGTCCGCGAATGGATCATCAACTCGATCCCGCGATCGCTCAAGATCGCCATATCGGCCGGTATCGGGCTCTTTCTCGCTATCATCGCGCTCAAGAACGCCGGCATCGTCGTCGACCACCCGGCGACCCTGGTGACCATGGGCGACCTCGCCAAGCCGGAACCGGTGCTCGCCGTCCTCGGCTTCTTCTCCATCGCCGTGCTGACCGCCCGCGGCGTACCCGGCTCGATCATCATTTCGATCCTCGGCGTCACGGTCATCGGCGTGGCTCTCGGGATTACGGAGAACCAGGGCGTCGTCTCCATGCCGCCCTCGGTGGCGCCGACCTTCGCCCAGATGGATATCGCCGGCGCCCTGGAGATCGGGCTCATCACCATCGTCTTCGCCTTCCTCTTCGTCGACCTGTTCGATACGGCCGGTACCCTGGTCGGTCTGGCCCATCGGGCCGGCATGCTCGACGAACGGGGTCGCCTGCCGCGCCTCAAGAAGGCGCTCGTCGCCGACAGCACGGCGACCATCGCCGGTGCCGCCTTGGGGACCTCAACGACGACCAGCTACATCGAGAGCGCCGCCGGTATCAACGCCGGCGGGCGCACCGGCTTGACGGCAATCACCGTTGCGGTGCTGTTCCTGGCCTGCCTGTTCCTGTCGCCGCTGGCCGGCACCATCCCGGCCTACGCGACGGCCCCGGCGCTCTTGTTCGTCGCCTGCCTGATGGTTCGCGGGTTGGCCGAGATCGATTGGGACGACATCACCGACGTGGCGCCGGCGGTCATCGCCGCCATCGCCATGCCGCTGACCTTCTCGATCGCTTCGGGCATCGGTTTCGGCTTCATCACCTACGTCGCCGTCAAGGTCCTGGCCGGACGCCATTATGAGGTCGGACCGGCGATCTACGTGCTGGCCGCCGCCTTCGTCCTCAAGTTCGCCCTGCTCTGACGGACGGGAGGCAGTCACGGGAAATTGTTCAGGCGTGTTCGCCGCTCATATTCAGGACCTCGAAACCATCTGATATGTGTGGACCGTCGATGCGGGGATCGATGCGTTCCGAACATCATGGGTGGGAGATGAACAATGACGCGGATTTTCCTAGTTGTGCCGGTGCTGCTGGCCCTTTTTGCCGTCGTCGCCTCGGGTTCGGTCCTGGCCGGTGCCAAGGAGCACAAGGTGGCCATTCACGTCGATGAGAACGACCCAGCACGTATGAACATGGCGCTTAACAATGCCATGAACATCAACAAGTACTACGAGGCCAAGGGCGAAAAGGTGGAGATCGAGGTCGTCGCCTATGGCCCCGGCCTCAACATGTTCGTCGAGGGCAAGTCGCCGGTCGAACAGCGCATCGCCACCATGGGCATGGAGATGAGCAACCTGAGTTTTTCGGCCTGCGGCAACACGCACCGAAATATGAGCGCCAAGGCCGGCAAGGACATCCAGCTTGTGTCTGAAGCCAGCCTCGTGCCTTCGGGCGTGGTGCGCCTGATGGAACTGCAGGAACAGGGCTGGAGCTACATTCGGCCCTGAGCGAGCCGGCACTTGAGTAAGAGAACCCCGCCTTCGCGGGCGGGGCTGTTCACGGGTTGGGGCGGAACGAGATCAACCCCGACTGGGCGACCCAGTAGTAGACGCCGAACAGTACGGTGGCGAGCACCGTCGTCACGGCCAGTTTGAGCAGCATGCGGGCCTGGGCCGGTGAGCCCGGGTCCTCGCCCGGCAGCAGGTCGTCGGGATCGACCCGGCGCACGCCCCAGGGCAGGACCATGAACAGCAGCAGCCACCAGATGATGACGTAGACGACGAGGCCCTCGGTCAGGGACATGGTCAGGCTTGTTCCAATTCGACCAGGGTGCCGCAGAAGTCCTTGGGATGCAGGAACAGGACCGGGTTGCCATGGGCCCCGATCTTCGGCTCGCCGTTGCCGATGACTCGCGCGCCTTCCGCTTTCAGTTTATCGCGCGCCTCGATGATATCGTCGACCTCATAGCAGACATGATGCATGCCGCCGGCCGGGTTCTTGTCGAGAAAGGCGGCGATCGGCGAATTGTCGCCGAGCGGATAGAGGAGTTCGATCTTGGTGTTGGGCAGTTCGATGAAGACCACCGTCACCCCGTGATCAGGCTCATCCTGCGGTTCCGAAACGGTCGCGCCCAAGGTGTTCTTGTAGGTCGCGGTCGCGGCTTCCAGGTCGGGGACCGCGATGGCGACGTGATTCAACCTTCCGATCATTGCTCCAGGCCTCCTTGGCTTCAGGGGATGCGTACGATGTGGACCGTCGTGATGGCCCGTTTCCCAAGACTGTCGCGGAAATACCGGCGAACTGCAAGCCGAACGGCTTCCGCGGCTCGATCGTCGTCTCGCGCCTCCATCCGGCTCAAGCGGTCGACCGCATCCTCGGCCTCGTCGAGGGCCATTTGGCGGGAGGGATCGTGATCGCTTTCGAACAATCCGGTCGACGTCATCTTCGGTCGCGAAACGAGAGTGCCCTCCTGATCGATGACGATGGTGAGGACCGCGAATCCGTTCCACATGGCCCGTTTGCGGCTCTTTAATATTTCACTTTCGATGGGGACCAGCCGGTTGCCTTCGAGCGACAGGCGCCCCGACGGAACGTGGTCGACGATACCCGCCTCGCCTAGCGCCAGACGGACGACAGACCCGTTCTCGGCGACGACCACCTGTTCGACCTGGCATTCCTTGGCAAGATCGGCGTGCGCGCACATGTGGCGCAATTCACCGTGTACCGGTACGGCGATTTTCGATCTCGCCAGCTGGTACATCCGGGCCAGTTCGTCGCGCGCCGGATGACCGGATACGTGGACCCGTTTTTCGCGCCAGGTAACGACGTCAACGCCAAGGCGGATCAACTGGTTCTGCAGGCGGCCAATCGCCGCTTCGTTGCCGGGAATGACACGGGACGAGAAGATGACCGTATCGCCTTCGCCGAGCGTGACGTTTGGGTGGTCTTGAAAGGCGATGCGCGCCAAGGCCGCCCGCGGCTCGCCCTGCGATCCGGTGCAGATGATAAGGGTCTTGTCGTCCGGCAGGAACCCGGCGTCACCCTCGTCGATGAAAGCCGATACGTCTTCCAGGTAGCCGTTCTCCCGGGACGCCGCCTCGATGCGCCTCAACGAACGGCCGGCCGTGACCACATCGCGGCCATTGGCCCGCGCGGCCTTGGCGATGGTCTCGAGGCGTGCCACGTTGGTTGCAAAACAGGCCACCGCGACCTTGCCGGCACACTCGCCGATGGCCTCGGTCAGGCTCGCCAACAAGTCGCCTTCGGAACCGGAGTCGCCCGCCGAGAACACATTGGTCGAATCACAGACGATGGCCAATACGCCCTCATCGCCCAGTCGCCGCAAGGCGTCTTCGTCGGCGGTCGCGCCGACCACCGGGTCCGGGTCGAACTTCCAGTCACCCGTGTGCAGCACCGTACCCAAGGGCGTGCGAAGAGCGATACCGTTGGGTTCGGGAATCGAATGTGTGAGCGTGATTAGTTCCAGATCGAAGGGCCCGATAGAAAAGCGGCCGTTCAGGGGAACGATATTGATCTCGACCTCATCGAGTAGATCCACTTCGGCCAATTTCCGTTTGAGGATGGTCGCCGTGAAGGGAGTCGCGTAGACAGGGCAACGCAACCGGGGCCACAGGTAGGGAACGGCGCCCAGGTGGTCCTCGTGGGCGTGGGTGAGCACGATCGCCAAAAGCCGATCACGTTGATCTTCGATGAATGCCGGGTCGGGTAGAATGAGATCGACACCTGGCAACGAACCGTCGTTGAAAGTGACGCCGAGATCGACCATCAACCAGTCGTGGTCGCCAGGTTCGCCGTAGGCGAAGAGGTTGAGGTTCATGCCGATTTCGCCGGCCCCGCCGAGCGGGACGAAGAGAAGCTCGTTCTGGTCTGCTTCGCTCATCAAGCGTTACGCCGGTAAATCGAGAACAGGCCCCTGAGCGTGAGATCACCGTCGGCAGTATCGATGACGTCGCAGTACTCGGAAAAGAGTGATGCTAGACCGCCGGTCGCGATGACCTGCATGTCGCCCTCGCCGAACTCCTGACGAATGCGCGCAACCAGACCTTCGATCATGCCCATGTAACCCCAAAAGGTGCCTGATAACATGGCCTCGACGGTCGTCTTGCCGATCACCGGGCCGGGGCGCGATACGGCGACGCGCGGCAATTGGGCGGCAGCCTGATGAAGTGCTTCCAGGCTCAGGTTTATCCCGGGTGCGATGGCGCCGCCCCGGTAATTGCCGTCCCCATCGATCACGTCGAAGGTGGTCGCGGTGCCGAAATCGACGACAATCATCGGCCCGCCGTAGCGCTCATGAGCCGAAACGGCGTTGACCAGGCGGTCCGCCCCGACCTCTTCCGAGCGGTCGATCAAGACCTTCAAGCCGAGATCGACGCCGTCCTCTCCGATCACCAGCGGCTCGCAGGAAAAATACTTCCGGCACAGTGTCTTGAGCGAAAACAGGGTAGCAGGGACGACGGTGGCGATGATGGCACTCGAAATCCGGTCCCGGCTCAGGCCGGAAAGCGCCATCAACTGTTCGAGCCATATGCCGAATTCGTCGGCAGTGCGGTTGGCGTCCGTCGATGAACGCCATTCGTCCTGTACCGCGCCATCGAAATCGAACACGGCAAATACGATGTTTGTGTTACCGGAATCAATGGCCAGCAGCATCCGTTTTGCTCCGATCTACCAGAAGAACACGTCGCCCGCGGTTATACGCCGGCGTGTTCCTGCTTCGTTGATGACCAAGGCGCCCGTTTCATCCATGTCCTCGAAAACTCCCGAAACGTCGCCGTCCCCGAGGCGGACCCGGATTTCCTCGCCCTGTCCGATGCTATGGGCGAGCCAAGCCCTACGGATGGGGTCAAACCCGTCACCCTCCCACTGCCGCGACCAGTGATGGAACCGTTCACAGTAGAGCCCGAGAATGGCCTCGAGCGACGCGTCCCATCCTTCCGTGCGCAGCGACGTCGCCGGATAGGCCGTGTCCGGGGGAAAGCTCTCGATGTTGAGCCCCATGCCGACGACGAGCCACTTGGCCCGGTTGCCTTCCCCACTCGCCGTCTCCATCAGGATTCCCGCGACTTTCTTGCCGTTGACCAGGATATCGTTCGGCCATTTGCAGCGAATCTCGTGGCTGGTCGGCGAGAACTCCTCCAATGCCTCGACGACGGCGACAGCGGCAATAAAGCTGTATGCGGATAGATCGGCAACCGGAGCATCCGGGTGCAGGATGATCGAGGTATAGAGGTTACCCTGCGGACTGGTCCAGGAGCGGCCTCGACGCCCCTTCCCGGCAGTTTGTTCTTTTGCCCATATCAACGTGTAGTCGGGTGCGGATCCGGTCCCCTCGTCGGCCCAGCGTTTGGCCTCCGTGTTGGTGCTGCCTACCGTGTCGAGCGCGATGAGATTGAAGGGTTCGGGGATCTGCGGGTGCTGCATCAGCCCGGGAAGAGCGCCGCCGCCGCGGCTGCGGCGCTGTCGAGAACCGGCGCCGGATAGATGAAGAACATGACGATCAGAAATCCAGCCAGGGTGACGACGAGACCGATGGGCTGTTCGACGGGCCGGTCCAGGGCTTCACCCGCTTCGTCGAAGTACATGACACGTATAATGCGTATGTAATAGAAGGCGCCGACGACGCTGGTCAGCACACCGATGACCGCGAGGCCGTAGAGATGGGCATCGATGGCTGCAAGAAAGATGTAAAACTTGCCGAAAAACCCGGCCAGCGGCGGAATGCCGGCCATGGAAAACATGAACACGGCCAGCGCTGCCGCCATCATCGGATGGGACTTGCTGAACCCGGCGAGGTCGCTGATCTCCTCGACCATCCGATCGCCGCGTTTCATGGCGAGAATGCAGGCGAAGGCGCCGACGTTCATCACCAGATAGATGGCAAGATAAATCAGGATGCCGCGCACGCCGACTTCATTACCGACGGCGAGGCCGATGAGCGCGTAACCCACGTGGCCGATCGAGCTGTAGGCCATGAGGCGTTTGATGTTGGTCTGGTTGACGGCGGCAAAAGCGCCGAGAATCATCGACGCCACCGATACGAAGACGACGATCTGCTGCCATTCGGATATCAGGCTCCCGAAGGGGCCGACCATGACGCGGACGAATAGGCCCAAGGCGGCGATTTTCGGCGCAACCGCAAAGAACGCGGTGACCGGTGTCGGCGCGCCCTCGTAAACATCGGGTGTCCACATATGAAACGGTACAGCGGACACCTTGAACGCCAGGCCGGCAAGGACGAAGACGATACCGAAGATGACCCCGAGGCCCGGACCTTGCTCGCCGGAACCGGCCAGAACCGTCGCCAACTGGTCGAAGTTCGTGGTGCCGGCGAAACCGTAGACCAGGGAACTGCCGTAGAGCAGCATGCCCGAGGCCAGGGCGCCCAAGACGAAATACTTCAGGCCGGCTTCCGTCGAGCGTTGATCATCACGCTGGAAGGCGGCAATGACATAAAGCGACAGGCTCTGCATCTCGAGCCCGAGATAGAGCGAGATCAGGTCGTTCGCCGACACCATCATCAACATGCCGAGAACAGCGAACATGACGAGGATCGGGAATTCGAAACGCGCCATGTTCTGGCGCACAAGGAAACCCTGGGCGATTACCAGAGTCGCGCCAGCACCAATGAGTATCAGAACCTTGCAGAAGACGGAGAATGGATCACTGACGAACATGTTGCCGAATATCAGGATCCGGCCGCCCGAGAAGCTGACGGCGATCAAAATCGTCAGGGCGAACGTAATCAGCGTGAGCCAGGACACGAGCCCTGCAGTGGCGCGTTCGTTATCCGGCCCGTCGGCTTTCTGAAACACGCCGAACATCAAGAGCGACATGCCGATCAGCGCCAGGAAAAGCTCAGGAAAAGCGGGGATCAGTTCAGCCATGGTCATCGCCGCGTCTCCTCAACGTCCAGCCATCATGGTGTTACCGCCGGCTGCCAGGGCGGTTTCGACCTGTTGCAACAGGTTCTCGACGGAAACGTGCATGATGTCGAGGAACGGTGTCGGGTAGATTCCCATCCACAGCGTGATCACGATCAACGGCGCGAACACGGCCCATTCGCGCGGGCTCATGTCGAGAATCTTGGCCAGCGACTCCTTGGTCAACTGACCGAAGATAATGCGCCGGTAGAGATAGAGCATGTAGGCCGCGCCCAGAATGACACCGGTCGCCGCCAGGGCCGCGACCCAGGTGTTGACCTGAAAGAGGCCGACCAGGACCAGGAACTCGCCGACGAAACCGCCGGTTCCCGGCAAGCCCACGGACGCCAGCATGAAGACCATGAAGACCAGCGCATAGCCCGGCATGCGGTGAACGAGGCCGCCGTATGTCTCGATATCGCGGCTGTGCATGCGGTCATAGACGACGCCGACGATGAGGAACAAGGCGGCCGAGACGATACCGTGCGACAGCATCTGGTAAATTGCGCCCTCGATGCCCTGGATGGTCAGGGTAAAGGTTCCGGCCGTGACGAAACCCATGTGGGCGATCGACGAATAGGCGATCAGCTTCTTCATGTCTTCCTGGGCCAAAGCGACCAGCGAGGTATAGACCACGGCGACGATGCTCAGCGTATAGATCAGCGGCGTGAACATGACGCTGGCTTCCGGGAACAGCGGCAGAGAGAACCTGAGGAAGCCGTAGCCGCCGAATTTTAACAAGACCCCGGCGAGGATCACGGAACCGGCCGTCGGCGCCTCTACGTGGGCGTCCGGCAGCCAGGTGTGCACCGGCCACATGGGGACCTTGACGGCAAAGGATGCGAAGAAGGCCAGCCATAGCCAGGGCTGGATGGCGACCGGCAGGCTATGGGTCATCAGTTCCGGGATGTCCGTGGTGCCGGCGTCGAAGTAGATGGCCATCATCGCCAAGAGCATGAGAACGGAGCCCAAGAGCGTGTAGAGAAACAGCTTGAAGGCCGCGTAGACCCGCCGCGGCCCACCCCAGATGCCGATGATGACGAACATGGGGATCAGGACCGCCTCGAAGAAGATGTAGAAGACAACGAGATCGAGGGCGCAGAACATGCCGATCATGAAGGTCTCGAGGATCAGGAACGAAATCATGTATTCCCTGACCCGTACCTTGATGGCTTCCCAACTGGCAAGAATGCAGATCGGCGTCAGCAGGGTTGTCAACATGACAAACGGCATCGAAATACCGTCGACGCCCATGTAATAGGAAATGCCGAACTGAGGCATCCACGTCATCTTGTCAACGAATTGGAAGTCTGCTGTCGTCGTGTCAAAACCAAACCACAAGAACAACGAGATGACGAAATTGGCCAATGATGTCCAGAGGGCGGCATACCGAGAATTGCGCGCAACGGTCTCGTCGTCACCACGAACCGTCAGTATCATGAACGCGCCGACCAGCGGCAAAAACGTCAGAACAGAAAGAAGGTAAGTATCGCCCATCTGTGGCCTATCCTGCGTTCACGAAAAGATACCAAGTGATGAGGACCACGACGCCGATCAGCATGGCGAAGGCGTAGTGGTATAGATAGCCGGTCTGTAGGGCGGCGGCACGCCGGGCCAGGTGACGGACAGCGCCGGAGACACCGTCGGGACCAAGACCGTCGATGAGAGTGCCGTCGCCAGTCTTCCAGAAACCCTTGCCGAGATAGAAAGCGGGCCGGACGAACATCCAGTCGTAGAGCTCGTCGAAATACCATTTGTTGAGCAGGAACTCGTAGAGCGTCCTGAAACGGCTTGCCAGCATGGCCGGGATGCCCGGCGCCAGCATGTAGAGCACGTAGGCGAGACCGATACCAGCAAGGCCGACCGCTATGGGCGCGACTTTCACCCACACCGGTACATGGTGGGCGTTCTCGAGCGCGTCATGGCCGGGCAGAACAAAGATCGAGTTGCCCCAGAAGGCTGCCGTATCGTGGCCGATGAAACTATCGTACCCCAGGATTCCGGCGAAGACGGCGCCGGCGGCAAGGACCAACAACGGCAGGATCATCACCTTCGGGCTCTCATGGACGTGTGCCATCACCTTCTCGTCGGCGCGCGGAGCCCCGTGGAAGGTCATGATGATCAGGCGCCAGGAGTAGAATGCAGTCAAGAACGCCGCCGTGAGGCCCAGCCAAAACGCATATATACCGATTCCCGTATGGGCGCCGTAAGCCGCTTCGAGGATCACATCCTTTGAGAAGAACCCGGCAAATCCAAACGGCGTACCGGGTATGCCGATCCCGGCCAGCGACAAACTGCCGATCCACATGAGCACGTAGGTGACCGGGATCATCTTATAGATGCCGCCCATCTTACGCATATCCTGCTCGTCTGACATGGCGTGGATGACCGAGCCGGCGCCGAGGAACAGCAGCGCCTTGAAGAACCCGTGGGTCATCAGGTGGAAGATGCCGGCCGAATAGGCCGACACGCCGCAGGCGAAGAACATGTAGCCCAACTGCGAGCAGGTCGAATAGGCGATCACCCGTTTGATATCGTTCTGCACGCAGCCGATCGTGGCGGCGAAAATGGCGGTACTGGCACCGATGAAGGTGACGACGGTCAGGGCCGTGTCCGAGTATTCGAACAAGGGCGACAGGCGCGCCACCATAAAGATGCCGGCGGTGACCATGGTCGCTGCATGGATGAGGGCGGAGACCGGGGTCGGGCCCTCCATGGCGTCCGGCAACCAGGTGTGCAGCCCGATCTGCGCCGATTTGCCCATGGCGCCGACGAACAGCAACAGGCAGATGACGGTCAGGGCGTGGAACTCGGTACCGAAGACGTAAAGCGTATCCTCGGCCTTCGATCCGGCCAGCCCGAAGATGGTGTCGAGATGCACGGTCTCGAACAGCATGAAGACGGCAAAGATACCGAGGGCGAAGCCGAAGTCGCCGACCCGGTTGACCAGGAAAGCCTTGATGGCGGCCGCATTGGCCGACGGCCGGTTGTACCAGAAGCCGATCAGCAGATAGGACGCGAGACCGACCCCTTCCCAGCCGAAGAACAGCTGCACCAGGTTGTCGGCGGTGATCAGCATCAGCATGAAGAAGGTGAAGAGACTGAGATAGCTCATGAACCGCGGGATCGACGGGTCATGGTGCATGTAGCCGACGGAATAGATGTGGACCATGGCCGAGACCACAGTGACGACGATCATCATGACGGCGGTCAGGCTGTCGACCTTGAGCGCCCAGGACACCTCGAGCGCACCGGAATCGATCCAGGTGAAAAGCTCGACCGTGCGCGCGTTGCCGTTCAAGGCGACATCGACGAAGACGATGACGGCGAGCACGGCCGACGCCACCAGCGCCAGGCAGGTCGCCCATTGCGCCGCCTGGTCGCGGCGGTGTTGCGATTCCTTGTCGGCGCCCGGCAGGAATACGATGAGGCCGGCGATGATCGAGCCGATCAGGGGAAGAAAGACGACGAGCGTATCGATCATCGGCGCTTAGCCCTTCATCATGTTGATGTCTTCGACGGCGATGGAGCCGCGGTTGCGGAAATAGACGACGAGGATGGCCAAGCCGATGGCCGCTTCGGCGGCCGCCACCGTGAGCACGAACATGGCGAAGACCTGGCCGACGAGATCGCCCAGTTCCGCCGAAAAAGCCACCAGATTGATGTTGACGGCGAGCAGCATAAGCTCGACGGACATCAGGATGACGATGACGTTCTTGCGGTTGAGGAAGATGCCGAAAATCCCCGTCGTGAACAGGATCGCGGCGACCGTCAGATAGTGTCCCAAGCCGATTTCGAACATCAAATACCCTTTCCGGTCTCGACCTTGCGGACTTCGACCGCATCTTCGGCACGGCGCGCCAGTTGATCGCCGATCACCTGTTTCTTGACGCCGCTACGCTTGCGATGGGTGAGGACGATCGCCCCGATCATGGCGACAAGCAGGATCATGCCCGCGGCCTCGAACAAGTAGATGTACTTGGTGTACATGATCTCGCCCAAGGCATGGGTGTTGGTGGTCGCCTCCGGCGCCGGCGCGCCCAAGGTCTGCGCCGCTTCCGGCGCCATATGCCAACCGCCGAGGACGACAGCGAGTTCGACGAGGAGCACCAATCCGATGAGGGCGCCGATGGGCAGATATTGCAGGAAACCCTGGCGCAGTTCGACGAAATTGATGTCGAGCATCATGACGACGAACATGAACAGCACGGCGACGGCGCCGACATAGACGACGACCAGGATCATCGCCAGGAATTCGGCGCCCAGGAGCACGAACAACCCTGCCGAATTGAAGAACGCGAGGATCAGGAAGAGTACAGAATGTACCGGATTGCGCGCCGAGATCACGAGGACGCCGGCGGCGACCGTGATAAAGGCGAACATATAGAATGCGAGGGCCTGGATCATCGTGTTTTCGGTTCCTTCTCGGGTTCGGCCCCTCAGCGATACGGCATATCCGCCTGCAGGCGGTCGGCCAGTTCCGCTTCCCAACGGTCGCCGTTGGCCAGCAGTTTTTCCTTGTCATACATCAGCTCTTCGCGGGTCTCCGTCGCGAACTCGAAATTCGGTCCTTCGACAATGGCGTCGACCGGACAGGCTTCCTGACAGAGGCCACAGTAGATGCACTTGCACATGTCGATGTCGTAGCGCGTCGTCCGCCGGCTCCCGTCCTCGCGGGGCTCGGCTTCGATGGTGATGGCCAGCGCCGGGCAAATCGCTTCGCAGAGCTTGCAGGCAATGCAGCGTTCCTCGCCGTTGGGATAGCGTCTGAGCGCGTGTTCCCCGCGGAACCGAGGACTCAGCGGCCCTTTTTCAAACGGATAGTTGAGCGTCACCTTGGGACGGAACATGTAACGCAGGGTCAGCCACATGCCGCTGACCAGTTCGCCCAGGAGGACCGTTTGTGCGCTTCGTCCGATGAAACCCATTTTCCCCTCCCCTTATCCGACTTTGGGCGCCAAATCGAAGGCGACGAGAACGCCGGATACGATGGCGACGGCGGCCAGCGACACCGGCAGGAACACCTTCCAGCCGAGACGCATCAGCTGGTCGTAGCGGTAGCGCGGGAATGTGGCCCGCACCCACAGGAAAAAGAACAATACGAACGCCACCTTGCCGGCGAACCAGATCGGACCTGGGATCCAGTTGAAAGGTATTACGTCCAGCGGCGGCAGCCAGCCGCCGAGAAACAGAACCGTCGTCATGCCGGCCATCAGGATCATGTTGGCGTATTCGCCGAGGAAGAACAGCGCGAAGGTCATCGCCGAATACTCGACATTGTAACCGGCGACGAGTTCCGCTTCCGCCTCCGGCAGGTCGAACGGATGGCGGTTGGTCTCGGCCAAGGTCGAAATAAAGAAGATCACCGCCATCGGGAACAGCGGGACGACGAACCAGACGTTCTTCTGGGCCAGAACGATTTCCGACAGGTTGAGCGAGCCGACGCAAAGCAGCACGGTGATGATGACAAATCCCATGGAGACTTCGTAGGACACCATCTGCGCCGCCGACCGAAGCGCGCCGAGGAATGCGTAACGCGAATTCGACGCCCACCCGGCCATGAGAATGCTGTAGACCCCGAGCGACGAGATGGCGAACAGGTAAAGGATACCGACATTGATATCGGCCAGGACCAGGCCGTCCCCGAAGGGAATGACGGCCCAGGCGACCAATGCGAGAATGAACGTCAGCATCGGAGCGACGAGGAATACGCCGCGGTTGGCACCCGAAGGAATGACCGTTTCTTTGAGGAACAGTTTGACGCCGTCGGCAATGGGCTGCAGCAGACCGAACGGACCAACGACATTCGGTCCCTTGCGCAGGTGCATGGCGCCGATGATCTTACGTTCCGCATAGGTTAGATAGGCGACCGACAGCATCACCGGGATCACGATGATAACGATCTTGATGACCGTCCAGGCGGTCGGCCAGATGTATGCGTCCCAGAGTTCAGCCATCGGTACCGGTCTTCACTTCGTTATCGCCAAGGAACTCAGCCGCACAGCGCGCCATCGTCTCGGACGAGCGGCTGATCGGGTCGGTCATGTAGTAATTGTCGATCGGTGAGAGCAGCGGTGTGTCGGCGATTTCACCGTCATCACCGAATTCGACCCAGTCGGCCGGTGACGCCTTGTCGGTGTCGAGGAAACCGCTATTGATTTCGACGAGGCGGCCGCGGACCTGGCTGAGATCGTTATAAGCGAGCGTTGTGCCGAGCACTTCCGAAAGGGCGCGGATGGTGGCCCAGTCCTCACGCGCCTCTCCCGGCGGGAACACGGCGCGTCGCGTATGTTGTACACGCCCCTCGGTGTTCACATAGGTGGCGCTTTTCTCGGTGTAGGCCGCACCCGGCAGGATGACGTCGGCGCGGTGGGCGCCGGCATCGCCATGGTGGCCCTGATAGATGACGAAGGCATCACCCAGCTGGTCCATATCGATCTCGTCGGCACCCAGCAGGTAAACGGCTTTGATCGATCCGGAACCGGCGCCGGCCAGGATGCCGTCAACAGCGAGGCCGCGATCACCCGGCACGAAGCCGATGTTGAGTCCACCGACACGCGCCGCCGCCGTGTGCAGGACGTTGAAGCCGTTCCAATTGGCGGACGGCACGATCATGCCGGTCTTGTCGGCGACTTGCCGGGCGAGACCGAGGATGGCGCCGCCGTCGTCACGGGTCAGAGCCCCCTGCCCCAGGATCAACATCGGATTGGATGCGGCCTTGAGGGCCTTGGCGAAATCACTGCGTCCGTTGGCGAGCGAATTGAGAGCCGAGGCCGTCTCTCCCAGGTGGTCGAAGGGATAGGTCAAATCAGCGGCACTACCGACCAAACCGATCGACAGCCCGCCACGAACCCAACGCTTGCGGATCCGTGCATTAAGGACCGGCGCTTCGCGCCGCGGATTGGTACCGATCAACAAGATGGCGTCGGCCTGATCGATGCCGGCGATCGTCGAGTTGAACAGATAACTGGCGCGCACGGAGGCATCGATTCGGGCTCCATCCTGGCGGCAGTCAAGGTTCTCGGAACCGAGACCTTGCATCAGGTCCTTGAGCGCTACCATCGATTCACAGTCGGCGAGATCGCCGGCGATGGCGGCAATTTCGGTCCCCGACAACCCCTTTAGCCCATCGGCCACGGCCGCGAAGGCCTCCGGCCATGTTGCCGGGACCAGCTTGCCGTCGCGCCGTACGTAGGGCTTGTCGAGCCGCTGGCGTTTCAGGCCGTCACAGGCGAACCGGGACTTATCGGAAATCCATTCCTCGTTGACGTCCTCGTTCAACCGGGGCAGGACCCGCATGACCTCGGGCCCGCGGGTGTCGATCCGTACGTTTGCGCCCACGGCATCGAGGACGTCGATCGATTCCGTCTTGCCCAGTTCCCACGGCCGGGCATGGAAGGCATAGGGTGCGGAGGTCAGGGCACCGACAGGGCACAGGTCGATCAGGTTACCGGAAAGCTCCGAGTTCAGCGCCTTTTCAACGTAGGTTCCGATTTCCGTATTCTCGCCGCGCCCGGTCGCGCCCAGTTCGGGAACGCCGGCAACCTCGCTGGCGAAGCGGACACAGCGCGTGCAGTGGATGCAGCGCGTCATGATCGTCTGGATCAAGGGACCCATGTACTTGTCTTTGACGGCTCGTTTGTTCTCCAGGTAGCGACTGCGGTCAAGGCCATAGGCCATGGCCTGGTCCTGAAGGTCGCATTCGCCGCCCTGGTCGCAGATCGGGCAATCGAGCGGATGGTTGATCAACAGGAACTCCATGACGCCACGCCGCATGTTCTGGACTTCCGGCGTGTTGGTCTCGATCACCATTCCCTCGGCCACAGGCATGGCACAGGACGCCACCGGTTTCGGTGCGCGTTCCATGGAGACCAGGCACATGCGGCAATTGCCGGCGACGGAGAGGCGTTCGTGGAAGCAGAACCGCGGGATTTCGATGCCTTCCTGTTCGCAGGCTTGAAGGATCGTCATACCGGCTTCGGCTTCGACCTCGTTTCCGTCAATGGTGAGTTTGACCATGTCTCAACCTTTACGCAGCCGCTGGATTGCGGGCCTTGAAATCATTGATTTTCTTTTCCATTTCGGGGCGGAAGTGCCGAATGAGCCCCTGGATGGGCCAGGCTGCCGCATCGCCTAAGGCGCAAATCGTGTGCCCTTCGACCTGGCGGGTCACCTCTTCCAACGTGTCGATTTCGTGGAGTGCCGCGTTGCCGGTCGCGATGCGCTCCATCATGCGCCACATCCAGCCTGTCCCTTCGCGGCATGGTGTGCACTGGCCGCAGCTTTCATGCTTGTAGAAGGCCGACAGGCGGCAGATGGCGCGGACGATATCCGTCGACTGGTCCATGACCATGACCGCCGCCGTACCCAGGCCCGAGCGGGCTTCCTTCAGGGAGTCGAAATCCATGTGCACGGTTTCACAAAGCGATTTCGGCAATACGGGGACGGAGGCGCCACCGGGAATGACGGCCAGCAGGTTATCCCATCCGCCGCGCACACCGCCGGCGTGTTTGTCGATCAGTTCCTTGAGGGGGATTCCCATCTCCTCCTCGACCGTACAGGGCTTGTTGACGTGTCCGGAGACATTGAACAGCTTGGTTCCGGTGTTATTCGGCTTGCCAATACCGGCGAACCAAGCCCCGCCGCGTCGCATGATGTCCGGAACCACGGATATGGACTCTACGTTGTTGACCGTCGTCGGGCACCCGTACAATCCGACGTTAGCCGGAAACGGCGGTTTCAGGCGCGGTTGGCCTTTCTTGCCCTCGAGGCTTTCGATAAGAGCCGATTCTTCACCGCAGATATAGGCGCCGGTGCCGCGGTGCACATAAAAGTCGAACTTGTATCCGGTACCGCAGGCGTCATCGCCGATCAAACCGGCCTCGTAGGCCTCGTCGACGGCGCGCTGCAAGGCTTCGGTTTCTCGATAGAACTCGCCGCGGATGTAGCAGTAGGCTGCATGGGCGCTCATGGCGAAGGACGCGATCAGGGCGCCTTCGACCAGCTTGTGCGGGTCGTTGCGCATGATCTCACGGTCCTTGCAGGTCCCCGGTTCACCTTCGTCCGCATTGATGACCAGGTAATGCGGCCGGTCGCCCACTTCCTTCGGCATAAACGACCACTTCATGCCGGTGCCGAAGCCGGCGCCGCCCCGGCCGCGCAGTCCCGAGGCCTTGACCTCCTCGATGATCGCTTCCTTGCCTTTTGCGAGTATCGCCTTGGTGCCGTCCCAATCCCCGCGTTTGCGGGCGCCGTCGAGGCCAGGGTCTTCCAATCCGTAGATATTGGTGAAGATGCGATCTTTGTCGGCGAGCATCACGCATCCTCCTTGTGGGTCTTGACCAGGTCGGCCTGGTGCAGGAGCGAGGTCAAACCACCCATGGGCTCGCAAGTATGCCGGCCCGTTTGCGACCCGGTCCTTGGCTGGCGGCCGGCGGCCAAGTCGTCGAGGATCGACTCCGTGCTTACGGAATCGAGGTCTTCGTAGTAATCGTCATTGATTTGCATTATCGGTGCGTTGACGCAGGCACCGAGGCATTCGACTTCGCTCAAGGTAAACTGACCATCATCCGTCGTTTCGCCGGTCTCGATCCCCAGCTTGTTCTTGCAGGCGGAGACGATGCTGTCGGACCCACGCAGCCAGCACGGCAAGTTCGTGCAAACCTGGACGTGATGTTTGCCGATCGGCTTTAGATTATACATTGTATAGAACGTCGCCACTTCGTAGACGCGGATCGGTGGCATTTCGAGCATCTCGGCAACATGATCCATGGCCGCCTTTGACAACCAGTTGTCATTCTGGCGTTGCGCCAGATCGAGCAGCGGCATGACGGCGCTGGCCTGCCAGCCGGCCGGGTATTTGGCGATGATGTCCTTCGCCTTGTCGGCGTTTTCGGACGTGAAGGCGAAGGTGCCCTGGCCTTCGGCCGCATTCGCGTTTTCCGTCATCGGTCAATCTCACCAAACACAATGTCGAGGGAGCCCAAATTGGCGACCGCGTCAGCAAGCATGTGTCCCTTGGACAACAGTTCCATGCCCTGCAAATGCGCGAAACCGGGCGAACGGATCTTGCATCGATAAGGCTTGTTGGTTCCGTCCGACATCAGGAAAACAGCGAACTCCCCTTTCGGCGCTTCCACGGCCGAGTAGGTTTCCCCGGCGGGCACGTGGAACCCTTCGGTGAACAGTTTGAAGTGATGGATCAGGGCCTCCATGGAGCCCTTCATATGCCCGCGGCTCGGCGGCGTTACTTTGCGGTCATCGACCTTGCACGGTCCGTCCGGCATGTTTTCGAGGCACTGGTTGATGATCTTGAGGCTTTCGCGCATTTCGACGATGCGGACCAAGTAACGGTCGTAGCAGTCCCCGTGTTTTCCGACCGGAATATCGAAGTCCATTTCCGCGTAGGCGTCGTAGGGTTGGGATTTTCGGAGGTCCCAGGGGACGCCGGAGGCGCGCAGATTGGGTCCGGTGAAACCCCAGTCGAAACACTGATCGGCGGTGATGATTCCGATATCGACGGTGCGCTGTTTGAAGATGCGATTTTCGGTCAACAAGGTCTCCAGGTCGTCGATGACCTGCGTGTAGCCAACCGCCCAATCCGCGATGTCTTCGGCGAGGCCATCGGGCATGTCATAGGATACGCCGCCCGGCCGGAAGTAATTCATGTGCAGTCGCGCGCCGCATACGCGTTCGCAGAACTCCATCAAACGCTCGCGCTCCTCGAACCCCCACAACATCGGAGTCATCGCCCCGACGTCCATGGCGAAGGCGCAGATGTTGAAGTTGTGGTTGAGAATGCGTCCGATCTCGGCAAACAACACCCGTAGGTACTGGGCGCGGCGCGGAACTTCTACGCCGAGCAGCTTTTCCGTCGCCAACACGAATGCGTGTTCCTGATTTTGAGGAGACACGTAGTCGAGGCGGTCGAAATACGGCACGGCCTGCACGTAAGTCTTATGTTCGATGAGTTTTTCGGTTCCCCGGTGGAGAAGGCCGATATGAGGGTCGGCGCGGTCGATGACCTCGCCATCCATTTCGAGGACCATTCTCAGAACACCGTGTGCGGCCGGGTGCTGCGGACCGAAGTTGAGGTTGTAGTTCTTGATTTCCCGTTCGGCCATCAGCTGGATTCTCCCTCGGCCTTCTCGTCACCCGGTAGGATGTGCGGCGCGCCCTCCCACGGGCTGAGGAAATCAAAAGTCCGGAACTCCTGAACCAGCTTCACCGGTTCGTAGACGACTCGTTTCTGCTCGTCGTCATAGCGCATCTCGACGAAACCGGTGAGCGGGAAGTCCTTGCGCAACGGATGCCCTTCGAAGCCATAATCCGTCAGAAGACGCCTTAAATCCGGGTGTTCCGAGAAGTAGATGCCGAACAGGTCCCAGGTTTCCCGTTCGAACCAATTGGCCGCGCTGTATACGCTAGTCACCGAGGGCACCGGTTCGTCTTCGCTGGTCCACACGCGAACCCGAATCCGGAAGTTGTGGGTCAGGCTCAACAGGTTGTAAACGACGGCAAAGCGTGGGTCGCGGTCGGGATGGTCGGTTCCACAAATGTCGACCAATTGTTTGAACTGGCAATTGACGTCATCGCGCAGGAACAACATCACTTTCACGATGTTTTCCCGGTTGACGGTGATCATCAGTTCGTCGAGCGCGATTTTGGCGGCAGACACGTCTTCCGCGACGGCATCCTGGATGTATTCCTTGAGTTCGTTAAGGTCGAGGTCCATATCGGGTGCCTTGCGTTCTCTCCCGCTGCGCCGTCAGCGCCACAGGGTTCCTGTTCGCCTGATCTTCTTCTGCAACTGCAATACGCCGTAGACAAGCGCTTCCGCCGTCGGCGGACACCCCGGAACATAAACGTCAACCGGAACGACACGATCGCACCCGCGGACCACGGAGTAGGAATAGTGGTAATAACCGCCGCCGTTGGCGCAAGACCCCATGGAAATGACGTACCTCGGCTCGGCCATTTGGTCGTAGACCTTGCGAAATGCGGGCGCCATCTTGTTGGTCAGAGTCCCGGCCACAATGATGACGTCTGATTGTCGGGGACTCGGACGCGGCACCACGCCGAACCGGTCGAGATCATAGCGGCTGCAATAGGCGTGGATCATCTCGACGGCACAGCACGCAAGGCCGAACGTCATTGGCCATAGAGAGCCGGTTCGCGCCCAATTAACGAGCTTGTCGAGATTGGCGACGACGAACCCTTTGTCCTGAAGTTCGCCCGCCATCTGTTTCAAGAGCAGGTTCTGCTCTGGACCCGGGGGCAGTGGAGAAGTCTGTTCTACTCCCATTCCAACGCCCCTTTTCTCCACTCGTAAATGAACCCGACGGTCAGGATGGCGAGAAAGATCATCATCGACCAAAAACCGAAAACGCCGATCTTTCCGAGGCTGATCGCCCAGGGAAACAGGAAGGCGACTTCAAGATCGAATATGATGAACAATATGGCGACGAGGTAAAACCGCACATCAAACTTCTGGCGCGAGTCACCGAAAGCATCGAATCCGCATTCATATGTTGAGTTTTTTTCGACGTCGGGACGTTGTGTCGCGACGATGTAGGAGGCCGCAACCGCAATGCAGGCGATGGCAATGGCGATCCCGAGGAATATGAGAATCGGCAGATATTCCGACAGTAAGGATTCCAACTGTATCCCCCTCGTAAACCCTTCCTCGAACTCGCGCTACCCTGCCCTACCTGATCAGCTTTCGCAATACAAAAGCCTTCCCGGCGGTGTGTCCCGTAAAGCCCAAATCAGGCTGTCGGCGTACACCGGTTCAACTGTGGGATCACGGGGGAAGTGGCGGGAGTGACGGGACTCGAACCCGCGGCCTCTGGCGTGACAGGCCAGCGCTCTAACCAACTGAGCTACACCCCCATCCGGTGCCTTAGGTTTCCGAACGAAATGATCGCCGGGAACCATCAGGGAGGGGAGGTGTAATCCACCCCCGAAGGGGTGTCAAGCGCTCTCCGAGCAATATGGTGCGATGCCGGGCGACGGGTTCTCAAAAAGGGAAATGGTGGGCGGTGACGGGATCGAACCGCCGACCTTTCGGGTGTAAACCGAACGCTCTCCCAGCTGAGCTAACCGCCCTCTACCAGGGCCGGAAAATACTCGCTTTGGCGCCGCATTTACAAGGCCGATTGGTGGGATGCGGCCTTTGACATATCAGGAAAATGAAAACCGGCTGCCCCTGAACGGAACAGCCGGTCTTATTGTCGAATAAGGCGTCGTCAGTTGACGGCGGACTTGAGTCCTTTGCCCGCTTTGAACTTCGGCTGCTTGGAAGCCGGAATCTGAATGGTTTCGCCGGTCCGCGGATTGCGTCCGGTGGTGGCTGCGCGGTTCGAGACGCTGAACGTGCCGAACCCGACCAAACGAACTTCCGAACCGCCTTTCAAAGCACTGGTGATGGCGTCGAACACACCATCGACGGCTTTACCGGCATCGGCTTTGGAGAGTCCCGAGTTGTTGGCAACGGCAGCAATCAGATCATTCTTATTCAATGGATGGCCCCCTTTTCTCTATTGGTGGATGGCGAAAACTAAAACCTTTGAAAGCCAGGGAATCCCTTGGATTCCATCGGCTTCATCGATGGCGGCGAGTCTAATTGCGCGAAACGAAACCCGTCAATTCAACAACTGCGTTTTTCCGCGGAATCTTGCGGGTTTCGGCCTAAGTGCCCGGTCTTAAACAAAGTTTGGCGATGGGACGGAAGCGGAACAAGCCGAGAAATGGCCTTCGCAAGTTCGCGGAAAGGCGGAAAAGTCGACGAATCGGGCGAATCGGGGGCCCCAGCAAGCGCGGTTTTCCAGGACTTTTCGCTGTCCCGGAACGCCGATCAATGGGTGACGACGTCGCTTATTTCTTCGTCGTCACCAACCGCGTTGACGGACTTCTCGATTTCGTCCTCTTCCGTCCATTCGATGGGCGTGAGCGGTTCGGCGAGGGCCTTCTCGAGGACCTCTTCGACGACCGTCACCGGAATGATGTCGAGCCCGCGTTTGACGTTTTCGGGAATGTCCTCAAGGTCCTTCTCGTTTTCCTTGGGGATAAGGACAGTGCGGATCCCGCCCCGCAATGCGGCCAAGAGTTTTTCCTTCAAGCCGCCGATCGGCAGCACCCGCCCCCGTAGTGTGACCTCGCCGGTCATAGCCGTGAACTTATCGACGGGGGTCCCGGTCAAGACCGAGACGATCGACGTCACCATGGCTACACCGGCCGAGGGGCCGTCTTTCGGCGTCGCCCCTTCCGGTACGTGGACATGGATATCCTTCTTGTTGAACAACGGTGGCTCGATCCCGAAATCGACGGCTCGGGATTGCACAAACGACTTGGCGGCCTGGATCGATTCGGTCATCACGTCGCCGAGTTTGCCGGTGATGGTCATCTTGCCTTTGCCAGGGACCATGACCGCCTCGACATTGAGCAATTCGCCGCCGACTTCCGTCCAGGCGAGACCCGTCGTCACGCCGACGAGATCTTCCTTTTCGATTTCGCCAAACCGATAACGCTTGATGCCGGCCATCTTTCCGAGGTTCCGGCGCGTGATCGATACGCTCTTTTTGTCGCCCATCAGGATATCCTTGACGGACTTGCGGGCCAGATTGGCGATTTCGCGTTCCAGGTTACGGACTCCGGATTCCTTGGTGTAGAAACGGATCAGGTCCCGCAGTCCGGACTCAGAAATCGACCACTCACCTTCCTTCAGGCCGTGTTTTTCGATCTGCTTGGGGATCAGGTGGCGACGCGCAATCTCGACCTTCTCGTCCTCCGTGTAACCGGACAACCGGATCACCTCCATACGGTCGAGCAACGGACCTGGAATGTTGAGCGTGTTCGCCGTCGTCACGAACATGACGTCCGACAAATCGTAGTCGACCTCGAGATAGTGGTCGTTGAAGGCCGAGTTCTGTTCGGGATCGAGCACTTCGAGCAAGGCCGACGCCGGGTCGCCACGCCAGTCGTGTCCCATCTTGTCGACCTCGTCGAGGAGGAACAGCGGGTTCGATGACTTGGCCTTCTTCATGCCTTGGATGACCTTTCCGGGCATGGACCCGATATAGGTCCGGCGGTGCCCGCGGATTTCCGATTCATCGCGGACGCCGCCTAAGGACATGCGCACGAAGTTGCGGCCCGTGGCCCGGGAAATCGACTTGCCGAGCGACGTTTTGCCGACGCCCGGCGGTCCGACCAGGCAGAGGATGGGGCCGGAAACCTTGTTGGTATGGTGCTGAACCGCCAGGTACTCGATGATCCGTTCCTTGACCTTCTCGAGACCGTAGTGATCGGCGTCGAGGATTTCCTGGGCACCTTTCAGATCCTTCTTGATCCGGGTTCGCTTTTTCCACGGAATCGACAGCATCCAGTCGAGGTAATTCCTGACGACCGTCGCTTCGGCCGACATCGGGCTCATGGATTTCAGCTTTTTCAGCTCGCCCAGGGCCTTTTCCTTGGCTTCCTTGCTGAGTTTGGTCTTCTCGATCTTTTCTTCCAGCTCGGCCGCTTCGTCGCGCCCGTCGTCGGATTCGCCGAGTTCCTTCTGGATCGCCTTCAGCTGTTCGTTGAGGTAGTATTCGCGCTGGGTCTTCTCCATCTGGCGTTTGACGCGGGATCGGATCTTTTTCTCGACCTGCAGGACGCCGATTTCCGCCTCCATGTAGGAATAGACGCGCTCCAGGCGCTCGGCGACGGTATCCAGTTCGAGCAGTTCCTGCTTTTCCGAGATCTTCAAGGCAAGATGCGATGCGACCGTGTCGGCAAGTTTGCTCGTGCTCTCAATTTGATTAATAGAGACAAGAACTTCCGGAGGGATTTTCTTGTTTAACTTTATGTATTGTTCGAACTGGGTAATGACGGAACGGGACAATGCTTCCAGTTCCTGGTCGTCGTCTTCAGGTTCTTCGATCAAGGCCGCGCTGGCCTCGAAGAATTCAGGGTTGTCCGTGTATTGCGTGATCCGCGCCCGCTGCGTGCCTTCGACCAGGACCTTGACGGTTCCGTCCGGAAGTTTGAGAAGCTGAAGAACCGTCGACACCGTACCCACTTCGTAGATGTCTTCCTGGTCAGGGTCGTCCTGAGCCGCGTTCTTTTGCGCTACCAGCAAGATCTGCTTGTCGTCCTTCATGACGTCTTCGAGGGCGCGGACGGACTTGTCGCGGCCGACAAACAAGGGAACGATCATGTGCGGGAAGACGACGATGTCACGTAACGGGAGAACGGGATACTGCTCGATTTGGTAGGTCACGGGATTGATGCCTTCTTTTCCTACGGAAACTGGGTCAACGGCCGACAGCCTTGGAATAAGTGGTCACGGCGGCCGGGGCACGCAAGAGGCGGAAAACCCGCCCCGCCGTCAGGCGCTTGATTCGACGTCGTCCTTGCGATCGGAATAGATATAGAGCGGCTTGGCGTTGTCGTCGGTGACCTCGCGATTGATGACGACCTCTTCAACGCCTTCCATGCCCGGCAAATCGAACATGGTATCGAGAAGGATATTCTCCATGATCGAACGCAGCCCACGAGCACCGGTCTTGCGTTCGACCGCCTTCTCGGCGATGGCGTCGAGCGCGCTGTCGGAGAAACTAAGGCTTATATCCTCCATTTCGAATAGGCGCTGGTATTGTTTGACGAGTGCGTTCTTCGGTTTCGTCAGAATTTCAACCAACGCCTTTTCGTCGAGGTCGGTAAGCGTCGCTAGCACCGGCAGGCGACCCACGAACTCGGGAATCAAACCGAACTTCAACAGGTCTTCCGGTTCGACCTCGCTCAGGATCTCTCCGGTTTGCCTTTCGTCCGGCGAGCGGACGTCGGCGCCGAAACCAATCGACGAGCCCTTGCCGCGCGCCGAGATGATCTTGTCGAGTCCCGCGAAGGCGCCGCCGCATATGAACAGGATGTTGGTGGTATCGACTTGCAGGAATTCCTGCTGCGGGTGTTTGCGCCCGCCTTGCGGCGGCACACTGGCGACCGTGCCTTCCATGATTTTCAGCAGCGCCTGCTGGACACCCTCACCAGATACATCGCGCGTGATCGATGGATTGTCCGATTTGCGGGAAATCTTATCGACTTCATCGATGTAGACGATCCCGCGTTGCGCCCGTTCTACGTTGTAGTCGGCGGCCTGCAAAAGCTTGAGGATGATGTTTTCGACGTCTTCTCCGACGTACCCCGCTTCGGTCAGCGTCGTCGCATCGGCCATGGTAAACGGAACGTCGAGAATTCGCGCGAGGGTTTGAGCGAGGAGCGTCTTGCCACAACCGGTTGGGCCAATCAGCAGGATATTGGACTTGGCCAACTCAACGTCACTGTTCTTCGAGGACCCGTGACTGAGCCTCTTGTAATGATTGTGGACCGCAACCGACAAAACCCGTTTGGCGCTGTCCTGTCCAATAACGTAGTCGTCGAGAACCGAACAAATATCGCGCGGGGTTGGCACCCCGTCACCGGATTTGACCAGGCTCGTCTTGTGCTCCTCGCGTATGATGTCCATGCACAGTTCAACGCATTCATCGCAGATGAACACGGTCGGGCCCGCGATCAGCTTGCGGACCTCGTGCTGGCTCTTCCCGCAGAACGAGCAGTAAAGCGTGTTCTTGGAATCGCTGCCGGTGGATTTGGTCATGGAATCTCCGTCAATGGGCCAAGCCCGTTAGCGCTATGTTACTCGGTCGTGTTGGTCACAGACAATGCAAAATAAGACTGCCGACACGGCGCGAACGTCTCGGGAACGGCTCGGTTCCCCTATGTGAAAAGGTTGGGATGTTGAATTCCTGTTCAACCTCTTCGCAAAAATTAAGTCCGTCAATCGCCGTCTTTGTCCGTGGCGGCGTCGTCACCATCGTTGTCGTCATCCGTGTCCGGACGGTTGATGACGACCTCGTCGATCAACCCAAATTCCTTGGCTTCGTTCGGCCCCATATAGCGGTCCCTTTCAACGGCCGCCTCTATGGTTGCCAGGTCCTGACCGGTGTGCTCCACGTAAATTTGATTGAGCCTTTCGCGCATGCTCAGGATTTCACGGGCCTGGATTTCGATGTCCGTCGCCTGGCCCTGGGCACCACCGGAAGGTTGGTGAATCATGACCCGCGAGTTGGGCAATGCGTAGCGTTTGTCCTTGGCGCCGGCGCATAACAGCAAGGACCCCATGGACGCGGCTTGGCCGATGCAGACGGTCGACACGTCGGGGCGGATGTAGCGCATGGTATCGTAGATGGCGAGACCCGAGGTCACCACGCCGCCCGGCGAGTTGATGTAAAACGCGATGTCCTTCGAAGGGTTCTCGGATTCCAAGAACAGGAGTTGGGCGCAAATCAGGCTCGACACCGCGTCGTTGACCCCACCGGTCAGAAAGACGATTCGTTCTTTAAGCAAACGCGAGTAGATGTCATAGGCCCGCTCGCCCCGGTTCGTCGTTTCGACAACCATCGGGACAAGTGAGTTCATATAGGTTTCGACCGGATCGCGCATCGCAGAGTTTCCACTTTCATATCTTACGGGCATATTTAACTGGGCCAACCGCCAACCTATTCCTCATTTTCCGCCGCCTTTTTCGCCGGCGCTTTCTTCTTCGCCGTCGACTTGCCGCCGGACGCTTTCTTGGCCTTGGTTCTAGGTTTCGCCGTTGATTCCGAACCTTTATCGGAATCCGCCTCGACGGCTTTCATCAACTCTTCCATGGTGGCTTCCTTGTCGGTCACCTCCACCATTTCGATGATGAAATCGACGACTTTCTCCTCGTAAATGGGTGCCGTCAGTTGCTGCATCGCCTCGGCGTTGTTTTGGAAGTAGTCCATGACCTCCTGCTCGTGGCCCGGATTTTGGCGGGCCTCGGCCATAATCGCTTGGGTGATGTCGTCCTGGCTGATTTGGATGTTGTTGGTTCGTCCAATGTCGGAGAGCATCAATCCCAGGCGGACCCGCCGATCGGCGATATCCCGGAATTCCTGCTTCTGTTCGTCCTCACTCAGTTCGCTCTCATCCCCGCCGTTCTCATCGTCGCCAGACTTCTTGGTATTCTGGTATTGATCCCAAATCGCCTGGAATTCGCTATCCGCCAGTTTTTGCGGAAGTTCGAAGTCGCATTCGTCGGCCAACTGGTCCATCAGAAGGCGTTTCAGGAGCATGCGGGCGACGCCGTTGAACTCCCGGCTTTGTTCTTCGACGATGGCTTCCTTCAGCTTCTCCAGGTCGTCCATTCCGACCTTCTTGGCCAATTCGTCATCGATGGGAGCTGGCGTCGCTTCCCGGATTTCTTTGACGTCGACGGCAAAGACCGCAGCCTTACCGGCCAGGTCCGCTGCCGCGTACTCTTCCGGGAAGGTGACGTTGACATCGACATGGCTTTCCGCGTCGACGCCGATGAGTTGGTCTTCGAAGCCCGGGATAAAACTACCGGACCCGAGTTCGAGTTCGTAGCCGTCCGCCTTGCCGCCGGGGAATTCCGTGCCGTCAACGGACCCGACGAAATCGATGACCACGATGTCGCCGGCCTTGCTCTTGCGTTTGCGTTTGATCGGTGCGGATGATTTTTGGGCGTTGGCCAAGTTCTCCAAGGCCGACTGAACCGCTTTCTCGTCGGCTTTCGGGGCCAGCCGTTCGACTTTGATCTTCTTGAAGTCGACGGCCTTGATCTCGGGTAGCATCTCGACGGCAATCGTGTATTCCAAATCCTTCCCGTCTTCGTACGAGGTGATCTCGATCTCAGGCTGCATGGCCGGGCGTACGCCTTTTTCGGCAAGCGCCTGCTGCGACGAGTCGCCGACCGCCTGTTCCAACACCTCGCCCATGACGGATGGTCCGTATCTCTTGCGGAGAAGCGATACCGGGACCTTGCCCGGACGGAACCCGGGCAACTGCGCGGTTGACGCGATCTGCTTCAAGCGATCGGAAATTTTTTCTTCGATATCTTTTGCCGGCAAACACACCTTGTATTCGCGGCTCAATCCCTCGGATTTAGTTTCTGTGACCTGCATGATTGTCTCGACCGAAAATGTTATCCGTTTTCCTCGCCGTCGTGCGGAGGGAAAACCCGTTACACATTGACCCTCTTAAATGCCTGGCGCCCGTCCAGGCCGGTGTCCGACTGGTGCGGGCGGAGGGACTCGAACCCCCACGACTTGCGTCACTAGGACCTAAACCTAGCGCGTCTACCAGTTCCGCCACGCCCGCAAGTACCGGCGAAACGGCACCCGTGATGAGCGGGGCGCCACTCTATACGAATAACCTCCTCTGTCAATTGCATGAAATGGGCGGGTATTCGGGCATTTCAAGCCCTGATTGCTGGCGCTTTTACCCCTTCAGAATCGCGCGAATTGCGGAAGAGACGTTCACCGTCCGCGAACCGGTGTAGTCCTCGTGATTGGCCTCGATCCGGTCCAGGTCATAGAGGTAATTGATCATCATCCCGGCCGATTGTGTCATGCCCTTTTCGGAGGTATCGGCCAGCCAGTTGAGCTGTTCCATGACGGCCCCGTTGGACAGGTGGAAATGAGCGACGGGGTCGAGGGTGCGTCCGTCTCCACGTCGTTCTTCCGCCAGATAGAGGGCGCAGAGACGCATGAGGGGGCTTTTCAGGGCGTGGCGGAGGTTCTCGTCTTCAATCCAATCCGTCTTGGAAAGGACTTTCTTGAGCAATCCTTTCGCTCCTTTCGAGCGGCCGGAGGCGAGGTTCAGACTGCGCCTTTCGCTCTGCGTCAACAGTTTCGGTTTACCCTGGGCGAGAGTCTTATCGAGCCATTTGGCGAAGCCCGGTATCGGTGACAGCGTAGAAAAGGTCTTCAGGCCTTTCAGTTCACCAGCCAAGTCGGTAGCGACACGCTTGATCAGGAAATTGCCGAAGCTGATCCCGGCAAGGCCCTTCTGGGCATTCGATATGGAATAGAAAATCGCCGTGTCGGCGCTTTCCGGGTCGACGACGGGTGCATCGGCGTCGAGCAGGGCCTGAACGTTGTCGGCGAGCCCGTTGACGAGGGCGACCTCGACGAAGATCAGCGGCTCGTGAGGCATGCGTGGATGGAAATAGCCATAGCAGCGGCGATCCGAATCCAATCGGTTCTTTAGGTCGTCCCAACTCTCGATAGCATGTACGGCCTCGTAGGCGATTAGTTTCTCGAGAAGCGCCGCCGATGCGGTATCCCAGGTGATGCGCCTGAGTTCCAGGAAGCCGACGTCGAACCACGAAGTCAGGAGTTCCTTGAGATCACGTTCCAATCCCAGCATCGCCGCGTCTTTATCGGCACTGGCCAACAGATCGGCCCTGAGTTCGACCAGGAACTTGACCCCGTCCGGCAGCGCATTGAACTGGGTGAGCAGTTTCAGGCGCGGCGCCTGAAGAGCCCGACGAAGCCCCTCCTCCGCTTTGAAACGCTCCGAAGGGCCGTCGGCCCGTCGCAGGGCACCGATCGCCAAGTCCACGGAACTTTGGTCAACGTCGAACTCTTCGGCCATCAGGCGCAGGAAACGTTCGCGTCCAGTCGGATCGAGGGCCAGATAAACGTGTCCCATGGCGGCGGCACGTGAGCGGGCAGAGACCTCGCCGCCACGTCCTTCCAGACACTCGCGCATGCGTTTGCGGACCCGTTCCAAGTCTTCTTCGGGAAGATCCGGCCGGTCGCTGGCGGCCGACGCGTCGTAGGAGGCGCCGGCGATCGAACGCCAACCGCTCTTTAGATTGCGAAGCGTGCGGTCGATAAACCCGGATTTGGCTTGAACACCCATAGTCAGAAGATCGGTCAATCAGATTGGCATTGCAAGGCGTTCAGGCAAGCGAATCGTATAGACCGGCAAGAACGATCGGAACCGAATCCGGGATGTCCTCGGCGATCAAGCCGGGGCCATGTTGGTCTGCCGCCGAAGCCAGGATCCAAACGGCCGCGCATGCGGCGTCGAACGGTCGCAGACCTTGTGCCAACAGTCCACCGGTCAATCCGGCGAGAACATCGCCCGTACCGCCGGTCGCCAGGAACGGTGATCCTCCGGCGTCGATCACGGCACGCCCGTCGGGCGCCGCAATCACCGTATCCGGCCCCTTCACGAGAACCGTCGCGCCACATCGTTCGGCAGCTTTCCGCGCCCGCTCGACTTTATGGCCATCGACCGGGAACAGACGGGCGAATTCCCCCTCGTGAGGCGTGATGACGTGACTTTCGCTCAGCATCTCGAACAACTCGGTCGGGTCATCCTGATAGACGCTGAGCGCATCGGCGTCGACCACGCCCGCTTTTGCTGACCCAAGCGCGGCCTCGACCCAGTCCTTGGTCTCTTCCGTGACGCCCAGGCCGGGCCCGACGATGAGCGCGTTGCGGCGGTCATCTCGAAGCAATTCTTCGAAGTCACCGACATCGTCGACCGGAAGCGTGATCGTACCGGGGGTATCGCCGGCATAGACCGTAAAGACTTCCTTCGGCGCGGCGACGGTGACGAGGCCCGCGCCGATCCGCCTCGCCGCGCGGGCGGCCAAACGAGCGGCTCCCGTCATTCTCTTGCCGCCGGCGACGAGCAGGTGCCCGCGCGAGTACTTGTGGGACCGCCAATCGGGCCAACTTATCTCTTCCGACCAAAGCGCCGGTCCGTTCACCAAGATACGCGGTCCGATGGTTTCGAGGACGCTATCCGGTATGCCGATGTCGGCGATGACAACATCGCCAGAACGTTCGGCGCCGGGGTAAAGCAAATGGCCCGGCTTGGCGCGGAAGAAGGTGACCGTGAGGTCGGCAAACGGGGCGTCGCCCAGGATTTCGCCGCTGTCGCCATGAACGCCGCTCGGCACGTCGACGGCGACGCACGGAAGGCCCATTTCGTTGATCTTCGTTACGACTTCCAACACGTCCGCCTCGAGAGGTCGGGTCAAGCCGGCACCGAATAGGGCGTCGACGACGAGGGGCGACCCCTCCAATGCGTCTGTGTCGAGAGGGAGCACCTTTCCGGTCCATCGCTCCGCGTTGGCGGCCGCGTCGCCCTTCAAGGCTTGCCGATCACCCAACAAATGGACCGCAACCGGCCATCCGATACCGTCCAGAAGCCTGGCGACGACAAAGCCGTCGCCGCCGTTATTTCCGGGGCCGCAAAGCACGGATACCGGCCGCTGCTCCCAGCGGTCGACGATCTCCTCGAAGATCACCTGGCCCGCCGCTTCCATCAGGTCGATACCGGGGACGCCGCCCTCTATGGCAGCGGCATCGGCTTGGTGCATTTCTTCGACGGTGAGAAGTGCGTTTTGATTCATGTCCGCCCGTTTGCTTTTTCCCTGACTGCCCGGCCGATCCATGATAGTGGGCGGCTGAAGGGTCGGAAACGCTTTAATCCCGACGAAAACGGCAAAAGCGGAACGAGGTTCTCCTTTGAGGGTATTGATTCTAGGTGCGGGTCTTATCGGTGTGGCGACGGCCTATTATCTGGCCCGGCGCGGCCACGACGTGGCAGTCGTCGACCGGCGCGACGCACCGGCGGAAGAAACCAGCCTCGCCAACGGCGGCCAGATATCGATCAGCCATACGGACCCTTGGCCGTCTCCCGATAATTTACGGAAAGTGTTTGGTTGGATCGGTCGCCAGGATGCCCCCTTACTCCTGCGGGTTAGGAATGATCCCAGGCTCTGGGACTGGTGCGCGCGGTTCCTGTGGAACTGCACGTCGGTTCGTGCCAAGCGCAATACCGAGCGTATGCTCCGTGTTGCGATGCATAGCCTGGAAAAACTCACGAAAGTTCGGCGCGAACACGACCTGGACTTCGATCATGCCGCGAAGGGCATCTTGCACCTGTTTCGCGATCCCAAGGCCTTTCGGTTGGGGGCCGCACAGGCGGAATTCGTCACCGGGTTGGGGTGTTCCAAGAACGCCGTCGAACGTGATGCCTGCCTCCGCATCGAACCGGCTTTAACGGATACGCAGGAGCCGATTATCGGGGGGTTCCACTGCCCTTACGACGAAACGGGAGATGCCCATACGTTCAGTCTCGCTCTGTCTGAAATCTGCCGCTCCATGGGTACGGAATTCCGACTGGACACATCGGTCGCCGGTTTCGCGACCGCCGACGACAGCATTCTCGGCGTCGAAACGACCGCGGGGACCATGCGCGCCGATGTCTACGTGGTTGCCATGGGAAGCTACTCGCCCCTGATTACCAATCCGATCGGCGTCTGGCTGCCGGTTTATCCAGCCAAGGGGTATTCCGTGACCTTGCCGATCATGGAACCCGAAAAGGCGCCGCAGGGTGGCATCATCGACGACGAGCGAAAGCTGGTTTACAGCCGACTCGGGTCAAGGCTCAGGATCGCCGGCATGGCCGAAATCGCCGGATACGATACCCGCATCGACGAAAAGCGTTCGCGCGCCATGCTGGACAATGCCCTCAGTCTCTTTCCGGGTGTCGGAGATCCGGACCAGGCCGAGTTTTGGGCCGGTTTGCGGCCCCAGACGCCGGACAGCGTGCCGGTCATCGGTGCCACCCAGTACGGAAACCTTTATCTGAACACGGGGCACGGAACCCTCGGATGGACAATGGCATGTGGTTCGGGTGACCTTCTGGCGGACATGATCGAGGGGCACGCCCCGGCGGTCGATATGGATGGACTGGGGGTCGACCGTTTCCGCAACTGGAACCTCTCAGGAAGGAACTGACATGAAAGCAGTCGTTATCCGGAAACCGGAAGGACCGGACGGCCTCGAAATCGTCACCCTGCCGGACCCGGAACCGGGACCGGATGAAATTCTGGTCAGGATGGCGGCGGCCTCCATCAACTATCGCGACCTGCTCATTTCCATGGGCGCTTACCGGAGCCGACAAAAGGCGGAAGACCTGATCCCGCTGTCGGATGGGGTCGGTAAAGTCGTCAAAGTCGGCGCCGCCGTGTCGGAGTTCCATGTCGGCGATCGCGTATCGTCACTGTTTTTCCGCGACTGGACCGGCGGTGAACCGGATAACCGGACCATCGAGAGTGACTGGGGCCGGGATACGGACGGGATGCTTTGCACGCTCAAGGTGTTCAAACCGCACAACGTGGTCAAGGTGCCCGATTACCTATCAGACATCGAGGCCGCGTCCCTTCCCTGCGCCGCATTGACGGCTTGGAACGCACTCATCAGCGACGCCCAATCGAAGCCGGGGGATACGGTTCTCATCCAGGGCACAGGCGGTGTCGCCTTGTTCGCCCTTCAATTCGCCAAGATGATCGGCGCCGAGGTCATCGCGACATCGTCGTCCGATGAAAAGCTTGAACGCGTTCGAGAACTCGGTGCCGACCACCTGATCAACTACGCGAACAATCTGGATTGGGGAAAACAGGCTCTTGAGATCACCGGCGGGCGGGGCGTCGATAACGTTATGGAGCTGGGCGGCAAGGAAACATTCAAACAATCGCTGATTTCCGTCCGGCCAGGGGGCACATTGAGCATGATCGGCGTGCTTTCGGGCGCCACCTTCGGCAATGCGCTTTTGCCCTTCGTCGTATCACGGAAGGTGAGGATGCAGGGTGTCACCGTCGGCAGCCGCGCCGACATGCAATCCATGTTGAGGGCCATGGCGGCCCATCAAATCAAGCCCGTGATCGATAAGGTTTTCCCCTTCGAGGCGTCCGCCGATGCCTTTCGCCACCTGAAATCGGGCGCCCATTTCGGCAAGGTTTGCGTCGAGATTTAGGTAAAAAAAGACCACCATCGTCCAGTGATGCTGTGAGACATTCGACCGATGGATAAGGCAAGGCCACGACAGCCGCAATGACCCGGTTCGCGCCCCACGTGCTGGCTTTATTCGCCCTGGTTTTTGCGGTGATGGCTGTTGCCGGCGTATACCGGAGCGCGATTCTGGAATTCGTCGGACCCCGCGTCTTGGCGGATCAGGGTATTCCCGGCGTTTCCTTCACGGTCACTCGGTTCGGCGCGGACAGCCTTAAGTTGGAAAACCTCGTTCTCGGGCCGGACGCGAAAGCCGCTTCACTCTCCCTGACCTATTCAGCTGAGGGGTTGTTCAGCGGTCGGTTCAAGGAGGTTCTGGTCGAAGGCCTACGTGTCGAGAGCCGGTCCCTGGACGAGGGGTTCATCGGAGTTGTCCGTTCAAGGGTCGCGCAAGAGCCGTCCGGCGGCGATACGTCGGAACCGCCGCCCCCTCTTCCCCGGTTAAAGCTCGATGACGGCCGTGTCCGGCTATCTATGGCCGATTTCGAGGCCGAGGTGTCATTGTCTGCGGATTTGGCGCCTGATTTCTCAGGAGACGCCGCGGCCACGATTTCGGTGACCGCAAAGTCCGTCGCAGGGCGAGATCTTCGATTGCAGGGGGTCGAAACCATCGTTCAATCGGCCCCCGGTGCCGAAATCGTCACGGCCGCTTTTTCTGGCGGCATCCTCGAGGATTCGGGAGCTCAATCGAAACTTGGCGCCGTCAACATCGAGGGGAATTTGGAATATTCGGACGGCTGGGTCGAAGCCGATATCAAGGCCTCGACGGCGGCGGGGCAGCTGCGGGTGACAGCGGAAGTTGTTCACGAGGTGGCGGTAGCCCAGGGCAAGGGCCGGTTCCGCCTGCCGCTGACTTTGTTTTCCGAAAGCGGTTTGAAACCATCGGACCTTCCGGCGCTCGAAGGGTTCGTCAGTGATTTGGCGGGCGTCGTCGGCGGTGATTTGCACGTTTCCTGGATGGGGCCTTCGGTTACCGCCGCCGGCGAGATCGTCACCGATCATCTGTCAGGACAGGCGGCCGGGCACCGGATCACGGATGCGACGGCGTCGGTTCGCATCGACTATTCGTCTGCCAGGGATGAAGCGATCGCCGAATTCGAAGTGGCGGAAATGGGTGTCGAGACCGCGGGCGTTCCGCTGCAGATCCACGGGATCTCCGGAAAAGTCCGTAGCGATGCACGTTTCGCTTCTGCAAACCTCGAATTGGTTACCGCCTCCGTCGAACATGCGGCCGGCCAGTCGTGGTTTGAGCCGCTCGGTATGACGAGCCGTGTCGAACGCAGTGGGGACGATGTCCGGTTTGATGTCGAGGTATCTTCTGTGTCCGGCGACCTGTCTGTACCAGTATTCGGAAAACACGACCTGCGGACGGGAATTGGCACGGCTAACGCCGGTCTACCCGCTGTCGCTTTCCTCGCGAATGGCCTGCAACCCGGCCATTTATCCCGTCTGGCGGAGCTGCCCTTTCCGCTAAGTGGAGAATTGAATGGCGATGTGCGGTTCAATTGGACGTCCAATTCGATTAAGGCGGAAAGCGATCTCGTGTTTAGCGGATTCGACTATTCGGTTCCGGACATAAGCGTTCAAGATGTCTCGGGCACGATGAAAACGAAATTCGACGGGAGCGTCGTTGTGGGGGTGAAGAATGGCAGCGGTACTGTTCGTGTGGGCGGCGTGCCGATCGTCCTCGGCGGATTGAACGGTGAAGGGACATACGATCCGAGAGACCACACCGGTCGGTTCACGGCGAAAGTAGATCGGATCGCCGATGACCGTTTTAAGCCGGCGTTTTCGCCCCTCACTCTCGTAGGAGAGGCTCAGCTGGCCAGTCAGGCGATTCGATTCGACTCCCGTCTCGATGTTATCGGTAAGCCCGTGGCCTTACAGGTCGACGGCCGTCATGACATCACGTCCGGCATCGGGAGCGCCGAGATCCAAGCGGATCGACTCGTCTTTGCAGATGGTAGGATGAAACCGGCCGATATTTCCCCGCTTGCCGACATTTCGAAACCTTCGAGGGTACCATCGAATCAGCCATCGACCTCGATTGGGCACCCGGTTCGCTTGGCGGGCAAGCGGAGATCGAGCTGGTTGACCTGTCACTGGAAACGGATGTCGTTGCCGTTATGGGGTTGCAGGGACGCGTTCGGATCGACTCGCTTACGCCTCTTGGCGTCACCCGGACACAGAGCTTGCGTGCCCGTAAAGTCGTCAGTGCCCTGCCCCTTAGCAATCCGCTATTGAGCTTCCGATTGCATCAGAAGCCGGGTGAAACCGAGGCGGTTCTACACGTCGATCGCTTCGAAACCGAAATCGCCGGCGGGCGGGCGGTTGTCGCCGGCGCCGTGTTCGACACGGCTTCGCAAGACCTCTCCCTCGACGTCGGTCTCTCGGATGTCGATCTCGGTCAAATCATGGCGTTCGTCGACGTGAAAGACGTGAGTGCGACGGGACGGTTGGCCGGCACGATTCCCATTCGGATCGGTCGAGGTTCGGTCGTCATCGATAAGGGTGAACTGAAGACGGCATTACCGGGGGTCCTGAAGGTGCGCCACACAGCAGGTCCGTGACGCGCTTTCCGGCGGCGGCGAACAAGTGGCCCTGCTTTTGGACGTGCTCGAGGATTTTCACTATGACCACCTCGCGCTCAGTGTCGACAAGACGGTCGAGGGGCGCGATACGGTGACCCTCAGTACCAGCGGCAACAATCCGGCGGTCAAGGACGGCCATCCGTTCGTCCTCAACATTAACCTGTCGACCAATCTGGATAAACTGACGCGGGCGCTGCTCGAAGGCTATCGCTTGTCAGAAGGCGCACTCAGAACTACCCTGGGTTTGCGGGGCAACCGGTAAGGATCGATCCGTGACCAGATTATCCCCAGTGACGTATCCGGCTCTTTTTTTGGCGTTCGCCGTGCTCGCGGCTTGCCAACCGACCGTCAAGGTGGAAGCGCCTAAAGAGCCGATCACCATCAATCTGAATATCAAGCTCGATGCGGAAGTGCGCCTCAAACTCGAGGAATCGGCTAAGGACGACATCGAGAAGAATCCGGAGATTTTCTAGCCATGATGACTTTCTTGACGGGTCGGATGGTGTCGCGCCGCAGCGTTCTCGGTCTGGGTCTTGCGGCTCTATTGATCTTGTCCGGCGGGCCGGCCCTGGCGCAGTCGCTGAACGATCTTCGGGCTTCGGGGGCCGTCGGCGAGGCCTTTGACGGTTATGCCCGGGCCCGGGATGGCGCCTACCGATCGCTTGTCCAACAAACCAATGCCAAACGCCGTGCCATCTACGAGAAACGCGCTAATAGCCAAGGGGTCGATGCGGCGCAAGTCGGGCGGGTGTATGCCCAACAGATCATGTCGAAGGCGCCGCCGGGAACCTGGTTCTTGTCCGAATCCGGCAACTGGTCGCAGAAGTAATCGGCCGTATTGAAATGCGCCGAAAACCCCGCCGTTTCCGCGGGGTTTTTTATTGGCAATGGATCTGCCCGTTGTTGACGCCGGTCTTTGGATTTGTTAGAACAAATCATGAACATATAAAACGTCCCAGGCGGAAAGATATGATACGGCTGTTTTGGCAGCTTTGCGCCGCCGTATCGATGGACTCGAGCGGGGCGTGACGGAGGCAGCCGGGAGACCGCCCCACCCCTTCGGTGTTCCTGAAATCGACGCCGTCCTGCCCGGGGGCGGTTTGCCGTCCTGCGCGCTTCATGAAATCACCGGCGACGGAAACCGGAACGAGGTGATTGCGTTCTGTGCAGCGCTTTTGGCAGGCATGAATACCGATGCAGGAGAAAACACCGGCGCGACCGTGCTTTGGTGCCGCGGCGGTAACGATCTCTATGCACCCGGATTGAGCGGTTTCGGCCTTGATCTCGGACGCCTGCTCCTGGTTCGTGTGCAGCGGGACCGGGATCTGCTGTGGGCCATGGAAGAAGGGCTGCGCAGCAGCGCCCTGGCCGCGGTCGTCGCCGAACCGTCCAAGGTGACGACGACGGCGTTGCGCCGGTTGCAACTGGCGGCGGAAGCCGGCGGCAGCACAGGATTTATCCTGCGCCACCATAAGGACGAAGCGGTTGCCGGGCCGATCGCCACCCGCTGGCGTGTCGTTCCCGCGCTCAGCCGACCGTTGCGCGCGGGAACGGCCCTTCTACCCGGTCAACCGCGATGGCAGTTGGAATTGATTCGATGCCGGAACGGCCGCTCCGGAACCTGGACGGTCGAATGGCAAGGGATGCTTGAAGATGAAAATGCCGAAGGACGGGCGGCGGGTGGTTTCGCTCTGGTTTCCGAGGTTCGCCACGGACCGCATCCGGCGGTTGCGCATGCAGCGCGCCCGACAAACGACGCCCTCTCCCTCTCAAAACAAAGAACGGCACTCTAGGTCGCTCGCCACCGTTGCCGCCGTGCGGGGTGGCATGCGCATCGCCTGTGCCGACCAAGCGGCGGAAGCGGCCGGCGTTGTTCCCGGATTACCGTTGGCCGATGCCCGTGCCCTGGTACCCGACCTTTCGGTTTGTGATGCCGATCCGCTCGCCGATACCCGGGCCCTCGAGGCACTCGCCGACTGGTGCACCCTTTACGCGCCGCTGTCCGCCCTTGATGGGTTTGGCGGGGCCGGACTTTGGCTGGATATTTCCGGCTGCGCGCACCTGTTCGGGGGCGAGGAGCACCTGCTTGCCGACCTCGGCGAACGGCTTCGGGGGTTCGGTTACGAACCGGTTCTGGCCGCCGCCTCGACACCCGGTGCGGCCTGGGCCATGGCCCGTTTCGGGAACCGTGCCCACCAGGACGGGAGCGGCGGGAGAAGCGCCGACCGCGTGATGGCGGGGGCCGAGCGGCAAACCCTCGGTTCTTTGCCGGTGGCGGCCCTGCGCCTTTCCACCGACGTTTGCGAGGGGCTGCATCGTCTCGGCATCCGACGGATCGGTGATTTGCTCGGCATGGCGCCGGGACCTCTCGCCAGGCGGTTCGGGGCGGAACCCCTCCATCGCCTCGATCAGGCCTTGGGCATTGAAGACGAGGCCATCGAATTCCGTCACCCGCCGCCGCCCCTGTGGTTCCGCAAGGCCTTTGCCGAACCCATCGGCCGGCCGGAAGACGTGGAGGCGGCCCTCGCGGTTCTTCTCGAGCAGGCTTGTGGCCGGTTGGCGGCGGATGACCGGGGGGTCCGGCGGCTGCAATTGGCCTGCTGGCGGACCGACGGGACCGTCCGGCGCCTGGCCATCGGTACCGGGCGCGCCGTTCGCGACGAGCGGCATTTGCTGCGCCTGTTCCGGGAGAAACTGGACCGCCTGGATGCGGGTTTTGGTATCGAGGCCATGGTCTTGACGGTACCGGCAACCGCTCCCCTGCCCGCCCGGCAATCGCCCCTGGCCAGTGTCTCCAAGATGGCCCGTGAGAAGCAGGCGGCGGCCCTTGCGGCATTCATCGACAGGGTCGACAACAAGTTGGGCCCGGGCAGTGTCCGCCGTTTGCAACCTTTCCCGTCCCACGTGCCGGAACGTGCCGCCGGTGTCGTTCCCGTGGGCTTTTCCGGCGAACGGGACGGGCCGACCTTGGCCGGCGCCTACCGACCTTCCTCGCCGCGGCCGGTCAGGCTCCTGGTGCGCCCCGAACCGATCGACGTGATGGCGCCGGTGCCCGATCACCCGCCGTTGATCTTCCGCTGGCAGCGCCGCCGCTATCAAGTGGTGCACGCCGAAGGTCCGGAGCGCATCGCGTCCGAGTGGTGGCGCCACGACCCCGATCTTCTGGAGACGGACGGCGAACGCATGCGTGATTACTATCGCGTTGAAGACAGTGACGGCCGGCGCTTCTGGGTCTTCCGGGCTGGCTCCTATGAGGCCGGCACATCGCCGCGCTGGTATCTGCACGGCCTGTTCGGATGAGACAGCGATGACCGCTTATGCCGAACTTCAGGTGACCAGCAACTTCAGTTTTCTCGAGGGTGCTTCACATCCGGAGGAACTGGTGGCGGCGGCGGCAAACCTCGGGCTCGCGGCCATTGCGTTGACCGACCGCAACAGCGTCAGCGGCCTGGTCCGTGCCCACCGGGCCGCCAAGCAGGCCGGAATCCGTTTCGTGCCCGGTGTCCGCCTTGATCTCGAGGACGGCCCCGGCCTGATCTGCCTGCCGCGCGACCGGGCTGCATACGGGCGGTTGACCAAGCTCCTCACTCTCGGCAAGCGGCGTGTCGCCAAGGGCGAATGCCGCCTCCTGTTGTCCGACATTCTGTCGGAAGACCCGTTCGAGGGCGGCCGGGATCAGGTCGTTCTCGTCGTACCGCCGGACACCCTCGATCGGATATTCGAAAAGACCCTGATTCAACTGAAGAAAAATTTTAACAACAATATCTATCTCCTTGTTTCAATGAATTATATTGGTGACGACCGACGGCGTTTGTTGGCGCTGAACGGGCTTTCCCAGGAAACCGGAATCCCGCTTGTCGCCAGCAACGACGTTCATGCCCACACAGCCGCCCGGCGGCCGCTACAAGACGTTCTCACCTGCATCCGCGAAGGTTGCACCCTGAAGGACGCCGGCTACCGCCTTTTCACCAATGGCGAACGCCATTTGAAGGCGCCCGACGAGATGGCGCGGCTGTTCGCCGATTTTCCCGAGGCCATTACCAATACCACGGCAATCGTCGATGCCTGCTCCTTTTCCCTCGACGAGCTGCGCTATGAATACCCGGCGGAACCGGTCCCCGAGGGCCGCACCGCGCAGCAGGAACTGGTTCGTTTGACCTGGGAGGGTGCCGACAGGCGTTACCCCGGCGGTGTCCCCGACAAGGTCAAGGCGCAGGTGACCCATGAGCTCGAATTGATCGCGGAGCTTGATTTCGCGCCCTATTTCCTGACCGTCCACGATATCGTCCACTTTGCCGAAAGCCGCGACATTCTCTGCCAGGGACGCGGCTCTGCGGCCAACTCGGCGGTGTGCTTCTGCCTCGGCATTACCGCCGTCGACCCGAGCCGCGTCGACCTCTTGTTCGAACGGTTCGTCAGTGCCGAGCGCGGCGAACCGCCCGATATCGACGTTGATTTCGAAAACGGCCGGCGCGAGGAGGTGATCCAGTACATCTACGAGAAATACGGCCGCGACCGGTCCGGCATGACGGCGACCGTGATCACCTACCGGACCAAGAGCGCCATCCGCGAGGTCGGCAAGGCCATGGGCTTTTCCGACGATACCATCGTCGCCCTGCAGGGTGCGGCCTGGCGCCGTTCCTGGGACGACATCAAGGACAGCGATATCGCCGAAGCGGGGCTTGTCCCGAGCGCTCCGGAGATCCGTCGCTGCTTGGCTCTGGCCCGGGACATCCGCGGTTTCCCCCGCCACCTTCCGCCGCTTCGGAGACATCCACAAGTTCGAGGAACGTTTCATCGCCGGCATGTTGAGAAACGGTTACGACCGGGACTTCTCGGAACGCTGCTTCCGCCAGATCGAGGGGTTTGCCGATTACGGCTTCCCGGAGAGCCATGCCGCCAGCTTTGCCCTTCTGGTCTATGTCTCGTCCTGGCTGAAGCTGCATTATCCAGCCGTCTTCGCCTGTGCGCTTCTCAACAGCCAGCCCATGGGCTTTTACGCACCGGCCCAGATCGTCCGCGATGCCCGCGACCACGGTGTCGAGGTGCGGCCGGTCGACGTCAACCGAAGCGCCTGGGATTGTACTCTGGAAAAGGCGGCCGACGAGAGAACGCCCGGCGGCGGATGGGCGTTGCGGCTCGGCTTCCGTCAGATCAAGGGCTTGCAGGAAAGCGAGGGCGAGAGCATCGCCGAGGACCGCCGGGATGCTTACGTCAGCGTGCAGGACCTTCAGGAGCGGACGAGATTGGGTAAGGGAGCGCTCGAGAAACTGGCCCGTGCCGACGCCTTCGGCTCATTGAAGCTCGATCGCCGCCAGGCCCTTTGGCGGATCCGCGGCATGGACGACGGTGCCCTGCCCCTGTTCGCCGCCGCGCGATTTCCATTGACCGCCGCCATTCGCGGCTTATCTATACGCGAAACCCGGCAACCCCCGGCAACCCAAAGAACGAAAGACGGTTCGATGTCAGTCCTCTACCCCATCGCCGTGGCTCTCCACGCGCTTTCCGCCGTCATTTGGGTCGGCGGTATGTTCTTCGCCCACCAAGTACTGCGGCCCTACGTGTCGACAATGGAGCCGCCGCCGGAACGTCCGAAACTATGGAGCAAAGTGCTCGCCAAGTTTTTCATTTGGGTCTGGAAAGCCGTCGTCCTGCTGCCGGCAACCGGATATTTCCTAATCTTCTCTGTTTACGGCGGATTCGCCGGCGCCGGACTGTACGTGCACATCATGAACGGGATCGGCACCGTCATGATCGTCATCTTCATTTATCTGTTTTTCGGTCCCTACAAGCGGTTCAAGGCTGCCGCCGAGGCCGAAGACTGGCCGGCGGCCGGCGCCTTGATACCGACCATTCGACGGATCGTCGGGACCAATCTCATCCTCGGTTTGATCACCGTAGCCATTGGCGCTTCCGGGCGATACTGGATGTGATTTCCCGTTTCTGGCTCTTGCCGCCTGGACATCGCACCCCGCTTGGCGCAAAAACGCCGTCGCCAACAGCGGGAGCGGATAGATGGAAATTGACGACGTTGAGATCGTCGAAAAAAGGACGCCTTTTCAGGGCTATTTCCGGATCGACAAATACAAACTCCGGCACCGCCAATTCGAGGGCGGCTGGGGTCCTGTCGTCGAACGGGAAATCTTCGAACGCGGCCACGCGGCCGCCTGCCTGCCCTACGATCCCGTTCTCGACAGGGTCGTTCTCATCGAGCAATTTCGGCCCGGCGCATTTGCCGCTTTGGATTCGCATTGGTTCGACGGAGAGACCCAGTCTCCGTGGCTTATCGAGATCATCGCCGGCATTATCGAACCCGGCGAATCCCCCGAAAACGTCATTCGGCGCGAAGCGCTCGAGGAAGCGGGTTGCGCAGTTTTTGAACTCGAACCCATAGCCCATTACCTGGTCACACCGGGAGGGTCGTCGGAATCGTTGTTCGCCTTTTGTGGACGCGTCGATGCCTCGAAAGCCAACGGTTTCCACGGTCTCGAACACGAGGGCGAAGACATCAGGGTGTTCACGGTATCGGCGGACGAAGCGATTGCCCTGCTGGATGAAGGCCGCATCATCAACTCCATGACCATGATTCCGCTGCAATGGTTCCGCCAAAATCGCGAAAGAATTCGGGAAAAATGGCTTGCCGGCAGCTCCCCGGCGTAGGCGAAATGGCTTCCGGCGGGGACGATGCTTGATCGCCTTTCGGCGCGTGGTTATATCTTCCGGACATACGACATTCACTGGACTTGGGCGCAATGACATGGACGTTCGCAACGGCTTCGTCGAGACGGTCGGCAAAACACCGCTCATTAGGCTCAACCGGGTTTCCGACGAGACCGGGTGCGAGATCCTCGGCAAGGCGGAGTTCTTGAATCCGGGTAGTTCGGTCAAGGACCGGGCGGCGCTGTTCATCATCAAGGACGCCGAGGAACGTGGCGCCCTGAAACCCGGCGGTTTGATCGTCGAGGGAACGGCTGGAAATACGGGTATCGGTCTCGCCCTATGCGCCAATGCCCGGGGCTACCGAACCCGCATCATTATCCCGGAAACACAAAGCCAAGAGAAAAAAGATATGCTCCGCTTGTGCGGCGCCGAGCTCGTCGAGGTTCCTGCCGTGCCTTTCAAGGATCCGAACAACTACGTTCACGTCGCTGAGCGGACAGCTCAGGAGTTGGCCGAAACGGAAACCAATGGCGTTCTCTACGCCAACCAATGGGACAACACGGCCAACCGGCGCGCCCACATCGAGGGAACGGGCCCGGAGATCTGGCAGCAGACGGACGGAACCGTCGACGGGTTCATTTGTGCCGTCGGCACCGGCGGTACGTTGGCCGGTTGTGCGACCTATCTCCGAAGCGTCAAGTCCGATATCACCATCGGATTGGCCGATCCGGCCGGGGCTAGCATGTTCAACTACTTCACCAACGGCGAATTGAAGCCGACCGAGGGCGGATCCATTACCGAAGGCATCGGCCAGGGCCGAATTACCGGCAACCTGGAAGGGTTGACGGTTGACTACCCCTATTTCGTACCGGATAGCGAGGCGGTACTGATGGCCTTCGACCTTCTCAAATACGAAGGTCTCTGTGTCGGCGGCTCAAGCGGCATCAACGTCGCTGGCGCCGTTCGCCTGGCTCGCGACCTGGGACCGGGGCACACCATCGTCACAATACTGTGCGACTTTGGCACCCGCTATCAGGCCAAACTGTTCAACCCGGATTTCCTGAAGGAAAAAGGTCTGCCCACACCGGATTGGATGGAGTGACGGCCATGGATTATGCGAACCCGGAGGCCCTCGTCAGCACCGACTGGTTGGCCGAACATCTGCAGGCGCCGGATGTGAAGATCGTCGACGGTACGGCATTCCTGCCTGACGAGAACCGGGACGCGCGAGAGGAATACGAGGATTGCCATATCCCGGGCGCCGTCTTTTTCGACATCAACGATATCTGCGACACCGATGACCCCCTCCCCCACATGGTTCCCAGTGCAGAGAAATTCTCGTCTCGGGTCCGCAAACTGGGCCTGGGTGACGGATACAAGGTCGTCGTCTACGACGCCCACGGCGGCTTCAACGCCGCGGCGCGCGTCTGGTGGATGTTTCGCCTGTTCGGTCACGAGGACGTTGCCGTCCTCGATGGAGGACTACCGAAATGGTTGTCCGAACAACGCAGCAAATGTGAGTTCGATGAACCACGGCCGCAAGAACGCCACTTTACGGCACGGACCAACACCTTTCTCGTCCGGAACGTAGATCAACTCATTAGGATTATTGATGCCGGCAAAGAGCAGGTGATCGATGCCCGCAATCCGGGGCGGTTCGCAGGCACTCTTCCGGAGCCAAGACCCTGTCGGAAGAAAGGCCATATCCCCGGAAGCACCAACCTCTACTACGCCGATCTGATGAACAAGGACCATCATTTCACCATGCGATCGGCCGACGAAATCCGAGGCGTCGTCGACGCCGCCGGAATCGATCCAAAAAAGCCGATGGTCGCCACCTGCGGTTCGGGAGTCACCGCCTGCGTCATTGCGCTTGGCCTCTACCTGATCGGCCACGAGGATGTCGCGATTTACGACGGTTCCTGGGCCGAATGGGGGGAGCATTTCGACACACCCGTCGAAACCTGACCGTCGATACTGCGAGCCGTTAGGATGACCCAGGGCCCCGACAAGATCCGTTCGGTAATCACGTACTTGGAAATGACGGAATGTCCGCGCACGCCGACGCCACCGAGGCCGGCGGCGAACATCGCCTTGCTCCATGCGGAAGATCCTACGGTCTCGTTCTACCGATACCTCTACAACACCGTCGGCGAGAAGTGGCTTTGGTATGAGCGCCGCGCCATGGATGACGCCGAACTGACGGAAATCATCAGGTCGGAAGATGTCGAAATTTACGTGCTCTATGTGGGCGGCGTGCCCGCCGGTTACGGAGAGTTGGACCGCCGCAAGTTCCCGGAGATCGAACTCGCCTATTTCGGGCTATTGCCGGAGTTCATCGGGCGTGGGTTCGGTGGTTTCCTGCTGCGCTGGTTGATCGATCAGGCATGGAGTTACGAGCCGACGCGGCTCTGGGTGCACACCTGCACCGAAGACCATCCGGCGGCCCTGCACGCCTACCAACGCCACGGGTTTTCTCCTTATGACCAGGAAACGGTCGAGTTCGATGATCCACGCCAATCCGGTCTCATGGGCTAATTGTTAGGGACAGACGTGATGGACATCGGAATTCCAAAGGAGATCAAGGCTCAGGAAGGGCGAGTCTCTATGATGCCGGGAGAGGTGTCCAGTCTCGTTGCGCGTGGCCATCGGGTCCGCGTCGAGCGCGACGCGGGCAGCTTATCGGGGGCTTCGGACGCAGATTATGCGTCCGCCGGTGCCGAAATCGTCGATCAGGCTGAGGCGGTCTTCGCGGCCAGCGAAATGATCGTCAAGGTCAAGGAAATCCTGCCACCAGAATATGAATGGCTTAAGCGAGACCATATCCTCTTCACGAATATCCACTCGGCGTTGAACCGCGAGTTGACCGACATCATGCTCGATGTCGGATTGACCGGGATTGCCGCCGAGGAGACCCACGAAAACGGGTCGCCCAACTGCCCGCTGGCGGGCGAAGTCGGTGCTTTCGAGGGGGTGCGCCTATGCTTGGCGCCGCACGGTGGTTCCGGACGTCACTTCATGGGCCATTTCGGGGCACCGCCTATAAAGGCTCTGGTCATCGGCCTCGGTCAAGTCGGTTGCGGCGCCCTGAGGACCTTGCTGCGTCTCGGCGCCAGCGTTACCGGTTTTGATGTTTCGGCGCGTGCACGGGCGGCCGCGGAACTGGCCTGGAACGGGTCGGAATTCCAGGCGGTAGACGTGTCGGCGCTGGAGGAGCATCTTTCCGGGGCTGATCTCGTGGTCAACTGCGTCCTTTGGCCCAAACACCGATCAGATCATCTCATCACCCGGGACATGTTGAAGGCCCTCAACCCGTCGGCGGTTATCGTCGATATTTCCTGCGACACAGCGGGTGCCGTCGAGACATGCCGGCCGACAACCTGGGCCGACCCTGTGTATGATATCGACGGTATCCGGCATTTCTGCGTCGACAACATCCCGGGCGCGGTTCCGGTGACCGCATCGACCGGTTACAGCAAGGCGATCCAGCCCTTTGTTGCATTGATCGCGGAAATCGGCGCCGTCGAAGCGTGTCGGGAAAAGCCCTGGCTGGCCCGTGGATTGACCTGTGTGGACGGTACCCTGATCCTCGAGGAGACCGGCCGGTTGCAGGACCGCCCGTTCACGCCGGTCGACCTATTCCTGGCGGCCAACTGAACAAACGAAAACCGGCCCACCGAAGCGGGCCGGTTCACATTCGTTAAACGCCTATTCTTAGTGAGCGAGGATTTGGCTCAGGAACAGCTTCGTCCGTTCATGTTCCGGATTGTCGAAGAAGTTGTGCGGATCGTTCTCTTCGATGATCTCGCCGACGTCCATGAAGATGACGCGGTTGGCGACGGTCTTGGCGAAACCCATCTCGTGGGTCACGCAGATCATCGTCATCCCCTCCTCGGCCAGCTCGACCATGACGTCGAGCACTTCCTTGATCATTTCCGGATCGAGTGCCGAGGTCGGCTCATCGAACAGCATGATCTTGGGACTCATGCAAAGCGAGCGCGCTATGGCGACACGCTGTTGCTGACCGCCCGACAATTGGCCCGGATATTTCAGGGCCTGTTCGGGGATCTTGACGCGCTCCAGGTACTTCATGGCGATTTCCTCGGCCTCGGCGCGCGGAACCTTGCGGACCCAGATGGGCGCCAGGGCCAGGTTCTCGAGGATGGTCAGATGCGGGAACAGATTGAAGTGTTGGAACACCATGCCGACTTCGCGGCGCACCTCGTCGATCTTCTTGAGGTCGTTTGTCAGTTCGGTGCCGTCGACGACGATGCTGCCCTGTTGGTGTTCTTCCAGGCGGTTGATGCATCGGATCATCGTCGACTTGCCGGAACCTGACGGGCCGCAGACGACGATCCGCTCGCCTTTATTGACGGTCAGGTTGATGTCTTTCAACACGTGGAATTGCCCGTACCACTTATGCATCCCCGTGATTTGGATCATGACCTCTTCGCTGACGGTCATCTCCTTGGTTGGATGGTGAAGTTCGTCTTCCGAGACATGAACTTCGGACATGTTTTCCTCCTCTGTAATCCTTTTCGGCTTCGCCGATCAGACGCTTAGTGGCCTGTATGCAGTTTTTTCTCAACGTGGATGCTGTAGCGGGACATACCGAAGCAGAACACCCAGAATACGATGGCTGCGAACGTATATCCCGTGACCAGGAAGCCGAGCCAATCGGGGTTGGTGCCGGCCAGTTGGACCATGCCTAAGAAATCGAACAACCCGATGATGTAGACGAGCGTCGTATCCTTGAAGAGACCGATGAAGGTATTGACGATCCCCGGGATCACCAGCTTCAGGGCCTGTGGCAGGACGATCAGCCCCATCATTCTCCAGAAACTCAGGCCCAACGCCATGGCACCTTCATACTGCCCTTTGGGAATAGCCTGCAAACCGCCACGCACGACTTCCGCCATATAGGCGGCCGAGAACAGCATGACGCCGATCAAGGCTCTCATTAGTTTGTCGAATGTAATTCCCTCCGGCATGAACAACGGGAACATGACGGATGCCATGAACAGCACCGTGATCAACGGGACACCACGCCAGAATTCGATGAAGACGACGCAGACGGCCCGGATGATCGGCATGTTCGATCGGCGGCCCAGTGCCAGGACAACACCAATGGGCAGTGATGCGACAATCCCGACGACGGCAATAACCAAAGTCAGAAAAAGCCCGCCCCACAGCGGTGTTTCGATGACTTTCAATCCGAAGCCGCCACCGTAGAACAGATAGAAGGCAATCACGGGGTAGATCACGAGAATGAACAGACCGACCCATTTCTTGAAGGGCAGGTTCGGCACCATCAGCCAAACCAGAGAGACCCCAAAGATCACATAGCCCAAATTGATCCGCCACAGTTCATCGTCCGGATAACGCCCGTACATCAACTGTTTCATCCAGACGTCGATGAACGGCCAGCAGGCACTTTCATAGGTGCAAACCGAGCGGTCCGTTCCCGTCCACTGTGCGCTAAATATGACGTAGTCAAGGGCCGGCGGAACGGAGATGTAGAGAAGATAGAGGGCGAATACCGTCAGAACGGTATTTATAGGAGACGAGAAAAGGTTGGAGCGGAGCCATCCTTGAACGCCGACCGTGCTTGGCGGCGGCGGAAGTTCGGGATGGGTTCCGGGTGCGAAATGCTGAACTTGTTCACTCATCTCTATCGCTCCACCAGGGCCATTTTCTTGTTGTACCAATTCATGAACGCCGAGATCAGAAGGCTCAGGGTCAGATAGATGCCCATGGTGATCGCCATGATCTCAACCGCCTGTCCCGTCTGCATGAGTACTGTTCCGGCGAACACGAGGACGATGTCCGGATAGGCGATCGCCGCCGCCAACGAAGAGTTCTTGGTCAGGTTGAGGTATTGGCTGGTCAACGGCGGGATGATGACCCGAAGTGCCTGGGGAATGATCACCAGGCGTAGGGTCGGGCCCGGCCGCAAACCGACCGAATAGGCTGCCTCCGTCTGCCCCTTGTTGACGGCCATGATGCCGGCCCGGACGATCTCAGCGATGAAAGCTGCCGTGTAGAAAGCCAGCGCCAGCAATAGGGAAACAAACTCCGGCGGGACTTCCATGCCGCCGCGGAAGTTGAAACCCTTCAGTGCCGTTGCCTCCCAATGCATGGGGAAGCCCATTATGACGCTTGCCGCCAGCGGCAATCCAATCAATATCCCGATGGACGTCCAGAACACCGGGAACTGCTCGCCGGTTTCGTCCTGACGTTTGGCAGCCCAACGTTTTAGAAACACGATCCCAACGACCGCACCGATGATCGATACGGTGATCAACCAAAACCCGGGTTCGGTAATCGGTTTCGGAGTGAACAGGCCGCGGTTGTTGAGGTACATGGAATCGAAGAAACTGACGCTCTGGCGCGGGCCGCTCAGCTGACGCAAAACGCCGAAATACCAGAAGAAGATCTGCAGCAGCAGAGGAATGTTGCGCAGCAATTCAATGTAAACCGTCGCAATCTTGGAGATCAGCCAGTTATTCGACAGGCGCGCAATTCCGATAAGGAAGCCGAGAATCGTTGCGAAGAAGATTCCAACGACCGAGACCAGAATGGTGTTCAGAAATCCGACGACAAAGGCCCGACCGTAGGTATGTTCCTCGGAATATTCGATAAACGGGCTGTAGCCGATGGCAAAACCTGCTGTCGTGTTGAGAAACCCGAATCCCGAGGCGATACCCTGGCGCTCGAGGTTCGCCATGGTGTTGTTGATGAGGATGAGGCCGACCGCTAGGACGCCTCCCATAACCAAAATCTGAAAGAAAATCGCGCGGAACTTCGGATCGTTCCAAAGGGCGATTTTTTCTGTTGGCGGCGCGTCAGATTCCACGCCTACAGCATTATCCGCGGCCACGGTTCACATCCCCCTGTTTTAAATTGTAGAGCGGGCCGAGGTAGTCGGAAGGGTGTGCCCGGATCAACCAGACACACCCCGCCAGACTCTATGCTTATCCCGTCCTTAACGGACCGGCATGGCGTACATAAGACCGCCATTCTTCCACGAAGCGTTAACACCACGCGGTAGTTTCAGCGCCGTGTTCGGCCCGAGGTGGGCGTCGAACATTTCGCCGTAGTTACCAACCGACTTGATGGCGTCATAGGCCCAGCTCTTGCTGAGGCCCAGGTTCTTGCCCGTGTCACCTTCGGCACCAAGCAGGCGCTTGATGTTCGGGTTCGTGCTGTTGGCTTTCAGGTTGTGGACGTTCGTTTTGTTGACGCCAAGCTCTTCAGCTTCGATCAACGCGTAAAGGGTCCACTTGACGATATCGAACCACTGATCATCACCATGAGCGACGACCGGGCCGAGCGGCTCTTTCGAGATCACTTCCGGCAACACCATGTGGGCATCCGGCTCTTTCAGCTTGATGCGCTGGGCGGCGAGACCGGATTGGTCCGTCGTGTAGACATCGCAACGGCCGGCATCATAGGCGGCGACAACTTCGTCGGCCTTTTCGAAGAACACGCCCTTGAACTTCATCTTGTTGGCACGGAAGAAGTCCGAGAGGTTGAGTTCGGTGGTGGTGCCGAGGTTGGTGCAGACCGACGCGCCGTCGAGCTCGTGGGCGCTCTTGACGCCGAGGTCCTTGCGAACCATGAAGCCCTGACCGTCATAGTAGTTGACGCCGGCGAAGTTGAGGCCGAGCGCCGTGTCACGAACCAAGGTCCATGTGGTGTTGCGCGACAGCATGTCGACTTCACCGGACTGCAGCGCCGTGAAACGCTCTTTGGCGGATAGCGGCGTGTACTTCACCTTGGTGGCGTCACCAAAAACGGCGGCCGCCGTCGCAATGCAGACGTCGACATCGATACCGGTCCAGTTGCCCTGTGCATCGGGGTTGGAGAAACCAGGCAGACCCTGGCTCACGCCGCATTGGATAAAGCCTTTGGATTTGACTTTATCGAGAACGGCACCGGCCTGTGCATCGGTGACGAACGCACCGGTCATCAGAGCCGCGGCAGCCGTAACAGCGGCAAACGAAAGGGTTTTCTTCATTAGATCAAGCTCCCTGCTGTATCACACTTAAGGTTTATAGGTACCTTTTGGCGTGGAGCCTCCAGGTCCCACGAAACGAATCCGTAACACATTAGAGGAAACGGGCTCAAGTGTTAAGAAAGGATATTAAAACTTTCGGTATTTCAAAGGGTTTTGACGGCGCGCCCGTTTTTTTACATACGCGGACCTTTAGTTTCCTTGGTCGCGGCCGACGGATGCTTCAAAATCGAGTCGCGTGAAGCGGTGTTTTGCGAGCATGATCAATCATTGCGGTTGTCCCCATCCCACCCGTCGATTGCGGTGGCATCCGCCGGTTTTCCGATATTGCTTTGACGCCTTGGCTGAAATCCTTCTTATTGGTTGAAGTCGAATTGCGTCGGGGGATTCAAGATGAAATGATCAAAAGGAAGGACACCGTTCTCACTCATGCTGGCAATCATCCCGATGCCAACCACGGCGTCGTCAATCCGCCAGTCTACCACGCATCGACGATCGTTTTTCCGACGGTCAAGGAATTCGAGGAACGTGGGCACAATCCTTATGAGGGTGTCCAATATGGGCGCACGGGCACGCCCACGACCATGGCGTTCGAAGAAGCGATCACGGCCATGCACAAGGGGTTCAAGACCGTCGCCTATCCGTCCGGTCTCGCCGCGATTTCAGGCGCGCTTCTCAGCGTCCTTAAGGCCGGCGACGAGGTGCTTGTGGTCGACAGCGTATACGCACCGAGCCGAAAACGTGTCTGCGATAACCTCCTCGCCAGGCTCGGTGTCGACACCCGCTACTATGATCCGCTTGTCGGCGCCGAGATCTCCGAAATCCTTGGCGCCAAGACCCGGGCGGTGTTCATGGAATCGCCGGGGTCGCTGACCTTCGAAATGCAAGACGTGCCGGCCATCGCCAAAGTCTGCCGGGACAATGGCGTTGTCAGCATTATCGACAACACCTGGTCCTCCCCCTATTTCTTCCAGCCGCTGGAACACGGCGTCGATATCGTTGTCGAGGCGGCAACGAAATACGTCGTTGGGCACTCGGATGCTATGTTGGGAACCGCCACCGTTGCCGACGAAGATCTGTTTCGAAACATCAAGTCCACAGCAAACTCGCTTGGATATTCCGCGGCCCCCGATGATTGTTATCTGGGGACCCGGGGATTGCGCACGCTTTCCGTCAGACTTCAGCGTCACCAGGAAAACGCGATGAAGGTCGCGACATGGTTGCGGGAACAGCGTCAGATCGACAGGGTCCTATATCCGGCTTTGCCAGAAGACCCAGGGCACGCGATATGGACGCGTGATCACTCTGGCGCGTCCGGACTATTTGGTGTTGTTTTTAAGCCCGCGCCAGAGGGGGCAGTAGAGGCAATGTTGGACGACTTGGAATTGTTCGGTATCGGTGCCAGCTGGGGCGGTTACGAGAGCCTGGCCACTCCCACCCATCCGGGTCCATTGCGGACGGCGACGGCCTGGCCTTACAAGGGGCCCTCAATCCGGCTACATATTGGCTTGGAGGATCCGGACGATTTGATCACCGACTTGAAGGCGGGGTTGGATCGGTTTTCGAGTACGTCGTGAAACTCACGGCGTTGGTTACGTGCTGGCCGAATTGTGTCCGTGCTCCAAGACATTGTCGTCACCGACTTCAAAAACTATAGTTTTCCGTCTTCATCATTCAGGAGAAATCATGAGCGAAACAGTCTTTCGTGCCGTTCCGTTCGAGGCGCAACAACCGATCCTCGATTCAATCAAATATACCGCTGACGGACTGGTTCCCGCCATCGCGCAACAGCACGATACTGGTGAAGTCTTGATGATGGCGTGGATGAATCGTGAATCGATCGGCGAAACCCTGTCCAGCGGCCGCGTGTGCTATTGGTCGCGTTCCCGCGGCAAGCTTTGGCGTAAGGGAGAAAGCTCAGGTCAGGTCCAGAATCTGGTCGACTTTCGTTGGGACTGCGACGGCGACACGTTGCTCCTGCTCGTCGAGCAAAAAGGCGTCGCCTGCCACACCGGTCGCCGGAACTGTTTTTTCTACGCCATCCGCGACGATGAAGTCACGGAGATCGCCGATCCAGAGATCGATCCCGACGAACTTTATGGCTAACCCATGAAAGGCCTCCGCTGCGGACCGATAGACGCTCACCGCAGTGTTCGCAGGCGCCGATTTGTGGCGGGCCTCGTATTCGTTTTGGCCTTCCCGTCTTTGCTAACGCCGGTCGGTTTCTCTGCCTTGGCCGGCGAACCATTGCGCGTATTCGCGGCGGCTAGCCTGGCCGGCGCCTTGACGGAGATTGTGAATCAACATGACGCGGCCAGCGATACAAGAGGCGTTCCCGTCTTTGGCGCCAGTTCGACCTTGGCCCGCCAAATCATGCACGGTGCACCGGCGGGCGTATTCATTTCGGCCAATCCTCAATGGATGGAGATGGTCGAGAAGGCTGGCCTGATCGTTGCCGGGACGCGCACAGAACTCCTGGGGAACGAACTGGTGTTGATTGCACCGGCCGACTCGCTGACGTCATTTGCTTTCGGCAAGGATGAAGATATCGCGACCGCGCTCACCGATGGTCCTCTCGCGCTCGGAGACCCGGCCCATGTCCCGGCCGGAATCTATGCCAAGGCCGCATTGACGAACACGGGGCTTTGGCCCGCCGTGAAAAACCGTATATCGCGTTCGGCCGACGTCCGTGCGGCGCTGGTTCTGGTCGAGCGCGGCGAGGCGCCGCTCGGCGTCGTTTACGCGAGCGATCTAACGGGGCGCCGGAGCATCCGGCGAGTCGCGACATTCCCAAGACATTCCTATCCGGCCATCACGTATCCAGTTGCTGCCGTAAAGAGCGCCGATGTTGATCGCGCGAGAGCGTTCCTGGCATTCTTGCAAACCGACCCGGTGCGGGCCATTTTCGAGCACCACGGGTTTTCGACGCAATAGTGATCCAGACCGACAGGGGAATGGCGACGTGTTCTCGCTAACGCCAGTGGAAACGGAAGCGCTGTCCCTTAGTCTGCGTGTTGCACTGGCCGCTGTCGCCGGATGCCTGCCCGCCGGCCTCCTAACCGCCTGGGTGTTGGCGCGCTACGAGTTTCCGGGCAAGTCACTGATCAATGCCATCGTACACCTGCCGCTGGTCGTTCCTCCCGTCGTCGTCGGTTACGTGTTGTTGGTCATGTTCGGCCGTCGCGGTGTCATCGGCGCCTGGTTATGGGAGAACCTCGGCGTATCGATAGCGTTTACATGGAAGGGTGCCGCTGTCGCCGCCGCTGTGATGGCATTCCCGCTGATGGTTCGGGCTATTCAGTTGTCGATCGAGAGCGTCGATCGCGGACTCGAGATGGCCGCGTGGACACTCGGAGCGCCGCGTTGGTGGTGTTTGCTGACCGTTACATTTCCGCTGATACTCCCTGGCGTACTGACAGGCATCGTATTGGCTTTCGCCCGCAGCCTCGGAGAGTTCGGTGCGACCATTACATTCGTCTCCAACATCCCTGGCGAAACTCAGACTCTGCCGCTCGCTCTGTTCAGCCTGACCCAAACGCCGGGCGGCGATGCCGGCGCCTTTCGTCTCGTCGTCTTGTCGGTGGCTCTGGCATTCGCCGCGCTTATCGCATCGGAGGCATTGGCAAGGCGCGTTGATAGGAGGATTTCGCGATGACCGAAATCCTATCCTCAAAAATCGATATCGACGTCAGGAAGCGTATCGGGAATTTCGAACTGGACGTCCAATTTAGCAGTGAACACGGTATCACCGCCTTTTTTGGCCGGTCCGGTTCGGGAAAGACCTCATTGGTCAATCTCCTTGCCGGTTTGAGCACCCCCGACCAAGGGCGGATATCCGTTGCCGGGCGCGAATTGTTCAATTCGACGAACGGGGTCAACCTGACCCCGCAGAAACGGCGACTTGGATACGTTTTCCAGGAAGGGCGTCTATTCCCTCACATGACTGTCCGCCAAAACCTCAGATATGGATTGAGGTTCGTGCCGAACGCCGAGAGGCGCCAGGACTTTAACCACGTGGTCGATCTTCTGGCACTCGATCGATTTCTCGACCGTCAGCCCCGGTCGTTGTCGGGCGGTGAGAAACAACGGGTCGCCATCGGTCGCGCCCTGCTCACGGACCCGCGCATTTTACTGATGGACGAACCCTTGGCGTCGCTCGATGCCGGTCATAAAGGAGAGATCCTACCCTACATCGAGGGATTGCGCGATGAGTTCCAGATCCCGATCGTTTATGTCAGCCATTCGCTGGATGAAGTCATCCGATTGGCCGATACAATGGTTCTTCTCGATCAGGGAAACAGTCGCGCCTCGGGCACCGTCGAAGACATTATGAGCCGGCTCGACCTCAGGCCTTTGACGGGACGCTATGAAGCCGGTGCCGTGCTACCGGTTACCGTCGTCGGCGGTGAGCCGGAATTCGGTTTGACGGTGCTTTCCTGCCCCGCCGGGACTTTGATCGTACCGGGACTGGACGCTCCGGTCGGCAGTAGCTTTCGCTTGCGCGTTCGCGCCAGGGACGTCTCGTTGTCCCTCGATAGACCGGAAAACACGAGCGTTCTCAACGTTTTCGAAGGAACAGTATCTGAGATTCTCGGTGAGGAAGGCCCTCAAACGGAAGTTCTGGTAGACGTCGGAGTCCCGTTGATCGCGCGGGTTACGCGAAAATCCGTTGCGACGCTCGAATTAGTGCCCGGTAAACGCATTTTCGCGATGGTAAAAGCGGCTGCGATCGATCGGCACAGCATGGGTATGGTCGGTACGCGGCCACGCAAAAACTAGTCCACAAGGGTGGCGCCAAACCCGCCTGACGCCAGCCCTGTCGTTATTAACGCAAAATTGATTAATAATCCAGGTCGACGTATCCCTGTTCAATGGCACGCTGCAAGGCCTCGAACGCCATGCGCGCTTCTTCGTAAACTTCCCGATGCCGTTTGAGCTCACCCACGGCGTTTGCGTCGGCGTTATCAGAATGATCGACGTTGGCGAACTTGAACGCTGCCTCGAGGTAGCGCGCCCGTGTTTTTGCGACGGCGACCGCGAAAGGCAGCATGTTATCGCTCGAGATCGCTGGAATTCGTTCGTGGATGACTTCGCGGTTGGACAGCCGAATGGCCTGCTCGATCTCTAAAAGGAAACGACCGCGGAGTTGGCTTTCATTAGGATCCATCGTGTTCTCCCGGTGCTCACGGTAAGGGATAGGATACGCCTAATGAAAGCTAGTGTAGGAAGCCGATGTTCTCAAGATAGTGTGGACAGACTTCGCGGTGTCCGGCAGACGGCCTTCAACGCCTTGGCGTTTGGGATTCATAGACCTTGCAGTTCGAGAATCCCTGATTGTGGAAGTGATAGGTCATGCCGTCCTGGGCGCGGCCGAATTTGTCGATCAGGTTCCAGCCCTTGAAGGCGACACCCGTAACCCCTCGATATCGTTGATAAACTCGTCCGAAAGAGTGTTTTGGGCGTCCGCTTCTATTAAGAGCGGACGTTTATTCGCCGCCACTGGCAGATGCTGCGGCGGTTTTTGGCT
>Ga0056135_10000025_pt1 | contig 55122 bp, 53 predicted proteins | sample WorMetG1aBELIZE1_FD_67481 | JGI IMG/M metagenome (GOLD analysis project Ga0056135, IMG submission 67481) | Marine gutless worms symbiont microbial communities from Max Planck institute for Marine Microbiology, Germany - Inanidrilus... ...
CGCCAACCAAAGCCAAAAACCGCCGCAGCATCTGCCAGTGGCGGCGAATAAACGTCCGCTCTTAATAGAAGCGGACGCCCAAAACACTCTTTCGGACGAGTTTATCAACGATATCGGCAGGTTCGCGACAGCCCCACTTGTCACTTTCCATGTCGGTGGTTTGCGCCCGAGGGTCATCTTGACCTCGACCTTCTCGCCGCCGCGCAAGACTTCGACCTCGACCGTCTGGCCCACCGCCGTCTTGGTCGCTGCCTTGATCAGACTATCGAACGAATCGATCTTCTTCTCGGCGAACTCGATGATCAGATCACCTCGCTTTAGGCCGGCCTTCGCTGCCGCTTCGCCGATGGCCACGTCGCGGATCAGTACGCCCGTTGGTTTTTCCATACCAAGCGCTTTGGCGATCCGATCGCCAACGCCCTGCAACTGCATGCCGGAGAAACCGGGTTCGGCACGGGCATTCGTGATGTTTCCAGCGACCAAGGCAAGAACGAACATCAGCCAAAAGGCCGACCTCCCAAACAACCCGATCATGGTGCGTCCACGGCGCATGTTTCCAATCCTCGGCACCCGAAATCACCTGTTGGGATGTTAGTCACATCATGGCTGGCAAACAACCGGTGCCTAATGTCTCCCGTCAACATTTCGGGATGTCGACTTTTTCGATTTTGACCAGGCGTTGCAAGACGGTGAATTCATCGAAATCGAGGACCGCCTCGGCGAGGATCCCGTTTTCAATCAACTTCGCCTCGAATTCATAGGATGGCTCGGCAGCGGGGCTGTCCAAGGCAAATGCCGCAAAACGGACGTTCCACGCCTGCCCCGACAACAGCTCGTGGTCACCGCTTTTTCCGGTGGTGTCGGCGGCCTCTTCCTTACCGACGTAGATGACCATCAATTCGGCCCCGTCATCGTCCGTGCCGTCGAATGAATGGGCCTGCGGGCGTTTCTCGCCGGCTTTGGCCTTGGCGATGACCCAGGTCACCAGGTTGGAGGGAAAGAACGTGTCCGGCGGCAGGAATTGTTTTTGCGCATTGGGCAGCCGGTAGGTCACTTCGCCGGCGTCGCCTTCCTTGCCGCGCCGCGCCGACCCGCGTGATTCCAATCGCTCGGCATCCGACCGGGACCTCGACGCGAAGCTGTAGTTCTTGCCGTCAAAGGACTCCCAGCCCGTGAAATGTAAACCCTGTTCGAAGACCCTGCCGAGGTCCGTTTCAACGGCCATTCGAACGGTTTCCTCCGAGATCCATCCGTCGCAGGACCGCTCCCTCAACACACGCACGGCGCCCCGGACGTCGGCGAATCCGCTGTTGCGGCTGTTTTTGATCTCCAATGCATAAAACGCCCTATGCGCGGCCAGTTCCAAGGCACCGGCAGAAGCGGCACCGCTCGACAGAGCGACGACTATGACGGCGAGAAGTCCCCACGTTTTCTTCATTGACGCACCATCCCTTTCCCCGGCTTGAACCGGCGTTGGTTGTCCCGGCTTGAGCCGGCATTTGTCACCCCGGCCTGAACCCGGGTTTTTCATACGATAGGCCGACATCGTTCTGGGACAAAACCAATTCTTGCCCTATCGCGTCGCGCACGATATCCATCGGGCGCGGGTGGACCCGTGATTTGCGGGCCCCTTCTTCTTTTCGGCATAGACCGTTTCTGCATCCACATGCGAGTACTCAGTGTATTTGGAACCCGTCCCGAGGCCATAAAAATGGCCCCGGTGATCAATGCCTTGCGCAAAGATGATGGTTTCGAGTCCCTCGTCTGTGTCACCGCCCAGCACCGCCAGATGCTCGACCAGGTGCTCGCCATTTTCGGCATCGAACCGGACTTCGATCTCGACATCATGCGGGCCGACCAGGACCTCGCCCACATCACTCAATCCGTCCTCATCGGCATGCTCGATGTGCTCGACCAGGCGAAACCGGACCGAATCCTGGTGCACGGGGATACGACGACGACCTTCGCCGCGGCGCTCGCCGCCTACTACCGCAAGATCCCGGTCGGCCACGTGGAGGCGGGCCTGCGCACGGGAGACATCTACGCTCCCTACCCCGAGGAGATGAACCGCAAGCTGACCGACGCCATTTGCGACCTCTACTTCGCGCCGACCCAATCGGCGGCCGATAACCTGCGCCACGAGGGCGTCGGCGAGACGGGCATCGTCGTCACCGGAAATACCGTGGTCGACGCCCTGTTGCAGACGGTCGACACCGTGCGCCAACCCGGAGACCTGCGTGATCAATTGCAGCGGAAGTTCGATTTCCTCGACGACGGCAAACGCCTGGTCCTGGTCACCGGCCATCGCCGCGAGAACTTCGGAGGCGAGTTCGAACGGATCTGTCGATCGTTGGCCCGCATCGCCGATCGCGATGATGTGGGAGTTGTCTATCCTGTCCACCTCAACCCAAACGTCCAAGGACCGGTCAACCGGATCCTCGGCGACCGGAATGGCGTGCATTTGGTCGAACCGGCCGAATACCTGTCCTTCGTCTACCTGATGGACCGCAGCTTCATGGTGATTACCGACTCCGGCGGCATTCAGGAGGAGGCGCCGTCGCTGGGCAAACCGGTTCTGGTCATGCGCGACGTCACCGAGCGACCGGAAGCGGTGGAAGCCGGCACAGTGGTTCTCGTCGGCACCGATGAGGACCGGATCACGTCGGAGGCCGAACGATTGCTTGACGATGCCGATCATTACGCGACCATGAGCCGTGCCCACAACCCATACGGGGACGGCAAGGCCAGCGCCCGAATTCTGGAGGCTCTTCGCCATGGACCGGCAGTCTGACGAACAGTTCAACAGCGTCTGTGTGATCGGCCTCGGCTACGTCGGCTTGCCGACCGCCGCGGTCCTGGCCAGCCGTGGGCTCAACGTGCTCGGGGTCGACATCGACGAGCGGGCCGTGGCACTCATCAACGAAGGCAAGGTCCATATCATCGAGCCGGACCTCGACATCCTGGTCAACGGCGCCGTCGCCACCGGTAAACTGCGCGCCAGCACGGCACCCGAGCCGGCCGATGCCTTCATCATCGCCGTGCCGACACCGTTTACCGACGGCCGCGTGCCCGACCTCAGTTTCATCGAGGCGGCAGTCGACAGCCTGGCCCAGGTGCTGAAGGCCGGTGATTTGATCATCATTGAATCGACGTCGCCGGTTGGCACCACCGAGATGGTCTCGGAAAAACTGGCGGCGGCGCGGAGCGACCTCGCCTTCCCGCACGCCTCCGGAGACGATGCCGACATCCAGATCGCCCACAGTCCGGAACGGGTGCTGCCGGGCAAGGTATTGATGGAGTTGGTGCGCAACGACCGGGTCATCGGCGGCATCAGTCAACGATGCGCCGAGCGGGCCGTTCAGCTCTACAAGGTCGCCGTCGATGGCCAGTGCCTGACGACGACGGCGCGCACCGCCGAACTGGTCAAACTCACTGAAAACGCCTATCGCGACGTCAACATCGCCTTTGCCAACGAGATTTCCCTGGTCTGCGACGAATTGGGCATCGACGTCTGGGAAACCCTCGAGCTCGCCAACCACCATCCGCGCGTCAACATCCTCAACCCCGGTCCCGGCGTCGGCGGCCACTGCATTGCCGTCGATCCCTGGTTCATCGTCCATTCGGCACCGGCGGCAACGCCGCTCATTCGCTCGGCGCGCCAGGTCAACGACGGAAAACCCGCCGCCATCGCCAGCAAGATCATGGCGGCGGCGGGGACCTTTAGCCAACCGGTCATCGCCTTTCTGGGACTTGCCTATAAGGCCAACATCGACGATTTGCGCGAAAGCCCGGCCATCGAAATCGTCGACCGACTGGCCGACGAGGTCACTGGCGGTTTCCTTATCGTCGAACCGCACATTTCCGCCCTGCCGGAAGCGTTCGCCGGTAAACATCACGTGAAGTTGGTTGATTTGGACACCGCCATCGAATCGGCAGATGTTATCGTCCTCTTGACCGACCACGAGGCTTTCAAAAACGTCGATGAAACCCTACTTGAAGGGAAACCGGTTTTCGACACCCGCGGCCTTTGGCGTTGATGGCACCGGCGCGGCGCGGTAAGGAAAAGGCCGCTGAACGATGACCTTGGTGAGACAACGGGACGCGAGCGCATGATTGCCGAACTTGGACACTTTGCCCTGATCCTGGCCCTGCCGGTGACGATCGCCCAGTCGGTCCTGTCCCTGGCCGGAGCCGAGCGGCGCAACGTCAACTGGATGGCCGCCTCCGGCCCGGCGGCGCTGACCCAGTTCCTGTTGGTTTCAGTGTCATTCGGGGCGCTGACCCATGCCTTTATCACGTCGGATTTCTCGGTGCTCAACGTCGCCCAGAACTCGCACACCGACAAGCCGCTGATCTACAAGATCTCCGGCACCTGGGGCAATCACGAGGGCTCGATGTTGCTGTGGGTCCTGATCCTCTCGCTGTTCGGCTCGGCCGTGGCGGCGCTCGGCCGCAACCTGCCGCCGAGCTTGAAAGCCCGCGTGCTTGGCGTGCAGGGCCTGATCACAATCGGCTTCATCCTGTTCATCCTGTTCACCTCGAACCCGTTCCAGCGCCTCGACCCGCCGGCGCTGAACGGCGAGGGACTGAACCCGCTGTTGCAGGATCCGGGCCTCGCCTTCCATCCGCCGTTCCTCTACCTCGGCTATGTCGGCTTCTCCATGGCCTTCTCGTTCGCCATCGCCGCCCTCATCGAAGGCCGGGTCGACGCCGCCTGGGCCCGCTGGGTGCGACCGTGGACCCTGGCCGCCTGGGTGTTCCTGACCATCGGCATCGGTCTCGGCTCCTGGTGGGCCTACTACGAGCTCGGTTGGGGCGGCTGGTGGTTCTGGGATCCGGTCGAGAATGCGTCCCTGATGCCGTGGATCGTCGGCACCGCGCTCCTGCATTCGGCCATCGTCGTCGAGAAACGGAACGCCTTAAAGACTTGGACCATCTTCCTCGCCATCGTCACCTTCTCGTTCAGCCTTTTGGGCACGTTCCTGGTCCGCTCCGGCGTGTTGACCTCGGTCCACGCTTTCGCCACCGACCCTGAGCGTGGCGTTTTCATTCTGGTTCTCCTGATCATCGTCATCGGCGGCTCCTTCGCACTTTTCGCCTGGAAGGGGCCGCAGATCGGCGGCAGCGGACTGTTCCGCCCGATCTCACGGGAGGGGGCACTGCTGCTCAACAATCTGATGATGTCGGTGGCCGCCGCGGTGGTTCTCTTGGGCACACTCTATCCTCTGTTCCTGGATGCCATCGGCGGCGGCAAGGTTTCGGTTGGCGCACCGTTTTTCAACACGGTGATCATTCCCCTAATGATCCCGATGATCGCGGCCATGGCCGTCGGTCCGCTGCTGACCTGGAAGCGCGGTGACCTGGCTGCCGCTATGAAACGCTTATGGGTGGCCGGTGCCGGGACGCTCGCCGTCGCTTTCTCTACCTGGGCCCTGGTCACCGACGGACCGATCATGGGTATCGTCGGCATGACCCTGGCAGCCTGGCTCGGTATTGGTACGCTGGTCGAACTGGCCGAACGGATGCGGCTGTTCCGCGAAAGCCCGGGCTCTTCCCTGCGCCGCCTTGGGCGTATGCCGCGCGCCACCTGGGGCATGACACTGGGGCATCTGGGGCTGGCCATCGTTATCGTCGGCATGACCGGCGACGGCAGTTGGAAGGTGGAGAAAATCCAGACGATGAAGCCGGGCCAGACCGTCAAGGTCGCCGGCTACGATTTCACCTTCGAGGGCGCCCAAAAAACAAACGGCCCCAATTACACGGCCGTCCACGGCACCTTTATCGTCAAGAGGGACGGCAAGCCCGTGGTTGTGTTGAAACCGGAAAAACGCAACTACACGGTCCGCAGTATGCCGACCACAGAAGCAGCCATCCATTCTATGGTCTCCGGCGACCTCTATGCCGTGATCGGCGATCCGGACGTTGAGCCGGGTTCCTTCGTCACGCGGCTCTACTTCAACCCGCTGGTCCCGTGGATGTGGGCTGGTTGCCTGGTCATGGTCTTCGGCGGCCTCTTGAGCATCACCGATCGGCGTTACCGGGTCGGCGTTCCGAAACGCGCTTCGGCGAAGACCGGCGCCCCGGCCAGCGCCTGAGAACGGTCGAGGAGACAAACCGTTGACCGTGTTCTGGGCCGTCGCCATTGCCTTCACCTTGGCCGCCATCGCCGCCCTGGCCCTGCCGCTCGCCGGCAAAGGAAGACGAGGGACGGCTGAGCGCTCGGCCTTCGACCTCGCCGTCTTCAAGGACCAGCTTCGCGAGGTGGAGACGGACCAAGAGCGCGGCGTCTTGAGTGAGACCGAAGCCGATGCGGCGCGTCTCGAGATCGAACGGCGCATGCTGGCCGCCGAACCCTCTGACGGTGCCGCCAAGACGGGTGCCAAGTCGCCGACCGCCGACCGCATGACCGCCGCAGCCCTCGCCGTTGCCCTCCCGCTCGCCGCTTTCGCCGTCTACTTCCATCTCGGCAGCCCCGGCTACGACGACCAGCCCTTCGCCGCCCGTCCGCAAGCGCCTGAGCACGCCGGCGCCCCGGCTGACATCAAGAACATGGTCGAGAGCCTGGCCAAACGGATGGAGCAGAACCCTAATAACGCCGAAGGCTGGGCGCTCTTGGCCCGGTCCTATGCCGTTATGGAGCGCTACGAGGACGCCATCGCTGCCTACCGCCGGGCTCTGAAACTGGTCGACAACGACGAGCAGCTGGCCATCGACCTCGCCGAGACCATGGTCCAGCAGGCCGAGGGCTGGGTCACCCAGCAGGCACAGGCCATCTTCAAGGAGATGCTCGGCTATAACCCGGCGATCCCGCGGGCCGTATACTACTTGGCTCTGGCCGAGGCACAGAACGGCAATTTCCGTGGTGCCATCCAGGGCTGGACAGATCTTCTCGCGTGGTCACCGCCCGACGCCCCGTGGCGCGGTGTCGTCGAGCAACAGATCTCCAATGCAAGAGAAGACCTGGGCGACGACTCCATCGCTTTCGAACCTTCCGAGGCGGCCAAGACCCTCGCCAGGGCGGTCGCCGCCGCCCAGGCCGCAACACCGGTGCCACAATCCGCGCCACAACCCCCATCGCAATCGTCCGACGCACCTGTCAGCGCCGGTCCGGCCATGACCGGCGAACAGCTGCAGCAGGCGGCCGAGGGCATGTCGGCCTCGGAACGTTCCGAGATGATCCGCTCCATGGTCCAGCGTCTCGCGGACCGCCTGAAGGAGAACCCGGACGACCTAGAGGGCTGGAAACGTCTGGCCCGGGCCTACGACGTCTTGGGTGACAAGATGAAGGCCGATCTGGCCCGCGCGCGCATCCGCGAGTTGAGCGGACAGTAACCCTTCAGGTGCCATCGACCGGGTACCACTCCCCCGTATCGAGGAATCGGTTGATCTGCTCCACATAGGGGCCGATGTCGAAACCGTTGGCGACGAGCCAGGCGTCGTCGTAGCAGGTATCCCGGTAGCGTTCGCCGGGATCGCAGAGCAACGTCACCAAAGACCCGTTTTCGCCGGTGCCGACCATCGCCGCCATGATCTGCAGGGCACCGTAAAGGTTGGTGCCGGTCGACGGGCCGGGAAGGTGATCAACCCGCTCGCCTAGGACCCGCATGGCGGCGAAGGTGGCGGCGTCCGGCACCTTGATCATGCGGTCGATGATCTCCGGTATGAAAGACGGCTCGCAGCGCGGCCGGCCAATGCCCTCGACACGGGACGAGGCGTCGATGGTGAGGCTTCGATCACCGCTTTCGTAGCAGTCGAAAAACACGGAGTTGTCGGGGTCGACGACGCAGATGCGGGTCTCGTGGCGACAGTAGCGCACGTAGCGCCCGATGGTCGCCGACGTACCGCCGGTGCCGGCGCTGACCACGATCCAGGCCGGGATCGGTTCGGGCTCGCGCTTCATCTGCTCGAAGATGGCTTCGGCGATGTTGTTGTTGCCGCGCCAGTCCGTGGCCCGCTCCGCATACGTGAATTGGTCCATGTAGTGGCCGCCGGTCTCGGCCGCCAGGCGTCTCGATGCATCGTAGATCTCGGCCGGCGTATCGACGAAATTGCATTGCCCGCCGTAGAAGGTGATGGCATCGACCTTCTCCTGAGACGTCGAACGCGGCATGACGGCGATGAAGGGCAGACCGAGAAGCCTGGCGAAATAGGCTTCCGACACGGCCGTCGAACCGGACGACGCCTCGACCACGGTCGTTCCTTCCGTCACCCAGCCGTTGCAAATGGTGTAGAGGAACAGGGAACGGGCCAAACGGTGTTTGAGGCTGCGGGTCGGATGGGTCGACTCGTCCTTGAAATAGAGATCGACGCCGGCAAATGCCGGAAGGTCAAGCTTGAAGAGGTGGGTGTCGGCCGAGCGGTTGAAGTCGGCCTCAATGATGCGCACCGCCTCGGCGCACCAATCCCGGCAATCGTCCATTCTTTGCCCTCCCCTCACCGAGCGCTTCCGTTGTCCTAACCCATCGCTGGCTTGTGGGCAACGCGCGGATCCACTGGCGGGGCCATAGTAAGCGGCCTATATGTTGCCCGAAAGGACTGGATCGAAACGAGGCCATCATGAGCGAGAGTTACCACGTCGTTTGCCCCAACTGCACCGCCGTCAACCGCATGCCGCGGGAAAAGAAGGCGAGCGCCGGAAAATGCGGCAAGTGCGGCGCGCGCTTGTTCGACGGCCGCCCGGTGCCGCTCGACGGCCTTAGCTTCCCGCGCCATCTCGAGAGCAACGACATTCCCGTAGTCGTCGATTTCTGGGCTGACTGGTGCGGCCCCTGCAAGATGATGGCCCCCGTGTTCGAACAGGTGGCCGGCGAGATGGAGCCCGAGGTCCGTTTCGCCAAGGTCGACACCGAAGCCGTCCAGGACGTCGCCATGCGTTACGCCATCCGCTCGATCCCGACGCTGGTGCTGTTCAAGAACGGCCGGCAAGTGGCGCGTCAGGCCGGGGCTATGCCGGCTGAACACCTCAAGAGCTGGATCCGCCAGCACGTATAGTCAGGACCTACGGCCTCCGGCTCCGCAACACCCGTGCTGGCGTCGTCGTATAGGCGCCAAGCGTGGCCAGCAAGCCGACCATCACCGTGAGCAGGGTCGCCGCCGCGGCTAAGGTGACAGCACCGGCCCACGACAGGCTGACGGCGCCGAGGCCCGCCGCGCCGGCGACGGCGAAGGCGATGGTCAATCCCAGGGGCACGGCGGCCAGCGTCACCAGGGCCCCGAGCCACAGAAATTCCAGGGTCACGTGGCCGAGCAATTGGCGGCGGCGCGCACCCAGGACCTTGAACAACACGGCTTCGTCGGTGCGGGTGCGGAGCCCTTGCAGGACGCTGCCGGCGAGAACCACGAAGGCGGCGAGCCCGCATAGGAGCGCCGCCGACTGCAGTCCCTTGACGATGGCCTCCATGGCCAGGGTTAGCGAAGCCAAGACGTCCGCAACGCGAATAAGCGGCGTGTCCGGGAACCGGTCCTTGAGAAACGCTTCCAATTTTTCCGTTTGCCCCGGTTTCGCCTTCAGGGATGCGGCGAGGTTGTAGGGAATACCGGTAAAGGTTCCGGGCGTGGCGATGATGGGGAAATCGAGGTCGAGCTGGGTCCAGTCTACGGTTCGCAAATCGACGACTGGCGCCTCGCGAACCTGCCCGCCGACATTGAGCGTGATCCGATCGCCGACGGCAAGGCCCAGTTTGGCCGCGATGCCGGCATCGACGGAGAATCCCGTCCCGTCCCTTTGTGACGGCCCCCACGGCGTACCGTCGGGTAATACGTCGGCGAAAGACACACCCCGGTCGCCGCGGATCACCCAGTTCACGGACCCGGGAACATCGAGGTCGCGGACGGCGACGCCGTTGAGAGCCTGCACACGCGCGTGCAGGAAGGGCACGATGCGGCGGCGCTCGGCGAGTCCGGAAACGACCAGGTCCGCGTCGAGCCGCGACGCCGTTTCCGGCTTCATGGAAAAGGCAACGAGGTCCGGCGCGCTTGCAGGCATGGCCTCTTCGACGTGACGGTTGGCGGCGGTGCCGATGCCGTCCAGAGCGACCAACAATGTCAGCGACAAGCCGAGCGCCATGACCACGGGGCCGGTCGGCGCGCCGGCCCGATGCAGGCTGCCGAGAGCCAGGCGCAGGGGAGCGCTCCTGCCCTTGGCGAGGACCTTGGCCAGCCGGGAGAGGCCTAAGCCGAGCGCAAAGTAGAAAACGGCCAGGACCAGTGCGGTGAGAAGGAATCCGGCGGTGAGCCCGGGCATGGGCGGCACCCAGAACACAAGGGCGACGACAGCCGACAGGATCAATCCGGCACCGAGCCAGCGCTTTCGGCCCAACCTTCGCCGGTCATGGGAGATGTCCTGGCGCAACAAGACCCGTGCCTTCATGTCGTGCACGCCCATCAATGGCCACCAGGCGAAGAGCGCCGCAACCAATATGCCGAAAAGCCCGGCCGCCACGAGAGGTTTGACGGTGGGCGCCGGGTCCAGCGCGAACGGCAATTGGTCGGCCAATACAGCAGCGACGGCGACCGGTGCCAAGGCGCCGAGAGCGACACCGAATACGGCGCCGATGGCGGCGGCGGTCATCACTTCGAGTCCGATGGCCAGGGTGACGACGACTGGACGGGCGCCGGTCGTTGCGTAGCCTCGCCTCTCCGTTTAACCGGGAAGATACGGAACTGACCTCGACGACCGATGTCGAAGTCAGCCCAATGATGAGCAACATCAACGAGCTGCTGGCCAATCAGGAACAGATGCGACTTCAAGCCGCGAAAGCCGAGATGGAAGCGGAGAAGCTGCGCATGGAAGAGCAAGCGCGGGCGGAGAGAAAGTCGCAGCGGCTCAAGGAAAAAGAATTTAAGAAGACGATCAGGGATCTCAAAAAAGAAAACCGGTCCTTGACGAGAAAAATGGACGCGCAGGAAAAAGCCAGGAAGGCAGACGAGCTCAAGAAGAAGAAAGAAGCCGCGAAAAAACCGCCCGTTGCCGCGAAGAAACCGGAGGAAAAACCGGAGGAGCCTGCGCCGGAGCCGAAGAGCGTCATTAAGATTTTCAGAGGCAAAGCCGCTGAAACGGAAAAGTTGACAGCCCAGTGAGCATGTGTCCCAAGATACCAATCCGATTTCTTCTTGTTGATGGTCGCATTGCCCATGGCGGTCGAGGCATGGGCACAGGACGTACCGCGCCGCAACATCGTTCCGCCGTCGGCGACTACCCCTTCCGTGCCAGTCGCTGCTCCCTCCCCGGCTTCCTTTCCAGGCGTCGCGCTGCCCGTCGCAGCACTGAAGAACTCGACCCTTGAACTGGCACTGAACAAGGCGCAGATGCTCGAGTTACCGCAAGCCGCCTCGAATATCATCATCGGCAACGAAGAGGTCGCCGATGTCCATATCGACCCGGATCATCCGACAAAAGCGTTCATCATCGCTAAGGAAGTCGGTTCGACGAATATCTACTTCCTCGACTCGGCGGGTCAGGCCTTCCGCTCGATAGACGTCCGGGTCGCGTTTGACAGTAGCGGTCTACAGGATGCGTTGTCGGCGCTGATGCCGAAAGAGAACATCAAGATCTCGATGTTCCGCGACAACATTTTTCTCTCCGGCACCGTCCGTTCGGCGGATGCGGTCACCAATGCCGGGAATATCGCCCGCCGTTTCGTAGCGGAAGACGTCAACGTTACCAACATGCTGACCATCTCCGGCAGCCAACAGGTGATCCTGCAGGTCCGGGTGTCGGAAATGGTGCGCGGCATCCGAAAACAGCTTTCCTTCAACACGACCGTCACCAAGGGCATTGGCAATTTTGGGGTCAACTTTCAGACGATCGATACGCTGTCGACCTTAACGGCATTCGGCACCGGCAACTTCGCGACCGGCACCAAGGTTCTCGGAAATCCCTACTTCGAGACGTTGGAACAACAGAACCTCATTAAGACGCTAGCGGAACCGACGCTGACCGCCCTGTCGGGCGAAACCGCATCGTTCCTTTCCGGCGGCGAGTACCCGTTTCCCACTGGCGTCGACGAGAACGGCAACGCGATCATCGAGTTCCGGGAGTTCGGTATCCGCCTCAACTTCACCCCCGTTGTCCAGGATTCAGGACGGATCAGTCTTCACGTTGCAGCAGAGATCAGCGCCATCGATACCGCCACGACCGTTTCGGTCGCAAATTCGACGATCAACGCACTGACCAATAAAAGGACGGAAACGACCATCGACCTTCCGTCCGGCGGTACCCTGATGATTTCCGGACTGCTCAACAATGATTTCAATAACAACATTATCGGAATGCCGTTCCTCAAGGACATCCCGATCCTAGGCGCCCTGTTCCGGAGCACCGAGCTCCAACGTGACGAAACGGAGATGGTGGTCACCGTATCGGCGTATCTGGCGAAACCCGCGAGCAGCCACAGTGAATTGGCCTTACCGTCGGACGGCTTCGAGCCGGCCAGCGACATCGACATCTATCTGCTCGGCCGCCTGCACAAGTACTTCGGCGATGGCGATCAGTCGTTTTGGGACAACCCGATAATCGGCCCCTTCGGTTACATTATGAAGTGAGGTGGATATGCTCTTTCGTGCTGTTTACCGATTAGCGATCGCCGCTTTTGTCCCGATGTTGATCGCGGCTGGCTGCGCTCAGCCGCAACGCGACCATGATTTCCGCGTGAACCACCCATTGGTCGTCGGGACTGAAACCTTGTCCTTGAAACTGTCGACACCGGTGCGAAAAGGCGGACCGACCGGCATGGAGGAAATCGCGTTCAAGCGTTTTGTCGGCAACTTCATCGACCGCAAGAACGGCAAGATGGAGGTGATGGTCGGCGGCAGTGCCATGGAACAAGTGGCTCAGGAGGTCCGCTTACGAGACATTCTCACCCACGAGGGGATTTCGCCCTCGGAACTCGTTTTCGTGAGAACCGGGAATCCGGAGGAGGTGATCCTTTCCTTTGTTGCCAACACCGTGAAGGCGCCGGAATGCGGCGACTGGTCGTCGAACGCTAATTTGAATTGGTCGAACCGGACTCACAGCAATTTCGGTTGCGCTTATCAGCGCAACCTGGGCCTGACGGTCGCCGACCCGCGTGACCTCAAGCAGGCCAAACCGATGAGCCGCCCCGATGCGGTCCGGTCCTCGCGCATCATCGGCAGTCAACGCGACGGCTCGGGCGGCACCGCTGCCGGGGCCGGGGCCGGGGCAACGGCAAACTGATGTCTGGATTCCAAACCGTATGGGCTCCGTGGAAACGACTGGGAAGAGACGGCAGGTAACGTGATCATCAGGACGACCATCGGTGCCTTCGTGATTTCGCAGGACACGGCGGATGCGATCGAGTCCCTGCGGACGGACGGGCATCTCTTCCGCAGCACCTTCGAAATCCAGTTGGGCGGGGTCGACGCAGCGGCTAGCCATCTTTCGGACCAGCGGACCCCGGCCCTTTTGATCGTCGAGACCCACGCCGGCGGCGACGAGCTGTTTGCCCAGTTGGACCAGTTGGCGGGGGTCTGTGATCCCAACGCGCGGGTCATCCTGATCGGCGCCCAGAACGACATCGGCCTCTATCGGGAACTGATGTCGATGGGCTTGAGCGATTACCTGCTCGGCCCCGTGAACGCCGGCATGATCAAGGACTCGATCATCCGCACCTTCGAAGGCCGCGGCGGCGAGTCCGGAGGGCGGGTCATCACGTTTTTCGGCCTGAGCGGCGGTGTCGGCAGCAGCGTTGTCGCCCACAACGTCGCCGCCGAGCTATCAAAGCGTTTTGACGCCCAGGTGATTATTATCGACGCCGACATCCCTTCGGTACGGCGGGGCTTAATTTCAACCTGCAACCGCGGCAAACCATCGCCGACGCATTGGCCCAGTTCAACCGCTTGGATCCGCGGCTAATGGAACAGCTTCTCGTCGAATACGACGATAAACTCTCGTTGCTTCTTTCGCCGGGCACGCCGTCAAACGAAACAAGAGTTACGACGGAAACGATCAACGGCTTGATGCGTGCGATCCGCCCGATGGCGGATTTCATCATTCTCGATCTCCCGAGGACATGGGATTCCTGGGTCATCGATTTGCTGGCTTCGACCGATGAACTGGTCCTTGTCGGAAAGCCGGATTTGGCGAACCTGCGCAACGGCAAAAGTATGGTAGAATTCTTAGGGTCCAAACGTGGGACCGACTCGCCGACTCGGCTCGTCCTTAACCAAGTCGGCGAGGTGAAGAAACGAAATCGAGGGCGGCGACTTCAAGAGTGCCCTCGCCATCGAGGCGTCGGTTGCGATCCCCTTCGATGGCGACACCTTCGGCAAGGCCCTCAACGCGGGCGAACTGGTCGTGGAGTCGAACTCGAAAAATAAGGCGGCGATCGCTATTCGCCAGCTTGCTGCCGTCGTCAGTGGACGGGTCGAAACCGACAAGAAGAAAGCAGGTTTGCTGAGCGGCCTGTTCCGGAAGAAAAAAGAGAAGTAGGTATTTTGAGGACGTAGAGGATGTTCGGACGCCGGGGTACACAGCCCGCTGAAACGCCGCCGCCGGCCCCTGCCGCGCCGGCCGCGCCGGAAGCGCCGGAAGCGCCAAGCGCCGCGCCTGCCGAACCGCCTCCCTTGACCGAAGTCGAACCAACTCCTGCTCCCGAACCGCAACCGGCCTTTGCTTCCGAACCGGCGCCGATGGAAGACTCCGGGGTCCAGGAGCAGGCTAAAACCGGCAAGCCAAACGAGCGCATCGCCGAAGTCAAGGTGATGGTCTTCAACGACCTTCTCGAAGCCGTCGATCTCGCGGAAATCAGCAAGCTCGAAGCCGAACAGGTTCGCGAAGAAATCACCGACATGGCGGCCGAGATCATCAGCATGCGCGGCCTCGTGCTCTCCATGCAGGAGCAGGAACAGGTCGTCATCGACATCTGCAACGACATCCTCGGGCTTGGCCCCCTGGAGCCGCTGATCGAACGCGATGACATCGCCGACATCATGGTCAACGGTGCCGAGCGAGTCTATATCGAGACCGGCGGCAAGATCGAGCTGACCGACATCAAGTTCCGCGACAACGCGCAGCTCATGAACATCTGCCAGCGGATCGTTACCGCTGTCGGCCGGCGCGTCGACGAGGCGAGCCCGATCTGCGACGCGCGCCTGCTTGACGGCTCGCGCGTCAACGTCATCGCACCGCCGCTGGCTATCGACGGCGCGGCGCTCACCATCCGGAAATTCAAGAAGGAAAAGCTCAAGCTGGACGACCTCATCAAGTTCCAGAGTGTCACCGATGAGCTGGCCCGCGTTCTCGAGGTGATTTCGGCGATCCGGCTGAACGTCTTGATCTCGGGCGGTACCGGGTCCGGAAAAACAACGCTGCTCAATATCATGACCGGGCACATCGATCCCGGCGAGCGGATCATCACTTGCGAGGACTCGGCCGAGCTGCAACTCCAACAGCCGCATGTCGTACGGCTCGAAACGCGCCCGCCGAACCTGGAAGGCGCCGGCGAGATCACCATGCGTGACCTCGTCAAGAACTGCCTCAGGATGCGCCCGGAGCGGATCATCGTCCGCGAGGTTCGCAGACCGGAAGCCTTCGACCTTTTGCAGGCTATGAACACCGGCCACGACGGCTCGATGGGCACGATTCACGCCAACAACCCGCGAGAGGCCATCAGCCGCGTCGAGAACATGATCGCCATGGGCGGCTATAACCTCCCGTCGAAGGCGGTACGCGAACAGATCGCGGCGGCCGTGCACGTGATCATTCAGGCGCAACGCCTGCGGGACGGCTCGAGGAAAGTGACCCACGTGACCGAGGTCATGGGTATGGAAGGCGACGTCATTACCCTTCAGGACCTCTGCCTGTTCGAGTTCCTCGGCGAAACCGACGACGGGAAGATCATCGGTGAGCACCGATTCACCGGCATGCGCCCGAATTTCTGGGACAAGGCTCGGTATTACGGCTTGGAGGACAAGGTGGCGCGCGCCCTGAATATGGGAGGGGGACTGTAATCCGTGGATCCGCTCATCCTCATCATTATCATCGGATCCGTCGCCACGATGATGCTGCTGACCGGCGCCTTTTTCGCCGCCACGGTCGTTATGCGCCCGCGCGCCGCGTTTAAAAAGCGCATCAAGGATATCGACTCGGCGGGCGAGAAATCGACGGCCGGCGCCGAAAGCCGGTTCGAAAACCAACGCCAGAAAAGAATTCAGGACAAGGTCAAACAACTCCAATCGAAGGACGAGGATCAAGGTTTCGTCGACAAGATTAACGGCGACCTTCTGCGCGCCGGGATCGACGTGAGCGTGCCCGTTTACTTCATGGGAAGTGCCTTCGCCGCACTGGTCGTCTCGATTGGATATTACGTCCTGGGCCTACCGCCGCTGGGTACGCCTCTAGTCTTCGTCATCGCTTTCATTTTCCTGCCTAAGCTGACGCTAAAGATGATCGCCAACCGCCGCCAGGAGAAGTTCACCCGTAATTTCGCCGACGCCATTGATCTTATCATTCGGGGCATCCGGTCCGGTCTCCCGGTCAACGAATGTTTCAATATCGTGGCGCGCGAGTTCGAACCGCCACTTGGCGAGGAATTCCGGCTAATGGTCGAGGGTCAGAATCTCGGTATCCCGCTCGAAGACCTTATGTTGAAAGGCATCGAGCGGTTGCCAACTGCGGAGTACAAGTTCTTTGCCATCGTTATTCAAATTCAAAAACAGACCGGCGGTAACTTGGCCGAAACGTTGGCCGGATTGTCCTCGGTGCTCCGCGAGCGAAAGAAGATGCGCGACAAGGCCAGTGCCATGGCCAGCGAAGCCAAGTCTTCGGCGATGATCATCGGCTCGCTGCCTTTCATCGTCGGGCTGCTGCTTTCGGTCATCAACCCGGAATACCTGTTGCTGCTGTTCACCACGGCGACCGGCAACAAACTGCTGGGTTTTGGTGCGTTTTGGATGACCTGCGGCAGTTTGGTGATGAAGAAAATGATCAATTTCAGGATGTAGGGACGGAGTGTCGCGACCATGATGACGACCATTGCCCGAATGAGCGACGCCGAACTGATCATGTGGTTCCTGATGGCGGGAACCGTTATCGCCATCCTGTTTTTCGTTCTCAGCTATTTCGTCGACAGCCGCAAAAGCAATCGCCTCAAATCGGTATTGACCAGCACGCGCACTGATCTCAGCCGCAAACAGATGGAAGAATTCCGCAAACCGTCTGCGATCCGCCAGCAGAAGGGGCAAAGCAAGGCCCTCGCCGAACTTTCCCAGACCCTGCTCGCCAAATTGAACCTTTAGAACCTCCTGCATTCGACGGAAGTCCGCCAGGTTCTGGCCCAGGCCGGTATTCGTGGGCGCAACGCCGTTGCCGTCTATATGTCGACTCGTTTCGTTACCGCCTTCGGCGCTCTGATCGTGACCTTGGTCGTCCTCGGTCTCGCCAAGAACTTCCCCTACCCCGAGTTCGTCAAACTCCTGTTCGCTGCACTTGCCGGCGTCATCGGGTTCTACATCCCGCGCATCCTGGTCATGAACAACGCCCAGAAACGCCAACAGGAAATGACGGAGGCCTTTCCCGATGCGCTCGACCTGCTCGTCATCTGCGTCGAGTCTGGCTTAGGCGTCGAGGCCGCGTTCACCCGGGTTACCGAGGAGATCATGGAATCGTCCCCGGCCCTGGCCCAGGAGTTCGGATTGACGTCAGCGGAGTTGGCTTATCTCGGTGACCGCCGCCGCGCCTACGAAAACTTGGCCAACCGGACCGGGTTGCCGTCGGCAAAGTCATTGTCGACGACCCTGATCCAATCTGAACAATACGGCACCCCCGTCGGTCAGGCGCTTCGTGTGCTTTCGCAGGAAAAACGCGACGAGCGTATGTCGGAAGCCGAGAAAAAAGCTGCGGCCCTGCCCGCGAAATTGACCGTTCCCATGATCATCTTTTTCCTGCCGGTGTTGTTCATGGTGGTAATCGGGCCGGCCGCGCCGGCCGCCATCCAGATCGGCAACATGTAGGCGTCGGCGGGTCGGCTGCCCACGCCGGTCATGCCGTCAACGACTTCCGTAAGATCTGTGGCTTCGAGGCCTATGCCCCGACCGACAACGTCGGAGAGCTGACCGCACGGGTCAACGACGAGGGCTGGGAAACGGTGTTCGAGGCGTGGCTCAAAGGGTCGCGTCTATCGGGGAAAGATGCGCTTCTGATCTTTTCGGTCGGCGGCGGCAGCCGGGAAAAACAGATTTCCGTCAACCTGGTACGCGCCATCGATCTCGCAAAATCGATTGGCGCCGGCGTCTATGGAATCGTTGGCTCGGAAGACGGCCACACGGCCAAAGAGGCGGACGCCTGCGTAGTCATCCCGCCGTTGGCGCCGGAACGCCGCACACCGCATACGGAAGGTCTCGCCGCCGTTATCTGGCATCTTCTCGTCAGCCACCCGGCCCTGAAGGCCGCCGACACGAAATGGGAATCCGTCCTTTGACGGCTTCCCACCGGAAAGGCAAATCCTGGGCGATCATTGGCGGCGCCGGTTTCATCGGCAGCCATTTCGTCGACCGCCTGCTTGCCGACCCGAATACGGGCGGTGTGACCGTCTTCGACAACTTCTCATCCGGGCAAAGGTGGCATCTGGACGGGCATTCAGATGACTCGCGTCTCGAAATCGTCGAGGGTGACGCCAAGGACCAATCGGCCCTCGTAAACACGATTGAAGGTCGCGATACCGTCATTCATCTCGCCGCCAATCCGGACATCGCGCGAGCCGCGACGCAGCCGGCGATCGATTTCGACGAAGGGACGGTTCTGGCGCAAAACGTTCTCGAAGCAATACGCCGGACCGGGTGCGGAAATCTCCTTTATGCTTCGGGCAGCGGTGTTTACGGCGATCGCGGCGACGCCCGCGTCCGGGAGGGCGATGGCCCGATGGAACCCATATCCACTTATGGCGCCAGTAAACTCGCCTGCGAGGCCCTCATATCTGCCTATTGCCACATGTTCGGGCTGCGAGCCTGTGCCTTTCGTTTCGGCAATGTCGTCGGCCCGCGCCAGACGCATGGCGTCGGGTACGATTTCATCCGCAAGCTGAAAGCCGACCCCCGCCGCCTCGACATCCTGGGTGACGGCAGCCAAAGCAAACCCTATATCCACGTCAACGAAATCATCGAAGCCGTCCTGCTCGCCGACAACCGTTCCGGCACCGGCTTCAACGTATTCAACGTAGCGCCCGACGATGCGGTTACCGTCAGTGAAATTGCCGAGTTGAGCGTCACCGCCATGGGGTTGGCACGAGGCGCCGTCGAATTGCACTACGGTTCGGACTCTCGGGGCTGGAAGGGAGACGTGCCGATCGTGCGTCTTGATTGTAGCCGCATAGGGGCTCTCGGGTGGTCACCGCGTTGGAACTCCCGGGAAGCCGTCGAACGGTCACTTTCGCCGTTGATCGAAGAGATGGAGCGACGGGAAACATGACGGCGAGCGTGCCGTCGCCGACCGGCGCTTGGCCGTCGAAAGCGTTGCCTCTATCCTTTACTGTTGCAGCGCGACAATTTGGTGCGCTCTTGTGACGGAAATCACCTTTTCGAACGGGAAATACCGCCATGCTGGTGCCTAGAAAGGCTAAAGACGTGAAAGATGGCGCTCAGTCCCCGATCGATTCGCTGTCCGTAAAGATTTTTGCCGATGGCGCCGACCCGGCCGAGATGCGGACGCTCGCCGAGGAGCCTCTGATCAAAGGGTTCACCACCAATCCGACATTGATGCGCAAGGCCGGCGTCAACAATTACGAGACCTTCGCCCGGCAGGCCATAAACGCCGTTCCGGACCTCCCCATTTCCTTCGAGGTCTTTGCCGACGATCCGGGCGGCATGATATCGCAAGCCCTTAAGATCGCGTCCTGGGGCGCCAACGTCTACGTCAAGATCCCGATCACCAACACCAAGGGCGAGAGCATGGCGCCGGTGATGCGGCACCTTGCCGGCGAAGGCGTCAAGATCAACGCTACGGCGATGATGACGACGGCACAGGTCGAGGCCGTGGCGGACGCTCTCGACCGATCACCACCGGCTCTGTTGTCCCTGTTCGCCGGACGTATCGCCGATTCGGGGCGCGATCCCTGCGCCGCCGTCACAGAGGCCCTGGCGATCATCGAAGGCGCGCCGCAATTGGAGTTGCTGTGGGCGAGTCCACGGCAGGTCTATGACATCCTGTTAGCCGACCGCACCGGTTGCCACGTAATCACGGTGACCTACGATCTCCTGGGCAAGCTGCGTCTGTTCGGAAAGGACCTCGACGCCTATTCCTTGGAGACCGTTTCCATGTTCTACGAAGACGCACGCCGGGCCGGGTACGACCTTTAGAGGCCGCGAAGAGCCATTTGGGAGCGACAAACATGATCATCACACGGACCCCCTTGCGAATTTCCATCGGCGGCGGCGGGACGGATCTACCCTCCTATTACGAGCGTTTCGGCGGCTTCGTCATCTCGGCGGCCATGGATAAATACGTATACATCACCGTCAACCGTGCCTTCCGGCCCGAGTACATTCTCAAGTACTCACGCCAGGAAACCGCCACGGCCATCGACGAGATCGAGCACGATATCATCCGCGAGACCCTGCGCCTGTTCGACATTCCGCCCGCCATCGAGATCGCCAGCATCGCCGACGTTCCGGCCGGTACCGGGATGGGGTCGTCCGGCAGTTTCACCGTCGGCCTTCTGCACGCACTGACCGCCCACCTGCGCCGCCACATCGGCACCGAGGAACTGGCCCATCAGGCCAACCGCATCGAGATGAAGCTTTTGGGCGAGCCCTGCGGTAAACAGGACCATTACATCGCTGCCTATGGCGGCATCACTTGCCAGGACTACCGGCCGGACGGCACGGTCGACACCTTCCCTCTCGCCATCGATGATGCGACGCTACGCGACCTCGACGAGAGCCTGATGCTTTTCTTTACCGGTTACAGCCGCAAGGCTTCGGACCTCCTGGAGGACCAGAAAACGCGCTCGGAGCGGGACGACGCGGCGATGCTCGACAACCTTCATTTCATCAAGGACCTGGGTCAACGGATCCGCGGGCTTCTCGAGTCGGGCGACACCCAGGGGTTCGCCGAACTGATGCACGAACACTGGCTTCACAAGAAGCAACGTTCGCCGGACATGTCGAACGACCGCATCAACGGTCTCTACGACCACGCCCGGCAAAACGGCGCCGTCGGGGGCAAGCTGGTCGGTGCCGGGGGCGGTGGTTTCCTGCTGTTCTATACCCGCGACCGCGCCAAACTGCGAAATGCCATGGCCGACAAGGATCTGCACGAGGTCGATTTCACGTTCGATTGACGCCGGCGTCATGGATGATGCGTTCTTCGTGCTGTACGGGGATTCCTACCTTCGGGTCGACATCGGCACCGTTTGGGCGGCTTCGGGCATGGGAGATGAACCGTTGATGACGGTGTTTCGCAACGACGGCGCTTGGGACAAGAGCAACGTTGTCTTCGCCGGCGACCGGGTCGATCTTTACGAGAAAGGTCGAGACGACGCACAAGACATCGGCATGCACCATATCGACTATGGCCTCAGCGTGCTTCGGTCGGATGTCGTTAGCGAATACATCCCCCGCGCCACGGTGTACGACCTCGCCGATCTTTACCACGCTTTGAGCGAAAAGGGACGTCTGCGCGGGTTCGAGGTGTCCGAGCGGTTCTATGAGATCGGTTCGCCCGGCGGATTGGCCGACCTCGAGAAACACCTCGCGGAAGACCAGGCATGACGAGGAACCCATCGGCTCCGACGGATACCGTGGCGTCCAAGGGGACGGGTTTAGGGTTGGCGCGAACGGTGTCCGTCCTTCTGGCGATCTTCGCCGTTCATACGGTTTGGGTGTTGTTCGGCGAGAACCTGGTTGCTTACGGTAACCTGTTCGACGGGGATAGTTATGCACGCTTGATCCGGGTCCGTCGATTGGTCGAAACGGGCGGTTGGTTCGATACCTCTATCCCGCGCGTCAACGCCCCTTACGGCGGAGCACTTCATTGGACGCGTCCCCTCGACGTTCTGATACTTCTGCCCGCTCTCGCCGCAACGCCGGTCATCGGATTCGAGACGGCACTCTACTGGGCGGGCGCCCTTTGCGGACCCGTGTTGCACGGCGTCCTCGCTCTCGCCATCGCATGGGCGGCATCGCCCGTGATCGGGTCCGGTCGTGCCGGTTTGGCCGGCGTTCTGGTAGCCATCCAGTTTCCGGTCCTGGGTTACGCAACCCTCGGCAATGCCGATCACCATGTCCTGTTCGCCCTGTTGGTCGTCATGGCGGTCGGGTCGGCGGTCAGGTCGCTGCGCAAGGGCGGCACTCAGCCGGTCCGGTTTGCAATGCTCGCCGGCATTTTCTTAGGAGGTGCAATCTGGGTGGGACCGGAAGGCCTCATCGCCCTCGCTGCCGTTGCCCTGGTTCTGGGGGTTTTTTGGATCCTGGGTGAACCGGGAGCCACACGCCTCAACCTGGCGATGGTGGCGAGCCTGATCGTGATGTTGATTTTGGCGACGCTCGTGGAGCGGGGCCCGGCATCGCTGCACGTGGGATACGAACGGGTGTCCATCGTTCACGTCACCATGGCGGCGCTGCTCGTCGCCTTCTGGGCGGCGGTGTCGGCGGCACGCTCGCAAGGTCTGCTCACGCCGCCGGGCCACACGGTTCGAACCGTCTTCGCCTTAGCAGGCGCAAGCGCAAGTATTGTCGTCGTGCTTGGTCTGTTTCCCGATGCCGTCCGCGGCCCCCTGGCCGACCTGCACCCGGACGTCCTCTACATTCTGGACGAGATCCTCGAGTTCCAGCGCATTCCTGATTTCGCCCATTTCCTGACCTACCTGGGTGCCGGCACGATCGCACTTGTCTGGGCCCTGTGGCGTGTCAAAGACGTCTGGCCGACAGAACAGCGATATCCCTGGCTGATGATTGCCGTCGTCCTCGGCATCTATGGCATCATCGCCTTCAACTGGGTCCGCGGTTCGATCTACGTGGGCGCGGTTTCCTGCATTGCACTCGCCGATGCGGCGGCCAGCCTGAACGCTACCTGCGACCGGGCTTATTCGGGGCTCAAACGAAGCCTGATCAAGGTGCCGGCGATGACCGTCCTTCTCGGCGGCACCCTCGGCTTGGGAGCGGCCGGCATCTTCGCCTCCCTGCCCGCGCCGGTCGGAACCGCCAGCAACCAACCCGAACCCGTGATGGACCCGGATGATCCGCGCCCCTGCCCGATCAAATCCCTCTCCCGGCATCTCAATGGGCCGCCGTGGGCCGATCGGCCTCGCCTGATCCTGGCGTCCGCCAACTTCGGTCCTGAGTTGGTGTACCGAACGCCCCACGCCGTGACCGCTTCCATGCACCATCCGAATGCGGCCGGTATCCTTGACAACGTCCGCATCCTGGGTGCGACGTCCGAAACGCGAGCCTTGGACATCATCACCAAGCACGGCATCGATCTCATCGTTCTCTGCCGCTTCGGCCGCAAGGGCGGCTATATCCAAGGTCGCGGTGACCCGAACATCCTCTATCGCCGCCTGATCGAGGACCGTGCGCCGGTATGGGTCGAGCCGGTACCGTTGCCCGCCGATCTCGACCGCTCGTTTCGGATGTTCCAGGTCGTGGTTTCCCAAACCCCCGAGGTCAAGCCATGAAGAACGGCACCACCCCGCCAACCGCCGAACGATTGGGCCGGTCCTGGGTCGTGGTCCTGATCGTGCTCTTCGTGCTCGCCATTCATGGTGTCTGGTGGACCCTCGGCGACAAGACGGTCAGCGACGGCGGGTTCTCCGACGGTGACAGCTTCACCCGCCTCATCCGCGTTCAGCAGCTGGTCGACACCGGCGTCTGGTTCGACAACACCATACCCAGGGCCAACGCGCCCTTTGGCACCAGTGTCCATTGGACCCGCCCCCTCGACGTCCTCTTGATCGCCGTCGCAATGCCGCTATCGGTCTTCGTTGAATGGAACCAGGCACTTTATTTCTCCGGCGTCGTCATCAGCCCGCTCCTGCACGCAATCCTGGCTGTGGCGGTTGTCTGGGCGATGGCGTCGGTGATCGGTTTTCGCGCCGCCGCCGTGGCCGGCGCCTTGACGGCGACCCAGTTCGGTATCCTCAGTTTTTCGATCGTCGGCCACGCCGACCACCATCTTCTGTTCCCGGTGCTGATCGTCTTTGCGATCGGGTTTCTGGCGCGCAGCTTCGAGAACGAAAGCGGCGGCATGCGCCTTGCCTTCCTGGCCGGATCGGCCGTTGCCGTCGCCAACTGGGTCGGCCAGGAGACCATCGTCTTCCTGGCCTTGTGCCTCACCGTCACCGGCCTCGCCTGGTTGCGTTCCCCGATCGGCGGAGCCCGGCGGAACACCGGTTTCGTCCTCGGGCTGGCGGCAACGCAGGCTCTGGTGCTGGCCGCCGAACGCGGCTTTCACGGGTTCACCCAAGTCGAATACGACCGCATCTCCATCGAGGACCTCAATCTCGCCGTCCTTTTGTCCCTATTCTGGCTTACCGTCGGCATCTCACGGATTGCCAGCGACACTCCGGGCTGGGGAAATCGTTTGGCGGTCGCGTTGGTTGGGGCTGGTCTCGTCGCTGCCGTCCATCTCGTTTTGTTCCCGAAAGCCTTCACCGATCCGTTTCTGGATACGGATCCGGCGATCCTGCCGATTTACGCCCATATTTCCGAATACGGCCCCATCGACAGTGTCGGGCGTTTTCTCCTTTACCTCGGCGCATTGGTCTTCGCTGCGCCTCAGGCTTAAAAATGGCTGGCACGAGCCGGGCGAGCGCTGGATTTGGCTGTTGATCACGCTTGCGATCCTCACCTATTCGGCATTCACCGTGGGATGGGTTCGGTGGTCCCTCTATACGGCCCTGTTCCTGGCCATCGTTGTCGGCGACCTTGTGGTCCGCACCGATGATGCCATCGACGCCCGGTTCCCGTTCCCCAAACGCACCTTGATCAAAGTCCCGGCGATCCTGCTACTCGCGGTCGGTCCGATGGTTGCCGGCACGGCCGTGATCTATGCCGAAACGCCGGAGGAGGAGCGCCAACAGAGGGAAGTGGACCGTTGTCCCCTTCCCTCGGTAACGGCCGTTCTCAAAAAAGCCCCGTGGTCGGACCGATCGCGGACCATCGTCGCCTCGGCCAATTTCGGTGGCGAGTTGATGTACAGAACGCCCCATGCGGTGGTTGCCACCGTTCATCACCGCAACGTTGCCGGTATTCTGGCCGGTCACCGGTTGCTGCAGGCCGTCTCCGATGAGCAAATTCGGCCGATCCTGAACGAGCGGAACGTCGAGTTGATCCTGCTGTGCCCGGAAAGCCGCAACGAAGCCTACATCCGCTCCGGCGCCGATCCGCACAGCCTCTATAACCGGCTGGTCGAAGGTTCGATACCGACATGGCTGCGCGCCGTGACCTTGCCAGAGGACGCGGCGGACCAGTTCAAACTGTTCGAAGTGACGGCCCGGCCCTGATCATTGGGCACGCCGGTAGACGGCCCAGGTATCGCCGGAGAAACCCCAATGCCCGTAGACGCGGAACCGTTCATAGCGTACCGATGCGCCGGACCCGACAGCGCGCTCCAGGTAGCGGCCGCTTTCGACACCGCGACCGCCATTCGACACGAACCATGTCGCCGGCTCGTTACCCTCGTCCACTTTCTCAACGAACCGAAGCCCGGTGTCGCCGCCGTGCCGTTGCCACCAGCCGAGATGGACATCGACACTGCGTTCATGGAAGGCAGCGACAGTCGACTCACCCTCGAACGCCGCCGTCATCTGATCGAACGCCCGGTTAAAATCGCCGCGCCCGCCCTTCAGGAATTCGCTGATCATCATGATATTGCCGAGGATAAAGGCAACGACAAGCAAGCGACCCAATAAGCGCGAACGCCCCACCCCGGCGAGCAACCACATCAATCCGCGTGTCGCTAAGAGCAAGACGAAGGGTGCGGCGGCCAGGAAGTACCGAGGCGTTGACACGGCACTCGACTGAAACACCACGAACGCTAGGGGGAATACGAAAACAGTCACGGCGATGACGATCCGGTCGCCGCTCTGCGATATGAACAAGGCGGCCAGCAGCGCGACCGCGAAACTGACGGCAAGCGCTTTTCCCTGTAGGGACGCCGGATCGACCGTGCCGACGGCATCGATCCCCAGGAGCGGCAATAACAACCCGGGAACGGCAACGGCGGGCGGCACGAAGGCGCCTCCGCCGATGATCATATTGTCCCAGGCGACGGCGCCGAATACGGTGAGATAGACGATTTGCGCTCCGAAAAGGACGACCAGCTTGGCACCGGTCGAAACGACGGAGCCGCTGGCGCGGAGCAGTGCCCATAGGATGTAGAGTCCGATCGCCGCCTGCACGACAAAGAACGTCAGGTGGGCCATGATGCCGAAGAGCGAGACGGCGACGAAGGCGGCGGCCCGTCCGGCGGTCGGCTCATCCAACCACAGCTCGGCGGTCCAAAGCGCCGCCAGGGCCGCCGTCATCATCGGCGCATAGCCCCTGGCCTCGCCGCCGTAATGGACGAGCGGATAACTGAGGGCCAGGAGCAGTGCGAATAGCAGGCCTTCGGCAACGCTACGGCGCCTTCCGACTAAGAAACCGAGGATTATGCCGAGGGTTCCGCTGAAAACAGCCAGGCTGCGGTAGGCCATGGGCGACGCATCGGGCCCGAGGAGGTAAATCCACAGCGTATTCAGAAGATGCGTGTTGTCGTGAAACAGCAAGGCGGCACGGTCGCGCCAGTCATCCGACGCCAATGCCATGGCGAGATGATCGAGGGACCAGATCTCGTCAAACCAGAGATCGCCGCCGGCCGCCATGGCCCGCAGCACTCCGCCGCATAGGACCATGGTCGCCAACACGATCCATATGACGTCGTTCGATTTTGTGTCGTCGCCGACCATCGCGCCCGATCAAGGCTCCCTGCTGAAACGTCGTTCGGATTTTTTGGCATGTTCGGGGGTGGCGCAACGGCAATTTTCAAATGCTGTTTTTCTTGTTGGTAAGGAGCGATGGGTCTAATTGTCACTGCGATATTGGCAATGCGATGCCCTCGGAGGCAATTGGTGCGCAGACTCCGAAACTTGTTGACGATCCTGGCGATCATCGCCGTCTTGGACGCCGGCTTCAGTTCCTACTGCCGGAACAATTGCGCGTTCTCGAACCATGCCTATCCATCGACGGACCATCGGATCCGTTCCGAGGCATACCACCACGGCCTGGCCCCGAACTTGGAAATCGAAGAGGCATGGGGAATGCGGCGCTACACCTACGCGACCAATTCTCTCGGTTTCAAGGACAGCGCGCCTCGGACCGTATCACCGCGCAGCAACAAACGCCGCATGCTGTTCCTGGGTGATTCGTTCACCGAGGGGAAAGGATTTCCATTCGAGCAGACCTTCGTCGGACTCATCGCACAGGAAATGGAGCGACGCGGAGTCGAGGTGTTGAACGGCGGCGTCGATTCCTATGCGCCGGCGATCTATCTACGGAAGGCGCGCTATCTCATCGAAGATGCCGGATTTAAGTTCAACACCGTGGTCGTCTTTCTCGACGTCTCTGACATCTACGACCAGGCGATGCGCTACGGATACGACGACCGGGGCTGGCAATCCTATGGCGAACGGGGACGGCGGCGGGCCAAGGCGGAGATGGACAAGCTAGCCGAACTCCTGAAGCGCCACGGGACACGGATGATCCTTGCCGTCTACCCGTGGCCCGACCAGTTGTTCCACGACCCCGAATCGCCCCGCCATCGCGGCTTCTGGCGGCGATGGGCCGAGGCCCGGGCCATCCCCTTCGTCGACCTGCTCCCGGCCTTCACCGAAGGCGATCCCAATCAGACCCTAGAGAGTCTTTTCATTCACAACGATTTTCACTGGAACGCCGAAGGACACCGCCGCGTCGCCGACGTGTTTATGGCTTCGCAGGACCGGTTCGTTCCCTTTTAAGGGCTGTCCAAACCCGGGCCTATTCCGGGTATCGCTAACACGGTCACGATCACCGCAAAACTCGGCCCTAATCCCCCTCAACGATCCGCGCGACGCCGACGATCTGCCAGCCCCAGGGCGACGGGACAACGGCGAAACGCAAGAGGCCGTCGAATACCAGCATGGCGGTGCGAGCAAGTAGGTTCGGCTTGCCGACAGCGTCGTCAATCAGACGCTCGCCCCGCAAGAGGACCATAGACCGGTAGAGGTTGAAGGCCGGAAAGCCGGCGGCCTCTACACCGGCGCTGGAGAACCCGGCCTGGCGCAGCAGCCCGCGAAGCATCGGCGCCTCGAAATGGCGAAGGTGACCGATATATTTGTCGAAGGCCGACATCGGTCCGCCGGGAACGGTTACCACCAAACGCCCTTCCCTGGCCAGCATGCGCCGAGCGTGTACCAGTGCCGTCAACGGTTCTTCAAGGTGTTCAAGGACTTCCGTGCAGACGGCATGAGTCGCCCATCCGGCGAGTCCGGCCGGTAGGTCGCCGTCACCCTGCAGATCGAATTGGGCGAGCCCGGCGCCCGGCACCTTGCGGTGGCTAACCTCCAGCGCCCGATTGCTGACGTCGACACCGACCAGACTGGCCCGCGGGAACCGGGCCGCCAGGTCACGGAGTTGATCACCGGTGCCGCAGCCGATATCGAGGATGCGCGCACCCCGTCCCTCTCCGGCGATCCCCAAGGAGCTTGCGATAAGCCGGCGGCGGTAGGCTTGCGCGGGATTGATCTCGGCCGACTGGGCGTAGTCGCGCCAGTGGCGTTCCCATTGATCCGATCCGGACCGTGGCACGCTCACGGACCAACCTTTCGGCAAAGCGCATAGGTATTGAGACCAAACTTATGGGTCCGGCACTCGATGGCGGACGGCTTGAAGCCGGCCGCGACGAGGAGCGGCCATAGATCCCGGGGGTCGTAATAAATCTTGTGGTCCTCCATTTCCTCGGCCGGACTCAACCCCAAACGGAAGGCGGAGAATTCGAGGAACGCCTTGCCACGCCATGACGGCACGTTGATGAACGCCGTTCCGCCGGGCGCCAGGATGCGATGGATCTCGTTTAACATTTCCTGGCGCCGGTCGAGATGTTCGAGCACCGAATTGCAGATGACAGCTTCCTGGGAGGCGTCTGGAATTCTCGACAGGACCTCCGGCATTTGTCCCTCGAACACGTCCGTCTCAGGCGCATTTTTCAAATCTCCGGCAACCGCGATATCGACCAAAGTGATCTGTGCCCCGGCAGCGATCAGTTCGCGCCCCATCCTAGCTTCGTACCCACAGCCGAGATCGGCGACGCGCTTGCCCGAAGGCGCTCCCACCACCTTGCGCACACGGCGGAGCGACAGCCAGACGCCGAAACGATCGACCCACGTTGGGCCGTTGCTCTGACCATAACTCGTCGTCCTTGCCGCCGGTGCCGCCATCTAGGTCTCTCCTTTGTCGGGAACGGCGCGCCCGCTCCCGGCATAAGCGCCGAGGGCGTGAATCATCAACGTCGAGACGAACACCAGGAAAGAACCTGCGATCAGGAACAGACCCCAGATGGCGAGGTGGTTGTAGGGGAGCACGGCTGAGGTGACGGCGTAACCGGCATCGATATACTCGGACACGAACAGAGCGACCAACAGAATACCCACAGTGAACACCGCGAACGACGACAACGCCGTCCGTGTATAGGGCAAACGGTCACGCCAGCGATCGTGCATGCCACCGCCGCGGTCGTAAATGCTGCGCGCTACCGCACCCAGACACAGGCAACCGAGTCCGAGGCTGGACGCCATCAACGCCAGCAGCATCGTGTTCAGCGACAACGTCACGCCCTGCACCTCGACTGGCCCGAAGGCGAGAACCGCCATCAGAACCACCCCGATTGCCAGCGCCACCCAACCCGGTTTGACGACGAAATAATCGGCACCGTGAATGAGCATGGCGCGGAGGTTGATCCAGCCCGCATACCACGGCGAAAACCAGCCCATGCGTTTGTGATGGCTGACACGCCCGTGGCGGTCCTTGTAAAAACGGACCGGCACCTCGACCGTCTTGAGGCCGAGGCGGACCGACTTGACGACCATTTCCGAGGCGTATTCCCAGGATTGCGACTGAATGTCGATACGCTCGAGGCCTTCGCGTGTGACGCCGCGCATGCCGCAATGGATATCGGAGAAGCTGCTTCCGTAGAGGAAGTTGAGGATGAAGGTGGTCAGCGGCGTGCCGAAATAGCGGTGCAGGGCCGGCATGGCACCGGCTTCAATGGTGCCCTTGAACCGAGAGCCCATAACGAACTCGTACCCCTCCTCGAAGCGGCGCATGAAGGGTTCGACTTCGCGGAAGTCATAGGTACAGTCGGCGTCACCCATAAGGATGTAACGGCCGCGTGCGTATCCCAGAGCGTCTTGATAGGCGCGCCCCAACCCGCGAACGGGTGTCTTTAACACGCGGGCCCCTTTGGCCAGGGCGAATTCTGGCGTGCGATCGCTCGAACTGTCGACGATCATCACCTCAGCGGAAACACCCGCCTTGGCGATGCCTTCGTTCGCCCAATCCATGAATTCGCTGATCACCGACTCTTCATTGAGAGCCGGGATGATGATCGACAGGACCGGGTTTTCTATGTCTTTCTCCGGTCTCATCAAGGTTACCTGTGGATCGATGGCACGATCGTCGCCGCCCGCGTGCGAAGCGGGCAGGACACCGGCCGTCTCTTCCGTAGCGTTGTTCATTGGCAAGACAATCCGTTGTCGACCATCTGTTCGACCATCATCATATCGCCACCTCCGGTTCCCTTCCAATGCCCCCATGACGCCAGGGTACCAGGGGAACTCGGTGTCAGGGCCCACGCCTTACAACTCATGCAACTTGAACACGATTGCCAGGGCACCGATGCCGATGGCGACGCTATAGGGTACGGGGGCTTTTATGCCTTCCCGTTCGTTTCCCGGTTCATTTCCACCCTCTCCTGATTCCCGGTGCCGGAGTTTGTTGCTGATCAGTACGGCGATGGCCACAAATCCGCCCGCAAAGGCAACGATCACCAGGTAGACAAGAAGGTTGTCGAGACCGACCCATGTCCCCGTGGCGGCTAGAATCTTCGCGTCTCCACCCCCCATGACGCCGCGGGAAAAAAGCAACGCACCAATCGCCAACAGCCCCAATCCGACGGCCAGATGGACGGCCACAACGGAAGGCGCGGTCCCTATGACGAGAGCCGACGCAAGGTAACAAATAACGATCAGAATCGAGGTCCAGTTGGGGACGGTGAGGGTTCGGACATCGGATACAACGGCGTAAACAAGCGCCCAAAGGAAGACGGAAAGGGATAGCCAGTAAGCGGTGACAACCATGTTTACGCCGCTCGATAACAGCCTTGAGGGCCGATTCGAAGACCCGAAAACGAAACGCGGGATACCGCAATGGGTACCCCGCGTTTCTCAAATTGTTTTCCGACTGCCGACAGCCCTTGGAATAGTCTTGGGTTTAAGGACTTACGGTCAGGGACAGGCGGCGAAATAAGCGCCACGCCAGCCACTGGGATCAATATGCCGAAAACAGCTCCCGACCCCACGCCGCCAGCATCCGCCGTTCAGACGACAAGCCCGAATACAGCGTCAGACGTTGTTGGAAACCTGGTTAAACATGTTGCTGAGGTCGGTACCGACGAGAGCAACCGCAGCAATAATAACAACAGCGATCAACGCTGCGATCAGGCCGTACTCAATCGCGGTCGCGCCTTCTTGGTCTTTCCACAAGCCCGTTGCGAACCGTTTGACTTTAGCGAGCATTGGCGTGCACTCCTAATCTTGTTGTCAAAAGCTTCGGATGAAATCACCCGCTCGCTCGAAAGCGATCGAGACTACCGAAAACCCACAGGGGTAAATGCGATAAATGAAGTCAACAGCTTTGAAACCAATCTGTGAGGGCCGTCACACATGGTATTTTCTCATCACGAATCACGATGGAGACGATACCGACCGAGTCCTAAGATTTTGATAACAAACTATTTCCGGCCGGTAAGATACGACGTGATGCGTTCCCCCGAATCCAGGCGGTGATCGATGTTTCCGGCTCGCTCGACCGTCGATGCAGCCCCCTCGGCGACCGCATGGTAGTTTTCCGCGGTTTTCCGCCAGGTATAGGTGCTAAGGACCCGTTCGAAGCCCCGATCCGATAGGGTCTTCTGCTGATCGACCGCGCGGAGAAGACCGTTCGCGATGTCCATTGAGTCGAAGGGGTCGACAAGAATGCCGGATCCGTCCTCAAAGATCTCCGATGGACCGCCGTTTCTTGTCGCGACACAAGCTAGACCACAAGCCGCCGCCTCGATCGGTGCCAAGCCGAAGGGTTCGTAGAAAGCCGTGAGAGCGAAGACAGACCGTCGATTCGCGAAATATCGATAAGTCGCTGCCAGTTCACGTTGCGATTGAATATTGAGATGATGAACTGCGTCGCGCAGGCTGGCGTCGTTGATTAAGGAGACAATCGGTTCGAGCACAGCCCGTTCGTCATTCGATAAGGCCGACATATCTCCGAAAATGTCGTCGATTCCCCGAATGCAAAGCACGAGCTCCGCATTGCGCCTTAGCATCTCGGATTTGGCGAAGGCTTCGACGACGCCAATGATGTTCTTCTTTTCGTCGAGGCGACTGGAGACGACGACGAAGGGTCCTTCGGATTTTACGCGAGCAGCCAAGCGGCCGAAGATAGCCGCCTCCTCGTCGTTCGGCTCGCGCGTGAATACGGTCATGTTTACGCCCGGCGGGATGACAGAAAACCGTCCCTTATCGCTGACGTCGACGGCCGCTTGGTAGAGGGGATGGGAATATTGCTCGTCGCGCTCCTGCTCCGTCGAGGCGATGATTCGTGACGCCTGTTCCATGCTGAGGCGCTCAGCGGCGATCCTCGACGAAAAGCGGAAACGCTCTTCCATTTCCGTCCAGTTCTCGGCCGTCGTGCCCAGTTTGTCCAACTTCTGTGCGCCGAGCGAGTGGCCGGTAAAGGTAAACGGAATCCCGAGTTGCGCCTTCAACAGGACCGAACAATAGCCTCCGTCGGCGTAGTGGCCGGTGGTAAAATCCGGCGGCGCTTCACCGTAAAACCGCGCGATGCCATCGACGAACTCCGGCATGTGCGGCCAAAGCCGCTCCTTGGCAAGGAACAGCGGACCGCCGCAGGGGATGCGGAGGATCCTCAGCGACGTTTCGTCATAACCGGGGTAGGTCGCGATGGGCTCTGAAAACTCCGGCCATTCGCCGTCATCAATGAGGCGTGTCACGATATCGACCCTGTGGCCCAATTCGGCCAACGACTGGGCAACCTCCTTCACATAGACCAATTGGCCACCAAAGTCGGGATGCTCAGTCAAATGGGAATCGGCGGCGTCGAAGTTCCCCTGAGGGTTTAGGAAAGCGAAGTGCATGATCAATCCGAACGTTTTCGAGCGCGGGTGAACGGGTCAATCCGGTAAAGACACCGAGTAATCGGACTCGATTACGATATCCGCCCGGGCCCGGTGTTCGGAGATGATCCCATGTTCGATCTTGAGAACCTTGTCGATAAACGGGTCCAGTTCGGATTCGTCGCGTTTGCGTTTTTCGCGATGGGCCCGGGTCTCGAGAAAGTCTCTGGCAATGAAAATGCGGGTGCCCGTGTTTTCCAGGAGTGACGTGTAGGTCCCTTCGGTGATCACCACCCGCGCATCACCGAACTCCATCCGTTCACTGGTAATCTTGTCCTCCTCATAGATTACCAGCGGTTTTTCGACCGGTCCGGCGCTAGCCAAAAAGGCAGCGAGATGCTCGTCCATCAATGCCAACTTCACTTCCTGGGGGCCGACCCATGAAATGTCCTGGCGCCGGGTCTTATCGTTCGTCTTCGGCGGATGGACGAAATAGTCATCCTGCTGGAGGATCACACATTTGATGCCTTGCGCCTCCAGGCAATCGGCAACGGCGGTCGCCGTCTCGGATTTGCCGCTTCCCGATTCGCCGGCAACCGACACGGTATGGCGCTCGCCCGATTTGGCAATCTTGTCGAGGAGTGTCGGCAATAAATCCGCCGCAGCCCTCCGGTGATGTTCTTCAACAAGGATCGTGTCACCGCGCATTTCGCCAACCTTTCATGATTAATCTCGTATGTCCTCGGGAATGATTATTTCGCAATTCTATCTTGATCGAAATTTTTTTAATGCGTACTCGATATAAATATGCCAAGAGGGAGAGGTCAATGAACGTTTACTTCTAGTTAATCTTGAGTTCATTGATTGGAAAGGTTTTACCACTACGCTCGTCCCATCGTATCGCCACGACTGCGGACGGATTAACGGTTCGAATACGGTTACGCGATGGACGAGAAAACCTACGACGAACGGTGGAACGATCTCAACGCTCGCCCCAAGGTAATTGAGGCCGAGGCTGGATTGGCGGGAGTGTTCGCCGCCCTTGAGGCCGATCAACGTGCGAGCGGCTTCATCCTACAGAACCTTGATGACGTCGAGCGGCTTACCTTCTTCGACAATGGCGAAGGTTCCGATTTCTTTCGAATCCAGTTCAACCCGCAACGCGCACAACGCTTCAAAGGCGCGGGATTGTCTGTTCCGCCGGACGGGGAGGAAGAGGTCAATGGCGGGTGTTTCCTGTGTCGGGAGAACATCCGCTGGCAGCAGCAAGGTCGCGAGATCGGGTACGAAATACCGGTCGATGACAGGGTTTACTACGCTCTGGCCAACCCGTTCCCACTCCTCCCCAACCATATGACGGTGACCAGCAGGGAGCACAGACCTCAAGATTGGTGTTTTGCCGAACCACTCGGAACCGAGGTGGACTTGATTGTTCGCGATCTTCTGGCGATCGCTTCGCGCGCCGCTGGTTTCGTCGGTTTTTATAACGGCGTCAACGCCGGCGCCTCCAATCCCGATCACTTCCACTTCCAGTTCTGCTCCCGTCCGTCCGAGGCACCAGAATTCCCGCTCGAGAAGATGGTGGGCCGCAAGTGCAATGGCGGTGGCGAGGACATCATGACGGAGCATTACCCGCTGCCCGTCGCCGTTTGGAAGGGAACAGCTGACGAGATCGAAAACCGGGCCGCGAAATGGATACAAAAATGGGCTAGCCGCAATGGGCCACGGCTCGAGAAACTGACCGGGAATTTCGTCGTCACCAACGATGGCGGTCCGGATCGGCTGACCCTCTACTTCGTCCCGCGCGACCGCACCAAAGTTCACGTCAACGGATTCTCAAGCCTGATTGGAGGGCTCGAGATCCTGGGTGAACTGGTGTTGTCGACCGAAAAGGACAAGCGCTACCTCGACAACGATCGGATCGATTTCGGATCGATCGAACGTTCCCTGGCACGTGTCCAGACGCCGTTCTACATGGATTAACCGGCTACCTCGACGTTGTCCGTTTGAAACCCGCGGGAAGTGTCTCTCCGACAGACGGCTTATCCCATTGTCCCGGACCGCGGCGTGCAAATGCTGATACCGGGCGTATATCGTGGGCCGTGCCCCAGCATTTCGCGGTTGACGACGACAACGCCCTCCTCGGTAAGTGCGAAACGACGTCGGTCGGCTTCCGGATCGTCACCGATAATGGTACCGTCCGATACGCGGCATTGATTGTCGAGAATGACTTTTGTCAGCCGGCAATTCGACCCGATCTCAACACCCGGCAGCGCCAACACACCATTGAGCTGGCAACGCTCGCCGACGCGGACGTTTGAATAGAGTAGCGTGTCTTGCAGTTTCGAGCAGTTGATCACGCAACCGCCGCTGACCATCGTATTCTCGATGGCACAACCGCCACCGACGATATGCGCGGGAGGCAACTGGGCCTGGTGCGTCATGATCTGCCAATTGGGATCGTAGAGGTCGAGAGGCGGATTGGTCGATAGTATTTCCATATTTGAACGGTAATAGGCATCGACCGTGCCGACGTCCCGCCAGTAGGGCGGCAGTTCGGTGGCCGGCGAATGAAACCGATAGGCCTGGACGTGTTTGCCCTCCCGAAGGGCCGTCGGAATGACATTCTTGCCGAAATCATGATCGGATTGATCGTTCGCAGCGTCGAGTTCCAATCGATCACGCAGGAACGCGCGGGAGAAAACATATATCCCCATGCTGACCAACGAATGATCCGGATCACCGGGTACCGTTTTCGGTTGCTCCGGCTTTTCCTCGAAACCGAAGACCCGGTTGGTTTCATCGACCTCCATAACGCCGAAGGAGGACGCTTCGGCCTTCGGCACGGCGTGGCATGCAATCGTCAGGTCCGCGCCGGAGTCCGCGTGTTCCGCCAACATCTCGCCGTAGTCCATAGTGTAAATGTGATCACCGGCCAGGATCAGCACGTATTCCACGCTCTCCGGCCCGTAACCGTCGATGATGTCCATGGTCTGATAGACGGCATCGGCCGTTCCCCGGTACCAGGTGTCGTCGTCAACCCACTGCTGCGCCGGAATGATGTCAACGAACTCGCCGAAATCGTTATTCAAGAAACTCCAGCCCTTGCGCAGATGTTGGATCAAGGAATGGGATTTGTATTGGGTAAGGACGCATATCTTGCGGATGCGCGAATTGAGACAGTTTGAAAGCGTGAAATCGATGATGCGGAATTTACCGCCGAACGGTACCGCCGGCTTGGTACGCCAATCGGTCAGTACGCCCAAGCGCGTACCGCGCCCACCGGCGAGCACTAGCGCCATCGTGTTTTGGGTAAGTCGGCTAACGAACCTTGACGGTTTTGCTGCCATGACAAGGCCCCCCTGTTTCACTTTTCGGTTGAATTGCGATCTTAGTCGGGCCGTTTTGGACACCCTATGACGTTTCCATGAAAAAATCTCTGATCTGTGTCAAATCCTGGATCAGTTTCTGGTGATGTGGCGTGATCCCCGGCAATGTGCTAGGCAATGAAGTGCGCGGCGAGAGTAATTGTAGATTGGTCACCACGTTGAAAAAGCAGGGGAATTCATGAGCGAACCGACAGTTGCAGTACTCGGCGGAAATTCACCGGGAAAAGTGGTACGGCGCCTGTTCCTGTCAACGCGGCCCAAATTCTTCACGGCATCCGTGCTTCCCTTGATCCTCGGTAGCCTCTGGGGGGCGTTGCAAACGGCCCAATTCGACGCAATGGCGTTTTTTCTGGCTCTTATCGCTATTGTCTGCGTTCACGCGGCGGCCAATGTTCTTAACGACGTTTACGACGACGTCACAGGTAACGACGGGCCCAACGAGCAGCGGATCTACCCTTATACCGGCGGATCACGTTTCATCCAGAACGGTGTCATGGATATCGGGCAAATGGCGCGCTGGGGATGGTTCTTGTTGGCTGTTGGTATCACTGCCGGTATCGCCCTGACGTTGCTTAAAGGATGGACGATCATCGGTTTCGGCGCCGTCGGCGTGGCTCTCGCCGTCCTCTATTCGGCTCCGCCGGTTCGCTTGAGCGGCCGGGGGTTGGGCGAACTATCCGTCGGCATCGCCTTCGGGACCTTGCCAATCGCCGGTGCCGCCTGGTTGCAGGCGGGCACCCTCGACTGGCCCACGGTTCTTTTGTCACTGCCGACGGCATTGTGGGTTACGGGCATACTCGTCATCAATGAGGTTCCGGACATCACCGCCGACGAAGCGTCCAACCGCAGGACCCTCGCTGTCCGCCTCGGCCGTGTGGGAACCCGCAAGCTCTATATCGCGGTCCATGCCGCCGCGCTCGGCGCCGTCGGCGCGATCGCCTGGTACGGACTCCTTACACCTTGGTGTATAGTCGCACCCGTTCTCCTGTTCGGCTTATCGGTAAAGGCCGCTGGCGCTATCCCGACACCGGAGTCCGACCCGGAACCGCTTCGCAAGGCCATCGAAGCAACCCTTGGCATCCACGCGATCGGGACCATCTGGCTGATCGGTGTCGCCGGCGCCACTCTGTGGTTCGGCGCCTGACCGCCCGCGGTGAAGGCGGTATCGGACCTTGTTTCGGGAAACCGTCCGCACCATTGACGGTTTCCGCACCGAAGACCTCTACGCCATTGCTGCTGATTTCGAAGCCTATCCCAAGTTCCTGCCCTTGTGCCTAGCAGTGAGGGTAAGGAAGCGCGAGACCGATCGGCTGCAGGTCGACAACCGTTTCGGTATCGGCCCGGTAAGGGCCAACTTTCGAACCATCGCTGAATTCGACCCGCCGAACGGCATCGATATCCGCTCAACGGATCACCCTTTCCAGTCACTGGAAATCTCGTGGCGCTTCGAACCAGTGGGGCCGGACAGTTGCCGTGTGACGTTCACTGTCGATCAGACATTCAGGGCCGGCCCCTTGGGCCGCGTCTCCGAAATGTTCGCCTCGATGGTCGAGAAGGACGTTATCGGCGCCTTCGAAAAGAGAGCCAAAACTCTCGCAAAAAAAGGGCAGGCCGACCGCATTTCCGACTGAACCCGCCGCCTGACATACCATCTTTAATACTGAAACGGTTGTACTGGGGAGGCCGCACATGCAGACCACCGCCGCCTACGTCGGGGCCGCGATCGCCGAGATCGCCGGCTGTTTTGCTTTTTGGGTCTGGCTCAGAATGGGAAAATCGCCTTGGTGGATCCTCCCGGGCCTGGCGTCCCTGGCACTGTTTGCCTATCTCCTGACCTTCGTCGACAGTGTCGCAGCAGGTCGGGCTTTTGCCGCCTACGGCGGCATCTATATCGCCAGTTCGCTGGCCTGGTTATGGGCGGTGGAAGGGATCAAACCCGATCGCTGGGATGCTTCCGGAGCACTAGTCTGCCTGATCGGCGCGACGATCATCATCGCAGGGCCGCGTTGATCTCAACCCGGCCACACCTCGCCGATCGTCGTTCCGGCGATGCGATCGAAGTAGCGGGCCCGATATAACAGCCGCTTGATTCCCATTTCCGGCGAGTCGTTGAAACCGGAGCGGTCGTGAAGCACGTTGGTGCTCACCAGTCCCTGCCCCGGCGTCATGCGGTGACGGAACAGGTAGGGGCTATCGCCGTTGGTCAGCCTCTCGATGAAGGCGACGGCATCGTGCGTCACGCTATCGTCCCGCCATTCGATATTGCGTTTGCGTGCCGTGTAGCGCATGTGGAGGGTGCCATCCAAAGGATCTACGGAGAACACCGGCCCGGTCCGGGCGCTACGGATTTCCACGTTCTCTTCAACGTTGGCCGGGATCGTCATGGCATGCGGGTGCATCAGGGCGCGGATGAAATCCGGGTTTTCCTCGCGCAACAGAATGTAAGCGATCTCGTGATCAAGAACCGCGTTCTCCCCGCCTTCGGCGGCATCCTGAACACAATAAAAGAGCAGACTGCGGTCCTGGCGGTCCATGGTGTTGTAATACCCGTCCGTATGCCAGCTGATCGGCCGGTTCGTATAGGGGATGTACCTGGGCCGGCGCCCGTCCTCCATGACCGTCAGCGGAGTCACGCCATCATCATCGGCCAGCATATTGGCGTCGAGTTGGTTAAGGCCGAATTGCGAGCCGACGGCGCGAATCAGGTCTTTTCCGGTATCGGCATCGACGGGATCCGAAACGTAGAGAGCCATGTTGGCACGGCGGATGCGGTCGAGCAGCGCCGCATGTTCGCTTTCCGTCAGATTGAACGGGTCAGCGACTTCGACAGCCAGTTCAGCGGGGCTTGCCGGATGGCAACCGAGTTTCCAATCCCGCCACCCCGCGTAGGTCTCGCCATCATCGATGTCAAAAGGACTTCGATCGAGCGGACCGGTGCCGGGGCTACTTAGTTGCGCGTTCATTCCGTTTTCCTCTTATTTAGTTGCCCGCCGTTCTCGCTGTCGGGTTGGTCTCAATCGTTAATCGGCTGTGCGTTCGGCCGATTCATCGTCGGTAAAGGAGTCGTCGAGGGTCGACAGATAGGCATAAAGGTCCTGGAATTCCTCGGGTTTTCGTTCCCGGAACAGGGTCCACGGATTGCGGTGCCAGCGCTTACCCTCGATGAAATCGTCAATCTGTTTGCTTAGATACCGGATGTGCTGGCCGGCAATCAATGGCCCCTTGTCGGTGCTGTAGCCGTCCTTGCCGTGGCACGTCGCACAGCTTTCCTGGAACGTGGCGCCGCCCTTCTCCGTATCGCCTTCGGTCAACGGGATATTGAGGACGCGCTTCGCCTGGTTGAGCCGCTCCAGGCCGTCGATCACTTGATCCGTCTGCGGCAGGTTGGTTTGCAGTTCAATCTGCTCCAGATAGGCGGCGACAGCGATGACGTCCTCTTCCGGAAGCTCGCGTTCATTGGCGTAGGGAATCATTGGGATGCTCTCCCGCTCGCGGTCCTTGAAGCGGCGCAATTGATCGGCGATGTATTCGGACGTCATGCCGGCAAGACGCGGATAGACGCCGCCGCCGCCTTGCCCGAAAGGGCCATGGCAGGGCGCGCAGGTGTCGTAAATCTCCTCACCCAGTTCCAAGTCAGGCTCGTCAGCGAGGGCTGCGGAGCCCATGACGAAGACGGCCGGCAACAGGGCACAGACTAGGAACCGCAGGATCACGGCAAATCTCCCCGCCGGAACACCAAGAACCCGGCGAATGCCGAAAGGGCGCCGACGGCAACAGGGTAAAGGAACCCATAGAGCAGGAATCCGATCCGTCCAAAAGCGTCCAGGATGACGTGTGCCGCCGGGCCCAACAGGACCAGTTGAGGATCGAACACGGCCATCGAAGCCGTGCGGAAGACCTGTAACGGGTTGGCGAGCGCGATGCCGATGACCAGACCATGCGGCAACTGCTCGCGGACCATGACGCCGAGAAGGATCAAGTCGAGAAATACCAACAATGCCAGCCAAACGACGAAGGCCGTTCCCTGCGCCATGTCGGTGGTCCGCGCCAAGCTGGAAACCAGCATGCCGATGCCGAGGAAACACCAGGCCAAGGACAACAGAAAGGCGGTGTTGTAGGCGAACTCCTCCCACGGTACCGAGAAACCACGCACCGCGGCCCACAGGACGGCGCAGACCATGGCACCGAACACTGGAAGAAAGACGACGACGAAGCGCCCCGTGAGCTTGCCCCAATACCAGGCCGATAATGGCACCGGCAGCGACAGCATGTATTCGAATATCCCCGCTTCCCGGTCACCGGCGACGGATCGAACCGTGGTTAATAATATGAAGATCGGCAGAACCGCCATGCAGATCTGGATGTAGATGATCAGCAGCCTGGACAGTCCGGTGAAACCCATGACCCGGGATTCCGTAAGACCCGAGACCAGCAGCAAGAGAATAACGGCGCCGAAGACGAAGGCGTAGACCAGGAACCAGCGGGCGCGGATGGATTCAGAAATGTCGAGGCGCGCGGCGGCCAACAAGTGGTTCATTGTCCCGCCTCCAGTATCTTTCGCACCGGCATGGGCCGGGCGCAGATATGGTTGGGCGCGTCGGCCAGGATGCGGTCGGTCAGCTCAACGAAATCGATCGATCCCGGCAGGCTCTGCATCACCGCACCGTATCCATAATTCATCGGCGAGTGCTTGCCGGTGACATAACGGGCATTGCGGGCGCTCAGCCAACGCACGTTGTCGCGCGTGCTCGTCTGTTCGGCGACCCAGATCTCGGTTTCCTCGTCACCGGCCCAGGGTTTGGCATTGAGCCAATTCACCGCGCAACCGATATCGTCGAACTTATAAAGCTTACGGTCCGGTCCGCCGCGCACCTCGGCGGCGAAACGCGCGTCACTGATGATCATGCTGCAAAGCATCCCGACGTCCCGGTCCCAATGGATCGGTTCCGGTCCGGTCTTTTCCTCCAGGCAACCGCCGAGCAGGAATGCCGCCAGAAACAGCAACGGAACCGTGTGACGAACCGTCGACTTTTGCAGGTCCATCACGATCCGTTCCCTCCCCGCATATCGAGCGACGTCAACAGGCCCGCATATCGCGACACCATGGCCAGAAATCGGAGACGGTCAGGTCCGGCAATCCGACCTTCCCATTCCTCCCTGCCGTCGACCCGTTTGAATCCCCATTCGCCGAGGGATTTGGCCAGCGCCTGTTCATGGCGCGACACGCCGATGGTGCAGTCGAGCGTACTTGCCAGGTCGACGGCATCGGCGACATGATCGTCGAGGACGACCTTGCCACGATCCAATTCGACGACCCGGTTGACCAGGGCGGCCACCTCGTCCAGGCGGTGACTTGAGATCATCATCACCGTGTCGTCCTGGCGCTCGGCCAGGAGCTTGAAGAACACTTGGCGCGATTCCGGGTCCAGGTTGGCCGCGGGCTCGTCCATGATCAGGAAATCGCAATCCCGCCCCAAGGCGATGCCGATCAACAGCTTCTGTTTCTGCCCGCCCGACAGCTTGACGAAAGGTTGGTTGCGGATCGAGGCCATTTCGAGACCGAGCGATTCGGCGACAGATTCCATGCGTTGCGGATCGCTATCGCTGACCCGGGCAGAGAAACGGACGAGTTCGTTGACGGGCATGTACAGCGGCGGCGGCTGTTGCGGCACGAAACCAATCCTGTTCAGGGCGTCCCTGCGGTTGACTCTCGGGTCGATGCCAGCCACCGAGACGGTTCCGTCACAGACGTATTCACCGAGCAGGCAGCGGATCAAGGTCGTCTTGCCGGCACCGTTGGAGCCGACCAGCGCCACACGCGTGCCCGACCCGATCGACAGGCTGACGCCGTCCAACACGGCACGCCGGCGAAAGGCCTTGGTCACTCCCGATAATTCGATCATCTGTGTCAATCAGCACCACCCGAACCGCTTACAGCAGTTTATTCAGCCCCTTGATGTCGAACTCCAGCGATTGCGTCGGGCAGATGTCGATACACATGGCGCAGCGTGTGCAATCGGGCCCGATGCCTGTGTCCATCTTCTTGGCATAGCCCTTCTTCGTCACTTCGAGCACATGCGGCACCATACAGACTTGGCGGCAATCGCCTTCATGAAGACAGTTCTCCATGTTGTATTTGACGTGTACCGGGGATGTCGTGCCGACGAAGCCGTAGGTCAAGCCGATCGGGCAAACGTAGCGGCACCAGGCGCGCCGCGAGATGAATATTTCGAAGATCAATAGGCCGCCGACCCAGATCAGCGCCAACCCGGGTCCGTAGATCATGGCTCGGCTCAGGATGCCGACCGGCGAGATGGCCTCGAACACCGTATACCCGCTGACCAAGGCCAGCAGCGCGAAGAAGACATAAAGCACCGTCCGCGTACCGCGATGCATTTTGAAATCGCGGACGATCTTCTGATCGGCCAGCTTCAGGTGGATCATTTCGGCGAACTCGGCCAGCAGATGGTAGGGGCAGACCCAGGAACAGAACGTTCGACCGCCCAACAGCCACCAGAGGATCAAGACCGTCACTGTGCCGATGACCAGATTGATCAGGATGACCTTGAAGGCCAGCATCACCTGCAACGCCGAATTGAGGTCGGCGAAATGGAAGCCAATGACGCGAGAAGCGGTCAGCGAACCTTCTACCAATTGCACGTCGAATTGAAAGGAGAGAACGAACAGAAGATTGACGATGACGATCGAAGCCCATCGCCGCCAACGCCACTTGTTCGGTTTCTTGGCGTCACGATCCGCCTTGATGGCGGCTACCCGTTCCTTCTTGCCTTCGATGTTGCGCTTCTCGTCATAACGAAGCGCCACTTCCGGCGCCACTTCGCCGGCTTGCGGCTTGGTCGGTGGAGCGCTCCCCAGCATGGTGCGGATCGGTTGTACGAATTCCATCACACGTCCCCCGGCCGCAAGCGCTCGACGATTTGGATAACCGGCGGGTCGACCGGACACATCATCTCGCAAACCCCGCAGCCAACGCATTTATCGAAGACGATCGGCGTACCCCGCAGGTCGCTGAGATCGATCATCAACCTTTCGATGGTGATGGCACCGTCGATCGGGCAATGCCGGGCGCAGAGATCGCAGAGGTCGATGTCGTAGGGGTGGTCGCGAATCTCGATCGGGTTCCAGCGGTCCACTTCGATGTAACGGAGTTTACCGGTGAAGTCCGCACCGCGGGCCTGCCCTTTGAAACCCTCGCCCTTGCGGGCAAGACAGGCGCCGGGACGAACGACCCTCGCCAAACCCATCGTCACCTCTTCCTTGGCGTCGATTTCATGGGTCAGCGCGCCGGTCGGGCAGGCGAGCACACATTGCACGGCGTCGCAGGAAAAGTCGCAGGCCTGAGCCCGGGCATCAATGTAGGGGACGCCGACACCGAACCCCTCGTCCAGGTCACCCAACTTGATCGCCTCGACGGGACAGACCTGCACACACTGACCACACTTGATGCAAGCGGCGAGGAAGGGTTGTTCCTCGATGGCGCCGGGCGGTCGCAGCCGGCGCGCCCAGGCCTTCATCACCGGGAAGAAGCCCAAGACCGATGCGCCGACGACGCCGATGCCGACGGCGAGCGAACGCAGGAACTCGCGCTTCGCCTTGCGCTTCTTGCGGCTTACCTTCTTGTTTTTCTTTTTCTGCTTTTCGTCGAGTTCCATGTCGCTTGGTCAATCCTGACGGTTGTAGACACGCTTTTTGAGGCCGAAGGGATCGAGTTTGAAGCCTTTTTCTTCCGGTGGATCGGCTTCCTCTTCAGCACCTTCCGGAGCCGCGACGACGACGTCGGCCGCCATTTTCGGCTGATCGTCACGAAGCAGCAAGATCGGTTCGGTGAACGGCGCCAGACGCTCGAGAAAGTCCATCATGCTGAGCACAGCAGAACCCTTGAAGAAAGCGGCGGGCGGCACATCCATCCACAGACGGTCGGCATAGACCCGCTTTTCGTGGGCCGTGTCACCAATGCCGTCACCGTCAAGATCGAAGCCCTGATAATCATCCCAGAAGTTAGCCGCCCAGTCGTTGCGTTTGGCCGAAGCCTTGGCATTGACCGAAGCCTGCATGAGATTGTTTTCAAAGCGGTTGTCGCGGATGACGTTGCCTGTCCAATCGTTGTGGAACAAAACGCCGATACCGTTGAAAGCGATCAGGTTTTTACGCAACCGGTTCGTGGTCTCGGGCTGGAAAGGCGATACGTCCAGGTAGATGCCGGTGGCGCAATAGACGATCTCGTTGCCCTCCAGCGTCACGTCGCTCGATTCCTTCATGCCGATGCCCATGCCCGTCGCGCCCTGCGCATGGGAGATGCGGTTGTCGCGGACGATGACGCTGTCGCTGTACATCAGGAAAATGCCGACCGAATTGTCTCGGTAGCGGTTGCCTTCGACGACGTTGTGGAGTGAATACATGAAATGCAACGCATAGCGGCCGCCGCTGACCTCGTTGCGCGCAATGACGTTGTCCTCCGAATACCAGACGACCATGTCCCGCGCGTCGCGGATGACGTTTCCTTCGATGCGGTTCTTCATGCTGTACCAGAGGCGTACCGAGTCACCCCTGACGCCCAGGTCGAAGGACTTCGACTTGATGCGGTTCCGACGCACGACGTTGCTGTTCGACTGCTGCATATTGATGCCGAAGAGCGCATCGTCGATGACGTTGTCCTTGATGACGTTGTAGCTGCCCCGCACCTGGATGCCGGAATCGATGTCGTTATGCGATTCGCCGGTGCGCATCAGACGCATGTTCTTGACGGTGGCGCCGTCGGTCTCGATCCACAAAAGACTGCCTTCGCCCTGCCCGTCGATGGTGACGGCGCCGGCGCCATCGAGCGTGATCGGCTTGGAGATGCGAAGCGGCGCCGCATAGGTTCCAGCCGGCGGTACGATGACGTCGCCCGGTTTGGCACGATCGATCAAGTCCTGCAGCGACGGCAAAGGACCGGGACTGGCAGTTGATGAAGGCGCCAACATCGACCAGACGATGAGGACGACTAAGGCCCCCAACGCGAAGGCGGTTAGACTACGCGGGATCTCCCCCTGTCCCCGAAGGAATTGGGAGCCGGACCCACGTGTGGCGTATGAAGGCATTGCAGTCACAAGCGGCTCCGTACACCGTACTCAAGTGTCCTCTTTCATCTGCTTGCGCCGGATCAACATGGCCAACAATAGCAGGACCGAGGCGGCAACAATCAACCCAAAGCCATAGTGCGGATATGAGTAGGTCGAGAATTGGGCGACCTTACCCTGACCGAGGACCGTCGGCATGAAGGGTTTCACCGAAAAGGCGGCCATGTCACTGAGGCTGTGACCGAACCACCACAGCCAGGCCGCGTATTCGATGACGAAGAACACCGGCAGCGCCGCCGGGATCAGCGCCATCAACCAGTAAACGGGCGGCAGGATCAGCATGCCTACCGTAAGGGCGGCCATGCCGGCCAGGACGATCCAAAAGATCGCATGGGCCCAGGCCATCATCAACTCGACCTGTGGGTTGATCCTGGCCATGTCGCGGAAATAACGCCCCAGGGCTTCCAGGTAACTCTCGCGAACGGATTCGAGGCCGCTCCATTCGGCGTAGTCTTCCGGCTCCAGGTCCATGGTTGTGGTCACGTCGTACACGTAATTGGGCGACAACAGCTTCATGCCGCCGGTGCCGTGCATGGCGGCCCCCATCCACACCGCGATGGCTATGCATCCGGCTGCGAATACCCCGACCCGGGCCTTCTTCCCGGGGATCATGAATGTGACCAGCATGAGCCCCAGGAGAGAGAACAGGAACGGCGAATAGGAGCGCTCAACCGGTCCGCCGGCAGCGATCGGATACATGCCGACGTAGTGGTTGATGGCGTCCATCTCGTGTTTGCAGTTGAGCGCCTCTTCTTCAAACCTTTCGGCGCTTTCGACCAGCTTGCACCCATTGAAGACACCGTCCATGTGAAAATGAATGCGGATGCCTTGCGGAAAGGCGGTCTCCGGATATTGCGGTGCCGTCAGGGACACCCACCAGATGGGCGAGATATAAGCGATCGCGATCAGGATCATCGCACCCGCGGTCAAGATCCTGTAGATGGCGCCGAGCTTGTCGTGAGCAGACATGGCTATCTTCTGCTTTCATAGATCATCGTGTTGTGCCGAGCCGGGACCGACGCGAACCGAACCCTCCCATTCGGTCCCGTCGTTAAAATCCCCGGCAATGGTTCGTATCGAGAGCTCTTAATCGAAGTCCGGATTTTCCCAACCCGGTTCGCCGACCATGTCCTTCGGCGGTTTCTGACGCGAGACGAAGTCCATCACCGCCTTCATGTCCTCGTCAGTGAAACCGGCGATCTGCTTAACCATGTCCGGGTTGGCATTGCGACGCTTGCCGTCGCGGATCCACTCGAACTGGCGGACCAGGTAGTTGTAGTGCTGGCCCTGGATACGCGGATAGTACTTCTCGGGTATTCCTTCGCCGTTCTCACCGTGGCAACGCACGCAGTTCTCCTTGTAGAGCTTTTCGCCGAGTTCCAGGTTGTCGCCCGCTCCCAGGCCCGGTTCCGGGTTCATAGGCAGCTTAGCGATGTAGCCGGCGACGTCGGCGATCGCCTGCGCGCCGCCGATCGATTTCGGCAGTGCGAACGGGTACATCGTCGGGTTGTCCCGATTGAGCGCCCGGATGTCTGCCAACTGCTTGATGATGACGTTGGTGTGCTGACCGGCCAGCATCGGGAATGTGCCGTCCGGCTTGCCCCAGCCTTCCGGCAGGTGGCAGGCGGCGCAGACCTCGTAGACCTCGAGACCGTTCTCCAGGTCCGGGGTAAGCGTCAGGGCTTCTTCCTGTTCTCCGCCACTCTCGTTCCAGCCGGAAAGGGCGTTGCCCGCCGGCAGCATGACCAGGGCCATGGCTACGCCGATGGCGGCGGATAGGGATTTCTTGGTGTTCATGGACTTTCTCCACTCAGTCGGTTTTCGCGTAATCGCCGGCAGCCCGTTACGGGGTCCGGTCGATCTGCGACAGGTAGTCGGCGAGTGCGCCGATATCGTCGTCTGAAAGCTTCTTGACGGCGGCAATCATCAGCTTCGACTTGCCGTTCTTGCGCGCTTTCGCCTTGATGTCGTTGATCTGGGTGATGATGTAGTTGCGTTTCTGCCCGGCGATGATCGGATAACCCTTCAGGGGTTTCAAGGCTCCTTTTCCGTGGCAGGCCTTGCACTTCTTCTTGTAGAGCTTCTCCCCGGCTTCGACCTTCGCGGGGTCGATCGGCGTTTCCGGTTTGGCGGGTTCCGCCGGCGTTTGTTTGGCCAGCCATTTCGAAACCAGTTTGATCTCTTCGTTGGTGATCGTCGGTTTGCCGTCCGGTGTGACCAGGGCACCGCGCATACCTTGGCTGCGCGGGTTACCGGTGGGGTCGGGGCTGCCGGTGCGCTTGCCTTTGATGATGTCCTTGATCTGGGCGATCATATACTTCTCGGACTGCCCGGCGAGATTGGGATAATCAAGCATCGCCTTGGCGCCGTTCTTGCCGTGACAGGCAATGCAGGTCTTGGTCATGTAGACCTTTTTCCCCGGGTCGCGTTTCTTCTTGGCGTCGGCCGGAGTCACGCCTACCGCGAAGGCGAGGGCCAAGACGCCCAGCCCCAACCCGATACGTTCAATCCAATGTGCCATTCATTCCTCCGATGAATTTCGAAGAAAGGGGGAGCCGATATCCGGCCCCCCCATTCAGTTCGAGCCTAATGGTGCCTATTTGATCTTCTTGGCACCGTTTTGATCGAGATAGGTCTTGGCCCTGAGACCGATGTCGGCCGCCTTGACCTGATACTGCCACCATTGACCGGCCCACAGGGTGGCGTTATGCCAATCCTGCTTGGCTGCAAAATCCTCCGCCTTCTTCTTCGTATCGGCGGCGAAGTTCAGCTGTTCGGTAGCGTCTTCGACCAGAGCCACAACCGGCGGGAAGTCTTGGAAGTTGTGTGCCGTGATGTAGCCGACGACCGTGTCGATCACGCCTTGGGTATCGACGTTGGTCTTGTGCTGCTTGTCGTAGTCAGCCTTGGTGTAGATCGTGCCTTCCTGACCCTTGGTCGCGATTTCCTTGTAGCCTTTCGGTTTGACCAACAGATAACCCTGCATCTCCAGGTGCAACGCCGAGCAGAACTCGGTGCAATAGTAGGGATAGACACCCGGGCGATCGGCGGTGAACGTCGCCGAAGCGGTCTTGCCGGGCTCGAGAGACAGGTTGACGTTGGTGTGGCTGATCGCGAAGCCGTGGGTTTCATCCTGGGCGCGCTCAAGGTTGGTCACGTGGATCGTCACTTCATCACCCTCGTTGACTTCGATGATCTCAGGCGTGATGTGCGAGCGGATCGTCGTCGCGAAAACGCGGACCTTGTTGCCGTCGCGTTCGACCTTCTCCTTGCCCGGACGCGTGCGGTACGGGTGACGCTTGTCCGTGCGGCTGTCCCAACCGCTCTTGTAGCGAATATGCGGCTTCAGCTTGTCGACCGAGATGGCCACCGCGTAGTGCGGCTCGCCCAAGGGCAACGGCATGTCGTAGAGAAGCTCCATCTTGTCGCCGGAGATGTCGATAAGCTGATGGTTCTGCGGATGCAGGGGACCGACCGGGTTGAAACGGTCGATGGCCAGCTTGTTGAGCGAGACAAGGTATTTGCCCTTAGGCGTGACTGAGTCGCCTTCCATCGTCATCAGGTGACCGATGTTGTAGTGGATGGAGATCTTGTCGAGAACCTTGCCTTCACAGTAGTCCCACTTGGTGACCTGGCTGTCGACGTAGATCGACGTGTATGCCACGCAGGGCTTCGAATCATACTGAGTATGAAGCGGGCCCAGACCGGCCTGCACCTGCGTGTGCAACGACTTCTTAAGGTCGAGGATCGGAATACCGTATGGATCCGTACCGGCGAAGTCCTTGGCCGCAATCAGCTTCATCATCTTGTCGAAGCTGTAGACGTAGGTGTGGCTGTCGAGCTTGCCGGACACGATCATGAACTTGCCGTCGGGGCTGACGTCCATGCCGTGCGGGCTCTTCGGCTCGGGAACCAGGTAGAGGATGCCCTCGGCGACGGCCGTATCCATCATGATCACCGGGTGGTCGTTGATCATTTTGGCTTTGCCGGCCTTGACCAGTTCGGCGGCTTTCTTCCAGTTGATCATGTGGAAGAAGTCGGTGTCCTTCTGCGAGCAGCCGGCTTCGAACGGCGGGCGACCGCGCTCGATACCGCCGACGTAACGTTCGGAGCAGAACGAGTTGGTGAACGACCAACCGTCGGACGGGCCCTTACCGAAATCGGAAAGGTCCTGGCTGTACGGCGGCAGTTCGACGGAGAAGGACTGTTCCGGTTTGATCCGGCCTTCCTTGCGGTCGAACTTCCAGTAGGTCACGGCACCGCGGTATTTCTCGTTGAACTGATCGAGCGGCACGTATTCGTTTTCCAACGGCGCGGCGTATTGCGCGGCTTCGATGACGTAGTCCGTATTCGGCGTAACGAAGGCACCGCCGTGTTCCGACTTCATGATCGGGTTGACGACGATCTGCTTGGTCTCGAAGTCGGCGAGATCGACCACCGCCATACGTGGGTTGTTCTTGTCGTTGATGAACAAGTATTGCCCGTCGTACTCACCATTGTTTTCGGAGATCGCCGGGTGGTGGGTGTCGCCGAACAGGATGTCCTTGCCGTGCATGCGGCCCTGGGCGAGGACGGCCTTCGATTCATCATCGAAACCGTAACCCTGCCAGGGTTCGGGCGTGAACACGGCGACGTATTTGAGGATCCGCATGGACGGAACCCCGTAAACGATCAATTGACCGCTCTGGCCGCCGGAACTGAACGCGAGGAATTCGTCACGCTTTCCGGTCGGGACGTAGGTCTTCGCCGCGGCCAGCACGTCCTTTTGGGTTAGCCCACGACGCTTCATCACGTCGTCAAGGCTTTCAGCCGACCATGCCGTCCCCACACCCGTCACGCCGATAGCGGCGGCGGCGAGGGCCGGCAAGGCTGCCTTCATAATTCGTTTCATGGCAAACTGCCTCCTTAAGAAACTCAACCCCAAGTAAAAAAATGAGCCGCGCAATCTGGGAATAGGCCTTAGTTGCGCGACGGTTTCCGCCGGTCTCTCCCCAGCAGACATTCGAAGTCTCGAATATAATCGAGCCGTCCGAAGCTTCCTTGACTAATGTTAAATCTGGACCGCGATATCATTCCCAATTGAGCAAATAAAACACGGTTTCCTCTGTCTATGAGCCGAGGGCGACCAAGGCCGGGAGAATAGGGAGCGGTCTCCGCAAACTCCTTGACTTGAGTCAATTACGTTCGCTTTTTTCTCCCTATTCTTTGATCCGCATGCATGCGAAACCGTGCCCGGCGGTTATTCCCATAACCTCAATCCCGGAGATACGGGAAAATGCAGGAGAAAATGTCGTGAACACAGTCTTCCGCGTGGTCTTGGCGATGGTCCTCGCGGTTTGTATCGGCGCCAATCCGGTCGACTCGAAAAGCGCGCCCCCCGGCGGTCGCTTCATCCTTCAGGACCATACCGGCGCCTTCGTTACCGATCAGCATTTCCGTGGCCGGTTCATGCTGGTTACATTCGGTTACACTTTTTGCCCGGATATTTGCCCGACCAATCTGATAAACATGACCGAGGCGCTGGACCAACTGGAAAGTGACTCAGGAAAAATCGCCGCGATCTTCATCACGGTCGACCCGGAACGCGACACGGTGCGCCAGTTGAACGGCTACATGACCGCCTTTCATCCCGACATGGTTGGCCTAACCGGTTCCGAGGAAATGGTCGATCGTATCGCCGCCGGCTACAAAGTCATCTATGAACGCCATGAACCGGACGCCGGCGACGAACCCGACGAGTACGCGGTCGACCATACGGCGTCAATCTTCCTGATGGGGCCGGACGGGAAATTCCTCGTCAAGTTCGCCCATGGCATGGCTCCGGATGCCATGGCGTCACGGATCCGCGAGTTTTTCTGACGAAATCTGTACTTGTTAATCGCGGGGCTGGTCGTTGGTCCCGCCGCCGCGAGAGCATCGCTGACATAACCCGCGCAACTCGACGATGGCGGTGTCTACGGCAAACCCCTCTTCCAATGCCCTTTGCGCCAACTGATCTCCTGTCATGCGGTCCGCATACTCGCAAACCTCGCCGCAGGCATTGCAGATGGCGAAGACAGTCGAGCCGCGATGTCGATGAGAATGGCTGCAGGCGACGTAGGCATTGAGGGTTTCGAGGCGATGAACGAGACCGCTGTCTACGAGTTTGTCGAGTGCCCTGTAGACCTGCGCAGGCGCCCGCATACCTCTGTCGCGAACCGCATCGAGAATTGCGTAGGCACTGAGCGGCGATCCGCAACTCGATAAGGTATCGAATACAAGCGCCTGGTTCCGGGTCAGCGACAGCGAACCCTGATTCATGATCCGGCCTCCCGATTGAGCGCCTTATGCCATAGGTTCCGGCGGAACGGCAACAGGCTCACCAAAAAAAGGCCGAGGGCAGCGACGACGATCGATGGGCCGGACGGTGTGTCGACGCGCAGCGACCCGAACAATCCGACGGTGACGGCGAGGGCGCCGAGTACCGAAGCGGTGACGGCCATTTGTTCCGGTGTTGCCGCAAACCTTCGTGCCGTGGCGGCGGGGATGATCAGAAGCGCCGTGATTAACAGGATACCGACGACCTTCATGGCGATCGCGATGATCGCGGCCATCAGCAACATGAACACGAATTGCGCGCGTTCCGGTCGCAAGCCTTCGGCTTCGGCCAGTTCCTCGTTGACGGTCGCCGCCAGGAGAGGTCGCCATAAGCGGACGAGGACGCCAACGACGACCGCACCCGATACATAGATTAGGGCGATGTCGGTGCGCGTTACCGCGAGGATGTCACCGAACAACAGCCCCATCAGATCGATCCTGAGCCAGGTCATCATCGCCACCAGGACCAATCCCAAGGCCAGGGCGGAATGGGACAGGATGCCGAGAAGGGCGTCGACGGACAACAGGCCGCGGCGGCGCAGCACCAGGAGGGCGACGGAAACGACGGCGGCCACCGTGAAGACCCCGACCATCAAGTTGACCTCGAGCAACAAAGCCAGTGCGACTCCGAGCAATGCGGAATGGGCCATGGTGTCGCCGAAGTAGGCCATTCGCCGCCACACAATGAAACAACCGAGAGGTCCGGCGGCCACGGCCAAGCCGACACCGGCAATCAGGGCCCGCGTGAAAAAGTCATCGAACATCCGCTTTGCCTCCGGTGCCCTCACCCGGCACCGAGTCCGTGTGGTGATGATGGCCATCTCCCGGATGGCAACGCTCGGTGATCGATCCGTCAGCGTGTTCGACGCGACCGTCCGGTAGATGCGTGTGGTCGTGATGGTGTCGGTAAATGGCCAATGTCTCGCTGGCCCGCGCACCAAACAGTTTCAGGTACTCAGGATCGGCGGCGACCGATTGCGGCGAACCATGGCAGCAGATGTGGCCGTTGAGACAGAGAACGGTATCGGTTTCCGCCATAACGACGTGGAGATCATGCGAAATTAGCAGGATGCCACATCCGGTGCGGTCCCGGATTTCCTTAATCAGTCCGTAGATCGCCACTTCGCCGGCGAAATCCACCCCTTGCACAGGTTCGTCGAGGACCAGGAGATCAGGCCGACCAATCATGGCCCGCGCGAGAAGCGCTCGTTGGAACTCGCCGCCAGACAAGCTCTGCACTTCGGCCGAGCCGAGGTGGGGAATTCCGACCTCATCGAGAGCTGCTGAAACGGCGTCCGGCGTTTGCCGGCCGGTCAGGTTCATCAAACGCTCGACGGTCAGGGGCAGGGTCCAGTCGATGGTCAGCTTCTGTGGGACGTAGCCGATTTTCATGTCGGGCAAGCGGTGGACGGTGCCCGTGTCGGGCCGCAGGATTCCGATCGCCACCTTTGCCGTGGTACTCTTGCCAGACCCGTTGGGTCCGATCAAGGTGACGATTTCACCCCTGTTGATGTGCAGATCGACATCGCGGATCAACCAGCGCCCGTCGCGTTCGACGCCGACGCCATGGGCATCAACCAACAAGCCCGACCGGTCCATCATTCCATCCATACTCTATCCGTATCTTGCCAGCCGGAGTGCGTAACGTTATATCAGGTCCGAATGATATGTTACAACATAACAATATGTGGATGCCCATGAATTCAAATGGCGTAAGATCGATCCTGTCTGCTATCGTTCTCGGCGTGACTTCAGTTTATTCCGGCGGCGCCACCGCCGAAACCCCAAGCGTGGTCGCGTCGATCAAGCCGGTCTATTCCCTGGTCGCCGCGATCATGGACGGCGTCGGTGATCCGCATCTAATCGTACAGGGCGTCGAATCACCTCACACGTTCAGCCTCAAACCCTCCCGCGCACGGACCATCGCCGATGCCGATGTGATCATCTGGATCGGACCTGAACTCGAACCGGCTCTCGGCAAGCCTATTCGATCTCTCGGCGCCGGAGCCGCCGTCGTCGAACTCGCGACCGTCAACGGTTTGACCCGGCTTCCCTTCCGTGCCGGCGGCGCGTTCGAGGACCATGAAAAAGATGACGATCACCGCAAGGGTCAGGAACACGACGACGGCCATGGCCACAACGAACATGGCCACGACGAACATGACCACGAAGGGACCGATCCGCACTTGTGGCTCGACCCGATGAACGCCGCCCTGTTCGCCGGTGCCATCGCCGAAGCCCTGATTACCGCCGACCCGGGCAACGCCACCCGTTACCGGTCCAACGCAGACCGTCTCTCATCCGAGATCAGCGAGCTTTCGGAGCGGGTTTCCACCCGAATGGCGCCGTTGAAAGAGCGGCCGTTCATCGTCTTTCACGACGCCTACCGCTATTTCGAAGACCGCTTCGGCCTGGCCGCCGCCGGCTCATTCACCATCAACCCGGAAATCCGCCCAGGTGCCCGGCGCCTTCGAGAACTTCGCCACAAGATCGAGGAACTAGGTGCCGTCTGTGTCTTCGCCGAGCCGCAATTCAGCCGGAAATTGTTGACCGTGGCGACTGACGGCACGCGCGCCCGCATCGGCCTTCTCGACCCCCTCGGCAGCAATATCGCCGATGGTCCGGACCTCTATGTCACGCTCATCCAGCGAATGGCGGAGTCCTTCGAATCCTGTCTCGGCGTACCGGCGAAATAAGCGGGATCGGTTTTCAATGGTCGGAAAAAAGAATGGCGGAGGGAGAGAGACTGGACTCGAACCTTCTCCACGTGGGCACTCACCATGTCGGAGAAGGTTTGCAATCACTGTCGCATAACGACCGAAATCCGGATCGAACTCGGACGACGATCTTGCGACGATCCGCCGCT